>Ga0123357_10000397_pt1 | contig 41367 bp, 31 predicted proteins | sample TergutEmb28metaG_FD_89873 | JGI IMG/M metagenome (GOLD analysis project Ga0123357, IMG submission 89873) | Embiratermes neotenicus P4 segment gut microbial communities from Petit-Saut dam, French Guiana - Emb289 P4 | ecosystem: Host-associated > Arthropoda: Insects > Digestive system > Gut ...
GGGATAACGCTAAAAAGACAATAGAAGACGGTGCTTACGGCGGAAAAGGTTCAGAAGCGCACAAAGCCGCGGTAGTCGGAGACACAGTCGGCGACCCGCTCAAAGATACAGCCGGTCCGGCTCTTAACCCGATGATTAAGGTTATCAACCTGGTATCACTGATCGCGGCCCCGGTTATCATTGAAGTTAACCGCGGAAGCCCTGCTGTCATCGTAGTAGCGCTGCTTCTGCTTATTGTTATCGCCCTGTCGATCACCTATTCAAAACGCGGCGGATTTAACAAGACAAGCGAAGCTGACAAGGAAAAGGCATTCTAGTATTAAAATTTTATAGCCATAAAAAGTAAAATTTTATGGCATAAAGCAAGACCGCCGGCTAACAACCGGCGTTTTTTTTGCGGTATAGTTAATCAGTTAATACTGATAAATCAATTAGTATTGATAAATCAATTAATATTGATTATCCATAGCCTGGAATTTTTCGCGGACCTGCTGCAGCAGACCCAACTCGCGTTTGATTATTTTTTCGTAATCCAGCGATTTATTTTCAATCCTATAGGCCTCATCTTCCCAGTATTTTACCCGATCCAGATAAAGGAACCTGAACCGCTTATCGTTTGATTTCTCTGCCCAGTCCTTCGCGTCATTCCAGTAGAAAAGAGCCGCGTTAAAACATTTTTCCGCTGTATCCAGGGCTTCCAGGTTTATATCTTTCCAGGGCGCGTTGTAAAAATAGGCGTTGCGTTTATTCCATTTATTGCCAAGCTGGATATATTGTTCTATTAGTTTAAGATTGACATCCATCATAAAAAGGTAGCGGTATTTTTCCCACTGGGTTTCGTTTTCAATAAGGGCCATAGCGTAAAGCGGATTGCAAAAGTCTGCCTGCAGCGCTTTTTCCAGGTAATAAATATTTTCCATGGTATCGTCGGGATACTGGTTGTAGTGAAGGTGGAAAAGCCGGTAATACTGCTCCTTATAGGTCGCATAATAAGCGCTTACAGAGGCGCCGGGCACCAGAGTCAGCAGCAGTATGACCAGACAAATAATTGCTTTAACGCCGGATTTCACCTTCTGAATATCGGCATTTTACCAATGACTCTCCATACTTGAGCGCTGACTTCTTCTTTTGACAGGGAAGCGTCGATTACCTCTGCCCTGGTCATGCCGGAATATTTCTGCATTACCGATTTGTAGCGCTCCCGGACTTTTAACTGAAACTCGTAAGTTTCGTAAATTTCTTTTTGACTGCGGCCGCTTATGCGTTTTTGGGAAGTTTCGGGGTCGATGTCAAAGAAAAGGACCAGTTCCGGCAGCGGGAAACCCCGGTTTAAAACCAGCGGGAGATCTTCTCCGCAGGTAATTCCCTGGTATACCAGGGACGAAAAAAAATACCGGTCACAAACAACAAGTTTACCCTGTTTGCATTGTTCTTCAACTCCGGCCGGGCCGTAAATATGCTCGTATCTGTCGGCAGCAAAGAGACAGGCAATTGTTTCGTTTTTTAACGTGATTTCTCCGCGCATACCCTGCCTAATAAGGCGGCCGACCGGGCCGTCTGTCGGTTCGAAAGTTTTATGTATGGCCGGCAGCGGCATATCTGTGTTCATTGACAGGGTATGTTCAAGCGCGGTTAATTGGGTTGTAGTACCGCTGCCGTCGCCGCCCTCAAAAACAACAAAATTCGGCAATATTTCCATAAAATATAGCATATCCTGTGTGCTAATTTATGTAAAGTTTTGTTATAATATTATAATTATATGGCGCGATTTAATAAGGCCGGTGAAAAGTCCGTTCCGCTGCGTTTTGCTGTTATGCTGCTCATTTTTCTGGGCCTTATCGCCGTTACCTTCGCTCTGCTGCGCCCCCTGGAAGCCAGGGTCCGCCGGGGAATTACCGGATTGCGCGATGGTTTTATTGAACAGGTTACCGGTCTTACCGGACTGGAAATTGAATACGGCACCGCCAATCCATCGGTTTTTGGAAGCCTGGATATTAACAATATCCGGTTAATCCGGCCGGACTCCTCTGTTTTTTTGTCAATTTCCAGATTACGCCTGTTTTTTTCCATTTGGGATTTATTAAGGGGCAAAATTGATTTGGGATTCCGGTCCATAGGCATAGACAGGCCTGTATTTTCGCTGGATCTGGAAAAAGATACTGGTTTGTTAAGTTTCCTCACTTCCGGACAGTCTGCCGGAGTTCCCGGTCAAAATAATGGTTTCCCTGTGCCGCAGGATTTTCAAATCCGTATCCGCAGCGGTGAAATAAATATACAAAATGAGATTTATTCCTTTGCGGTCCGGAATTTTAATCTGGAAGGAAACATTCTCGATGACCGCCTTGATTTTAATACACGGTGTAATGTTACAGGCATTGTTAATTCCATGCGGTTTGCTTCGGCGAATACAAAAGTCAGCGGCGAATTGAATCTCAAAAATATGGAAGGCAACGCCACCCTCAATATTCCGTCGGTTACAGGGGATACATTCAGACTGCAGCCGCTGTCGTTCAGTTTTTTGTTAAAGGATTCCAGACTGGAAATACAAAAAATTTATGACAGGCTGCCCCTGGATTTGGCGGCTGTTTGGGATTCCGGCGCGGGCAGCTTTTCTGTTACTTTCCAGGGGAATAATTTTTCCCCGGCCGATCTGGCCGCCCTGACGGGTTCATTAAAAAATTATAATACCTGGATGACCGCCAGATTATCCGGAAGGGCAAACCTTACAGCCTCCGGGAACGGAGTTGATTATTCTGCGGAATTTAACGGGACCTACGATCGGCTGGGAGCTTCCATGGAAATATCTGCCGCGGGAAACAGCAGGGAAGCGGTTTTTAAACGCCTGCATCTGGCCGCATCCATGGGAACCGCGGATTTTACCGGAACAATAGGATTCGCGCCGCTGGCGCCAAAAGGCGTACTGACATTTACAGGGGTAAACCTGGCCGGCGCTGATACGGGGAACGCCCCCGGCAAAAACGTTTTTAACGGACAGCTTGAAATTACAAGTTCCGGCCAGGAAATTGATATATACGGGTCCCGGATCAACTGCGGCAGCCTGGATCTCTCCGGCCTTGCCGCCAATATTACCAGGGAAGAAAACGGCCTCACATTTCAGTGCCGCGCCGGCGGTTCCGGAGTATTAACATCCGGCGATATCAGCGCCGGTGATATAATTATCGACGGATCAATGGATTACAATCCGGGGCGGGTCCAGGCGAGCCTTAGGCTTGATTCGTTTCCGGTGCAGGGAATTCTGGATTTGGCGGATCCGTTTGTTAATATTTTAACTGTTCCGGACTGGCTGCGCAATACAGCAGAAAATGTCCTTGTTTCCACCGAAATTTTTTTTACAACCGATTATGAGCATATCCTCTACAATGCTCCGGCGCTGGAAATTGAATATGACGGCAGCCAAAAAATTTACGCGGAAGCTTCCCTGTCCGGGACCGATCAGCGTTTTGAGCTGGACAGGGGACACGTTGACTATAACGATGGTTCTGCCGGCCTGACCGGATTTGCTGATTTTTCTGACTCTTCCAATATTTCGTTTACTGTATCCGCCTCGGTGCAGAATATAAATTACATGATCAGCGGGGTTATATTGGATATGGCATCAATAAGCATCCGGGGTTCCTACGGACTGGAGGCGTTCTTCAGCTCCGCCTCCTCCGGCGGATATTCAGGATACTTCCAGGGAGAAAATATTCCGATCCCGATCAAAGACCAGAACGCTTATTTGTCATTTATGTTTTCCCTGCGTTATGATACCCCGTCTTTCTGGTCGGCGGGTATTGATCGTTTTGATCTTGTAAACATACCAACACAGGGCTCCCCGGCTGCAATAAGATTTACCGGCTCGGCCGACCAGGACGGAGCAATAATTCCCGGAATTTATTTTGAAAACGATCCTGGATTGTTGTCAGGAACCGCGGATATTAACTGGGATCCCGGGTACAGTCAGTTCAGTCTGGTTGCCGGAATCGGCAATCCTGACGGCAGCGAACAGTACAGGCTCAGTGTCGGTTACAAAAAAGACGGGGGCCTGGAACTCGACATGAGCGCGGACGGGATGATCCTGGATCGGGTAAACCAGAATCTGGTAAACGGGACAGCGACCGGATCATTGCACCTGAGCTGGGAATCACTGAACTCCTTCAGGGCAGAGCTGTCGGTCCCCTCATATTCTTTCCAGGCAGCCGATCGTATGCTTAGGGGATCTGTCAGCGCGGTTTTGGATCAGTCCGAATTAATTCTTAGCAATGTAAGGCTTTTTTACGGTTCCGGGCTGGAAGCGGACATGCCTTATTTCAATTTTAACCGTGAACTTGGCTCTGCCCGGACTAGCGCGGATGCACATGGTTCCATAGGCGGTATGGCAGTGGATTGTTCACTCAACGGCAGCGCCGAGTTCAAACCTGTAGCTTCCTGGCTAAATTTGTCCGAAATTTTTGATTCATTCCGCGGAGTTATTTCCGCTGACAATGTCCGCTACAATAACCAGACACAGCAGGAACCTTTTATGTTTACATTTGCATCGGTAAGGGATGTAAACGGACTTAATGTTTCGGTGGACGGCGGTCCCAGAAATATGGTCCGCCTGCGGTGGAGTCCTGTCCAGAGCGGCGGAGGAAACCTTTATGCGGCCCTGACAGCTCCCTTTCCAATCAGGGGTTCATTTACCGGTTTTCTGGATTCCAGGACCATTGATATTAGCACGCAGGATTTATACGCCGACATGGGATCTCTCTGGAAATTGATTCCCCCCAATGAATACATCGCTTTTCCGGGCGGGATAGTCGCGGGTTCCGTACGTATAACAGGGTCATTGAGGGATCCCGAATTTTACGGGTCCGCAAAGGCAACCAGCCTAAAAATCCAGGTGCCTGGTTATCTGCCGCAGGATATAAGGCCCATTCCGGTAACAATTACCATGGAAGGAAACGAAATGAGGTTCGGCCCTGTATATTCTGCGGTCGGGGACGGTTACGGCAATGTAACCGGAGTATTTGGTTTTGAAAGGTGGATTCCGCTTACCTTCAGGCTGGATATTCAGGTGCCACAGGATTATCCTATTCCGGTCGCCCTAAACCTTAACGGCGTGCATGCCAACGGCAAAACATCCGGCAACCTGATACTCGCCATGCAGGATAACATTTTTGATGTTTACGGGGATCTTGTCATTTCGAATACGGAGATAACCCTTAACGCGGCGGAAATAGCGGCGGCCCGCGAAATACCCCAGGAACATACCGGACCGGTTTCAACAATGGTTAATCTTATGATCACCAGCGGCAGGCAGGTTGAATTTTTCTGGCCCAGCGTTGAATTCCCCATACTGCAGGCGTACGCGGATATGGGGTCCGGAATCCGCGTAGTCAGCGATGTGGTCGCCAAACGTTTTTCCCTTACCGGAGACATAAAGCTGCGCAGCGGGGAAATTTTTTATCTGGAACGTAATTTCTACCTAAGGGAAGGCACCCTTTTCTTTAACGAAAACGAAAGCCGGTTTGAACCCAGGATTACTGCCAGGGCGGAAATCCGGGATCAAAGCGATGACGGACCGGTTACCATTTCCATGGTTATTGACAATGCGCCGCTGCACGAGTTTACGCCCAGATTTGAATCCAACCCTCCGCTGTCCCAGTTCCAGATACTTTCCCTTATGGGGCAAAACCAGACCGGAAATCCGGCCACAACAGCCAACGGCACAAATGTCCTTCTCGCGTATACAGCCGACGCCCTTACCCAGTTTACAGTTATGCGCACCCTTCAGCGGGAAATCCGGAACTTTTTAGGACTGGATATGTTCTCTGTAAGGACCAGATTGCTGCAGAATTTCCTTTTCCAGGCAACCGGCCTGCAGTCCGGCGGTATTTTCAGCTCCGGAACCGGTAACTATTTTGATAATACCACTGTTTTCTTAGGTAAATACCTGGGCCCGGATATTTTTTTGGAGTCAATGTTCTCCTGGCGCTACGATCCGGCCAAAACCGATATGGGAGGTTTAAAGCTGGAACCCGAAATTGGCCTTGAAATGCGGAATCCCCTGTTCGACGTAAAGCTGAATATGCTTCTGCTTCATCCGGAAAACTGGTTTATCAACGATATTACATTTTCCCTTGCCTGGAGATGGTCATTTTAATGTTCTATTCTTTTTTGATAAATTTTGATATAAATCACCAAGGAGCATAGATGCGCAAATTTTTTGTTTTGTTTTTGATCCTTGCCGTTGCCGCTGCGGCATTTGCACAGGATTCGGACGAATGGTACCAGGGAAAACCGATTAAAAATATTGTTTTTGAAGGACTTAAAAACGTAAGGCTGACAGAACTGGAAGGCATTACCGATCCTTTTATCGGCCAGCCTTTTAGCGACGATACTTATTGGGAAATTCTTGGCCGGCTTTACGCGCTCGAATATTTTGATACCATTAATCCTACCGCCATGCGGGCGGACGCCCTTGGGAACGAAGTAATTATCCGTTTCCAGGTAACAGAAAGACCGATTGTTTCCAGGATTAACTTTATCGGGAACAACGCGCTGCGCAGGAATGAACTCCTTGATCTGGTCGCCATTAAAATACACGATGTCGCCACACAGGTCAAACTCCGCCTGGACGAAACTGCGATTGTTAACAAGTACCTGGAAAAAGGTTACCCCGACGTAAAAGTGCGCTCGGAAATGCAGCCGGACAGCGCCAATACCATTGCCGTAAATTTTTACATTGATGAAGGGGATAAAATCACAATAGACGAATTCCGCTTCGAAGGCAACGAAATATTTTCTTCCAGGACACTGGAAAAACAGCTTTCCATGAAGACCAAAAGCATTTTCAATGACGGAGCGTTTCAGGAATCCAAACTTACAGCGGACAGGGATACACTGGTCAGTTATTACCATGACCGCGGGTACATTGACGCCGCGATTGTAGACGTTGTCCGGGAAATTAAAAAAGATGACAAGGGCAACAACAGCATGGCCATTACCTTCAAGATTTACGAAGGACGGCTGTATACCTTTGGCGGAGTTACATTCGAAGGCAACCAGATTTTTTCCACGGAGCAGCTTTCCGCGCAGGTTTATTCCAAACCGGGGGAAACGGCCAATGACCGCAGGATACAGGCTGACCTTGCAAGGGTTCAGGATCTTTATTTTGAAAGCGGCTACATTTTTAATTACATTGATCCCCAGATGATCCGCAACCCGGAAAACGGGACAATTTCCTATAATGTGGTAATTGTCGAAAGGGGAAGGGCGCACATAGAAAATATTATTATCAGGGGAAATGATAAAACAAAAGAATCCGTAATACTGCAGGAACTTCCCCTGGAACCCGGGGATATTTTTTCCAAAACCAAAGTCATGGACGGTATGCGGAATTTAATGAACCTGCAGTTCTTTTCCAACGTTGTACCTGAGCCGGTTCAGGGAAGCGTTGACAACCTTATGGACCTGGTAATCAACGTTGAGGAACAGCCGACCATTGATCTTAATTTTGGACTTGCGTTCTCCGGTACCGCCGATCCCTCTGCTTTCCCGGTTTCTGCCCAGATAAAATGGAACGACCGCAATTTCCGCGGCTCCGGCAACGCAATCGGCGCCGAACTGATAGCCTCCCCGGACACCCAGAGCCTGGCATTAAATTACACACAGCGGCGCATTATACCAACCTTGCCGCTTTCCGGTAATTTCGATCTTACTGTCCAGCATTCCATGAGCTACGCCGCAATGAACAATACCTATCCCTTCTTTTACAATGACGACCGCGACAAGGATATTGCCTATCCGGACGGTTTTAACAGTTACGATGACTATATCAAGGCCGGCAAAGTACCGCCCGATGAATACATGATGCCTTACGACCAATGGCAGATTTCCCTCGGAGTCGGATCCGGCTACCGCTGGCTTACAGCTCCGGGTGTATTGACCCTTTCCGGCGGATTGCGCATCGGTATGGTAAGAAACGTATATAACAGTGATTTATACAGGCCTTTTGATCCTGTTTTGAGAAACCAGAACAATATCTGGAGTCCTGCCACTTCGCTGACTGCGTCCATCTCGCTGGATCAGCGGGACATATATTACGATCCGTCCAAAGGTTACTTCGGCTCGCAGCGTATAGGTTATTACGGAGTTCTGGATTTTGAAGAAGAACATTATATCCGTACCGATACCAAGGCCGAATGGTTTGCGACGCTCTGGGATTTGCGGGTTTCTGATACCTGGAATTTCAAGGGAGTTTTTGGAATACATTCGGGACTCTCGTTTATTCTGCCGCAGCCCGGATGGAGCAGCCCCAGAATTGAAGACGCAAACAGGCTGGCCGTAGACGGAATGTTCGTAGGCCGCGGCTGGGATTCAGAATACAGCTGGAAGGGAAACGCCCTTTGGGAAAACTGGGCCGAACTAAGGATTCCGCTGGTACCCAATGTAATATCCTGGGATTTCTTCTTTGACGCCGCCGGTGTCAAAAACAACCCCGCGGATTTCTTTTATAATTTTGCCGGCGATGACGGAAGAACAAAAGGCAGCAACACTTTCTTCCTTAGGTTCAGTTTGGGAGGAGGCATACGCTTTGCATTGCCGCAGTTCCCAATCAGGTTCAGCATTGCCAAAGCGTTCAAGATTGTGGACGGTAATATACAATGGCAGTCAGGCCCAATCGGATACGATTCCAACAGGCCGGATTCCGGGTGGAGATTTGTATTCTCCTTCGCCATGCCCACATATTAAAGGAGAGTAACATGAAAAAGAAATTTTTTATTATTTTGATAATTTTTTTGGGAATTGGTTTTTCGGCAAGCGGTCAGCAATTGACAAGATTCGCCGTTGTTGATCTGCCAAGGGTTTATGTTTCTTTTTTCAGGGAATCCAGGGCGGTAAGGGATTTTGAGGAACAAAGCGCCAAGGTGCAGAGCGATATTGACAAGATGACAGCCGAGATCCAAACCCTCAAGAACCAGCAGATTACAGCCGATTTCCAGGGTGACCAGACTCTCAGCCTGCAGCTTGACAGCGAAATCAACCGCAAAACCGAGTACCTCAAGGAATATTATAAACTCAAGACCCAGGAACTTGAGACCAAAAAAAACAACCTGGCCTCTTCCAATTCGTTTCTCGAACAGGTATATGACGAAATCCGTTTTATCGCGGAGAGCGAAGGGTATTCCATGGTGCTCAATCTAAAGGAAAATACCGGTATTCTCTGGTATAGTCCCACGGTAGATATCACCGATAAATTGATTCAGAATCTAATGGCAAAAAACCAGCGTTAGACTTATGGCTTCCGGTTTGGCGCCCAGCCCCATGCTGGATCAATACCGTAAAATCAAAAGGGAGCATCAGGGAGAAGTCCTGTTCTTCCGCCTCGGCGATTTCTACGAAATGTTCGCCGAAGACGCCCTGGAAATTTCCTCGCTTCTCAACCTTACCCTTACCAGCCGCAGCGGACAGCCCATGTGCGGCATTCCCTACCACGCGGCCCGCGCCTATATCGCAAGGCTGTTAAAGCTCGGCAAAAAAATTGCCGTATGCGAACAGATGAACGAGCCTGGCCGCGGCCTGGTTGATCGCAGGGTCACCGAAATTATAACTCCCGGCACCACAGTAGAAGAAGACTACCTGGACAAGGGAAGTTCCAATTATCTTTGCTGCCTGGCTTCCTGCGGATCGTCGTTCTCTTTTGCATATATCGATCTCTCTGCCGGGGACTTTTGCGCTACATCATTCCGCGCCGGACAGGATTCCGGTGACAATGATATCTCCTGTTCGGAAAAAATCCGGCAGGAACTGGAGAGACTGGACGCCAGGGAAATAATTATCCAGGAATCCCTGCTGTCTGATTTCCCGTTTCTGGCGGCGGCCCTAAAGGACCGGCCAGGCCTGGTTTTGAACCGCTGGGCTGACTGGCTTTTTGACCGCGATCACAGCAGGCAGAGACTGCTGAACCAATTTGGTACGGCAACTCTGGGAGGATTCGGTCTTGAAGAAAATTCCCCCGCCATAATCGCGGCCGGGGCCCTTCTGGATTATCTGGACGAAACCTCCAGAAGCCTGATCCCGCACATAAACTCGATTACCGTTTACACTGATTCGCAATATACAGGCATTGACGAATCCACCCAGCGTAATCTTGAACTGATTAAGAACCTGCGCAACGGCGACAATTCTTTTACGCTCCTTGAAGTTATGGACGAAACCAAAACAGCCATGGGCCGGCGTCTGCTTAAAACAAGAATACTTCATCCGCTTATGAACGAAGTACAAATCAATGCCAGACTGGACATGGTTGATTTACTTTACCGCAGACAGGATAAACTTGCCCGCCTGCGCGACTTGCTGACCAGAACAGCAGATCTCCAGAGACTCCTTTCACGCATAGCCATGGAAAAGGCGCACGGCAAGGATTTGGCAGGCGTAAGGAATACGCTGCAGTATTTTTTTAAAATTGAAGAAGAATGCAGGGACCTTGGAATAAAGTACGAATCTCCGGAAGCAGGGCTGCTTGATAGCAATGCTGCCGGCTCGTCTGTTGCCGATAACAGCGTTACAGGCGGAGCGGCCGCCCTACAGCGCCTTGTTGAACTTGCGCAGATACTGGAAAAGGCGCTGCCGGAAGACCCGCCCATACTGCTCACAGAAGGCAGCCTGATCCGCGGCGGTTATAGCCCGGAACTGGACCGGCTGCACGAATTGCAGGACAGCGGCCGCAAACTACTGGAAAATTATCTGGAAGAGGAACGGCAAAATACCGGCATATCGAGCCTCAAAATACGTTATAACAGGATGATTGGTTATTTTTTCGAAGTAACCAAAGTGCATCTGTCAAAAGTACCTGCCCATTTTATCCGGCGCCAGGGCATAACCGCTGGAGAACGTTTTACCACCGACAGGCTCGCGGGGCTGGAATCCGATATTAACGGTGCATCCGAGAAAATTATCGAGCTGGAAAAAAAGCTCTTCCTGGAAATCCGCGAAAAAGCAAGGGCCCTTCTTGCCGAACTTCGCTCCGCTTCATGCCGTATCGCGGAAATTGATACAGCCCAGTCCCTTGCAAGGTCAGCCTCAATCCACGGCTGGAACCGCCCGGTTCTTGACGGGGAAAATAAACTGCGCATTATCGAAGGCCGGCACCCGGTTGTGCAGGCGCATCTGCCTAGGGGTGAGTTTATTCCCAATGATGTAATCCTTGAGTCCGGCGGCAATGTATCTTTTGCGCTTATTACCGGCCCCAATATGGCCGGTAAATCCACTTATTTGCGGCAGGCCGCGCTTATTGTAATTATGGCGCAGGCCGGAAGTTTTGTCCCGGCGGAGCAGGCGCTTGTAGGAATCTGCGACAGAATTTATTGCAGGGTAGGGGCCTCGGACAATCTGGCCCGCGGCGAATCTACTTTTCTTGTTGAAATGAACGAAACCGCATATATACTGCGCAGCGCTACTGTAAAGAGTCTTATCATAATGGATGAAGTTGGCCGGGGAACAGGCACCAAAGACGGGCTCTCCCTTGCCTGGGCCGTTACAGAAGATATATTAAACCGGATTAAATGCAGAACCCTTTTTGCCACCCACTACCATGAACTGTCCGGCATTAATCATCCCTGTCTTGCCAACCGTTCCATGGATGTAAAAGAATCAGGCAATGATGTAATTTTTTTGCGCAAGCTCAAAGAAGGCCCGGCCGCGGAATCCTACGGTCTGCATGTAGCCCGCCTTGCAGGCCTGCCCAAACCTGTCCTTGAACGCGCGTCGGCTATTATGGATGAACTGAACAAAAACCCTGTATACTCAATTAAGGATTCGGGTACATCATTGCAGGTAAATGAAAAACCAATGCGTAAAAAAGAGGAACCGGCCAGCCGTCTTGCAGAAAAAATTGCCGGCTTGAACATTAACACGCTATCTCCGCTGGATGCGCTTAATCTTTTGGCCGAATATAAAGATGAGGCGTCGGGCATTGTCACCGGCGGCGATGGCGCGGATCGCGGTTATGCAGGCCGTACCGCCGCAGGACGCACAGCCTCGGGCAGCGCGGCTGCCGGCAGGAATGACGGTCCGGGATTATTTGATTAAGGAGTTTAACATGGACACAGTACTGGTATTGTTTGAAACAAACGATGAATTCCGCAGGGAAGCAGCCGGAATTTTCAAAGGTTATGAAGTTATTTACGGGGAAAAAAATGACACATCAGATGTCAGCACGGAAACAGCCAAAAACATAACCGTAATTTTTGGCAATCCAAAGGCGGATTTTCTCAAACTCTGCCCCCGTTTAAAATGGATTCAGCTTGGGAGCGCCGGCGCAAACGGTTTTATAGACGGCGAACTGAACAAGAATGTTCTTCTGACATGCGCGTCCGGCTGTTACGGGCACGCGGTATCCGAACATATGACCGCGATGACTTTGGCGCTTATGAAGAATCTTCATCTTTACCGCGACGCGCAGTCTGCCCAAATATGGCAGAGCCGCGGCAGGATTAAAAGCATCCAGGGATCAACGGTTGTAATCGTCGGTATAGGGGATATAGGTTCAGGTTATGCCCGGCGCATGAAGGCCCTTGGCTGCTATACTATCGGCGTGGATATTCTGCCGTATAAAAAACCGGATTATCTTGATGAACTTCTGTCCATTCAGAAACTGGACGATGCGCTGGGCCGCGCCGATGTCGCCGCGCTTGCCGTACCAGGTACAAAACATACCGCCGGCCTTATGGGAAAACACCAGTTCGCCAAAATCAGGCGCGGGGCGATTTTAATAAACGCCTGCCGCGGCATTGTAGTTGATACCGAAGCACTCTGCGGCGCCATTGAATCAGGTGTCCTTGGAGGAGCCGGGCTTGATGTAACCGATCCCGAACCGCTTCCTCCCGGGCACAAACTCTGGAAATTTGAAAATGTTATAATAACACCGCACGCAGCCGGCGGCAGGCATCTGCAGCAGACAGCCGATTACATAATGCAGCTTTTCCTAAGGAACGCGCGCAGTTTCCTGCAGTCCGGACCGATGGAGAGTCTTGTTGACTTTGAAACAGGATACCGCATTCCGGATAAAGCTTTACTTTGTTAACCAAAAAAAATTATTATTGGTCAGCATAAAATTTTTTTGCGCCGCTGTAGATAGCGGCGATATTCTGTGCCGGGACGTCTTTTTGAATACAGTGCGCCGGGGAAAGGATATATCCCTGCGTGCCCATAATCGAAAGGATTTTTTTGACTTCGTATTCCACTGCCTCAGGCTGCGCGTACGGGAGCAGCTTCTGGGTATCAACGCCGCCCCAAAAAACCATCATGCTTCCGTAATCTTTTTTTAAGCGTTCAGGTTCCATCATATAAGTTCCGGGCTGGATCGGATTTAGTATATCAACCCCGCATTTTTTAAGATCCGGTATAAGCGAATAAACGCTTCCGCAGGTATGATGTTCGTAGAATGCCGCGGTATATTTTTTTGTATGCGCAATGCGTTCAGCAAAATACGGCGCGATAAATTCATTAAACATTGCCGCAGAAACAAAAGTTCCGGTCTGCATACCAAAGTCATCGCCGGAACTGGTACAGTCGATCCAGGGCCCAAGTTCGCTGTAATAAATTTCTATGACTTCCTTTTGGTAATTCAGTATGCGTTTGGAAAAAGCGTGGACCAGCTCCGGCTCCGCGGCCATGCGGTAAAGGTAATCGTCAAAACCAAAAAGCCAGCATCCGATTTCAAAAACACCCAGAACCGGATGGGCGGCTATTACAGCGTAATCGGTTTCCTCATGCAGGCGCCTGGCCTGTTCTCCCCACGCGCATATTTGTCTGCGGTCAATATCTGATGCCCTAGGCATTGGGTAGGCCAGCATTTGATCGATGGTTGCATCCCTTAGCGGATTAAAACAAATTTCGAAATGGCCGTTTATTTCCCTCTGGCCAATACCGTAACTGTTGTAATGAATACCGCCTTCAACCCGGTTATGCACGGTTTTGGGAGTCGCCATTCCGCCGGCCATGCGCGTATCAATGTCAAAAAATTTAAGTATGCGTTCATCAATCGGGAAACTGCCCTGATCCGCTCCGGTAAAGCCCAGGTAATTTTTAAGCGCCTCTGTAGTCTGCGGGTAATCGATCAGGGTTTGGGGGCAGCCGCAGAGATCAAAAACGGCCCTGTCCGCTGCCTGATGGCTTGCAGCCAGTTTAAACCGCTGCCGGTGCGTCATGCGCATGTCTATCCTTATTCAAAAATTTCATTGTAAATAGAACCGTATTCTTTCTTTAAAAAATCCCGGTAAATAGATAATTCAAACGGAGGATTCCCGGCAAGGTAATGATTGGCGCCGCTGTATGCTGCATCGGTACATTCCCACTCAATAAGGTAAATCTTTTTTTCTCCCTGGCTGTACGGGACGCTGTCAATTTCAAAAATCCCCTGATCCGGACAGGAGGATTTTCCGCACAGAACAATATCACCGGATTCAAAGTCCTTGACTTTATAGCTGAATTCCAGGTTTCCGGCTCCTGACAGGTTTGAAGCTGTAAGTGTCAGCTTCCAGTTTTTGGGTTCGGTAAATGTCAGCAGGAGGGGCTTCTGGCTTTGCCGTAAAAAATTAAAGGCGAGTTTTTTATTGTAAAAATAATCCGCGACCGCGTCGCTGAACTGCGGCCAGCAGTCGATTAAGTTCCACCAGATAATTCCGGAACGGTGAGGCTGGGTGCGGAACAATTCAACAAAAAATTTTTTCGCCTCGGCCTGGGAAATCTGGCTTGCAAGAACAAAGTCACTGCATTCCTGCGGGATGGCCGAGAACAGTTCCCCAATCTGGCTGGCCATTAATTCGATGCGGTAAACATAATTGCCTTCCGCGCTGGTTTCCGGAGACGCCGCGTGAACAATCCATTCATCATTGACTGCGCCTGTTTGGCTGTCCTTCCAGGGCCAGATTTTTTGCGGCGATAAAAAGCGTCTCATTGATTTTAACGACACCGATCCATGGTAACCGATTTCACTTGCAAAATGGCACAGCGAGTTTTTGTAGAAATCGCTTTTAAAATAATCCCTTGGCCCCCAGAGGTGGTTTTCCGCGAGGTTCCCGTGCTCAAGTTTCCAGGCGTCAGTGTCAACAAAAGGCGAACTGGGAAGGTAGGGCCGGGCCGGGTCCTCGTTGTAAACAGCGTCCGGCAAAACTTCCCTTGTAATCCGGTTAAGGTTGGGGTCCCTGCCAAACCCGTCATGTTTATGCCCCTGATCGCATTCGTTGTCCCCGGACCAGAGTATTATTGAAGGATGCTGCCGCAGCTGCCTTATAACACTGACGGCCTCATCAAACATGACCTTTTTAAATTCATCATCTGTGGGGTAGATGCCGCATGCCATCGCGAAATCCTGCCAGACCATAATTCCCATCTCGTCACATTTTTGATAGAACAGCGGGTCTTCGTAAATATTTCCTCCCCAGCAGCGCACTGCATTGCAGCCGATGTCATCAAGGAGTTTCATTATCTGCGGAATCCTTTCCCTGTCCCGGGAATGGAAAGAGTCAGCAGGCACCCAGTTGGTACCCATAATAAAAACCTTTTGGCCGTTAACCAAAAAATGGAAAGCTCCGCTGTGCAGGGTATCGGTGGTTCCGGTCCGCACCAGTTTTACAGTCCTGAATCCGGTTTTTGTTTTATAACTGTCAACGGCTTTTCCGTTTTTTAAAAGACGTATTTCGATATCATAAAGATTGGGCCTGCCGTAATTCTTTGGCTGCCATAAAAAAGCGTTCTGAATGTCAAACCTTATTTTCCCTGCGGTAAACCAGACTTTTGATGATTGTAAAAATTCACTTTCCCCGCATTTACCGCTTATGGAAACCGTATAATCACAGGCGCGGTTATTGCCTATATCAATTTCGTAAAACAGTTCGGCTTTGACCGTCCTTCTGTGCGGATCTGTGCTTACGGTCATAAGGTAACATTGTTTAAAACTTTCCGGCGGACGAAGGTAAATTCCTGCGCTCCGGTAAATTCCTGCGGAAACAAGCCTGGGCGTAATGTCCCATCCGAACATGGACGGCGCCTTGCGCAGGCGCAGACACTCGTAATTGTATTTTTGGTGTTTATTGCCTGCAGAAACTTTATTTTTTCGGGCCTCAAGAACGCATGGCAGTATGTGTATTACCAGGGAGTTCTCTCCGTTAACAAGGCCCCCGGCGTTTATGCGGTGGGTGACAAACATATTTTCTGTGTGCGCCAGAAACCTGCCGTTAAGGTAAATGTCGGCGATAGTATCAATTCCCTCAAAAACCAGTTCCGGAATTGTGCTCCCGGACGCGGGGCCTCCTGACGAGGCGCTCCCGGACGCGGCGCCTTCATGGATTATACCCGGCGCCGTTTTATAATTAAATTTTTTTGCGTATATGACGTGGCAGTCTTCCCATTCGGACATTAACAATGCGTTATTCGCATAAAACGGATCCGGAATTATACCGGCCCTTTCCAGGTCTATCTCAAAGTTGCCTGGTACCGCTGCGTCAATGAGCCAGCAGCCATCGCCGTCCCTGCCGCCGTTGTTCCGGCTGCCCGCGTTAATTACTTCATCGTAAGCGCCGGAGAAAGCCATTTTCTCAAAATTATTTTGGCGGATAACCAGAAGCTTCCAGTTCCCGTCCAGGGATTGATCAATTTTATTGTCCATTTTTTCTCCTGAAATATTATCGTATGCGGCAAATGCGTGTCAGCGTTACCTGCCGTGGGTGTAGCGGAATTTATCCGGAAAAACCGGCGAGTAATCCCAGCTTATACCGCGGGCCTTGTTTGCTTCCCTTACTATCGCGCGGCGTTTTCTGCTTTGTTCCAGATACTCCTGGACTTGTCCCGGTGAAAACCTGGCAAGCAAAAGATTTTTCAATTGATTTTCTGTTTCCGCGTATTCCTGCAGGCCGCTCAGGTTTTTCCTTTCCCCCGGATCGGCAATTACATTAAATAGTTGTGTCTCGTGCTTATAAATATAGGTGTATTTAAAATTGTCTTTCCTTATCATAAAGCACGGCCACATAACGCCTTCCCCATGGTACTCGCTGTAAATTTCACGTGCGATCGCGGGCGCGCCCAGATATTGCATCAGGCTCACAGCGTCATTTGCAGGCGCGTCAGGGCGCCTGGCGCCGGCAAGGTCAATCATCGTCTCTCCGATATCAAGCAGCGAACATGGTTCTTTGATTATTGTTCCGGAATGGTTTTTGTCCGGGAAACACATGATAAGAGGTATACGCGATGACCATTCGTAGAAGCAGCGTTTCTGGACCATGCCGCGTTCACCCAGCATATCGCCGTGATCGCTTGTAAAAATCACAACGGTATTTTTTTCAAGTCCGGTATTCTTTAGAATTTCAAGCAGCTCTCCTATCTTGTCGTCAATGTAGGTTGTCAATGCGGCGTAACAACGCCTTAGCTCCAAAAGGCCTTCTGGTTTTGTAATGTCATATTTATCAAGCCGGTGGAAATTTTCGGCAAGTGATTTATCCATAAAGGTTTTTTCATCATCGCCGTACTCAAGCGGGCGCGGTATTTCCATTTTTACATCAGCATACTTATCGTAATATTTTTTTGGCGGCCAGAACGGATCGTGCGGGTGGTGGTAGGAAACACAGAGGCAGAAAGGTTTTTCCTGCGGTCTCTTTGGCACCATTCCGTAAAGATATTCTTTTGCGCGGAACTGTGTTTCTTCATCGTAATTAATATAGGAACTCCACTCTGCAGGATGACATAATTCTTTTGTATAATTTATTGCGTTGCCCCACGGATCCTGCATCAGCCTGGTTTCTTTATTCAGAAATTTTGGAAGCCAGGAATAGTCGGCCGGGTAGCTGTCTGTTGTCAGTCTTTTATCCAGGCCGTGCATCTGGTCAGGGCCGATAAAATGCATTTTACCGGTAAGTACAGTATCGTAACCTGCAAGAGACAGATAATGGGCCCAGGTCGGTTCTTCGCTGGAAAATGCGTGACCGTTGTCAAAGCAGCCCAGGTCATATGTATATTTGCCGGTCATAAAACTGGCCCTCGCCGGCGTGCACAGCGGGTTGGGGGAGTAGGCCGCGTCAAACCTGATGCCGGCAGAGCACAGTTTATCAAGGTTCGGTGTAATGACTTGTTTGTTACCGTAAGCGCCGACCATAAAAGGAGTAAGCTGATCGGCCATTATTATTAAAAAATTAGGTTTATCCATTTTACAGCCCCGCTTTAATTTACAGCTGCGCGCTGCTTAGCAGCCCTGCTTTCTCCAGCTCCCTGCGCATATTTTCAATCTGGGCGGGCGGCGAACATTTATTTGGTAAAAACGGATTGCCCACATTGCGGCCAATCAGGTTGGCATAGTCTTTGGCGGCAACCGGGAAACTGGATTTATCCATGGCAAGCCTTATGGGATTAAGTAAAAATTGCGCCTCCAGTGAACCTTTATAATTGCCTTCCATAAATTTTTTATATATTGAACAAACCGGGCCGGGTAAAAAATTAGCTGTTGTGCAAACCGCTCCGGCGGCTCCGGCTGCCAGCGATGAATAAATCAATGTATCCTTGCCGGCGAAAACTTTAAAATTTACATCCCGGTTCGTGCGGATAAATTCCATGGTCTCTGTCATATCGCCGCTTGAGTCCTTGATGCCGCAGATATTCGGTACAGTATGCGCGAGTTTTTCAACCAAAGCCTGGGATAAAGGATAGCCGGTTCTGCCGGGATTGTTGTAGACTAACACGGGTGATTGCGTGACCGCACACGCAATAGTTTTAAAGTGTTCAAATAATTCATCATCGTTTGGTTTTAAAAACATGGGCGGCAATACTGAAACGCCCTGCGCTCCTGCGCTTAGACCAAGACCTGCAAGGCGTACGCATTTACTTGTCCTTATGGCCCCGATCCCCATATATACCGGGATCCGGCCCTTTACCTGGCCAATAATTATTTTCAGTATAACCCGCATCTCGTCTTCTTCGAGCATGTAGAATTCGGAGTTTGAACCAAAGGCAAGGATTCCGTTAATGCCGCCTGCAATCATAAATTCTATATGATCGCGCAGCGCGCCTTCGTTTATTTTTTCTTCTTCGGTAATCGGAGTAATAATGGGCGGGATAATTCCCCTGATAAAATCAGTATTCATGATAATAATTATATTATAGTACCGTAATTTACACTACCATTCCGACACCATTCCCGCGGCTTGCCCTGTCAAGGGCCCTTTCAAAAACCAAAATACCGGCCAGCATGGAAAATAAGGCAAAACAAAAAACCACAAGCAGATCACTGCGCACAGCCGGGTTTTCCAGTCCCTGTCCGTTGAGCATGACCAGCCGCAATCCCTGCATCGCGTAAGTATGGGGAATAAGGCGGGAAATAAATACGAGTCCGGCGGGCAGAACTGTCAGCGGATAATAAATACCGGAGAATATCCTGGCAAGTACATCAACCAGCCAGGTAAAAGGTTCCCTTCCCTGTTTTACTTCCAGATTAAAAAAATTACCCGCGCCCAAAAGCCCAAGGCCAAGACAGGTAAATATAAAACATAAATAAAAACAGACAAGCGGTATTATAGAAATATTGGAATTTATTTTTACACCGGCGAATACAATTGCCGCGATCAAAACCGCCGCCTGGATAATAAGCTGGAAAAAAAATGTCCAGATAAAACGTCCGCAAATAAAAGCCCATATTCCCCTGGGAGAAGCGTTATAAACTTCCAGCCGTTTATCCCAAAACGCGGTGTTAATACTGGCGAACGGGAGGTTAAGTATTGCCGATGAGTTCTGGAAAAAAACAACCCCGATTATCATATAGGAAACAAAGTCTCCGCCGTAGCCTGCCAGCGAAGACGCGGCGTAATCTTTGAGAAAAAGCGACACAAAAAACCACATTCCGGCGGAGACAAAACTTTGAATTACGGCAAGAACAAAATTTGACGGGTAAAAACGCAGGGCCCTGTATTCCAGCCTGGCAAATGACAGGGCGGATTTAATAAAAGAAATCATGCGCCGCCCCCACAGGAAGCGCCGCCGCCCGGAGATATACCGCCCCCCACAGATGCGCCGCTTTCTGAGGCGGCTCCGATAGCATCCATAAAAATATCTTCCAGTGTAGGTTCAATGGTTTCCATGCTGTTTATCTGCACGCCGTTATCAAGCAGGCATTTTAATATAAAGTTAAGATGGGTTTTTAATTCGGCAGCCTGAATAACCAGAGCGCCGCTTTTGTTTCCGGCCGGCTGCAAATCCGCGGTAATTACAAACGGCTGCGCTTTTAATGCGCCGGCAGGGAATGTATCCAGGCCGCTGCCCCTGACAATCAGTTCATCATAACGTTTGAGATCATGGCGCAGATTTTCCACAGTTCCGCAGCTTTTGATTTTTCCCTTATGCATTATGGCGACGCGTCCGCAAAGTTCTTCCGCCTCAAAAATATAATGGGTAGTAAGTATAATTGTAGTCCCGAATTCCGCGTTGATTTTTTTTACAAGACCGCGGACTGTTTCCGCGCCGGCAGCGTCAAGTTTTACAGTAGGTTCATCAAGAAACAGAATGGGATTATATACAAGGAGAGAACGCGCGATGGCCAGCTTTTGCCTGTTCCCGGCAGATATGCTCATGGGCCAGTGGTTTTCGTATTTTTTTAAATTAAGAAATAACAGCATGCCATCAATGCGTTTTTTTCTTTGGGATTTTTCCAGGTTGTATACAACGGCCCAGAATTCCAGATTTTGGCGCACAGTCAGATTATTGTCAGTCCCTATGTCGGCAGTAGGCGCGACCAGGCTAACCTTGCTCCGTATAATTTTGTGATCGCGGTAAATATCATAATCAAGAACAGTTCCGCGGCCGCTGTCAGGTTCCAGGAGCCCGGCCATTATCTTGATAAGGGTAGTCTTGCCGGCCCCGTTGCTTCCCAGCAGCCCAAAAATTTCCCCCTGCTTAATTGAGAGGCTCACATTGTTAACCGCGCAAAAAGGTTCTTTTGTTTTTTTTACCTTATATGTTTTAATGATATTCTGCAGTTCGATTATATTTACTGCCATCTTGTCAGGGTTCCTTCCCGCCGGGCTTTTTCGATTCCCTTTTTATACATGAATAAACCAAGCGGCAGAAAAAATACGCTCATCGCAGCCAGCACCATAATGTCCAGCGCAACCGGATTAATCTGCGGCAGTACAAGCTGGAGCGGCAGGACCGGGACAGTAGTATCGCCTCCCGGAATCATAAGCCTGCGCAGCGTGTCAATTGCGTAGGTATGCGGAATAAAACTTCCGAGTATCTGCAGCGGCTGCGGCAGTACGGTTATTGGATAATAATAACCGGCCGTCAGCGCGATTATTACATCCTGAAAAATAAATTTTACCGGTTCAGTCTGCTGCTTGAAATTAAAAAGATAAAACGAACTTCCGCTGATCACGCCGATCCCCAGCGTTGAAACAAGAATAAAAAGCAGGATTACAAGGAGTACCAAAGGTTTTACAAAAACAAAAACAGCGCCAAAAAATAACCAGCCGAACAGCAGAGCCAGCAAGCTTCTGGGGTAGTCGTCAATAACGCCGCGGAACATAACCCCCATAAGCGGGGTAAAATAAGAAAGCGGACTCAGCAGATAGAGATCCATTGTACCGCCCCAGTAGATCCGTCCGACCCGCGTAATACAGTCGCCCAGATTGGTATAACTTATAAAATGGACAAACAGCCCAAGCACAACAAAACTTACATAGTTATTGCCGTAGGGGAAAAAATTTATGTCGCTGCCTTTGGTAACAAGGCTTAGCATAAAAAAAACTATGGTAGTAAATAGAACATCCAGCACCCACATGATCGCATTCATTTTGTATGACCACCAGATGATAAACTCGCGTTTGCTGAACATTAAAAAAGAATCCCATTCCCTATGCAGCATTCATATCATCCTTTTGTCCAAGGTAATGTTCGTACATTTCCCGGAGCGTAAAATCCGCCGGCTTAATGCTGCGCACTGTAATATTTTTTCGGATAAAATATTGCACCAGCTCATTGAGGGAGAATTCATTTTCCCTGACAAAAAATTTTATAACCTGAACTTCCCGTTCGCCTTCTTCTGAACCCGGACCCGCGGACTTTACACGATCTGCCCGTATAATGCCGGGCAGAACAGGATTCAAATCTGTTCCCTGTTCCGCATAACTGACTTCATAAATCCGCTGGCCCGCGAACGGACTGCCCAGTTCGTCTTTGGTACCTGCGGCGATAATTTTACCTTTGGATAAAAAAATAATGCGTCCGCAGATTGAAAGATCCTCCGGGTTATGGCTCGCGATAATGGCTGTCCGGCTGTCTGCGGCGCCGGATTTTATTAATTCCCTTAAATTTTTGGCTGAAGGTACATCAAGGCTTACGGAAGGTTCATCATAAAAAACAATTGGTCTGTCAATGACAAGCCCTCTCGCGATGGTAACTTTTTGCCTCATCCCCGCGGAAAGCTGGCTTATGTATTTATCTTTTTCCGCAGTCATGCCAACCGCTTCCAGCACCTGAGCGCTTTTTATTTTAAGAAATTTTGCCGGCAAACCAAAAAGGCTGCCGTACAGGATCAAATTTTCCAGGACGCTTAACTGCCATTCCAGGCCCATCCATCCGTTGGTGCTTATATAGCTTACCCTGCTTTTAATGTACCTAATGTCACTTCTGCCGTCTATTCTGACTTCCCCGCCGGATGGATACAAAAGCCCGGAAAGGATTTTAATTAAGGTTGTTTTTCCTGCGCCGTTCTCCCCGTAAATTCCCAGTATTTCACCGGGAGCCGCTGTAAACGAAACATTATTCAAGGCAAGCAGCGGCGCTGCCCGGTTGCCTGTAAGACTCGCGAAATTTTTTATCCAGAGATAAACTCCGGAGTCCTTGTTAAAGGAAACTCCGCGGTATTGTTTGCTTACGTTTATTAATTCTATCATGTAATGGGACCCGGATTAAAAACCGCCATGTCATTAAAAAGCCTGTAACGTTCTGCCCAGGGTTTATATTTGCCCGACGCGGTATCAATTATCATGTTAAAAATTCTCTGCCCGGTTTCTTCGATGGTTTCTTTTCCTTCGATGATGGTACCTGCGTTAATGTCAATCAAATCGTCCCACATTTCCTTCATCAGGGTGCGTGAACTTACTTTTATCACGGGCGCGGCCGCAAGACCGTAGGGAGTTCCGCGGCCTGTCATAAATACTTCCAGTACCATGCCGCTGGCAAGCTGCTGCGGCCCGCAGACTATATCGCTGGCCGGTGTTGCCGCAAAAACAAGGCCGCTTCTGGATGGCCACTCTCCGGGTGACAATACTTCAGCAATGGGAGCTGTCCCGGACTTAGCGATTGAACCAAGTGTTTTTTCTACGATGTTGGACAGGCCGCCTTCTTTATTACCAGGCGATGTATTCGATTCCCTGTCAACTCCGCCGGCTTCCAGATAATTATCAAACCAGCGCATTTCGTCCGCAAGTTTTTTGGCGGTATTTTCGTCAGCACAGCGGGCGGCAATGAAACGCACACCGTCGCGGACTTCGGTTACCTCGTAGAACATTACCGTAGCGCCGCCGCTTACCAGAAGATCGCTGGCGTATCCTGCCGCAGGATTTGCGCTTATGCCGGAGAAGGCGTCGCTGCCGCCGCATTGCATTCCGATGCAGAGCTTTGACAGCGGCAGCTCTGTCCGCCTGCGTTTATCCAGGACGGCAAGTTTGCTTTCCGCCATATTCATCAATGAATCGATCATTGATTTATAGCCGCGGCATTCCTGTAAAACCACAAGGTTCTCCGCGGTGTTTTCTCCGGCGTCCAAAAGCATGTCAGGCGTCAATTTTTCGCAGCCCAGCGCTACTGTCATCAATTGTCCGCCAAAATTGGGATTCCGCATAAGGTTATGCAGCGACCTGATCCAAATGCGGGCTTCCCCGGCGTTGATGGCAACGCCGCAGCCGTATATGTGATTTAACACAACAATATCGTCAACATTGGGAAATTGAGGCAGCAGTTCTTTTTTCATCCTGTCAACGGCGTTATTTAAAACACCATTTACGCAATGCACAGCGGGCATAATGCCTAAAATATTGCGGATTCCTGCGAAACGTGCTCCGGGTATGTCATAACCACAAAAATTCTTAACCGGCGGGACCGGCAGTCTGCTGTTAATGTCGGTACCCCAGCCCATATTTTCCAGATCCGGCATACCGGGCAGTTCAAGCATGTCTTCGTTTATCCATTGTCCGGGCCGGACATCTTTTTTTAAATAACCTATAACCGATCCGTAACGTATAACCGCGCTGCCTTTTATTAATTGAACAAGGGCAACCTTGTGCCCCTGCGGAATTGTCTCCAGCGCAACAAGACCGTTTTCAAAAACAGTTCCCCCGGGAGCTGTATCCGGGGGAATTGCTACATTGTCTTTTTTTTGAATTTGAATTAGCCGCATATTAATAATTATGAACTGGTTTGTTTTTTAAGTTTTTCCAAAAGTTCGATTACATCATGGTATTCTTCCATAAGGTTCCTGTACATTTCTTCTGCCTGGGTGATCATGCCGTTATTTTTTATTAATGGTTTTTTACTTAGGCTGAAAGCATTCATAGTGTACCCCCATTAATGTTATAGATTTTCCGTATTGATTAAACGTTTAAAATTAATTTTTGTCAACGCAATTTGTATATACTTGCCGCAATTTATAATTTTTTTTATCTGACCATGCAGGGCCGTTTAGGATCGTAATTCCATCCCGGAATCAAAAACCGCATCGCGGCCGCGTCATCCCTGGCGCTGCCTGACACGCAGTTTTCGTTATACAATTTATTTGCGGCAAAAATCCTGTCCATATCGGCTTCGACGCCCAGACCGGGAACATCAGCTGGCGCCGCGATCCTGCCGTCAATTATTTTTGGCGGATTTTTTGTAAGCCGCTCTGTTCCTTCCTGCCATATCCAGTGGGTATCCACAGCGGTTACCCTGCCGGGAACAGCGGCCGCGGTTTGTACAATCATTGCCAGTGAGATGTCAAAATGGTTGTTTGAATGTGAACCCCAGGTCAGGCCCAGGCTGTCGCAGAGCTGACCAACGCGTACAGCGCCGTCCATTGTCCAAAAGTGGCAGTCGGCCAGCGGAATATCTACCGACTGCAGCATTATTGAATGGGCCATTTCCCGCCAGTCGGTGGCGATCATGTTTGTCGCGGTCGGGAAACCGGTTGCCCTGCGGAACTCTGCCATTATTTCCCTGCCCGAATATACACCCTCCGCGCCGCAGGGATCTTCGCAGTAACTTAGAATTCCCTGCATATTTCTTACAAGAGTTATTGCTTCTTCAAGCGTCCACGCGCCGTTTGGATCCAGGGTAATACGGGCGTCCGGGAATGCTTTTTTAAGCGAACTGACAGCCTCCATTTCTTCTTTACCGTTAAATACTCCGCCTTTTAGTTTGAAATTTTTAAAACCGTACAACTTGCAGCTTGCGCGGGCAAGTTCAACAATGGATTCTGAATCAAGCGCTTTCTCCCTGCGCAGCCTGTACCACGGAACAGAAGAATTTTCTTCGCTTATATAGGGCAGATTGGTCTTTTTGCGGTCTCCGATATAAAAAAGATAACCAAGGGTTTCAACACTGGTACGCTGCTGTCCGTTCCCGAGCAGGGCAGCCGCGGGCACTTCCAAAAATTTTCCAAGCAAATCCAAAAAAGACGCTTCCAGACAGGCAAGCACATGAACCCCGGTCCGGCCGTCATAAGTTTGGTTCCCCCGGACATCATTTTTATCCGCAGACAAAATGGTTTTTATTTTATGCAATGTATTTTTATAATTACCGATGGAAGTACCCAAAATATCTGCCCGCACCGTTTCCAGCGCAGACCGGATTTTTTCTCCGCCAGGCGCCTCGCCGAGACCAATATTACCGGATGAATCTTTTAAAATTACCACATTTCTTGTAAAAAACGGTCCGTGGGCGCCGCTTAAATTTAGCAGCATTGAATCACGGCCGGCGACAGGGTAGATGTCTATGGATTCGATAAAAGGAATTCTCATGTAAAAATTATAAAAAAAAATTTGGAAATTCTCAAGCAATACGCAACTTAATATCATATATAGTATATGAAGTTGGAAAATATGAAATTAAGGAGTCTGAATCAGTTTTTGAATCAGTTATGGTACTATCTGCGCGAATATTTTTTCCCGCGCGGCTGCGGAATTTGCGCAAAAACTTTGTTTTCCAAAGAAGAAGCGTGGTACGGCCTTTGCGGCGAATGTATGCAGAAATTGCTGGCTGCCAACGCAGATACCTCCGTAAACGCAGGTACTTCCGGGAACGCAGATACCTCTGCGAAATCTGCGCCGGGCCGCTGCGACTTATGCGGCAGGCCGCTGATCTCCGAAATCAACCGGTGCCTGCCGTGCAGGGGAATCACCGAAACCGAAATGCCGGTGTATGACAGACTGATTTCGCTATATCCCTATACCGGCAATTACCAAAAACTCCTTGAAACATTTAAATTCAAAAAATCTCCCGGAGCCGGTAATTTTCTCGCAGTACAATTATTGGAGGCATTAAAACTGCTTCCCGTATCGGATCCGGACAACATCATTCTTGTGCCGGTTCCGCCCAGGCCCGGCAAAATCCGCAAAACCGGATGGGACCAAATAGTCATGCTGGCAAAACTTGTAAAACGAAGCAATAAAAAAACTATAATCTGCCGCTGCCTAAAGAGGCAAAAATCACTTAGCCAAAAAAAACTTGACCGCCGGGATCGCAGAACCAACCTAATGGGCCGTATCCTTGTCAAAAAAAAGGCCCCCGCCGAGTGTGTTTTGTTTGATGACGTAATAACCACAGGTTCCACCATGAACGCCTGCGCTGCGGCCCTCAAGCAGGCCGGGGCGCAAAAGGTTTACGGTATATGTTTGTTTTACGATTGAATGGGATAAATGATTTTTTTTTCAATTTTCCCATATACAATTATATATATTCTTTCCTGCTGTTTTGAATGATGCGATGTCACCATTATAAGATACATCAACCTTTTTTCCATTGCATGTTACATTGGGGGCATTTGCACATTTTATATAAGCAGTATCTCCGGCAACACTTTCCAGCTGTGCCGTAACTTTATTATTTTTGCGGGCAGCAGAAACGATAAAACCTCCCTGTGCACGCATTCCATTGAAACCGATATTTTGGTTTTTAGGCCAAAAAGGAAAAAGCCGGATTATGCCGCTTTGGCTTTGCAGAAGCATTTCTGTGACGGCAAGGACGCCTATGTATTTATTTTCTACTGCCCGCCAATCGTACCATATATAACCGGTGTGTCCCATGACTTCTTTGGGTATGTCTCCATCAGCGAGCATGTAAGAGCTGAATTGTCCGTATGTCAGGCGGTGGGACAACAGCACTTTCCGGATGGATTCGAAATGTTCCATTACACCCAAACGTATTGCAGGAACTATGGATGATATTGGATGTACAATGGGTACACCTGGATAAATCAATTTCTGTTCCAGTTCTGAATAAAATGGGTTCATCAAATCTGTCCGCCGGATCATATCCCGTAATGCCAAAGTAAGCGTATCATTGCCGTCCCCGTCAACATACTCGCCAGGATATACAATCCACCCCCCGCCGCCCCAGCGGCTATAACGGGCTTCATCAGCGCGTTTTTTAGGTTCTTCATGCGGCCAATCCTTATCAAGAGCTATCCATCCCTCTCTGTTTTCATCAATACCATGTTCGATGGGCGGAATTCTTGAACGGGCTGTTTTCCACTTACCCTGCCAGTCTTCATCAATGCCTAAAATTTCGGCTGCTGAAATTGCTCTGTCAAAAGCCTTTTTAAACATGCATAAATCACTTATTACATTGCGATTCCCCCGGAAATCCTTCATCCAGCCAGGTTCCTCAAGCCTTATTGAAGGAAATATTTCATTTGTTTCGTTGCTGTATTTTTCCAGGTAATTGAAATAAAACTGCGCTGCTTTTTTCAAATACGGATATCCGCGTTCGCGAAGCCAGGTTTTATCTCGCATAAACATCCAATGCCACCACAATGGCTGTCCCATCCATCCGGTAACCGCAAGGGCGCGTCCCATATGGTTATTAATATTAAAATATTTATGTGACATGATCGGCAGGTAAGACAAATCACAATAAGCGCCATCCAAATTGAAAATAAGCTTTGCCTGGTATTCAAACAAGGGCAGTGTATCATTTATGAAATCAGCATATACATCAATCCATTCGGCATGATTGGTAGGTAATGCAGTACAATACCATTTTTGAAAATTGTGGTTTGTATGTATATCTCCATGCCATGGTTCGAAATCCTGCACCATGACATTTCCGCCGCTTCCCAAAGGCTTTGATTTGCGGCTTTGCGCGCAGCCAAATGCAAAATGGTTGCGATACCAAACAGATTCCAGTTCCTTGTCATCCAAAGCGATATTTGAAGTATCCCAGTATTTGGCCCATGCCGATTTATGGGCTGCAAGAATTTCTTCATAATTGTTTTTGCGGTTTGACAATGACATGGCGCGTTCACGGGTTGTTGCGGGGTCACCATCACGATCTGTTGTAACGCCCATACAAAAAACAGCTGACTTACCGGGATCAAGCGCACAATACTGCCTGAAACGCCAGACGTGCTTTTCCACATGTCCTGCATCAACACCGTCGGAATGCTCTGGGAAAAAAGGAGTTAAATACCAATTGAAAGTTTCTATATCAAAACCTGCAGGTATAGTCTGCCGGATGATTCCTTTTTATGACGATAACGTTTCAAGAACAGGCATGGGTATTGAAGCATTTGCCTGATCCGGTTCTTTCTCGGCTATTATGGCAAACCATGGTGTTTGCCCGTCAGATTCCACATTAAGCCAGAAGCAGTTTTCGTTTTTTTCGGCAAAGGCATTTATTACAAGTTCGCCCCTGCTGAATTTAAAACGAGTCGTTAAAATTCCTTCAGCCAAAGATACACGGGTAAAGACTTTTGTGTTTGACAAACCCGGATGGTATAAATGTATACAGCCCGCGCGTTTTGGCGCCGGTCCGTCCAGATGCGGCTGAGGCATATCAACCAGGCGATCAACATAATAATCCGCAGTCCTGGGATCGCCGGTTCTCCAGACATTATGCAAATCCCGTTTCTTTTCATTCATCATACTGATTAAGTCATCGTGCTTCAGGACATCCTGTTCGGGTTTACCTTCAAATCGGGCATCCCATATATCCGATTTTGCCAGAGTAATTTTTAATTCATGCGGGAATATATTTACACTCGCACCCATATCGCCATTGCCCATTTGAATTGATTCATAAGGATGAGCCAGCGTACCTTCGATTTGATAATCATGCAATGAAATACGATCACGCCAATTGTAATTCATTTAAATTCCTCCTCATGATAATTTAAATATCCGCATTATGTTCCCGCCCATTACCAGTTTGCGGTCTTCTTCCGAAAAATAATCAGATAAAAAAGCATTGTATGCAGATACATCAGAATGCATAATTGAAAAAGGCGTATCACTGCCAAAACTTACCCTGGATGATCCCAGTATCTTAATTGCTTTGACTATGCTGGTATAGCGTACGGCACTGCCGATTAAATGCATGTTTTTACATTCCCCGGCAAATTCGATACAGGCAGGTGAAATTTCCGGCAGGGATACTCCTCCCATATGAATAATAAGTATTTGCAGTTCCGGAAAGAGTTTGGCTATTTTGGCTGCGCGGAACGGATGTGTAAAATCATATGCATCTGCACCGATATGAAAAGCAAGAATTTTTTTTGATTTTGCAATTTCTTCGATCAGCGGCATACTGATTTTTTCATCATCAATCGGGAATGAATTCTGGGCTCCGTTAAGCTTGACCCCATAAAACCCGTATTCGTTCAAACATTTTCTTATTGTATCTTTGCCTTTACTGATACCGAAATGGGGATCAACCCAGCCAAATCCCAATAACCTGTTTGGATATTTACGGACAGATTCGTAAATATATTTTAGTGAATCATTTATCTCGCGCATATAGGGAGGAAGCAGCCAGCATATTGCCTTATCAACACTGCTCTTGTCCATCTGATTAATCAATTCCTCCGCCCTTAGTGCATTAGGTTCATCTATTGGTGAAATATGAGTATCTGCGTCAATTATCATGATTTTCCTCCTTTAAAATTATTGAATTATCCTTTTAATGATCCAATCATAACTCCCTTTACAAAATGCTTTTGTGCAAAAGGATACAGACACATGAGCGGGACAGTGGATAAAATTATAATTGCGAACTTAAGGGTGTTCTGAATGCCCAACAACTGCTGTGCGACATCAGGATCAGTCATAATATCGCTGTTGAATTGGTTCTGAACAAGGATTTCCCGCAAAAATAGCTGGAGCGGATATAGCTGTTTGTTAGATAGATACAAAAATGCGTTAAAATAACTGTTCCAATGTCCCACTGCATAAAACAGGGCAATAACAGCTATAATAGAATTGGACAGCGGTATAAGTACATGAAAGAAATATTGTGTATCGGAACAGCCGTCCAGTTTGGATGCCTCAAGCAGTTCTCCCGGTACGCTCGCCTGAAAAAAAGTTCTTGTTACAATCATATTATAAACTGAAATTGCTCCAGGCAGCAGCATCGCAAAAACGGTATTAAGCATCCCTAGATTTCTCATCAAAATATAGTTGGGTATCATTCCTCCCGAAAAAATCATAGTAAAGGTGAAAATAAAAGTGAAAAAGCCCCGGCCATAAAGACCCTTGCGCGAAAGCGGATATGCACATATAAGGGTCATGAATACATTGATTGATGTGCCGCAAACTACATAAAATATGGTATTGCGGTATCCAATCCAAATACTCTTGTACTGTAATACCATTTTGAAATTAAATAACGTTGGTTCTATGGGCAAGAGCCAGACTTTACCTGCAGTTACGGCGCTTGCAGTGGAAAATGATGATGATATTATATAAATCATTGGATAGAGTACAAGTATTGTTAATATGCCGATAAGCAAATATGCAATCAGGAAATATAATGTGTCCGAATTATAGACTTTAGTTTTCATATATAAATTACCAAAGACTGGTCTCGCCTAAACGGCTGGAAATCATATTGACTAATCCGATTAAAACCATATTTATTACCGAATTGAAAAGACCGACTGCGGTGGAATATGAAAAATCACTTGTTCCTGTTAAACCTATTTTATATACATAGGTTGAAATCACTTCGCTGATGGGCAGGTTAAGGCTGTTCTGCATAAGGAAAACTTTTTCAAAACCGATACTCATTACTGATCCCATGCGCAATATTAATAAAATGGTTATTGTAGGAATAATGCTTGGAAAGTCAACATGAATTACCCGCTGAAACCTGGAAGCTCCGTCAATGACAGCAGCTTCATGCAATTCCGGATTAACGTTGGCTAAAGCTGCCAGATATATGATAGATCCCCATCCGAATTCCTGCCAAACCCCGGACAAAACATACATAAATCTGAAACTTTGCGGTTTTGCAAACAGGTCTGGTGGTTATATGCCAGTTATGGTCTTCATTAGTGCGCCGTACAAACCTGTGTTGGCATTCAAAACCTGAAAGAGCATACCAACCATAACCACAACAGAAATAAAATGCGGTAGGTTTACGATAGTCTGTGAAAATTTTTTAAATTTTTGAGAATTTAAACTATTCATTAATAATGCAAAAATGATAGGAATTGGAAATTCCAGAATTATGGTGGAAATAGAAAGTATTACTGTATTTGAAACAACCTGTTTGAATTGATATGATTTAAAAAATTTAACTAAATTTTGTAATCCAATCCAGGGACTGCCCCATATTCCCAAACGAGCCGTGTATTGCCTGAAGGCGATTTGGGCGCCCACCATGGGTATATAAGCAAAAATAATAATATAAATAAATGGGATCAGCAGGAACAGGTACAACTGCCAATCATTGCGCAAGCGCTGGTTTATTTTCATTATTCTACCTGTTCCTGCACATGTTTTACTTTACTTGTACATACGATCGTAAACTTTCTGAACAATATCTATCATTCTCTGAACATTGATATTATTCAGTTCATTGATATAAGTATTCCAGGAAGCATCAATATTCAGGTTTCCTGAAAGGAACGCAGCGGTTGATGAATTCAAGTATGTTGTCAGATTATTAAATAATTCAGTAACTTCCTTGATTTCATCGGAAGTATATATAAGTTTAGGAATGAATTCCTTTGGTTTAACGCCATCTGACTGATACATAACGCCAATCCTTGCATTTATACCTGTTCTTCCCGCAGGAACATCAATCGGCATCATAACCCCTGCATTATCGGCATAATTCCTGAAAGCAGGCCCCTGATCACGCCAGCTTGAATTGGCTACTTTTGTTCCTCCCCAGAAATTTGCATCATCATAAGCCAGTACGCTGAGCGGATATCCCGGAAACATCGGTGCATATTTATCCTTGGCGTTCGGCACGTTCTCTGCAAAATCCCAATCAATCCCTTCAGCACCAAAACGTGTTGAAAAACCATTGACCCGGCTGCACATAAAATCCCCGACACGGAATGCTGCATCTACATCCTTGCAGTTTACGGAAACCATCATGCCGATTTGGGCGACTGACGGAATAAACCTTACATAATTGGCTCCCTGAGGTCCTTTTAGCGGAAGTGCGGAATCGTACAGCATTCCAGCCGGATTATTGGCATTTACATCATCAGCATTGTACCTGACAAATGAAAAAACAACCGGACCATCCTGATTTACCAGGGTGACCATTTGATTTCTGTCCTGTGTCAGGGTTTCTGTCGGGATTAAACCATCTGCAAAAAGGCTCCTGATAAATTTTAAACCGTCCCGCCATTCGTTTGTATTGTATGCAACTCCGATTTTACCGTTTGTTACTGTCAGAAGTCTGGAATCTCCGGCATATACAAATGAATTCATTAGCCAGTTGAACCATACACAATAATCCCCCTGGGAAAGATCAAACATACCGGTTAAGGGAATAATGTTATTTTGACCATTGGGATTGGATTTAACAATTGCTTTGAGAAAGTCAGGATATTCAGCAGTTGTGGTCGGGAATTTTAAACCAAGATTGTCCACCCATGGTTTATAATACATATACTTGGCATCCATTTCATTCAGAAGCGATTGATTATAAACGGGACAACCATAAATTTCACCGTCAGGAGAGGTTATATCAGAAAGATAATTCCTGCCCATCCTGGTAAAAGTTTCCTGAATCGTCGGTGATTTTGAAGGATCTTTATAATACTTTGTAAGGGGAACAATCGCCCCTTCCTGGGCCCATTGAAAAACTACAGCATCACCGGGCCGTGCTAAAATAATATCCGGCAGTTCTTTCCCGCCTGCCATTACCATCAGATTCAGCCTGTTGACAAAATCCGTTGAAGGTAAAACGACAAAAGATAAATCAACATTTGCGTTTTGTTCTATTAATTTTGTCTGTAAATTAGTCTTATAATCTTCTATCCGGAGGTTTTCTGCAATAGCAACACTCAATTTTGCGGTGCCTGAACTGGTCCCGCCGGATGATTGTGAGGCACCACCACCGAAAACCATTGCACAACATAATAAGACCGTTAAGAAAAACAGTATTTTTTTCATAATTCCTCCCTGGAATAATAAATTTAATTTTATAATAAGAGTGGTATTCCATTACATCAAGAAAATAAAACGAAAAAATCAATGTAAAATCAGAAAATCAAGAGGAAAAAACGTAAAATATTCATGAAAAAACGAAAAAATCAATTTTTTTAGGTTTATTATATAAATTATCTATATAAAGCATTAATAATTGAAAATTTTAGTGTAATAAAATTATAGTTTTTTTTTACAAAATGCTTTAAAATAAGGATGAAACCGCTGGATTTTTTTTAAAAAGTGGCAGGGGGGCGGAGGAATAATAGAATAGATGAAAATAATTCATCCTGTATTATTCAGATATATATTAATTTTCTTTCTCTTTGCCTTTTTAATAATACTTTTATTTATACCGGTTTACCTTTATATTTCGGATTTTACCCTTAAAAATGAACTCTCCCTGTTGATAAACAAACTCCATAATGGAGTTGATATTGTTGATTTCACGATAAATAATATAAATAACACAGCTTTTATCCTTAGAACTGATCAACGGTATAGTATATTCAAATCCGAACCGCATGTTTTAAGGGATTATACGGGTATCAATCCGTATCACCTGACCCAGCTGCGAAATACTTTCCAGATCCTAACATTACCGCATTCAATTATGACGGATACGGGAGTAATATTTTCAAAAGATGTTGTTTTGACTCCTGATCGCATGTTTTGCTATTCCAGGTATTATCATTTTTATGACCAGTTCCTAAGCTGTGGAAATTATTCATATGATGAATGGCTTGGATTATTAAATTCAAAAAATTCATACATTCCCGCACAAACCTATACCAGTTCTGATCATGGAACATATGAAGCTATTACATTCGAAATTCATTGGCCTGGCAGCAGTTATTTGGATGATAATACTTTTTTTTCAACAATGTCCATAAACAAGCTGCTTCCTTTATTATCGGATCCTGTCATCACGGAACAGGGCCTAATAAAAATATATGATATAATGGGTAATTTATTATATGAAAAAAATAACAATACACCGGGCAAATACCATATAATATCGGAAGAAAGTCTGACCAGCCAACTTCGTTTTGAAATTGGAATTCCGGATTCCATCATCCAAAAACAAATAGCCCATGTAAGGAATCTTATTTTATTTTTCTCTTTCCTTGTTTCAACCATTATTATTTCACTTTCATTGATTTTTGGCTGGCACAGCTACACACCGGTACACCGTTTCCTTACACGAATAAATGGTACAAATAATATCCTTTCTGAAACAGAAAAAGAAGAACAGTGGGATTTTAAAAAAAGCCTGGGGCGTTTTTATCAGGATTTGGCAAATGCAATTTCCACAATTGATGTCAAATTTGAAAAATCATTGCAGATAATTAATCATCAAACCGAACTGCTGCGTTCTCAAACATTGGAAAAAGCTCTTGGAAAAGGTATTTACGATATTAAGGAAAAAGATGAATTCCTGATGTTGTTTCCGGATTTTCCGGGAAAATACATAATCGGTGTAATCCGCAATGAACCGCAGGAAAATATCAGTTTGGAAGAAAGGCTGACTGCACATTTTCTTTTATTGGGCCTCGTAAGAACAAAATTCAATAACATATATATCCAGAGTATTGAAGGTGAATTCATCATACTTGTTCTGCCAGTCAATAACGACAACAGTCAATCCTGGAATTCATCCATGCTAGAATTCCAGGATATATTATATAAACAACACAACCTTGTAATTCATTTTTTATTAAGCGATGTATATGAAAATCCGCAGGACCTGCCAAAGATATGGCAGCAGTTACAATATTTCCATGTTATACCTGTTCCGGTGCAACAGCCTCCGTTCAGTATCCATTCCATGGAACTTTTATACAATACATTGAGAAATGCAAACATAACTGGCGCACTGCTGATTTTACATGAATGCAGTTCCCGCCTGCCGGAGCCTGAAGATCCCGTTCTTTCGGAATTGACATGGAATATGCTTTTCAATGTAGTTGTGCAGTTAAAAATTGAATATCCTGAAATGCTTGGCTCCATAAGTGTACCTGTTTTTATCAAAAGACAGCAACAGCTTCTTTTTGAGAAACAGTTTCCGGAATGTTTCCGGCTTATCTGTGAAAAAATCAGGAATATGAAAGATAAAAATGAAAGCAAATTGGGAAAGCAAATTTATGCATATATAAACGAGAATTTATTCGATCAAAATTTTTACCTGCCCATGGTAGCAGATCATTTTAAAATATCTCCGCCTACCCTGCAAAAGCTGATCAAGAACATTACTGGACAAACATTTCTTTCATATGTAGAGAAACAACGACTGACAAAAGCACGTGAACTGCTAAGTACCGGCGAATATTCCGTTAATGAGGTATCTAAACAATGTGGTTTTGGCAATACGAATTCATTTTATAAAGCTTTTAAGCGAATTTATGGTTTTACTCCCGGTGTAATCAGATCTGATAAAAACTAATTCTGAATACATAAATAAATCCTACAGTGCTCATACACTAGACTTCCCCGCTGATCCATCTTGGTAAACTCCACAATAATCGTGTATTATCATTTAGGATAAATTTATGTGCAGTTGTAATAAAGGTCTTTTAGCATGAAAAAACTCCCCGGCATATTACTTTGTCTTGCAATAGCGGCCCCGGCCTGGTTCCTGGGAAAACAGGTTCCGCTTATCGGCGGGCCGGTCGCCGCCATAGTCGCAGGTATCCTGATTTCACTTTTTTTCCCGGGCCTTATCAAACTTAAATTTGGCAGGGACTTTGGTTTTACCGACGGACTAAAATTTACTTCAAAAAAACTTCTGCAGTACTCCATCGTACTCCTTGGTTTTGACATGAATTTATTCAACATTTTACGGGCAGGACAAATGTCGCTGACTGTTATGGCTTTTACATTTACGGCGGTTTTTTTTGCGGCCTTTCTGGCGGGCAGGGCGTTTAAACTCTCGGGGAACACGACTGTACTTATAGGCGTGGGTACTTCTATTTGCGGGGGGTCGGCCATTGCCGCTGTCGCTCCTGTTATTAGGGCCGAGGACGAGGATGTGACAAGGGCAATCTCGACCATTTTCCTTTTTAACCTGGCTGCGGTTTTTATTTTTCCTCCGCTGGGCCGTTTGCTTGGCATGGACGATATTAATTTTGGTATATGGGCCGGAACCGCGGTCAACGATACTTCGTCGGTGGTTGCCGCGGCTACATCCTGGAGCAATGCCGCCGGCAGCAACACTGCCCTTAATTTCGCGACCATAGTAAAGCTGACCCGGACATTAATGATAGTGCCGGTTACCCTGGTACTGGCAATTTATACCGCAAGAAAATCCAAAAACGCCGATAAAGGAAATTTCAGTTTTGTTAAGGTTTTCCCGTGGTTTGTATTGTTTTTTATGGCCGCAGCTATAATAAATACCTTTTTGAACCTGCCGCCGCAGGTATCATCTTTTCTGTTCCAGACCGGTAAATTCGTAATCATTATGGCCATGGCGGCAATCGGCCTCAATACCAGTCTCAAAAGCCTTTTTGCCCACGGCGTCAAGCCGCTTCTTTTGGGTATGGTCTGCTGGCTGACTGTTGGCGTTGTCGCTCTTATTGTGTTAAAATTCTCTCCGGGATTATTTTAAATGTATTTTAAAAAAAGGATAAACCATGGCTACTATCAGGCAGCGAATCAGGAATGATTGGCAGTTATATAAAAAAATCTCGCAGACCATTGTAAACCTGCCGCATTTTATTTCTGTTGTGGTTCTTGTAGGTATGGTTTTCCAGATCTTCAACACTAATACAGGCCATTACAATCAGAGATCCTAACGGCAACGGCAAGGCCGACGAAATTGTTATGACAGGTACATTCAGGGCCATAAGTCCCAGCAACTGCGGGGGATGGTTCCATTTCCTTATGACCCCATTTATTTACGTAAGCGGCAACCCCAATCTTATAAATGTAGATAACGGTACAGTCAGCGTACCGTACAACAGCGAAGCCTGGAGATCCGGCCTCAAATATATCTGCAGCCTTTTTGCGGACGGCCTGCTTCCCATAGAAAACCTGACCCAGGATAACAATCAGGTCAATACCTTATGCAATTCCGATCCTGTTAGGGTAGGAGCTTTATTCCGCACGTCATCCAGCAACATGAGTTCGAATCAAAGGCAGCAGGATTACGATGTGGCTCCCCCTCTTATCGCGGCCAACGGCGATCAATTTTCCGCTTATGTTAAACCTTCCGCGGATATCGCCTTTATGATTTCGGCCAACTGTAAAAATCCTGAAGCTGCTTTTAAGGTAGGCGATTATCTTAAATAATATTAAATGCTGAAGTTTTTAAATGCTTAAGTTTGTTTGATCTGACCTTGACAAAACATTTAAAAATTTCGTATTCTATCCATAGTATAACATCCCATAATAGTAAAAGGGTCTTCTAAAGACCCTTTTTTGTTAGGCCTGCATTTACAGAAGAGGGAACTGATGAAGTATACTCCCCGGGTAACCGGAGACGAAGAAAGTGTCCTGCTGGACAGCCTGGAGCCTGTCGCCAAAGGACTTGGAATGGCTGTCCTGGAACTTTCGCTGTGCAGGCGCAAGGGCAGGGGTTCTGCCGGCAGCGTTCAGGTAAAAGTTACTGTTTATAAAGACGGGAATATGGGCGTTGACGACTGCTCCCGTTTTCACAGGGCGATTTTGCCAAGGCTGGAATTGGCTTTTAACGGACAGGATCTGAGTGTGGAGGTTTCATCGCCGGGAATCGGACGTTTGATCAAGGACGGCAGTGAGATGGCCTATTTTATCGGACGGAACATCAGGTGCTATTGCAGCTGCGGGACTGCAGGCAGCGGCGGAGCCAGAGGACCAGGAGAAGCCGCCGCTAATCAGGATGGTTCAGGCTGGACAGGGGGAAAACTCCTGGCGGCGGACGAAAAAGGGGTGACTTTGGAAACCGCGAACGGAAAAATCGTATTGCCTTACGGAATTATCGCCAAGGCAAAACTTCAGGAATTTTAAAAAAAGAAACAGGAGGATAGACCGTGGCAACTGATATGTCGGAAGCGATTCGCCAGCTTATTCAGGACAGGGGTATGTCCGAGGAACTTATTTACAGGACTATCGAAAATACCCTGCTGGCTGCATATAAAAGAAAATACGGAAACTCAGATAACGCTATCGTAAGGATCAGTGACGACAGGGAAGTCTCCATATATGCCAAAAAGAAAATTGTGGACGGGGTTTACGATCCTGTCAGCGAGATTGATTTGGAAGAAGCCAGGGATTTAAATCCCGAGGCCGATATCGGGGACGAACTTTTAATCGAAATAGACCCCAGGGATTTTGACAGGGTATCGGTGCAAAGCGCCAAGCAGACAGCCCACCAGTCTATAAGGGAAATTCAGAAGGACAGTTTATATTCAGAATATAAGGACAAGGTCGGTGAAATTATCATCGGCTACTACCAGCGGGAGCGCAACGGGACGATTTATGTGGATCTGGGCAAAATGGAAGGCATCCTTCCAAAAAAATACCAGTCTCCCCGCGAAATTTATCACGTTAACGACCGCATCAAAGCCCTTATTACCGAAGTCAACAAAACTCCGGCCGGACTCCAGGTCGTGCTTTCCAGGACCCATACTGATTTTGTAAGGGCGATTTTTGAGCTGGAAGTGCCTGAGGTTTACGACAAAACTGTTGAAATACATAAAATAGTCCGGGAGCCCGGTTACAGGACCAAGCTGGCGGTTTATTCAAACCGCGAAGATGTTGATCCGGTAGGCGCCTGCGTAGGACTCAAGGGCGTTAGGATACTGGCGGTAATCAAGGAACTGGAAGGGGAAAAAATCGACATCTTAAAATACGACCCCGATCCCAGGCGTTTTATCAAGAACGCGCTCTCCCCGGCGGAAGTCCGCGATGTAATCATACTGGACGAGGCCAAACACCAGGCCCTTGCTGTTGTAAACGAATCCCAATTCTCCCTGGCCATCGGCAAGCAGGGCCTCAATGTCAGACTGGCCAACAGGTTGGTGGACTGGAACATTGATGTAAAAACCGATGCCCAATTTGAAGAAATGGATATCGCTGCCGAGTCCCGTCGCGCGGTTTCCGAGCTTTTTGGCGATTCAGAAACTTACGGCGAAGAAATTTCACGGATATCCGAACTTCCCGGTGTGGACACAGCAGTTGCAAAGACCCTCCTGGACAACAATATTGACTTTATAGAAGATTTCCTTGCTATCCAGGATGAAGAACTTGCAAAAATTACCACAATCTCAGCCGGACAGCTTGAAACTCTGCGTAAACTCATAGAAGAATACGTTGAAATAGTTGAAGAAGAAGAGGAACCGGAACCTTTGCCGGAATCCATACCGGATTTTGTCACTGAAGAAGCAGCCGCAGAAACCGAGGAATACCATTGCCCGGAATGCGGCGCCAAAATTACAGTGGATATGACCACCTGTCCGAATTGCGGGATAGGGCTGAGTTTTGAGTACGAGGATGAGTAAGGCATGAGCCTCAAGGAGAATTATGGCTGCGGAAACTGACAATGTAGTAAAACCCAAAGCAGAACTGATCAAGAAAACTCAGACTGATCATGAAACTCACGAAGCTAAGACCCAGGCGGGCAAGTCCGGACCGGCTGACGGTTCTCTGTCCAATGCGTCAGCAAATACCGCTGCAAATTCTGCGGCAGGTTCTTTGGCTGCCGCTTCCGGCAGCGCTTCCGGTGATCATCCGGAACGCCGTAAAGTTATTGTTGTTAAAAAGAAGCCCGCTGCATCAGCCGCGGTAACATCTGCTGCGCCGGCTGCCGCTGCAACCGCTGCCGCCGTGTCTGCAGCACCGGCTGCTGCGTCTGCTGCGCCAGCGGCTGCTGCACCCGTTGCGGCTGTTAAAAAAATGCAGCCTAAGGTTGTAGCAGCAAAACCGGCCGAACCGGAAGTTCCCGTACAGGAAGTAAAGCCTCCAGAGAAAGAAACAGTAAAAGAGATTGAGAAAGATAAAGAAGTCGTAAAAGAAAAAGAACCGGAACCCGAGACCGTAAAAGAAATTGTTCCGGAACCTGAGCCGGTTCCAAAAGCCGCGCCAAAAGAACCGGTTCCGTTTACAATTACCCAGAGGCCCGCGGCTGCCGCAGGTAAAGTCGGCGGAAAATTTGTCGGTCCAAGGCCGGTAAGACCTGCAGAAAGGCCCGCGCCGGCGGCTCCCAATAAACCCGCGTCCTTTGCAAAACCGGGCGGTTTTAACAACAGCCAGCCCGGCGGCGCCGGAGGTACAAATCGTTTCCCGCTCAGGGAAGGCACGGGCCGCCCATTTATACCCGGCGGTCGTCCTTCCGGAGCTCCGGGACAAAACAGGCAAGGTTTCCATCAGGGCAGCCCAGGCGGCCCGCGTCCGGGTTACGGCCCCCGTCCGGGCGGTCCGCGCCCGGCAGGCGCGCGTCCGGGAGGCGGCCGTGTGCTGCCGCAGGGAACAGCTCCCATTCCGGAAGGCAAGACCCTTGGCAAAAAAACATTCAAGGCCAAAAAACCAATTTATACCCGCAAGGAAAAAGAACTGGAAATGGAGGAAAAACTCCTCCAGACCAAGAAAAAAATTACCCAGGTAGCCAATCCCATACCCAAATCAATAGAAATTATGGAGGTTATTTCCGTTTCGGAACTGGCCCGCAAAATGAACCTCAAGGCTTCAAACGTAATTTCCAAACTGATGAGCATGGGAATGATGGTCACGATTA
>Ga0123357_10000398_pt1 | contig 41241 bp, 38 predicted proteins | sample TergutEmb28metaG_FD_89873 | JGI IMG/M metagenome (GOLD analysis project Ga0123357, IMG submission 89873) | Embiratermes neotenicus P4 segment gut microbial communities from Petit-Saut dam, French Guiana - Emb289 P4 | ecosystem: Host-associated > Arthropoda: Insects > Digestive system > Gut ...
CGGCCAACGGACCTGGGAAATCTTGGCTTCCCTCGCCGCCACCGCCCACCAAACCGGCAAAGACTTCATCGAATCAATGGGCACACTTCTCCAACGCCCAACTTACGCCCGCTAAACACGTACCCGGCTTTAGCCGGGGCTATATGGGCAAATATAATTGTTTTGGAGACTGGTCAGCGTTGATAAATTGGGAGGTAGCGGTAGGGGACGGTGAGGGCGAGGATGGCCATGGAGGTGGCCAGGGCGGGGCCGGCGATTTGTTCGGGGTTGCTGTTGGAGATCAGCCATTCGCCGGTGGGGGATTGGCGCTTGATCAGCGAGTCGCGAATGATCGGATTGATGGCGGACCAGTAGCGGTCGCCGAGCTGCCAGGCGGCTTGGGAGCAGTAGTAAACGGTGTAGAAGTAATAGGTGTCTGCGAGATTGAGGTTGCGTGGGTCTTTGAGATATTCGCCGGCGGCGATGGCTTGCTTGGAGTTGTGTTGGCCGAGGAGTTCGAGGGCGAGGATGCCAGTGCCAGTGAGGGCGGCGTCGGTGTGTTCGTTAGTGCCGCCGCCGTAGGTGAAGGCGCCGCTGGGGGCGGTATGAGCAAGGATGTAGGCGAGGCCGTCGTCGATGGCTTTTTTGGGAACGGCGGCGTCGATGTTGGCGGCGCCGCGGAGGGCCATGAGTTGCCAGCCGGTGACGGAGACGTCGGAGTCGTTGGAGGTGGGCGTGTAGCGCCAGCCGCCCTGATCGGTGGGACTTTTGCGGATTTGCTGGGCGTTGAGGATGAGTCGGGTGGCTTTGGCGATGGCAATGTGGGCTTGTTTTTGGCGGGGGTCGTCGAGCATGCCGTAGGCTTCGCAGAGCATGACGGTGGAGATGCCGTGCTCGTACATGGCGTAGCGTTTGTCGGAGGAGGCGAGGAGGCCGGTGGGTTGCTGGAGGGCCAGGACATAGTCGACGGCACGGTTGAGATTGTCGCCGTAGGGCCCTTGGCCGGGGACGTGACCGCGTGCCATGAAGGCCATGACGGCGAGCGAGGTGGTGGCGGCGGGGGCGCTCTGGTTGGGGAGGTTGCTGGTGTTCCAGCCGCCGGAGGGGTCCTGATTTTTGGCGAGCCAGTTGAGCCCGCGATCGACGGCGGATTGCACGTTAGGCGGGATCGGCTCGGCTTTCAGGAAATGAGCCACGGATAGACACAGACAGACGCAGACAGCTACGGATGTGCGTTTGACGATTTGAGCCGCGACCGTCAGGGAGCGACCACGCGGTAATGCGCCAGAAAAACGGGTCGCTCCCTGACGGTCGCGGCTCTGATTTTCAGAGACGAAAGCACGACGTGAATGGCCACGGATGAACACGGAGGGAGACGGATGTTTTTGTGATGTTTTTGTAGTTGGATTTGTCATTTTGTTATCCAATTTGGGTTCGGATTGTCCGGGCACCGGCTATTTGGCGCCGTTGGCGAGCAGCCAGGCCGCCGCTTTGTCACTGTGATTGCGAGCATAATCCAATGGCGTATGTCCCTCACTGCTTTTGGCGTTGATGTCCGCATGTTGTTCTTTGAGCCATTTCAGGGACTCGATTTGGCCACACAAAGCCGCCTCATGCATGGGTGTCCAGCCATACTTGTTGCTCCTGGCGTTGACATCCAGGCCTTGTTCTTTCAACCACGTCATGGCCTCGACGCAACTTGTCGACACCACCATGTGCATGGGCGTCTGGCCTTCATTGTCCCTGATGTTGACAGTCGCGCCTTGGTCTTTCAACCACTTCATGGCTTGGACCTGACCTCCATGAGCCGCCTCAAACATGGGCGTGCGCCCCTTGATGTCCTTGATGTTGACATCCGCGCCTTGTTCCTTCAACCACTTCATCGCCTCGACCTGACCTCCCTGAGCCGCCCAATGCATGGGGGTGGAGCCATTCGCGTCCTTGACGTTGACATTCGCGCCTTGTTCCTTCAACCATTTCATGACATCCATGTGGCCTCCACCCGCCGCCATCTGCAGGGGCGTAAAGCCCCTCTTGTTCTTGGCGTTCATCGTCGCGCCTTGTTCTTTCAACCACATCATGACATCCAGGCGACCTTTCGCCGTCGCCACAAGCATGGGCGTAAAGCCCAACGTGTCGATGGCGTTGACATCCGCGCCTTGGTCTTTCAACCACTTCATGGCCTCCAAGTTTTCTTTCCGGGCCGCGCAAAGCATGGGCGTAAAGCCATTCTTATCCCTGGTGTTAACGTTCGCGCCTTGTTCTTTGAGCCATTTCATGATATCGAGGCTGCCTCCATCAGCCGCCACAAGCATGGGCGTTCGGCCAGTCTTGTCCACGGCGTTGACGCTGACGCCCTGCTCCTTCAACCACTTCATGGCCTCAAGCTGACCTCCCTGAGCCGCCCAATGCATGGGCGTCCGGCCTTCTATGTTCTGGATGTTGACATCCGCCCCTCGCTTTTTTAACCAGGCGAGCACATCCACACGTCCCTCCTGGGCGGCCAGATGGATGAAAGCCGCACCCGTGTTAAATATTTTCGCATTGACATCCTTGGCCTTACTATCTTTGGCTTTCACCCAGGCTTCAGGGGTGTCCGTGGCGGAAGCCGGAGCGTCCCCTCGGGATTCTCCAGCCGCCGAGACAAGCAGAAATGTGGCGATGAGAGTCAGATTTTTTTTGTGTGCGTCATGCATGGGTTTCTCCATTGGCCCCTACGAGACCGATTGGCAAATCCCGGCTAAAGCCGGGGCTATATGCGATCGGGTTCACAGATTCTCCTGTGGGAGACGGGCGATGCGGGTGTAGTAGTTTTTGATCATGTCGTAGTATTCGGGTGGGCCGGGCTGCTGGGCGGCGCGGAGGAGTTGGTCCTGCACGGCGGGGGAGAGGCGGGCCCAATCGGATGGAGAAATGCCGATGTCTTGGGCGGCTTGGGGAGGCGGGGGGAGAGGGGGATTTTCGATTTTCGATTTTTGATTTTCGATTTTTTCCTCACCAGATTTTTGCCCCACCCCATTTGCGATTTGCGGGGAAGCACCGTGTGGTAACGCGATGGTTGGCGTGCCTCCTCCCCCTCCTGCGAGTTGCTGAGCGGCTTGCTCGAGGCGGTCGGCTTTTTCTTGTGGCGACGAGGCGCTGCGGGCGGCTTGAACGGATTTGGCGACTTCATGCCGATCTTCGGTTGCACTGGGCGAACCCCCGGTAGGGCCGGGGGCTGACGGCGAGATTGCCTGCTGGGCTTGCGAGAGATGCTTTGCGGATTTGGCGAGGGATTGGGCGACGGAGTCGGGTTGATTTTTTTCGGCGGCGGTCGCGGCGGATTGCTGCTCCTGGGCGGCTTGTTCGAGTTGGTCGGCGGCTTGGCCGGCTTGCTGGGAGAGGGCAGGGGCGTTGGCCTGGGTCTGCTGCTGGAGCTCGCGCATTTGTTTGGCGGTGGCAGAGAGTTGCTCAGCGAGTTGGCGTGAGTCGGCGGCGGATTTGGCGGCGGCGGGTGAGGGAGTGTTGTTATTGTTGTTGGGTGGAGGGGTACCGGCGGCTTTGTTGGCTTGGGCGAGCTGGTCGGCGGCGCGGGAATCGTTTTGCTGGGCAGACTGGGCTTTGCCCTGGGCGGCGTCGCGTTTGGCGTTGTCCGCGGATTGGATGGCTTCCTGAGCTGATTGTCGGACCTGTGGAGATTTGGATTGTGTCAGCGGTGAGGCCTGCTTCTTGATCTCGTCGGCGATCTTGTCGGCTTCTCGGTTCTCCGGATCAGATGGACGCGTCGGCGGATGGTGATTCTTCACTGCATCATTGATGCGCTCGCCGAGTTGCTTGGTGCGTTTCTGGAGGTCGGCGGGGGGCTGAGGAGCGGCGGCGGCTTGCTGATTCCTGGCGTTCTCGGCGGCGGTCTGCTGGTGCTCGCTGATTTTCTTGGCAAGATCGCCGGTCTGCTGCTTGCGAGCTTCGGCGGCGGGCTTTTGCAGATCGGGATGCTCCTTGATCATCTGATCGATTTTCTTGTCGAGATCGCGTTTCCGTTGGTCGAGCGTCGGATCGTTGGGATTCTCTGCTTGTGTGCGGGCAATTTGACGCTCTTCCTGGGCGAGGCGTTCGAGCTGCTGCGTCAGCGGGAGGTCGCGGGCTTTGTTGCCGAGTTTTCGGCCCAGGTCGTCGAGTTGGCGGCGGGCGTCGGTGAGGTCTTGCTGCGCCTGCTGCAGGCTGCGGTTGCGGGAGTCGGGCTGATCGGAGGCGAGCTGGGCGTCGGTCGTGCGATCCCGAGCGTTTTGCAGCGGGTGCTCGGCGATATTTTTGGCGTCCTCGGCGGCGTCCTGCAGATGAGAATCCCCTTCCCGTTCGGACTGCGAAACGGTGCTTTCGGCGGCCTTCGCAAGCTTCTCCTTGGCATCGGAAATTTGCTGACGGGCGGCGGCGAGGTCCTGCTTTTCTTTTTCGCTGAGTGGTTTGTTGGTGGCTGATTTTTCGAGGGCAGCGAGTTTTTGCTGGGCATCTTTGAGTTTGGCGGAGGCGTCTTTCTGGGCCTCGGTGAGCGAACTGAGCGCTTCGGCGTCCTGACGCTGGGCCAGCGGCGCGACGCTAGAGTCGATCTCAAGAATCTGACGTGCGGAAAGGGCGGATTGCTTACCCTCTCCGCCCATTCCTTCGCGGTTGTCGGTGGCGCGGAGTTGGTAATAGATGCGTTTGGGCGAAGCGTTTGGCGGAGCGGAGCGAAGGATTTCCGCGACGGAAAGGATGTATCTGTCTGTAACATTGGTTGGTTGGCTGGAGTGGGGGGGGGACTTGGGCAGCGGGATGGGTTGGAGCGAGGGGGGGGCGTCGTCGATTTGGAGGAGGGCGTCGAGCCGGGTGAGGCCGAAGTCGTCGGTAGCGGTGAATGCGATGGGAACGAAATCGTCGGGGCGGACTTGGAGAGTGGTCGAAGGAGAAGTGATGGTGATGACGGGCGGCTTGTCGATACGGGCGGTGATGGAACGCGGCGGCTCGCTCTTGTTGTCGAGTCCGTTGGCGTTGACCAGGTGCAGGCGGTAAGTGGTGCTGCGCGTGATGATGAAGTCGGTGGTGTAGCGGTTGGCATTGCTTCTGACTTCTGGCTTCTGGCTTCCGGCTTCTGGTGGCGGTGTCATGGTGAGTGAGCTGGGGTTGGGGGCGTTGTCGGCGATGAGCAACGTGGCGGACTGGAGAGATTGATTGGCGTCGAGTGTGACGGTGACCTTGGTGCCGACGAGCGCGTCGATAGCCCCCCCTCCCCCTTGGCCGTTGCGGAAGGTTTCGGTTCGCGGCGGCCATTGTGTGTATTTCGGATAATTGTAGGTGATGGTCAGATTGGTAATAGCAGGACGATTTTGCACGGTGACGGTGTAGGTTTGCGAGCGTGCTCCCAGCGACGAGGCGTGGTAGGTGAAGGGTTGATCGACGCTGGGGATGACGGTGCTGAAGGTGCCGACGCCGGTGGGTTTCATGTCGGTGGTCAGCTCTCCTTCACCGATGCGGCGGGTCAGCGTGGCGCGAGCACGATCGGCAGGGTCGGGCGGCGCGATGCCCGGCGGCAGCGTCACGGTCAGTTGGATGATCAACGGATCGCCCTGCGCCAGGTCCACGTCGCCCGGCTCAAGCGTCAAGGTCGCCTGCGGAAGAGGCGGGGCGGCGGACCAGGGGCGAAGCGTGCGATGCAGACCCAGAAGCATGTTCGTGTCGTAGAGCGCGAAGCACAGGAGCCAGAGCAGGAGGATGGGGATCAGGAGGAGGAACCATCGGAGGACGGATTTGCCCGAGACGACGGCGGCGGGGTCGAGATGCTGGGCGTCGGTTTCGGCTTGACGCGTGAGGATGGCGATGAGCTCGGGTGAGCCTTTGAGGTCGGAGTCGGGCTCCTGCGCCAGTTCGACGGCGGAGGAGATACGCTCCTGCGTGGCTGGGAGAGCGACGTCAATCAGTCGTGCGGCGGCGGTGAGGTCGCGGCGATGAAAAAGAGGATTGCGCAAGAAAAATCGGATGAAAGCCAGGATCACGATCAGCCAGGCGACGATGGCCAGGGGAATGGCCAGCAGCGGAGGCAGGTCGCGGAAGAAGCCCTGGAGCAGCACGATGGCAAGCCACGCGGTGGCGGCGAGGACCAGGAATTGAAAAACCGTCAGGAGAAAAGCGAGCAGACGCTGGCGTGCGGAAACGACGTGCAGCGGTTCGAGCAGGCGCTGCGAAAGAGGCTTGGCCTGGTTTGTTCGGACGACGGTCATGGCCGGTCCTTGCAGGAGGAAAGCGCAACTCTATTATAGCTGATTATCAGATCGTCCATAAATAACGAAACTCTTCGTTGACATAACGAAGGCCTTCGTGATATGCTTCCGCCGATGTTGCTGGTCAAGGAGAGGCGATGAAGAAGAAGCCACAGGTTCGGCCGACGGACGCGGAGCTGGAAATCCTCGGCGTGTTCTGGCAGATGGGCCCCGCCAGCGTGGGACAGATACACAAACATCTCCATGCGGAAAAGGGAACCACTTACAACACCACGCTCAAGTTGATGCAGATCATGCACGAGAAAGGCCTTCTGACGCGTGACGAATCGCGGCGTCCGCAGATTTATTCCGCCACCGTCGCCGAGGAAAAACTTCAGCAGCACCTGGTCCGCGACCTCCTGCATCGCGCCTTCGGCGGCTCCGCCCGCAAACTCGTCGCCGCACTCACCGCCACTCACCTCAGCATCACCGAAAAAGAAGAAATCCGCAAACTTCTGCGTGATTCGAAAAACAAATCATCAGAGCCGCGACCGTCAGGGAGCGACTGGGTGGGTGGGGTGGACCGAACACGCTAAAGCGTGAACTCCGACGTGTCGCTCCCTGACGGTCGTGGCTCTGATGGGCAAATCAGAAAAGGAGACAAAATCGTGATTGAGCAACTCCTGCGTTTGTTGTCTGGCGATCTGGGGCAGCGTATCGGCTGGTCACTGCTGCATTTTCTCTGGCAGGGTGTTGCGGTCGCCGCGGTGCTCGGCGTCGCACTGCAGGTGCTCCGTTCGGCGCGGCTTCGCTACGCTGCGGCTTGTGCGGCGATGGTGGCATTGCTGGCGATGCCTGCGATCACCGCGTCGCTGATTTCGCCGCGAGGGGACGATGTGTGGTTATATCCGAGCAACACTTTCATTGCTCCGTTGCCGCGAGACGTTGAGCGGGCGCCGGCTTTGAGCGCGGGCATCTCCGCCGAGGGTCACGCGTCAGCCGCTCCGGAGTTGCGGCCGCAAGAATCAAGTCAGTGGCGAGCCCGCATCGACGCCTGCCTGCCCTGGGCCGTGCTCGTTTGGTTGACCGGCGTTCTGGCTTTGTCGCTCTGGCATGTGAGCGGCTGGACGTTCCTCCACCGCATCCGCCGCTCCGCCCGCCCGGTCGAAGGGCAACTGGCGGAGCTGTTTCAGCGATTGCTCAAACGCCTGGGTGTCAGACATGCGGTGAAGCTTCTCGAATCTGCCGCGGTACGTACACCCGTGGTCATCGGCTTTCTTCGCCCGGTGATTCTCTTCCCCGCCAGCACCCTGACCGGTCTGAGCGCTGCCCAGATCGAAGCCATTCTGGTCCACGAACTCGCACACGTGCGGCGATGGGACTGTCTCATTCGCATGATTCAGGCGGCCGCCGAAACGGTGCTTTTCTTCCATCCCACGACCTGGTGGGTTTCATCCCGCATCACGCAGGAGAGCGAAAACTGCTGCGACGAGATCGCTGTTGCGATTTGCGGTGATCGTGAGGGTTATGCGCAGGCGTTGGCGCAAGTGGCCGGCGTTTGGTCAATAAGCGCGGAGCTCGCCGCAGCTGCCGGTGGCGGGAAGCTGCTGCCCCGGCTTCAGCGCGTTCTGGGAGAGGGAGGGCGCCACGAGAAGCCGATGGCCAGGACGCTGATCGGAGCGATGGTCGCATTGATGGTGCTCGTGGTGATGGCAGTGGTGCCGTGGGCCTGCACGATGGAGAAGGAAGAGAAGGATGTGAAGTCGCAGTTGGTGGGTGTATGGAAGGAGCGGTCCCAGCCGCCACGGACGGTGTTGAAGGCGGATGGACACTTTGAGCATAAGTTCGGGCTGCACACGCTGATGGCGGAAGGAACTTGGCGGGTGGTGGATGGAAAGAAAATTGAGTTCACCATTGAGGCCAATTATCTGAAGCCCTATCAAACGGATCGGCGTTGTGCCAAGGTGGGAACCAAGTATGAACTGCCCATCCAGACCCTTACGTCCACGGAGTTGGAGTTGGGACCGTTCTCGTATGTGCGGGAGACGCCAGGGAAAGAGGGGGGAGATGTTTTTGTGATGGGGGAGATGGAGCGGCCAGGGGTGTATTACAAAGAGGCGGGCACGACGTTGACCTTGAAGCAGGTGCTGTCGTCGACAGGTCTGACATTGAATGAAAAAAAGGAGCAAATGGTGCGGGTCTGGCGGCGGGACGAGAAGGATCAGGCAAGTGCGATGGAGTGGAAGTTGGCGGAGGTCTTGTCGGAAAAGGAAAAAGATCGAACAGTGGCGACGAACGATCTGATCATCGTGGCGGAAGCGGGAACGCTGGGGAAAGTGAAGAAGGGAGCGGTGGGTATCGTGAAGGCGGCACAGCAGGGGGAAGGGGAAGTGTATGTGATGGGAAAGGTAACGCGGCCGGGGGTATATAATGTGCCCGGCTTCCAGGAGGCTACGGTGCTGCAGATGTTGGTCGGTGCGGGCCTTTCCTTGGAGGACATCAAACACGCCACGGTGGGATTGACTCGGCGTGTGGGAGAAGCCCAGGAGGAAGTCATCAAGCTCGATCTGGCGAAGCTGTTCGATGGCACTGAGGCCGACCGATTTGTGCAGCGGGATGACCTGCTGAGCGTGACAGAGGGTGCCGCCATCGACAAAGTCAGCAAGGCGAATCCAAACGCAAAGCTTGCCATCATCGCCGCTCCTAAAGCGGGCGAGCCCGGCGAATTCTACATCATGGGCAAAGTGAACAGACCTGGCTCGTATGTGAAGCCGGATCGGATCACGGTGAGGCAGGCCGTGGCGGCCGCGGGCCTTTCTCCGGAGGACGCCAAACACGCCACGGTGCAATTGATCCGGCGTGTGAGAGAAGCCCAGGAGGAAATCATCACGATCGACCTGGCAAAGGTGTTCGACGGTGACGAAGCGGATCGCTTCTTGCAGAGCGGTGACGTGCTCAACGTCAGAGTGAACGCCGCCACCCCGCCTGCAACCCAGGCAAAATAGTTCATTTGATTTTGGTGCCGCGATCGTTAAGGAACGCAAAAAGCCCAGGGATTGCAATCCCTGGGCTTAGGGCATTACCGTGATATTCAGCGTTTCCGCCGTTGTAACAGTCCCAATGCACCGATGCCCAGCAGGCTCAGCGATGCCGGTTCGGGCACCAGGGTGAGCGTTCCTGAGAAGATCACGCCGGAGAGGCCGATGGTGTTGGTGACGTTGAGATAGAGCCAGTTTTCGCCGGGCAGCAGCGGCATGTCCACGAACTGAAGCTCATGCTGTTGTAGAAAATCGCCTGTGCCGGCGATATCGCCGTTGGTTGCTGTCAGCGGTTCGCCGTTGAGGTAGACCGAAGCGGTGAGCACGGTGCTGCCACTGACCGCGCCCAGATAATCGTCGACCATGTAGAACAGATCCAGGTTCGCTTCGGGAAAGCCAGGATTGAAGAAGTGGATGGCGTAGAGTCCGGACGGTTCGTCGGTGCCGCCGATGCCGGTGGTGATCCAGCGAGCGTCGGGGTCTGCCGGCAGCGTGAAAATCCAAAAACCGTTCGGCGGCGCTATGACCGCCGGTGTGATCTGGGCGTCGGTAAAGTCGGTCGGCGTGAGCGACGTAAAGCCAGTACCCGCAGGTCCCGGCAACACCGTCACATTCGGATCCGGTGTCCCGGCCGCTCCTGTAGTGTCGCCGCTGCGGAGCGTAATGACGGCGCCCTGAGCTGCCCCCACGGCAAAACCGCATACCACCAACGAAGCAAAAACAGAACGTTTCATCGACATGCTCTCTCTCCTTTTTGACATGACTCTCTGAACCTCGTGACGCGTACGGGCTAATCACCAGCCTTGCGTTTCCGTGCAAGGTGCATGCCACGACAAAAGAGAGGCGAAATGTCCGGTGCGATTCATCCCCCGCCCATCAGGCGTTCGATCTCCTCATCCGTCATTTCCCTCTCCTCTCCCGACGGCCGGGGCGTCGTATTCGCCGGTGGCACGTTCAGACCGAACTCCTTGAGCCAATGCTGCGTCTCGCCCGGTGAACTTGTTCCGCTCGTCTTTTTTCCCGGTAATTTTGCCCGCAACGCCCGCCGCTGCGCTTGCTCCGCCCCCAGCAGCAATTCCAGAAACGCTTCGCTACTCATGGCGTTGGCAAAATGTTTCCTCGCATGCAACGCTACCGCACGGTCATTCGTCACGACCGTAACCTTCTTTTTACTCCCCGCCCATTCCACCAGTTGTCCGATCACTTTATCCGCCGACACGCCCGCCCCCGCATACACCAGTTCCACCTCCGGGACCTCATTAGCCATCGGCTCATCCGGCTTCGCACGACCGTCCAGCACCAATACCGCCTTGATCCGTCGCGGCGAACTCGTGATCCACTGACACAGCGTCCGGACCGTCAGGTTCGCCATCGCGCCGCCCATCGGAATCGCCGCATGAAGAATATTGTATGTGTCGAGCAGGTAGGTCATTGAAGAAGCCAGAAGCTAGAAGCCAGGAGCCAGGAGCCAGAAGTGTTAAATAAGCCGCAAATTCGAAACCTTCTGGCTACTGGCTTCTGGCTTCTTCACTTGGCGATCGCCGGGTCGTCCAGGCGGAATTTGATGAACATGCGAGCGGTGCGGGTTGCCAGGCGATCGGTGATTTCCTTTTGCACGCCTGCTCGGCTCCGCTGCTCGGAAAATGCCGGTGCAACGCGGGCTTCCACCATCGTGCCCATCGTCGACGGCGGCCACAGCCGGTTGCCCTGGCGGTCCACGACCTTCACCAGAGCCTGTGCTCCTCCCTCCGTGATCGATTCGTCGCTCAACGCCGCCGCGTTGAACCCGACCAGGTCCACGTGCAGTACGACGTCCGCATCTGCCGCCTGAGCGATGTTCGCAATCCCCATCTGCGAGAACTTCGCCGGATTCGCCTTCAATTCCAGCACCCGATTCTGCGGCACGATCGCGTCGGCCGCTCTCCATTGCATCAGCTTGTCCGAAATACTCTGTCCCAACTGCGTCGCGAACTCCGGCGGCACGCCCACCGTCGGTCGCACATCTACCAGCACCAAGACCCGCTTGCCCTCCGGAAACTGATACAACGCCTCCTGCTCCCGCGGCGAAAGCATATCGCACGCCGCCAAGCCCGCCAGACAAAGCACGGCAGCCAAAACCAATCGCATCGACCGAATAAAACCAGCCATGACAACCTCGAATTAGAAGCCAGTAGCCAGAAGCCAGAAGGTTTCTAGTTCCCTGCTTATCCAAAACTTCTGGAATCTGGCTTCTTCAAGTCAGTCGTTTCTCTCGCTCACGCGTGTTTCGAATTCTTTATGATCGTGGAGTTTGTCGGTGACATTCGTGGCGAACATTTCGAGCGTCCGTTTCCGGACCGCGACTTCGCTCATTTGGTTGGGGTCCAGCGGCCGCGCCTTGGGCCATGTGATGTCCATCACCGCCGTCCAGGCCGGCGCGTTGTCGGGCGTATCCGTTTCGAAAATTTTACAGTTCGCCTTGAGTCGCCCCTGGAGGTCGCCATAACCCGCTTCGAGGCGACTGGCATAGACCAGCAGCTCGATGTAGAGCACGCGATCAACGCCGAAACGCCGCCCGATATTTTTTTCCGTCATGCTGGACCAGTGGATGGTGTCATCTTGCCAGCGTATGACTTCGCGGTAATCGAGCAGTCGCACGTCGGGCATTTTCTGTCGCATTTGTGTGGCGAGAAAGCCCGAGACGTCCTCTCGGGCACTGGGGAACTCGTCGATGATTCCCGGCGCCATGAACACCACGATGGCCACCGATTTGTTCGCCAGCCCGTGATACTCCGCCACGACGGACTTACCCGCTACTTTCTCCACCGCCTCCGCGATGAAACCGCAGGGGCTGCAGGAGCTTAGCGACACACACGCGGCAATCGCCAACGCACACCAGACAACACGGGACCCACGCAATGCAAGCAGTAAACCCATCGGCGACCTCGGCAAAAACTGAATGCAAGCATGTTAAACCCCGGGCACGCGAAGGTCCAGCCCACATCCTTGAGCACATCGTCAAGTTGTTAAATCGTCAAGTCGTCAAGTCGATTTAACGACGTGACGACTTGACGACTTGACGAATCCCCCCTAATAACCCATTCATGGCAAAACAAAAACAAAACATCCGTTCCGTCGCCTTCGTCTCCCTGGGCTGCCCCAAAAATCTTGTTGATTCGGAGAAGATGCTCGGGCTTCTTGCCGAGGACGGCATCGCCATCACTTCCGACCACGACCAGGCCGACGCGATCGTCATCAACACCTGCGGCTTCCTCGAGGCCTCCAAAACGGAATCCCTCGAAGTCATCCGCGAAGCTGTTGAACGCAAACAAAAGGCCGCGAAGGCTGGCCGTGCCAAACGCGTCATCGTCGTCGGCTGCCTCGTGCAGCGCCACAAGACGCAACTGCTCAGCGAAGTCCCCGAGATCGACGCCCTCGTCGGCGTCTTCGACCGCGAGCAGATCGTCCAAGCCGTCCGCGGTTCGCCCCACCAACCGTTTTCCGAGGCCGGCCGCGATATGGGCGTTTTTCATCCCGTCACCACTTTCATCCGCAAGCTCGGCAAATCCGACATCGGCAAAGGCTATGTGGAATCCGATCGTGCCCGCCTCCGTCTTACGCCACGCCACTATGCCTATCTTCGCATCTCTGAGGGCTGCAATCAGGGGTGCACTTTCTGCACCATTCCCTCCATCCGCGGCCGCATGCGTTCCAAACCTCTGAGCGACATCCTCGCCGAAGCCGAGGAACTCTTCGCTGACGGCGTCTTCGAGCTCAACCTCATCGGCCAGGATACCACCAGCTACGGCCAAGACATCGGTTACGGCGGCGGTCTCAGCGGTCTGCTCCGATCGCTCGACAAGCTGGCGCTCCGTAGGGGGGGAAAGGGGGGGGGATGGATTCGCCTGATGTACGCTTATCCCAGTCGCTTCACCGACGAGATGATCAAGACCCTTGCCGATTGTCAAAGTGTCGTGAAGTACATCGACATGCCGTTACAGCACATCAACGACGACATCCTTCACGCCATGCGTCGCAGAGTCACTCGCAAACAGATCGAAACCCTCCTGGCCAAACTCCGCAAATGGGTCCCCGGCATCACGCTGCGAACCACCTTCATCACCGGCTTCCCCGGCGAAACCGACGCCCAACACCAGGAACTCCTCCAATTCGTCCAGACCTTCCGTTTCGAAAACCTCGGCGTCTTCGAATTCTCCCCCGAACCCGGCACCCCCGCCGCCCGCATGACAATCCGAGACGCAACCGTGAAGGAGCGTGCCCCGGCCATCGACATCGCCGCCAAGCGTAAGGAAGAACTCATGCTCGCCCAGCAGCGGATCGTTCTGGAAAACAACCAAGCCATGGTCGGCCGAACTATCCAGGTGCTGATCGACGACGTCAACCCGAAGCAAAAAACCGCCATCGCCCGCCACGTCGGTCAAGCCCCGGACATCGACGGCTGCGTCTATCTCACCCACTGCACCGCCCCTCTCCCCACCCCCGGCGAAGTGCTCAACGCCCAAATCGAATCCCACGACTATTACGACCTGATAGCTCACCCAGTGGCAGACGCACCTAAAGAAAAAAACAAACGAAGTCTGCCGGTCGTAAGAACGGATACGTGCTTTTAACCGGAGTTCACGCTTCAGCGTGTTTTGTAAAACACGCTGAAGCGTGAACTCCGTGGGGGGGAGTTGCCTTTCGGTGAAGGTTCCCGATAATCGGATGCGTCGTTTTCGTGCATTGAGAGTCCTTTGTATCGACAAGTTCCCAATCTCATCACCATCACACGCCTGGGGCTCGCGGTGGTCTTTTTTGTGCTGCTGAACGTACACGACGAGGCTACTTTCGTCTGGCACATGAAAATCGCCTTCTCCGTTTTCATCGTCGCGGTACTGACCGACATGCTCGACGGCTATCTGGCGCGTGCCTGGAAAGTGGAATCCGCTTTTGGACGCGTGGTCGATCCTTTCGTCGACAAGCTGTTGATCTGCGGCGCGTTTATCTTTTTTTCGTCGAACGATTTTATCAACGTTGCCGTCAAGATGCGGGAATACCCCGACACTGTCAGAGCCTCGTTTAACGTCACCGGCGTTCATCCCTGGATGACGGTCGTCATCGTGGCGAGGGAATTCCTGGTAACCTCGATCCGCGGCCTGGCCGAGTCCCGCGGCATCGATTTCCGCGCCGACTGGGCTGGCAAAATCAAAATGACCATCCAATCCGTTGCCGTAGCCGCCATCCTGCTCGATGTGGCTCTGGTCAGCAAAGTCGCCTGGGTCCACCAGATCCGCGACTACGCCATCTGGATCACGGTCGTGATCACGGTCTTGTCGGCGACAACGTACGTGATGCGGGCGAGGAAAGTGATGGCAGCGTGAAGGAGGCAGGCAACGGCATGCTCGTGTAGTGATCCATCATTAAAACCATCTTAATTTCAGCACGAAGATACGAAGAAACGAAGGACATGAAGAAAAATTTTAATAAAAAAAATTCGTGTCCTTCGTGTCTTCGTGCTGAAAAAAGCCTTACGGATAAGACATCATCTATTTGACTACACCAGGCGAGGGCATGGCAGATCACGATTTACAAGCCAAGCATGCGTGACGGCCATTGGGTCGGCAAATCGGGTTGAAGGAGTCGTATGGGCGTTCCACGTTGAAGCAGAAACGCTTGTGCCGCGAGGTAGCCGGAGCGAACGGCCCCTTCCATCGTGGCGGGCCAGTCGGTTTTGGTGTAGTCGCCGGCGAGGTAGAGATTTTGGATTCCTCCCCCCTCCTCCTCTGTCGGAGGCGATTGCTGCGGGCGGAGCGGGTCGGTGTTGGGGAGTGGCGAGAAGGTGGCGCGTTTGTCGATGAGGATGATGCCGCGGGTGAGGGTGGCGGATTTCGTGGAAAGAAGTTGACGGATCTGGGATTCGAAGAGGCTCAGGGCCTGGGCTTTGGGGATGTTCGGCCATTCGCGGGCGGCGGAGATCACGCCGTGGATTGTGCGGCCTCTTTCGATGCCGGAGTCTTTCCGGAAGAGCCATTGGATTGGGCCTTCGACGAGCGCGGCAACGGGGATTCGCATGACAGGACGATCGAAGAAAAGATGAACGCCCAGAATGGGAACCGCGTGAAGAAGCGAGAGCGGAGGAAAACGGGCATCCCTTTTTTTCAAAGGATCAGGAATCCAACGCTGGACGTCATAGTGGTTGGTGGCGAGGATAACAGCGTCGGCGGTGAGAGTGGTGCCGTCACGGAGTTTGACGCCGATGGCACGGGGGGGGAAGGAAGGGATCGTCGCATGTTGCATGCTGAATGTTGAAGGGGTGGAGAAGAGGATTTCGTCGACGCGGGTGTTGAGGCGGAGGTGGATGCCTTTGGGGGGGGGGGGGGGGGGGGGGGGGGGTGGGTGGGGGGGGGGGGGGGGGGGGAGTAGAGTTGGCTGAGCGGGCAGTTGGCCAGGCCGACGAGGTAGCCCTTGGCGTGCACGAACATGGCGTCCTGAAAAACCTGGATGGCATACTTGGCGGAGACAAGACGGATGTCTTCGTTCAGGGCGGAAAGGAGAATGGGGTCGTAGAATTTTTTGATGAGGGAGGGAGGTTGGTTGTGTTCGTCGAGCCATTGGCCGAAGGGGAGGGGTTCAAGCTTGTCGCGGTCGGCTTTACCGATGCGTAACATGGCGAAACAGGCACGGATGGCGGCGAAGCGTTCCTTGGGGGTGAGCAGAGAGAAGCACGCGAGGGATGGGCCAAGATGGAGCGGAGCGGGAAGAGATTGAACGGCACGCAGGTCATGACGTTTGCCGGCGGCGTCGAGGAAGTGGATCGTTTTGTGAAAAGTGATTTTGTTCAGGACGCCCAAACGGCGGTAGAGATCGAGCAGGTTCGTGCAACAGCCCAGGAGAACATGCTGGCAGTTATCGAGTTGAACGCCGGGGTTTTGTGGGTCTTCGAAGGAGGAAGCGCGTCCGCCCAGGGAATGGCGAGCCTCGATCAGAGTGACTCGCAGCGGCGGATCAAGCGGCGCCTGCGCGAGCGCGACGGCGGCGGCGATACCCGCGAGTCCGCCGCCGACGATGATGATGTGTGAAGGCTTGGCCATGGCGTAGGGAAGTTTAGCGGAGGAGCAAGCAAATGACGAGAAGCGGTTTCAACGGGCGTGCCCGTTTTTTGGGGCAATGCCTTTCCACGCGTAAAATTCGTTCAATTTGTAAAATCCATAAAATTCGTGGAAGGAGGGGGCAAGGTTTGCGAGTCCCGTTATCGCATGAAAAGGTTCTCTCCACGAATTTTACAAATTGAACGAATTTTACGAAACAGAATGGCTTGCCCAGAAATATCGACGAATTAACCAATCGGCGGGTTTCGCGTATACTCTGGACCATGAATAACGTGAAAAATATACTGCTCGTGGGTGGAACGGTGCTGGATCCGGCTGCGAAGGTGGAGACGGTGGCGGACGTTTTGATTATTGATGGCAAAATCGCGGCGGTGGGCCCGGAAGCCAGAAGCCAGAAGCCAGAAGCCAGAATGAGGGAAATTGATTGTACGGGGTGTTATGTCACGCCGGGGTTGATGGATATTCACGTGCACTTTCGTGAGCCGGGGCAGGAGGTGAAGGAGACGGTCGCGACGGGGTCGCGGGCGGCGGTCGCGGGTGGGTTTACGACGGTTTGTTGTATGCCCAATACGACGCCGACGTTGGATAACGATACGCAGATTGATTTTATTTATGCGCAGGCGAGGGAAGTTGGAGGGGGGGCGGGATTATGTAACGTGCTGCCGATCGGAGCGATTACCAAGGGGCGGAAAGGGGAGGAATTGGCGGAAATGGCGCTGATGCACGCGGCGGGGGCGGCAGGGTTTTCGGATGACGGCGCAGGCGTCGGATCGGCGGCCGTGATGCTCAAGGCGTTGCAATATATCAAAATGATCGGCTCCATGCTGACGCAGCACTGTGAAGAACCGACGCTTTCAGGCGGAGGCGTGATGAATGCGGGGGCGGTGGCGGCGAAATTGGGGCTGACCGGTCTACCGGCGGTGGCGGAAGAGTTGATGATCGCCAGAGACCTGCTGCTGAACAGGCGGATCGGCGCGCGCTATCATGTGCAGCACATTTCGACGGCAGGGGCGGTGGAGTTGGTGCGGCAGGCGAAGCGGGAAGGGCAACCCGTGACGGCGGAAGTGACGCCGCACCATTTGCTGTTGACGGAGGAGGCGTGTGCGACATGGAATGGCGGATATGACTCACACATGAAGATGAATCCGCCGCTACGGACGAAGGCGGACGTGGAAGCGTGCATCGCGGGCGTGGTGGACGGAACGATTGATTGCCTGGCGACGGATCATGCGCCGCACACACGGGAAGAGAAGGAATTGGAGTTCGACAAGGCTCCATTTGGGATCGTTGGGCTGGAGACGGCGTTGGGGTTGTATGCCAAGGCGCTGGTGGAGCCGGGGCATTTAACATGGATGCAGTTAATTGAGAAAATGACTGTGGCGCCAGCGCGAGTGATGAATCTGAAGGGGAAAGGAACGTTGGCGGTGGGGTCCGCGGCAGATGTGACGGTGTTCGATCCGAAAGCGTCGTGGAAGGTGAATCCGGAGAAGTTTTATTCCAAGAGCCGCAATACGCCCTTCGGCGGATGGGAACTCAAAGGAGTGGTGCGGAAGACAATCGTCGGAGGCCGCGTGGTCTTCGGCGATTGAACCCATATAGCCCCGGCTTTAGCCGGGATTGGCTCTCCATTTCTTGCCGGTTGCCAAGGGAGAGAACTTACAGGAAAGCTTGAAAACGGAAGGATCACCATGACAAGCGAGCCAACAACAGACCCGAAACGCGGCAAGGGTTTTGTTTATCAGGCGGCGCAATATTCGATCGCGGCGCCGGTGGTGGCCCTTGGACTTGGCCTGTGCCTCACCGGAGCACTCAAGGAGAGCGGTGATGCGGGGATAGAATGGAGCGCGCGGATGGCGTTGGCGGTGCTGAACATGGCGATCATCACCTCCGGCCTGATCATGGGCCTTGTGGCGCTGGCTGCAGTTCCCAAGCGCGGAGCCAAGGGACTGCTGGTCCGGGGAATCGTCGGCGTGGTACTCTCGGGCGGCATCCTGGCCCTGGTCCTCTGGACGATTCTGGGAGGAATGTCACTTGGCCCCGCGATGGCCAAGAGGCTCGTGGGAAATTGGAAGGAGACCTCGGGCATCGGCGTACTGCGGTTGCACGGCGACGGGACCGGCGTGTGGGAAATGCAAAAACCGATGGCAAATACTTTCCCCGGCAAATGGAAAGTCCTGCGGCAACAGGACGCAACCAAGCCGCTGGTGCTGCGGTTTGAGTTCGACAAGCCGCCGGAATTTGCCCCGGAACTCAAGGGGATGGGCTGGGAAATCGAGCATGTGGAAGCTGGGCGCCTCGATCTGAACGGCAGGGACGCCACGGGCAAACAAACGATGGAAATTTTCACGCGCAGCGACAATTAGGAGAGGCCCGCCTAATGTGTCATACACCCCACGCGACAGCACCAATTACCAGATTACCAGATCAGCAAATCACCAGATCAAAAGAAGCGGGGCGCAAGGATTTTTTGAAACCTGCGCCCCGCGGTGCCGTTCAGGACGGTTACCTTCCGCCTTTGCCGGACGGGGTGGTAGAAGCGTAGCTGTGGCCGCCGATCAGGTTGAAGCGATTGTTGACCATGCTATAGATCACGATTGTCTGGGAGCTCTTGTCGATGATGATCAGCGATTCATCCGTGGCGCCGAAGGGCCCGGCGGTCATGAGGGAAAAGTCCGATTGGGCATTGAGCATGCCCGCCTGGGCCGATTGTTGCGAACTGGCCAGGAGGATCACGCCCAGGAGGATAGCCGTCAGAGTCAGCGCCGCGACGGCGGCGGAAGTTTTTTTGGTGAAGTTCATATATGTCTCCAGGAGAAGAAGGTTAGGTGATCAACGATTACCAATCCGCCGTATGTCAGCGGTGACGTTCGTCTGAGCGAGAACATCGATTCTCTTATTGGTGGTGTCATTTTTGAGCGCGACGAGGTTACCGTTGTTGACGTCGAGGATATAGATCACGGAGTTACCGCCGACCTGCCCGGCGACGGTCGCCACTTGAGTGATGGTTCTTCCGATCTGGGCGTTTACCGTTTTTTCGCCGAGCCGCAGGTAGACACCCGCGCCCAGCATGAGGTTAAGGACGATTAAGCCTGCCACAATCCATTTGGCCATATGTGTTACCTCCGTAAGAGAGTTGACATTCGTGACCTTCCGGCGGCGGCCGCGCCGTCGGAGCAAATGATCGCACTATCGTTATTCATTCACTTGGTTACGCCTGGATGCCTTGAAAGTAATGAAGAGCACAAAAACACAGAAAAAAACGCCCAGAAGCAGGGTGAGCACAGAAGAGGGTTCCGGCTTGATGCCAGGTTCGTCGGCGGGGAGAGCCTTGGCCGGAAGCTGAGCAAGAAAACCCAGAGCAACGAGAGCGGCGTGCATGGCGATCCTTCAGTCTAAAATACCCACTCGATCATAAGGGAGCGGCGGGGAGGTGACAAGGTGACAAGGTGAAAAGCGCCGAACCGCGCATTCGCCCTGTCACCTTGTCACCCTATCACCCGATCACGCCACCGGGTCGAGTTTTTCGGTCAAGACTTTCTGGGTGTTCGCTTGTCGGTACTTTCGGAAGTTTTCGCGGATTTCGGGATATTTGGCGCCCAGGATCTGTGCTGCGAAGAGTGCGGCGTTGACCGCGCCGGCTTTACCGATCGCGAAGGTCGCCACCGGGATTCCGCCGGGCATCTGCACCGTGGAGAGTAGCGAATCCATGCCGTTGAGAGCCGCGGACTGAATTGGAATCCCCAGCACAGGCAGAACGGTGTGAGCCGCGGTAACACCGGCAAGATGCGCAGCACCGCCCGCGGCAGCGATGATCACCTGCAGACCCCGAGCTTCAGCCGTCTTGGAATAGTCCGCCGCAACGTCAGGCGTGCGATGCGCCGAGATCACTCGCATCTCGTAAGGAATCCCGAGCCCAGCGAGCGTGAGGGCGGTGCTATTGAGCGTCGGCTGATCGGACTTGGAGCCCATGATGATGCCGACCAGAGGGGAAGAGGGAAGAGAAGTCTGCGCCATGGTTACCTCGAAAAAAGTGAGAGCGGCGGGGAGTATAGCGTGCGGAGAGATTGTCAGCCAGAAGCCGGTCGTATAGATTGCACGTTGGTCAAGATTTTCTACGAGAGGTGTTCCATGGCGAAGCATGTCGTATCGTTTGATTTGAATAAGTGCAAACGCAAGGGAGAGTGCGTCGCGGTTTGCGGCTCGTACGCGCTGGAAAAAGATCCGCAAGGCTTCCCACGAAAGGCAGCGAATTACGACACCAGCTGCATCTCCTGCGGCCAATGCGTGGCAGTCTGTTCGACGGGCGCGGTGACTCTTGCGGACTTGCCGGCAGAGCCGGATTTTGCCGGCGAGATGTCGGTGAGCGAGCAGCAGTTGCGTGAGCTTTATCAGCGTCGTCGCAGTGTGCGGCACTGGGCGGACAAGCCGGTGGATCACGATACGCTGCAGCGATTGCTCGATGCGGTCCGCTGGGCTCCCACTGGCATGAACCGTCAGGGCGTCAAATGGCTAGTGATCAACTCGAAGGCGGAAGTGCGGCGGTTGACGGAACTGATGATCGCGCATTTCCGCAGGGCCGGCGCGAACTTTCCAACCGTGGCGGCATGGGACAAGGGAATCGACCGCATTCTGCGTGATGCACCGGCGTTGGTGATTGCGTATGGTGCCGACGAACCGAATTCGCCGGCAACGGATTGCCTGATCGCGCTGACGCACGTGGATATTGCGGCAAGCGTTTTTGGCCTGGGCACATGTTGGGCGGGATATTTCATGATGGTTGCCGCCGCTAACGAAACGGTGCGGAACGCGATCGGTTTGCCGCCGGGCCACAAGATGTACGGGGCATTGATGATGGGGTATCCGAAGTATCACGAGCGTCGTGCGCCGGGTCGCGAACCGCTGGCGGTGATGTGGCGATAAGCGCCCCCAATAAAAAAGGTGCGCCGGGCTTTCGCTCGGCGCACCGTGATCTCTTCACGATCCCCAGGTATTAGCGTTTGGAACGACGGTAGAGCATGGCTCCAGCCGCCAAGGTCAGGATGGACAGCGATGCCGGTTCAGGAACCGCAGTGATTCCGCCGCCGGAGATTGTCCAGCCAGTTTGACCAGACGCGAGTGAACCGCTCCACGTCACGTCGCCACCGATGTTGACGAGGCTGTCAGCAGCATTCTCGACTGCCGCGCCGCCGAAGACGTCCGAAAGTGAGAAGGAAGTGTCATCGCCGGGATTTCCCTCCAGCGTCACGTTGATCGTGCCGTAGGTCAAATCAACGTTTGCCGCAGTGATGCCGTCGAAATCATAACTGCCGGTTTCCGCGTTGTACGTCCCGGTGATATCAATGGTAGCGTAGTTGCCGTACCAAGAGGAGAACACGAGGTTTTCCACGGTACCAAAGTTGCTTCCATCGCCGGGTGTTGTACCAGCAATCCTGAGCGTGCCAATGCTCCCCTCGGCGCCATCGAATGTGCCAGTGCTCGCCCAGGTCAACGAATCAATTTGCCCGCCGCTGCTGTTTGTAAAGCTGGCGCCGCTTGAGGCAGAAGCTTGTCCAATTGTGCCAGAGTTATTGACTGTGGCGTTATCGAAGGCCATGAGAGTTTCGACATTCCCCGCGTTCTCCGCTGCTCCACTGTTGTACAGCAAGATCGTATCAGCACTTGCGTTGTTGATGATCTGGCTGGAGCCATCAACCGTGGCACCCCCAGTGATCGTTCCGTCGTTTGTGAAGGAATCGCCCACAGGGTTGCCACTGATGTTAATTTCCGCTTTTGCTGTTCCCACGACGGCGAGCAGAGCCGCGATTGCGAGAAGGGTTTTTGAGGACTTGGACATCATAATGAAGCTCCTTGATGCTGGGTGTTGACAAAGGCCACCCGAAAAAAGCCCCTCTCAGTCGCCTCAATCGCTTGCCCCATTCACACAAATGGAGCGCCAAACACCACCCACGAATGGCACACAACTTCTCCGGCCTCATACGAACTGGACACACCTTGCCCGCAAGAACCAATCATGATATTCATTCGCACGAACATCATTGGATGCCGTTAGTTGTCATAATGGAAGACTTTCACCACCGAAAACGCCGCATTGCGCGACGAGGGCTTCCATCATCTCCCTCGCCTCCACTGTGGATACTCCGACCACAGGCGAGAAATGATGTTCAGCATTTCAACTATGCCTCAAGAACAGCGATTGTCAAATAAAAAAACAAAAATGCCCCATTTAGGCGAGGAGCACCGCGTGGTAACGTGCCGTGTTGAAAAGATACTGCCGGAGTTCACGCTTCAGCGTGTTCTTCCGCGAAACACACTAAAGCGTGAACTCCAGCGGTGCTCCCAACGTCACACCCGACCACAGAAAAATGGGCACACCACGAATTTCTTCCCGCTTCTGGCTACTGGCTTCCGGCCTCCATGGGTATGATGCTTACGCGATGTGGACCTTCGCGTTCATCTTTTTCTGGATATGGGTCGCGGCGATGCTGCTGGCGATCTGGGCTGCGCGAATCGCTCAGCGCTTCGGCATGCGTCTGCCGCGGATCGTGCAGCAGACGTTGCCGGCGGAGAACCTGCCGCCAGTGGCTCTGATTCTGCCGATCAAGGGCGTCGACGATGACACGCAGGCAAACGTGCAGGCGCTGCTCTCCCAGGACTACCCGGACTATCGGCTGATCTTTACGGTCGAGTCGGAAGACGATCCGGTCGTCGCATTGCTGGAGCGCCTCGCCCGTGAAGACAGCCGCATTGAGATCGTCGTTTCTGGCCTTTCTCGTGACCGCGGCCAAAAAATCCACAACCAATTATCCGCCGTGGATCGCACCACCACCCAAGACGAAGTGCTGGCCTTTGTGGATGCCGACGCGAATCCCGCCCCGAGCTGGCTCCATGCACTGGTACTGCCGCTCACATATGGCGATTACATCGGTGCCTCTACCGGCTATCGCTTCTTCATCCCCGTCACCGATCACACCGCCAACAAAATCGTCCTGATTCTCAACGCACAGGTCGGTGCTCTGCTCGGTCCATACCGCCGAACCTTCGCCTGGGGCGGGTCCATGGCGATCCGACGCAAAGATTTCTTCGACTACGGCCTCCACGACATGTGGCAAAACGCACTCTCCGACGATTACGTCCTCTCCCACTGCGTCAAAAAAGTAGCAAAGAAAAAAATACAATTCGTCCCGCAATGCCTGGTCGCCTCGGACGCCAACTTCAACTGGGCTTCGCTCTTCGAATTTGTCGTACGGCAATATCGCATCACGAAAGTCTGCGAGCCCATGGTCTGGCTCACCGCCATCGGTGGAGCACTGCTCTATCTCACCGCCTTCCTCTACACGCTCTTCAATTCCGTCTACGGCTTCATTCAGCCGAACGCCTATTCCCCGGAAAACCCCCACTGGCGACAGATCGTCATGTTCGTCGCACTCTACGTTCTCTCCATGTTCCGCGGATACATGCTCGTCCACGGCGGCATGCAACTTTGGCCCCAACACAAAGCCTCCATAAGCTCGGCCATGCGCTGGGCGATACTCGGAATGCCCTGGTGTTTCTTCATCAACCTGATGGCCCTGATCGGCTCAGCGGTCGGCAAAACAATCGTCTGGCGCGGCGTAAGCTACAAACTGATCTCACGCACAAAAACAATCGTGCAACGCCCGCACATCGCCAGCAGCACCGGTAGCGGCATGATGTCACGAGAACGAGCTGAGGTGTGACGGAAAAGAAGCCAGAAGCCAGAAGGTTTCAAGTTTGCGGCTTATTCAAAATTTCTGGCTTCTGGCTTCCTGGTATTTGTTTTGCAATTGACGAAACCGTTTCAACAGGGCCTAATATAAGTGTCATCTTGATGAACGGAGCAAGGATGAGCAGGCCGATCGCCACGAGGATTTACGATCTCTACGGCCGCTGTTACAGCGGATTCGAATGGCTCTTCCGCAAACGCCTCGCACGAGCACTGGGCGCCATCGCTTTCCGCGAAGGTGACCGAGCCCTCGACATCGGCGTAGGCACCGGCATCTCCCTGGAATTCTACCCACCTCATGTGCACGTCACGGGCATCGATCTGTCGGCGGGAATGCTGGCCGCCGCGAAAAAAAAACTCGCCACCGGCGAAGTCCGCAAAGGCTGCCGCGAGGACGCAACGCAGTTGCTCCAGGCCGATGCGCTGAACCTGCCATTTGCCGACAAATCGTTTGACGTGATATTTCTTTCGCACGTGATATCGACCGTACCCGACCCGCAACGTTGCCTGGACGAGGCACTGCGCGTGGCGCGTGAGCAGGCGACGATCGTGCTGGTGAATCATTTTCGCAGTCCCTGGCCGGTGATCAACTGGGTGGAGACCGCGATCGATCCGATCTGCCGACGCCTGGGCTGGCGGACGGATCTGTCGGTGGAACATCTGCTCCAAAGCAGCGGCGTCGAGGGCGCCGAGAAACGCCGAGTCGGCACCGGCTCTATGTTTCGCATCGTCTTTCTGCAAAAACGCCGAGATGGGGCGGGAGGGACGCGGGTCGTGGAAATGCCAACACCAGCAAAACGCAAAGCGGAACTGGAAATTGGCCGGATGTGAGGGCCGTAGCGTTATTGAGCCGGCAGGCTTGCCTGCCGCTCCTGGGGGCCGGATATAATGCTCTTATGATGCAAGATGACGTACCAGAATGGCAGCCGGCGGAACTAGATCCGTACGTGCCGTTGGGGGAGGAGGAACTATTCCAGGACGACGTAGCGTCGGGCGATCCCTTTGAAAGCGAACCGGTCGTAGAGGAGCAAAGGGGCGGCAAAGGCGGCGCGGGAGGTGTATTACCGGCAATACCCGCGGAGGAAGCGGCTGAGCGGATTTCCCGGCTCAGAGAAAAAGCCAAAGAATTACCCACCGGCCCAGGCGTCTACCTCATGAAAGACGCAAAAGATGTCGTCATCTACGTGGGAAAATCACGGAACTTACGGGATCGGGTCGGCTCCTATTTTGTCCCCTCCACGGACCTGGGATTCTCAGGCAAGCAGGCCTTGCTCGATTATGTCGTCGATTTCGACGTACTGCCCTGCGAGTCGGAGGTCGAGGCACTGCTGCGGGAGAATCGGCTGATCAAGGACATTCAGCCGCGATTCAACGCCCGCCTGCTCGACGATAAAACCTATCCCTACCTCGAAATCACCACGCGTGAAGATTACCCCGGCGTCTACGTCACCCGGCAGCCTCGCTCAAGCGGAACTCGCCTCTACGGCCCCTTCGGCAGCGTCGCGGCACTGAAAGAATCCGTCCAACATCTCCAGCGTGTCTTCAAATTCCGCACCTGCCACCTGGAAATCCTCGAGGAGGACCCACGCAAAAAGTTCTTCCGCCCCTGCCTGCTCTACGCGATTCGACAATGCACCGCCCCATGCGCCGGCAAAATCTCACGAGAAGCCTACCGATCCGACATCGAACGTCTCAAGCGTTTCCTCGATTCCAAAGGCAACGGCGGAGCCGAGGTCCTCCGAGAAATGACCGCCGAAATGGAAGTCGCCGCGAAATTGCTGGAATTCGAAAAAGCCGCCGCACTGCGGGACCAGATCAAAGCCATGCGAGCGCTGGGCGAGCGATCCCGCATCGCGGCGGACAAGGGAATCCAAAGCGAAGTCTTTTTCCAGGATCACCGTGCCGGTCTCAAATCGCTGCAGGATTTGCTGGAATTGCCCGAGCCGATCCGATCGATCGAAGGCATCGACATCGCCCATTTCCAGGGCGAAGCCACCGTCGGCTCACTGGTCTGCTTCATCGACGGCCGCCCCTTCAAAAACGGCTATCGACGCTACCGCATCCGATCCATCACCGGCGTAGACGACTATCGTTCCATCCAGGAAGTCGTCTCACGCCGATACCGCGACGCCGGCACAAACCACGAATTATACCCAGACGTCATCTTAATCGATGGCGGCCTCGGCCAACTGCACGCCGCACAGGAGTCCTTCGCCGCCATGGCCGTCAAACCGCCGATGGTCATCTCCCTGGCCAAACGCGAAGAAGAAATTCACATCCAGGCCCGTCATGCCCCCGTCAAACTCTCCCGCACCAACGCCGGTCTCAAACTCTTACAGCACATCCGCGACGAAGCTCACCGCTTCGGACAAAGCTATCATCATTTGTTAATATCCAAAAAACGTTTCGAAGAAGATGTCTCCACCGGCAAGCGCCCGCCACGGAGTAACAAAAAGAAAGCAAATCTTGCGGTACCGTCATCCGAGCGAAAGGTCGCGGAACAGGAGACGAAGGTCCTCAGCGCTGAGGAGATGAAGAAGCTGATGAAGAACTGGGAAAATCCGCCGACGTAACGCGGGTCATTGCATATGACGATCAGAGCCGCGACCGTCAGGGAGCGACCGTGTGGCGATGCGGAACGCTTGTCGCTCCCTGACGGTCGCGGCTCTGATCGTCATATGCAATCGCCTTGGCGAATCGTATAATGCTCCACATGTCCAATCCAAAACGTCCAGCTTCGACAAGTGCCAAGGTCACGTGGGTGCTGCTTTTGTTTTCACTGCCGTTTGTTGCCGTCGGCGTGTTCATGGCCGTTTTGATGGTCAACATGCTCATCACATGGCACAACGCACAGAGTTGGACACATGTCCCCGCCCGTATTCTCCGCACCGATTTGGAATCGCATCATGGTAGCAAGGGTGGAACAAGCTACCAAGTAACCGCCGACTACAGCTATGAATACAATGGCCACAAGTACACGAGCCATCGCGTGGGGCTTTCCGACTCTGGCGGCGACAACATCGGCTCCTTCCAGCAGGACGCTTACCTCGAATTAAGCCAATACAAAAAATCCGGCAAACCATTCCGCTGCTACATCAATCCCGCCAATCCGGAGCAATCCCTTTTGTACCGCGAGTTGCGACCTGGAATATTCATGTTCCACATGGTGTTCGTGCTGGGGTTCGGCGGCATTGGCTTGGGGCTGATGATTGCCGTGATAAGCAGGATTCCCAAACAGCGAGCCTGTGCCGCCTTGATCGAAGCGAATCCTGAAAAGCCCTGGATGTGGAAGCCCGACTGGGCCGCGGGGCAAATTGTTTATTCACCGAAAAAAACAATGCTGTTCGTCATGATGGCGGCGGTGTTCTGGAACCTCATCTCCTCGCCGTTGTGGTTCTTGCTGCCCAATGAAATCTTTCACAACAAAAACTACGCCGCCCTGTTCGGCCTGCTGTTCCCCGCGTTCGGCCTGGTGCTGATCGTGTGGACCATTGTCTCGTTCCTGCAATGGCGGAAATTCGGTATCTCCATCTTTCGGCTGGACTCCGTACCCGGCGTCATCGGCGTACGGCTTGCCGGCATTATCTTAACCTCCGCCAAAATCCACCCGGCCGACGGCTTTCACCTCACGCTTTCGTGTGTCCAGGAAATCACGACAGGCTCAGGCAAACAACGCAGCACCGAGAAACACACGCTTTGGCTAAAAGAGCAAATCGCCAACGAGCTGCTGGACAACGTAGCCGAGATGTCCGCCATTCCGGTCGTTTTTCAGATCCCTGACACCTGCCGACCCACCGATGAAACGAATGCCAACGATCAAACGCGCTGGCGGTTGAAAGTAACGGCGAAGGAACCGGGCATCCACTATTCAGCCACGTTTGAGGTACCGATGTTCAAGACGCCGCAAAGCGCCCCTGAATTCATCGCTGCTGCTGACGCCGAGGGTCTGCCAAAAAATGAGGTTCATCTCTTTAACGCCTCTATTTAGCCGGCAGGCTTGCCTGCCGCTCGTGCCGCAGTGAGAAGTTGTTCCGCGACGGCGGGGGTGATGCCGCTGAGCCGCAGTATCTTCTGCGGACGGTTCTGCCCGGTGACAAGCGTAATCTGACTCTGCGAAAGGCAAAGCATTTCGGCAAGAAACTGGATAACCGCCTTATTCGCCCTGCCATCCTCCGGCGGCTGAGCAACCTTGATTTTCAACGCATTGCCGAGCACACCAGCAAGTTGCGTACGGCTGGAGTTGGGAACGACTTTGATATGCAGAAGGAGTTCGTTGTCACGCTGTTCAAGGTAGTTTGTGATCATCATTGCAATCCACCGATGACAGGGTGACAAGGCGACAAGGTGACAGGGAGACAAGGAGAAGGGGAGACAGGGAGATTCGGAGACCCCCCTCTCCCAGTCTCCCCTTCTCCTTGTCCCCCTGTCACGCGGTCACGCGTCTGGAGACGGACTTAGCGTGCGCGTCGAATCCTTCAACGAGTGCGAAGTCCACGATTGCCTGGCCGAGGGCATCGAGGGACTTTCGATCGAATTCGATGAGGCTCGTGCGTTTGCGGAAGCTGTCGGCGGAGAGTCCGGAGAAGAACTTCGCGGTGCCGCTGGTGGGCAGAACATGGCTGGGGCCTGCGAGATAATCTCCGGCCGCGACAGGTGTAAACGGCCCAATGAAAATGGCGCCGGCATGCTGAATGCGAAGAGCATCCTCACGAGCGGAGACGGTGGTGATTTGCAAGTGCTCCGGAGCAAACGCGTCAACAAGCGTAAGAGCCTCTTCGTGCGTGGCGGTGACGATGATCGCGGAGGCGAACTGCAACGCCGTGCGGGTGAGCTCTTCACGGGTCAGTTTTTTGATCTGCGATTCCATCTCCGCCTGCACGGCGTCGGCGAGTTTCCGGCTCGTGGTAATCAGCAGGCACGATCCTGGCGCATGCTCCGCCTGAGCGAGAAGTTCAGCCGCCACCTGTTGCGGCGAAGCGGTATCATCCGCGAGAACGATGACCTCAGAGGGCCCCGCGAAGGAATCGATATCGACGATCCCGTAGAGTTCTTTCTTGGCAAGTTGCACGTAGGTATTGCCAGGCCCGACGATTTTATCGACGGACTTGATGGTGTTCGTTCCGAAGGCCATCGCCGCGATAGCCTGAGCACCGCCGACCGCGTAGATTTCGCGGATGCCGAGCTTATGGGCCGCGGTGAGGACGGCAGGCGAAACGGTACCGTGACGCATCGGGCTGCAGAGGCAAAGGTTTTCAACGCCAGCGACCTGCGCGGGGATAGCGGTATGGAGCACGGAGGTCGGATACGCCGCCGCACCGCCGGGCACATAGAGTCCCACGCGATTCAGTGGCGTCAATTTCACGCCCAGTTTCCCAGTACCATCCGGAAGAGAAATCGCCGGCGGAGGCTGAGTCAGCATCGCGGACTGATAATGGCGAAGGTTGGCAATGGCGATGTCGAGCGAAGCAAGAAACTTTTTGTCAGCAGCTTTTGCCGCGGCTTCGATGGCGGACTGCGGAACCTGCATCGTTTGAGGGGTGAGAGAAACGTGGTCGAATTTCTCGGTGTATTCCAGCAGCGCCGTATCGCCGCGAGTCTGAACATCGCGGAGAATCTTGCGAACGGTTGCGAAGGCGGACTGCCCAGGAAAGAGGGAGGGAAGGAGGGGGGCGCCTTCGTCATCGAGCCCTTCGAGCAGGAGCGGCTTGAGCGAAAGTTTAGCTCGCAAAGCATCAATGTGGCAGCTGTCAGCAGGAAAGTTATAGATCGGCAGCATGGTATTACCCGGAAATTATCGTTAAATCGTTAAGTCGTTGCGTGTTTGTATGTAACAAGTTCGCGTTACACGGTGGCGGTTTGGTTAGCGTGGAGGTAAGCGAAGGCCGTTTGGAAGAGTGGAAGGCCGTCCGCCGCCTTATGACCGCGTGTGAACAGCGGATGGTTCAGCGGATCCGCGATGCGTTCAGGATGTGGCATGAGGCCCAGAACTCTGCCGGTAATATCGCAAATACCAGCGATCGCGTCGGTAGAGCCGTTGGGGTTATCGGGGAAGGACGCAGCCTGGTTGCCAATCGAATCAACATATTGGAATGCGACCTGGTCGTTATTCTTGAGGGCCGTGAGTATCTCCGGCGTACGGGTCACAAAGCGGCCTTCCCCGTGCGCGACAGGCAAATCAAGCACAGGGCAATTTTCCGGAATCCACTTGCAAAGTTTGGAAGCAGGCTTAACGCGGACCCAGCGATCCTCGAATTTGCCGGAAGTATTGTAGGTGAGGGTAGTGGGATGCCAATCAGCGGAATCGAGCTGAGGGACCGGTCCCGGAAGCAGGCCGGATTTGACGAGGACTTGGAAGCCGTTGCAGATGCCCAGGACGAGTTTCCCGTCGTCGATGAATTGTCGGAGGTTTTTTTGGAGGTGATGGATGAGCTGGTTCGCGAGGATTTTTCCGGAGGCGATATCATCGCCGTAGGAGAATCCGCCCGGGATCGCGAGGATTTGGTAGTGTTCGAAGGCTGCGGGGCTCGCCAAGAGAGTATTGACATGGAGAGCATCCACGCAAACATTCTCGCCGCCTGCGAGTTTGAACGCATAAGCAAGTTCGCGGTCACAGTTGGTACCGGCCGTGCGAAGGAGAAGGATACGAAGCATGAGATCCTTTCATCAGAGAATAGCATTATAGAGAAAAGGACGATACAGAGCGACCGAGGAAGTGGAATCAAACAATGGCTTACCCAGAAAAACGGGCACACCCGAAAGCACTCAACGTCCGTCGATCATCGGATTTTTTGATTGAGAATCGCAAAGTCGCCGGTTCCTGCGGGATGGGTGGGCAGTTTGACGCCGCGGGCGTAAATGCTGCCGTTCCTGGCGTAGAGGGAGGTTGTTTCGATGGCGTTGCGATCGAGCGAGAGGAAAGAATCGTCACTGCGGCCGTTGACGATATGGATGGGTGTTGTGAGATCTGTGACGCGCCTGGCGATGGCCGTTCCATCAAAACGGGAGGGGGAGGCGACGGGGAAGAGGTGGTAGGTGATCGTGTGGGTGCCGTAGAGTCTGATATCGAATTGTTGACCTTTGATCATCCAGTCGGGATGTCCGCCGAAAAAGACGTTTCCGCCCCAGGCGACAGTGTTGACGATGATGCCGTTTTGCACGGTGTGTCGCACGGTGCCGCCGTTGGCGTAGACCAGACCGCCGCAGTGGAGCCAGTTGATGGCGAAGAGCGGGAAGTCGGCTTTACCGTCGGTGTAGCCGAAGGGGATGTCGTGCTGGATATTTTCGCCGGAGGTCGGGATCAGGATGTTCAGCTTGGTGTCGGTGTTCCAGTAGCGTCCGGCTTCGCTGGCGTTGAAATCGAAAGTTATCTCTGCCTTGATGTGACCTTCATTTTTATAGAAATAATAGGTTTCACGCAGTGGGATATCTTTGAGGCTTGATTTTCTGGTGAGGATCGAAGCGACCGGGCCATCGAAGAATTCAATTTCGGCAGAGCGGTTCGTGTAGGTTTGTTTTCCGATCAGGCAGCGGATTTCGCCGATGAGCGTGTCCGTATCGAGGGCCGGGGCGATGCCGCGGATGTTTTTGAGCAGGCCGGCGCTGTCCAGGATTCCTTCGTGCTCGCCGATTTTCACGACGGGCGGCAATGGCGTTTTGACGGAAGCGGCGGCTTTTTCGCCGGTGATCGCCAATGCCTTGAACCCGCTGGGCGGGAGGTCGCAGAAACCGAAAACTTTCTCGCCGTATACTTGCGTGGTTGCGCCGGTGAAGTTTTGTGTTGTTCGGATTTCCGTTCGGCGTGCGGCCGGGAGCCAGTTGAGGATCGAGATATAGTTTGCGTCCGACGAAATCAGGCTTTCACTGATTCTGCGGATTTCCTCATCACAGGCTTTCTTCACAGCGAGGTTTGCATTGATGCCCTGCCGACGCAGGTCGGTGACCTCGGTCCAGTAGACGTCGTGGTGCTGATATGCCAAGATTTTATCCCACCATGAATCGATCAGGCGTTCGTCGGCTTTTTGGCCTGTTTTCAACTGGTTGATGCACATGACCGCCTCTGCCGCAAGTGCGGCGGCTTCGGCGTCCCGGGCTGAGCGGAGCAGTTCCTCCGCCCATACGCCGTCCGCGTACGCGCTGAAGGAATACAGCCACGCTTTCGTTTGCGGCGGCGACTCCTTGAGCATGATCTTCAACTCGTCCTCCATGATCACCAGATCGAAGACGGAAGTAAGTTCCTGGTAATACTTTTCGCTTACCTCGCACATATCGGGATAGCGTGTCCAGAGTCTTGGGCTGTCGGGCAGGTCAACGCCAATGTGGTAGATGATGTCCGATTGTAGTTCCGTGTTGTTGACGCCGACGTATAACGGCAGCGAGGTGCCGTCCAGGGACATCGCATGGACAAAACTTTCCTGCCGCGGCAGATAATAGTTGCGCCCCGTGAAACCGTCCGAGAGCAGTGTGAAGCCGCCGCTGATCGTTTCCAAAACGGCCGGAAACGCGGGGATGGCGATCATTTCGTAACCAAAACATCTCACCAATTGAGAAATCTGCTTATGTACAGCAGTTTCCTGCATGGCGTAGAGCCTGATATCCACGCCAAAGAGATCTTTATAGATACGCAGGCCTTTTTCGAATTGCCGCCAGTTGCTCTCCGAGCCGAGGATTTGCAGGTGCGGCTGCGCGTAGGTTCCGTTGACAAAACCCAGCTTCCCCTTCTTGATCGCCTCTTTGATCCTGGCGTACACATGCGGATAAGCTTTGCACATCCGCATCAGCTCATAGGCGGAAAACTCATAATTCAGCTTGACGTCGTCGTGCAGATCAATGGAATCGAGATTTCGTTCCACCCGCTTGATGTATTCATCAGCGTTGTCGGCGCCCCACGGACCGATCCGCTCAGTAACCTTCGGCACACCACGGTCCTCGTCAATCAACATATACATCGGATGCTGACAAAGCGCAGCCTTCCATCGGTAGTGCCGCTTCACCTCCGCCGAGGACATGTGCTTGTCCAGTAATAGTTTCAGATATTTGTTGTCGACATTCAGGTCTTTGTTGTCCATACGCGGCCTCCTTGTTTCAAGCTGGGATTATAATGAAAAAATTAGGAGCCAGAAGGTCTGCCCCCCAAAAAAGGCACACCCGGCACATCCCTCCATTGGTCCCTACGGGACCGATGTGCATTCTTCAAAAGCCGCGAGAGCGTCGGCGAAAATGCGGTTAGAAACGGCGACGGCTTTCTCGGTCAGACGAACGCAGGTGGGCAGCAGTTCCACCAAATCGAGCTCCACGTATTTCTGCAGCGCACGTTCTAGCACGGGACGCCCGTCGATGCCGGTGCGAGCCTGAAAGTCAGCGTAATCGAGCCCTTCGCTCAGTCGCAGCCAAAACGCGGCGACCTCGCCCGCCCAGGCTCGCGGCGAGAGATGCTCGACTTGCGTGAGCGGCAAAGTCGGTTGGCCGGTCGCCGACAACAGCGACTCCAAATAATGCTTGAGGCTTGCAACATTTTTCCATCGCCATCTCCCCCCTTCTCCCGCCAGATGCCCCGCCGCCGCCGGGCCCCAGGCCAGCCACTGCGACCCTTTCCAATAATGGATATTGTGCCGGCACTCCCGGCCGGGAAACGCATAGTTCGAAACCTCGTACCGCCTGAATCCCGCAGCACGCATGCGAGCGTATACATGCTCAAACATTGCTAACTCGAGATCTTCGGCGATAGGCGAAAAGTCGCTTCGTTTCATACGCGTGGTCATCGCCGTGCCGGGCTCGTAGATCAGCGAGTAGCAGCTCATGTGCTGCGGCCGTAATTCCAAGGCGTGTGTCAGCGAATACTCCCACGTCTCCAGCGTCTGGCCGGGGATGCCGAAAATCAGATCGATGTTCAGATTATCGATGTCGGCCTGCCGTGCGGTCTCGAACGCCCTGGCCACGCTCTCCGGATCGTGATTCCGCTGCAGCGTGCGAAGCTCAGAAGCGAGAAACGATTGTGCTCCGAAGCTCACACGATTGATACCGCCTTCCCTCAGCACCGCGGCACGATCGGAATCAAACGTATTAGGATTCGCCTCCACCGTGAACTCCACCAGCCGCGACGGATCGATCGCTTCCCGGATCAGCGTCAGCAGCCGCCGAAGCTTTTCCGGTGCAAGCAGCGTCGGCGTTCCACCGCCGATGAAAATCGTGCTCGGCGAAATCTTTCTTTTCCCCCCTCCGCCACCCCGCAAAGCGGGGTCGCTACTTGCATTGCGTGTTGCGCACCGCCACAACGCCGCTTCCACCCGCATCGCTTCCAGAAACGCGTCCACTTGATCGAGATGCCCGGCAACCGAATAAAAGTCGCAATAATGACACTTGCTGTCGCAGAACGGCACGTGAACGTAAAGCGCATCGACGCCGTCAATCGCGAATTCAGACGGTAAATGGTCTATGCCCATATGACACTGATGGAGCTTTCTGCTTGATCCTGATCCTGACAACGGTTAACGTTCACTGTTGAGGATGGACTGGCCATTTCAGGGAGTTCATCGTATCCTCCGGGCTTGGTAAAAGACAACGGCCGGAGCCTTTCGCAGGGCGCTCGGCCACGGTTTGGTTAGAACAGGAAGAGGTCGCCAATGAACGTCAAACTCGTCATGTTCAAGCAGGATGGTCAACGCCGCGATTTCGAGCTCAAGCGAGAGACCGCCACCTTCGGCCGAAATGTCGACTGCGACTTCCAGATCCCCCTTGAAGTCATCTCCCGCAAACACGCCCAGCTCGCCATCAAGGACGGCAAACTTTCCGTCCGCGACCTGGGCAGTTCCAACGGCACCTTCGTCAACAACAAACGCGTCCAGGAAACGCAACTCGCCGCCGGAGACACGCTGACGATCGGCCCGGTGATCTTCACCATCGTCATCGACGGCCAACCCGAGGAAATCCAGCCGATCCGCACCATCGTTGCCGCCGACACGCAGGTGACAGTCAGTGATCAGACAGACTCTGGCACCGTGGACGTGGAGCACGCGGAAGGGGAATCCGCCGCCGAAGAAAAAGAGGAAGCGGTCGCGGAGGTCGAAGAAGTCGAAGAGTCCTCCGAAGTGGAAACGCCGCTGGCCGCGCTGGAAGCCCTGGCGAAAAAGAAGAAATAGCCTTGCGTGGAAACGCAAGGCTATTCTCAGGAACTGGACCATGTCACGTCGGATTGCAACTCGCATCATACTCGCCGCATTCGCGGTGCTGCTGAGTTGTTCGCCGCTGGCATTACGTTCCGCGGACCAGTCCGGCCAAGCTCCGCCCGCGTCTGAAGCGGCAACCACGGAAACAGCTCCACCTCAACCCTCCGGTACCACCTCGCTGATCAAAGCCCTTCGCTCGGACCAGTTCCATGTGCGTGAGCAGGCCAGTACCAAACTGCTGCGGCTTCCTCCCGAGCGTCTCTCCGAAATCGAGCACGCCTTAGCCAGCGAAACCGACGCGGAAGCGATTGCCCGGCTGACCACCGTCGCGCTGCACCTGTACCTGAAGAACCCGCAGATTACGCCGCTGCAGGGAAAGGCGGGATTATTGGGAATCTCCCTGAGCGTTGAGCCAAGGGGCACGCGAGGGGACATGGAGGAGGGAGAGCAGAAGGTCGATCCGCAGGCGAGGGCGGGGGGAGGGGCGATCGTGGTCATCGACATCAAGCCCGGATTTCCGGCGTACGAGGTGCTCAAGCCCGGCGATAGAATCCTCGCCATCGACGACAAACCGCTGACCCTGGGCTACTCGGTGGACGCCTTCCGCGAAAAAGTCTCCGCCACCATGCCCGGCTCGTTCATCCCGATGACCCTTCTCCGCGGCGGCAAAAAAATCAACGCCCAGGTCCAGATCGCAGGTCTCGACCGCAAAGGCGACGACTTCATCCTCGATTTCATCGAAAAACGCACTCGTCTCGCCAACTCGTATCTCTCGCAACTTCGCATCGGCCAAAAACCGCCAACACTGACATTCCACGACAACACCCTACCCGAAGCCAACATCTACAACGATTTCGAATTCGATCCGCCTTGATCGTCGAAGAAGCCAGTAGCCAGAAGGTTTCAAGTTTGCGGCTTATTCCAAACTTCTGGCTTCTGGCTTCTTCACTTGCAAGCAGAACGCCTCGTAATCGATCAGTTCTGTGATCGTCGGATGGTCTCCGCAGGCTGGGCACTCCTTGTCCCGCCGCAATTTCAGCGTGCGAATCTCCATGTCCAACGCGTTGGTGGATTGCAATCTTCCAAACAGCGGCGTTCCGATCCCCGCTAATATCTTGATGGTTTCATTCGCCTGCACCGAGCCGACGATTCCGCACATCGTCCCCATCACGCCGCCGACCGCACACGACGGCACCATCTCCGCCGGCGGCGGCTCCGGAAACAAACAACGATAACACCCCGTCTGAATCGGCTTGCCTCGCCACTCCGTCAAATGCGGCGCAAAAACCGTGTTGAGCCCCTCAAACCGAAAAACCGCTCCATCGACATAAATTTTCTTCAGTAACACACACGCATCGTTCACCAGATACCGCGTCGGAAAATTATCCGCCCCGTTAATCACCACGTCGTACGGCGAAATCCACGCCATCGCATTCTCCAACGTCATCCGCCCACTGTACTTCACGATGTTCACGTCCGGATTGAGCGCCTCAAGCCGCCGCTGGGCCACGTCCGCTTTCAACTTCCCAACATCCTCACTCGAGTAAAGCACCTGCCGCTGCAGATTCGAATGATCCACGCGATCACACTCAACCAATCCGATCGTCCCAACGCCCGCCGCCGTCAGATACAGGCAGACCGGCGATCCCAGCCCTCCCGCCCCGATCACCAGCACCTTCCCATTCATCAGCCGCAGTTGACCGGCCATTCCCAGCTCCGGCAGCGCCAGGTGCCGCGAATACCGATTCTTCTGCATCTCCGTGAGCGACGTCACCACCATGCCAGCTCCTGTGCGACTGAACCTTAAAAGAGCATTTTAGAGAAGCCAGAAGCCAGTAGCCAGAAGCTGGTAATGAAACACAGACCGCCGACATCAATGGCCACGGCTACTTGGATGGCGCTGTGGGATTGAGCGCATCGAGGGCTTCCATAACGCGTGGGAGGTAGGTGTAGGTCGGTCCGCCCTGCATGAGAACAGCAACGCCGGCAGCTTCGATAATCTGCTCACGCGTAGCGCCGGCACGAAGAGCCGCGTTAATATGAGCATAAATACAGTTTTCGCACCGTACCGTCAGCCCGATCGCCAGCGCGATAAGTTCTTTCTCCGCGGTAGTCAAAGCCCCCGCTTTCATCGCCGCCTGATGAAGCCCGCCGAAACCCTTGAGCAATTCAGGCATGGACTCGCGAACCGGACGCATGGCGGCAGCGTTGTTTTGATAGTAAGACTGAGCGTTGGTCATCATGAACTCCTTCATATAGCCCCGGCTTTAGCCGGGATTTGCCTCAAAGAAAAGAAAAACACAAAACTTAAAACACAAAAATATGGACACCGCAGGTATTCACTCTTTCTATTTAGCCGGTGGGCTTGCCCACCGCTCGGCTACTGGCTTCTGTCTTCTGGCTTCTTCACGCGGTTCCATGGGAATTTGGCGAGGAGGAAAGCAAGGCCGCAGAAGTTAGTCAGACCGGCAAAAACAAGCCCCGCGCCGACGAGAAGCGAAAGGTAAGGCCAAGGCGGAATGAACAGCCCCACAAGAACGAGCAGTCCGGTAGCAAGTCGAACCTGCCGCTCAAGCGACCAGGGAGCGTGCGGTTCGCGAGTCACCGGCAAACCCGCGGCGATCCACGCATCGGTGCCGCCCGCAACAATATGAAGAGCACAACAGCCCGCGTTATCCAGAATGCCGGCAGCCTTTTTCGCGCGACCGCCACTCTTGCAGAGAATGACAATGGGCCGAGACTTATCGAGCTGATCGAGCCGCGACTGGATGGTGCCCAGAGGAATAAGCTGCGCAGCGGGAACATGGGCGGCGGCAAACTCGAAGTGCTCACGCACATCGATGAGCTGAGCGCCGGGCGAGGCATTCAGAAAAGTCTGGGCATCCCGAGGCGAAAGCGTGCTGATCATAAGGCCTCCCGAAAATGCAACATGCAACATGAAAAAAATCAAAATACCGCGGATGTTGCATGGACCATCAATAACTGCTACACTATACAACCATATGGTAATAGAGTCAAGGAGCTTGACAATGCAAAAAGGCACGATGCCGGTGGCATTTCTGGAGCGGGTGGTGGAGGTGTTCCGGGTGTTGGGCGATCGTTCGCGGCTGGAGATTCTCCAGTCGCTGATGGCCGGCCCCAGAACGGTAAACGAAGTGGTGGAAATTACCGGCAAAGGCCAGGCGAACGTCTCAAAACACTTAGGCGTACTGGCGGCAGCAGGTCTGGTGAGCCGAACGGCCAAAGGGACATCAGCCATTTACGAAGTAACGGACCCCTTGGTATACAAGTTATGCGACATCGTTTGCGGGTCGTTGCGAAAGAAGCTTGGCCGTGAAAGCAAGGAGATTCAGCGACTCCTACGTCGAGGAGTGTTAGTGGGGTCCACACCGATTTCGATCGCAAAAAAACCATAGCCGCATCATCGTCTGAATGATTTTCGTGATTTTTGGAGTTTTTTAGAGACTTTCTGTCCCACTTTGGGAATTTGGGGTATTTTGCGGTTTACAGGCGGGAGTTCCAAATGAAACTATGAGCCAGCCTTGGCTGGCAGAGTGTTAGACTGCTCGGCACGGCCCTAACACGAAAGGAGGCTTGCATGTATTACGTTGGTTTGGATGTACACTTACGGCGGTCTACGTTGGAAGTGCTGGATTCCAAGGGTTTCCCCATCAAAACTTGTAGCCCTGTTTCATCCAGTAATATCGTGGCCTCAACGCCTCTGAATCTGCGAGAGGCGTTCATTTGTCTCGGCAAGATCGAAGGTGTCCGGATCAATGTCACCGGCCCATTCTTTCATGTCATCGTGTTCCGGATGCTTGGGATCCTTGAGAATATCCAGCATGTTGTAATAGCCCCAGATGCCTCCACAATCTTCCGGCGGACAGGCGCCCTTACCCGCAAGGCAGGTAAAAGGCTGGGATTTTTTGTCATCCGGCGATTCCGGCGAAGAAGAAAGCATCTTTTCTACCAACACCACGTGATACCAACTGTCGCCAAAATCATATTGATAAAGGATCTTCATTTTGGCCTGCGTCACCACATCGGAAAGGATATATTCCGCGGCGTCGAGTTCATCATCAAAGCCCGAGTCCACGAGTCCTCCCAGCGGCTCGCGGCCCGCAAACCGCCGCCCGCCAATCTCGAAGTCATGCAGATGACTATTGTGCCATCCCATGGCAAGCTGAATGGCGTAGTGAAGATGATCCAGCGAACAATCGGGAACAACGATACGCCGCCAGATCGGCGGCTTGCTGCCGCGAAGCGTGATTTTCAGTTGATACCACGTATCGGAGCGAGTGTGACTTGATGATTGACTGGCAGATTTGGAGGATTTTCGGAACATGAACATGAACGATCCCTTTTCGGATGGATATAACGGAAACGAAAAAGCCGGTGATTATCGTTCTGCGGATCCTTTCCGGGGCTGCTCGGCGAGCCATTGCTGAAGCCCGGCGAGCTGTTTGGCGGCGGCGGAGCCTTCGACGGCGCGAACGGCGATTTCCTGAACCTGAGCGTATGCCTTCTCCGTCTGAGCGTGCAGCGATGCAAGACGCTGAGCCTGATCCTTGGCGGTTTGTTCCAGGGACGTGATGCGGGTGGTAAGGACATTTTTTTCGCCGGCAAAATCGCGTTTGAGCAACTCTTCACGGGCGGCGGATTCCTGAGTCAGCCGCGCGGTGGTCTCTTTGACGGCGCGGGCAACGGCGGCATCGAGTTCCCGGGGGAAAGACTCCACCTTGGCGTGGAGCGTCTGAAGTTCCTGTTCGCCGGCCTTGAGAACCGCTTCACGCTGCGCGAAGTCTTTTTCAATGGCGGCTTTCTTTTCAGCGAGTTGCTTTTCCTGCGTCGCGGTTTGATCGGCAAAAGCGTCGCGGGTCTGCTGCTGTTCACGAGCGAAGGCGTAGGTATATTCAGCCTTTTCTCGCTCGCGGCGTTTGGCTTCGGCGGCATCACGCTCCTTGACGTCAGCCTCTTGCTGCTTGCGTTCCTGCTCCCACTGGGCGCGGAACTGATCGATTTCGTTTTGAATTGCCGCGCGCCGCGATTCCAATTCCGCTTCCATCGTGACTTTGGCGGCCTCATGGCTTTCAAAAAGGGCCGTCAAGGTGCTGGCGGATCGCTGGATTTCATAAATTTCCTTCAGTTCCTGATCTTTCGCGACAACGGCCCGCTGAAGCTGAACGTAACGGGCGACCTGTTCCTCGAGCCTGTCGGAGATGCCGCCGAGGGTTTTGGAGATGGTCGAGCGAAGTTCGCCAATCGATTCGACTACGCCGCGAGTGGCCAAATCCTCAGCAATGGCCAGTGCATCCGCGATGGCTTTTGCTTGCGATTTTTCCTCAGGCCGAGCGGTGGCTTCACGACGTTCGGCAACCGTTTTTTTCCGTGTCAGTCAGAGCCTCCAACATCTGCTGTCGAGGCGAGCGTTTTTTGATGGTGCTTTTTTCAGCCATGAGAGCCTCCTTGGGAAAATATGGAAATAACACGCGGAAGATACGCGCAGCGATTACGGTCTGCAAGCGACGGGCGCCCCCCTGTCATTCGTTTCTCGACTCAATCGCCTGTTTCGGAACGGCATCTGTTAACCAGGCTGTTAGCCGAGAGTAAGGGCAATTTAGACTGATTACCACCGAATGCTGAGATTTTTGACGGACCTCTTCGCCTCTCCCAACACCTACGGATCTGCGTGGACCATGAGCAGATCGGGCGTGTTGTGCTCGACCGCATTCTGCGGACCTGGCTTGAAGAAGCAATTTTCGTCTCGGACTTCCTGCCGTTATGGTTTCGGACCACGCCTTTTCGTGAGCTTGAGCGTCAGTGGTTTTGGGATGGCCAAGAGCACTTCGCACCGTGAAACGCGATCTTGAAGTTTTGAAGCATGCACCCCTTCTTCATGGGTTCGTGGCATGTTATGCCGCCTTTCGTAGCGGTCGGCCATACAAGCAGTAGTGGTGCCAGCGGTCGTCCTGGCTCAGGTATAACGCTCGCAAGGCGAGGATCGCCGATGACAACCACCTC
>Ga0123357_10000399_pt1 | contig 41237 bp, 29 predicted proteins | sample TergutEmb28metaG_FD_89873 | JGI IMG/M metagenome (GOLD analysis project Ga0123357, IMG submission 89873) | Embiratermes neotenicus P4 segment gut microbial communities from Petit-Saut dam, French Guiana - Emb289 P4 | ecosystem: Host-associated > Arthropoda: Insects > Digestive system > Gut ...
CATGGTACTTTTTGCCTCCTATGATTGTGTTTGTCTTTTCAACTTACACTTTATCACATGGAAGTGAATTTATTATTTACGGCTCATCTTTTTCGCAAAAACTTTTAACTCACAAGTGTATTATTAATGGCGGTATATAGCCCAACGATGTTACTTGCGTATGAAGAGGTAGGTATCTGTAGTATTGCAGCTTATTTAAGACAATTCGATTTTGAAGTGCGCTTGATAATGCAATATGAGAAAGATGTGCCATACAAAGAGATTATGGAATTTAATCCAAACATTGTTGGCTTTACGACTTATAATGCAAATATCGAAGCAGTCAACCGGGTGAGTCAACGATTGAAAGGTTTTCTGCCGAATGTGATGCTTTGCCTCGGGGGGAATGAAGCCACATTCAATAGTGATTCTCTGTTGCACGATATGAGGCATATAGATGTTATTGTCAAGGGAGAAGGAGAAAAAACATTTTTAAAAATAGTAGAATCGCTTGAAAAGAATGTCGATTTTTATAAAATCCCTGGTACGGTCTATCGTCGCGGCGGAAAGATTATACATAATGAACCAGCGAAGCTGATAGATGATCTTGATTTGCTTCCTCCAATATCAAGAGACTTTTTGCTGCAAAACAACATTAGAATTGTTCAGATATCTTCATCTAGGGGATGTACGGGAAGATGTTCCTTTTGTGCTTCCAATGTTTTCTGGCGAAAATGGAGAGGTCGTTCAGTCAAGCTTGTTCTTGATGAAATTGAAGAGATATACCATAAGTATCACTTGGATACTTTTTATTTTATTGATGGAAGCTTTGAAGATCCTGACTCCGAGTGTGTTAGGATATCGGAGCTCGCCCAAGGTATCATCGACAGAGAGCTGCCTGTATATTATATGGCGCTTTTTCGTGCGGATTTTTGCAGAAAGGCAACTCCTGAATTAATGGGGCTATTAAAACGTTCGGGATTATTTACCGCGTTTGTAGGGATCGAAGCAGCTAATGAGAAAGACCTTGAACTTTATAATAAAAACGGAAATGTATTAGACTCACACGAATCTGTAAAACTATTTGAATTCTATGATATTGGTCTTCAGATTGGGTTTATCGGGACAAATCCCTATTCCATGATTGATAGCGTTTTGGTAAATATTGATTTTCTTGAAAAATACGCATATTTAAACAGATTTGCTTCATTTGAAATGTATCAAGGAACGCCTCTTCAAATGAAGGTGCTTAATGATGGGCTGGAGAATAGGAAAAAACCGCTCGGGTATGATTATAAAGATACTCATGTTGAAAAAATCTTAAATTATATCAATGGATATATTGACTCACGTTTAGAATTGAAAATGATATATAAAGATATCAATAATTTAAAAAACCACATGGTTTTCATATATCCGCAAATCATGTCGCGATGTAAAAAGAATGGATATGATCATGTATTTACTATGCTTGAACAATATAAAACCGAGCATCGTGCCTTATTGGATCAAACCAATCGAATTATAGGTAAATGGATGAAAAGTGCCTTTCATAATATAAATACCTTTGAAGAGTTCCAAAACAATTCAGATGTTTATTGGTCTGAGAGCGGGATAGATAGTATAGTGCGGAAAATGAAAAATAAAACAAATATTTTTAATACAGAACTAGCTCGTATGAATCTCCCGTTTATTGAAAAACTGCAAAATTTTGTGCTGTAAGGAGATCTTTATGCATATAGAACCGATTATTAACACAGTATATGATTGTTTTACATCAAATTTTATTACAGCCTGCAATTTTTTAAGCAGGAATTATTATCTTTGGTTTTCAAACATGATGACATATAAAAATTACAATCGATACGAAAAATACGATGTAATGATGAATTATCATGGATTGAAATGCATTGAGCAAAAATTATCACAAGAGGAGTGTTGTTCGCTCGTCAAAAAAAATATCGTGCAAAGTATGCCTGTAATTATAGGAACAGATATTTACCAATGCTCATGGAATCGTTATTATCAGCAAAAGCATAATGAACATTTCTTGCTGGTAACCGACTATCAAAACGGATTGTTTACTTGTTTAGACACATATGTTTCCAATAATACTTACACGTTCTCATGGGATGAAATCGCTCTACAATCTATGTTATGCAGTACTTTTGAAATAAAAGAATCACAAGAAGATCTTGAAGGGATATTTAAAGTTATCAGAAACTACTTATTGCGTTACGAGGAAGAATTGAATAGCAGCGAAATAAATGCTCAATCTTTATCTGAAGGTATTATGGAACATTGCGATTTTAATGATGAATATGACATTACAATGCATGAACCTATCAGACAGATAAAAATACATGAAGATAGAAGATATTGCTATTTGGAGATGATTCAAAAAATTGAACATCAATTTAATATCAACCTAAGTTCTATACAATCGTATTTGCTGGACATCATAAGTGTCCTTAAGGATATGAAAAGAACTACATTGGTACATATCCTGAGCACAAACAGAAAACAAAAGGATATCCATACATATATACAAAAGATAATTGATTTGGATAAAATCATGGTCAGCCATATGAAGAACATTGTAAATGATACTGTAGGAGATTAACATGGAACAAAAACTTAATAAAGAAAATATATGTTTTTATAGGTCTGGTCCTAAAATTACATATGACAAAACCAAAACAATAGATGCGCTATTAACTGAACAATCATTTTTGAACCCGGACAGCATAGCAGTACAATGTATGGAAGATAAACTGAGTTACCGGGAATTAAATGAAAAAGCTGAACGTCTCGCCTATCATTTACAAACACTGGGTGTTAAAGAAGATGATATTGTAGCGATAATTCCGGATCGGTGTGTGGAAATGATTGTAGCCATTTTAGCAGTAATCAAGTCAGGCGGCGCATATCTGCCTATTGATCCAACCTTTCCCGAATCTCGAATTTTATATATGTTAAACGACAGCGGAACACATATAGGATTATATAAAGGCTTTATTAATTATAGTACTTATAAGACAATCAAATGGATCGATCTTGATGATCCATCTATCTATTGCACCAAAGGGAATTTGGTTAAGAGGCATAGTGCAAACAATCTCTTATATGCAGTTTATACATCGGGTTCTACCGGAAACCCAAAGGGAGTTATGATAGAGCACCGTGCAGTGCACAATTTTATTGTTGCTATGGGACAAATATTTGATTTTAATCAAGTCGATACTATAGCCAGCCTAACTACTATTTCATTTGATATATTTGTATTTGAGTTTATTTTACCTCTTGTTTTTGGGAAAAAAATTTTAATAATAGATGCTGTAGAGTATTATCGCTATGTATGCAATAACCAAATTGACATGATTCAAACTACCCCGTCAACAATGAAAATGCTTTTAGAAAATGAGCAAAACATTGGAAGTCTAAAAAAAATAAAGTATATAGTAATCGGAGGAGAGATTTTCCCGCGTTACCTTTATGAATTAATCAGACAAACCACAAATGCAGAAATCTATAATATGTACGGTCCGTCTGAAACAACAGTATGGTCTGCAGCAAAACACTTGCTTTGTGCTGATGGAATAACATTAGGAACGCCAGTGGCAAACACCCAGATATTAATATTAGATTCTTCATTAAAAAAGGTCTCAATCGGTGAAGAGGGCGATTTATATATCGCAGGTGATGGTCTTGCAAGAGGTTATTTGAACCGAGAAGCGCTTACAAGCGAAAAGTTTATAGACAATCCCTTTTTTAAAGGAAAAATGTACCGTACTGGTGACAGGGCGGGTTTTACGGATAACAGGGAATTGGTTTTTTTCGGAAGAGACGACGATCAAATAAAACTGAGGGGTTTTCGTATAGAGTATGGCGAGATAGAGAGTGCATTGATGAAGCACCCTCTTATTTCGGACTGTGTTGTGTCATTGAAAAGCAATGAAAAAGATGATATGGTCCTTTGCTGTTATTATGTTTCCGACCAAGAGATATCCAATTCTATCTTGGTTCGCTTCCTAAATGATTTTCTACCTGAATATATGATACCAGGTTATTTCAAGAAGATCAAAAGTATCCCAATGACAACAAACAATAAAAAAGATCGCAATTCCTTGCCGCGGCCCGATCGCAATCGCCCTCGCCTGGATAGTACATACCAACAGGAAAGTGATGAAATTGAAAGCGCGTTAGTTAACATATGGAAAGAAATACTCAATAAAGATAATATTGGCGTAAACGACAATTTTTTTGACCTTGGCGGAAATTCTATATTGCTTGCTCAGATGTTAGAGTTTATTAAGAGAAAATTCGATGTTTCATTGGATATAGTCGATCTTTTTAAGTATCCAACAATTTTGCTATTGGCAATAAACCTTAGACAAAAAAGTGAAGCCTATAAAGGTATTATATTTGAAGAATCATTTTATTCTTTCCATAAGGGACAACATGGATTGAATGTTTTGTTTGATGATATTGCGCTTTCTTATATTAAAGGTCTTAAATCAAATGAAATTATTAATATTGTAGCTACTGTTTTTATTGCTACTCTTTCATATTTCAGTGTTACGCCGCATATCGAGATCGGGATTATTGATTGGGATATTGAATCATGTACACTCCTGGGAATGCAGGTAGATCGAAAACTATCCATAAATCAACTTTTAGATCAAGTCATAGATTTTCGCCGACAACCACATATAGCAATAAAATTCAATGATATAAAACTACAATGCAACAAAGAAATCCTCCCCATACTTAATCCATTGAAAAAGAACACTGCAAATTCATCACATCCTGTTTTATCATTTGAAAATGTTGATGAAAAAATACGTTTTTATTTCACATATAATAAATTGTGTTTAGCACCGCAAAAAATGGCTCTTTTGTTTGACACCTACATGCATATGTTTGTACAGGTTCTTTCGAATTATGGATCGACATTTGATTGAACAGAAAAGATATGGCATTAGGTAGAAAAATATTTTTTTCGTCTTGACATTTTGATAGAATCCATTGTCCCGATATTATCATGTACCTCTATACCTCTTCGTTTTTGTCTAATTTTTTGTTGCCAATCCATTATGAAAAATAAAAAGGAGTTTCATTTATATGAAAATAGGACTATTGTTTCCTGGTCAGGGTGCGCAGTATCCGGGAATGGGATACCTTCTTTACCAGACCGAGTCCATTGTCAGAAGAATATTTGAAGAAATCAGTGACGCATGTAAAATTGACGTGGCAAAACTATGCTTTTCCAGTTCTGATGATGAATTAAAAAAAACAGAAAATTCTCAGATAGCTATTTTTACGGTCAGTATGGCAAATTATCATCATTGCATTCAATATATTAATGAACCTTACGTACTTGCAGGTCATAGCCTGGGAGAAATAAGCGCATTGACTGCCGCTGGTGCATTACCTCTATGTGAAGCCGCCCGTTTGGTTTATCGCCGTGGTCTTATTATGGGCAAAATTACAAATAATGACTTAGGTAAGATGCATGCGGTTATAGGGCTGCGGACACACATTGTTGAAGAGATCGTCGATAGAATGGATAATCCTAATATTCAAATCGCATGTTATAACACTCCCAACCAGACAATTGTGGCTGGATCACAAGATTTATTAAGGCTGGTTGGTGAAGAGGTGGGTAAATACGGTGCGAACATTGTAGAGCTGCAGACAGAGGCCCCATTTCACACAAGTTTTATGAAAGCCGTCAGTGAAGAATTTGCAGAAGTTTTACGTGAACAAAAATTCTCTGCGATAAAATATGACGTTATCTCAAGCGTTGATGGATATCTTTACACAAACACTTCATCTATAATGGAGAATCTCAATAAACAAATTTCAAGCCCTGTACGTTGGAAAGAATGTATGGTCCAAATTATTGACAAGCAGCCCAATCTTGTAATCGATATGGGACCAGGCAGAGTCGTGGAAAGCATGATAAAATGGACAGGTCTAAAATGCTACTCTGTAGAAGAAAACCTGGATTCAATAAAAAACATTAAAACAGAGTGGATTATCCATACATTAAAACGTTGTATGGGCATAGCAGTATGTACTCCAAATAAAAATTGGGATACAGATGCATATAATTCCGGAGCAATCAAGCCATATCAAATGATTGAAACAATGGCGAACGACATGGAGTCAACAAAAAAATCTAATGGAGATGAGATCGTCAAAGCGCTAGAATTGCTTCGTGAGATATTTCTTACAAAAATGGTAAATCCAGAAGAACAAAAAGAACGCTTTGTCCAGCTTTGCGATGAGACTGGATATGATAAAATAATAAATATATTTATTAAGAAGCATTATGACTCATGATATCTTGTTGGGAGGGGGGTAGTACGCAAAAATGAAAATTGCTATCATAGGAATATCTCTGTGTCACGGCAAAGCAGAGAATTATAATGAATTTTGGGGAAATTTGATATATCGAAATAAAGGCGATCATGATAATTACGAAGATGGAACTTCAAAAACCTCTGCGTATTCGAACGGCTGGGAAAAACGAAATAAGAGTAAAAATTTCGACAACTCTTTTTTTTCAATTTCAAACAATGAAGCCTCCAACATGCCCATGTCACATCGACGCATACTGGAAAATGCCTGTGAGGCTTTCGAAGATGCGGGTTATGCTGGTGAAAGGATAAATGGTTCGAGGACGGGAATATTTATAGGTAAAGACCATTCTTCCGATTTTGAATATATGGGTCAATCGCCCTCAGGTGACATAGAGGTGAGTGCTTCCTGGAATTGCCTTCTTGCCAATAGAATTTCTCATATTTTTGATTTAAGGGGTCCCAGTGTTTTACTTGATACATCATGTACCTCTGGATTGGCAGCTGTACATATGGCATGCAATTCTATTCGGCTTGATGAATGTGACATGGCGCTTGCTGGGGGTATATGCATAGAGATTGAACAGGAAAGACATGATGGGTATAATCTTGATTTTATACGCTCAAAAAGCGGCGTTACACGCATATTTGATCAAAATGCAGACGGTCTTGTATGGGAAAGCGGCGCGGGTTGTATTCTGTTAAAAGAATATAATGCTGCTCTTAAAGACCGGGATCATATTTATGCGGTAATACTTGGAAGCGACATGAATAACAACGGGGAGTCAAATGGTCTTTTAGCGCCTAATCCCAGAGCTATAGAAGACGCCATGGTCTGTGCATGGAAAAAATCAAGCATTGACCCAGAGAAACTTGTGTATATTGAGGCTAACGGCTCTGGAACTTCCATCGGAGATGCGATTGAATTTAAAGCATGCACGAGAGCCATGTCGCATTTTACTGAAAAACAACAATTTTGTGGTCTGGGGTCAGTAAAAGGGCAAATAAATCATCTGTCTGCAGCATCCGGTATTGCTGCAATAGCTAAGTTGGCTTTGTCGTTGCAATACAAACTTTTACCGGGTATGGTAGGTTTTCAACAACCCAATGAAAGGATTCCAATATGTGAGAGTCCTTTTTATATATTCGATCAAGATAAAAAGCTTCCTAATAATATCCCAGTGACTGTCGGTTTAAATGCTTTTGGATTTGGCGGGACAAACATACACATGGTAATGGAGACCCATATAGAGAGAAGGGAGCCGTCATGCCACTGTGAGCAGTATTTACTTACCGTTTCCGCTGTAACATCCGAAACATTATTAATTTTATTAAATCGATACATAAAATATCTGGAAACACACAACGTTGACCTCTATGATTTTTGTTATACTTTAAATACCGGCAGGAAGCATCAAAAGGTGCGGGCCGCATTTATAGCTACGGATACGCTAGATTTGTTAGAAAAGCTTAGATGTTTCTACAAACAAGAACGCCAGATAATTGATAATGGTATATATTACAGCATGCAGAAAGGGGGATGTAATGTCTATGCCGGCTGGCAGACCCCGAAAATTCTTAAGGATTGTTGCTATGAAGAATTGCATAGCATATGTATGGCATATATAGCGCAATTTGAAGTAAACTGGCAGCGGGCATATTTCGGTTGTGAAGGATTTAAACTCAATTTGCCAACATATCCATTTATGGAAAGCATCGATAAAAAACGAGAGCAAACAACTATACAAGGAGAACGCCAGGACTTAAAAATATATGTTGCTATACGTGACGTGTGGACAAAAGTTACCGGAAATGAAGTAACTGGCGATTACACAACCTTCCGGGAGATCGGAGGGAACTCAATTTTGGCTGTACATGCAGAAATAGAGTTTGAAGCACTTGGTTATGAAGTTTCTTTTGAAGAATTTTTACCGGATCTTACTGTTTGTGAATTAGCAAATAAAATAATAAATCGTCATGACGTGATCATTTCTAATTCTTGTTCTCATGATGATAACATCGACAAATCGTTAAAAATTAAACAAATCCAGACAGACTGGCGGCCATTCAACCAGGTTTTCTACAAATACTGTTTTTATAACGCGCTATTTCCCATTTTGGAATATTTTGGTCATTGCAAAGGCAGGTATCTTTGCAATGACGTGGTTATCTTTGATCCAAACAGAATAGGGAGCTATCATGATACGCTGATTAGAATAAATTCAAAAAAGAGCATATCTCAACTTCTGGATGAAGACAGATTTAAAGTTACTTGTTCCCGATGTGAAAGCCTCTTTGATGCGGAATTCGATCTTCCATTGGAGGATAGACGAATGTTCAAGTTAATCGAAAAAGATTTAGGCGTTTTTGCAGATATTGAGGTTGTCGAAGGACAAGCTATAGAATCTGTTCATAAAGCCATAAGAAACAATAGAGCTGTCATCGTTTGGGTTGATTCATTTTATGAATCCTTACGCAAGGATTCATATCGGATAAAGCATTGGCCGCATGTTTTAACAGTTATATCTTACGATGAAAAAGAAAAAGTCTTCATGGTAATAGAGCATAATTCATGGGAAAATCTTACATATGAGCTGCGTCACATTGCAGAAAAAGAACTTGCCTGCTCGCTGGACGGGTTTCTATCCCATTTTGGTCAATATACCTCTATCCCAACAATATACGAAATTAGTAATATGGGTGATGATACAATTATCCAAACGAATCAAAATTATGGTTATGAATGGCATTATAACTTTCTTTCTTGCAAAGATGAAATATATAAAGGGGTAAGATCATTGCGATCTTTTGTAGAGGACGCATCGAATACTCTGGGAGATCAAAGCCTTTCACAATGGAAGGAAGAAAAGCTGCTAAATGATTTGTCAGGGATTATTAACGGCAAACTAATGGAAGAATACCAACTGGCTTATTTTCATAAGGATTACCTTTCAATATTGGAACCGCATAATACGGTCAAAAAGTGGAAGCTTATACGCAGCTTGATACTTAAAAACAAATATGCTCAGCCTAAAACAAACAATTTGTCAAAAGCCCAGACTTTACTTGGAAACATAATTTGCGGCGAAGAAAACTTTTATGATGAATTATTCAATTATATAAGGAAATATCCAAGAAACTTGATAGGAAGTGATATTGATGCCAACCATTGAAAATTTGTTTCTTAATATAAATGGACCTAGGCAATCATGCGACCTTACCGAAAATGGAGGTATAGCCGTCATCGGTTTATCTTGCAGGATTGGCGGAACATATAATAAAGATGAATACTGGGATCTTATACAAAGTGGTGGAAATATTATTACAACATTTCCCGAAAATCGAAAAAATGACAATGATGCATATTGCAAAAAAAAGGATTAAAAAACGAGTCTCATTCATACCATAAAGGAGCATATATAAAGAACATCAACCAATTCGACTATGATTTTTTTGGTATAACGCCAAAAGAGGCTGAATTTATGGATCCTCAGCAACGCTTGTTTTTGGAATCTGCATGGATGGCTATAGAAGATGCTGGCTATTCAAAGATAACAATGCGTGGTTCTAAAACCGGAATATACCTTGGATTAAGTACGGATTTTGGGGAAAGTTACAGGAAAATGCTTTTGACGTTTTATAATTATTTGGAAGGTTATGAGCTTACAGGAAATATTAACTCCATTATTGCTAGTCGTATTTCACATATCCTAGATTTTAAAGGACCAAGCGTTGTTATTGATACAGCCTGCTCGTCCTCGCTGTCTGCATTGCATTATGCATGTATGGCTTTAAAAAGCAACGATTGTGAAACAGCTATTGTTGGTTCGGTTAAAATTGACCTTTTACCTCTGGTAAATAATAAAGAAGTATTAGATGAATTAGGGATTACGTCTGTGAGAAACCGTGCTGTAATTTTTGAGGCTGATTCAAAAGGAACAGCTCTTGGCGAGGGGGTTGGATCTATCTTACTAAAGCCTTTGAACGCCGCTATACGTGATAATGATAATATATACGCAGTAATAAAAGGAACATCTATCAATAATGATGGTAATTCCGCCGGAATAACAGCACCGAATCCTCAGGCGCAGCGTGATGTGCTTATCAACGCATGGGAAAATGCCGGGATATCTCCTGAAACGCTAACATATATTGAAGCGCATGGTACAGGAACGGCATTGGGAGATCCCATAGAAATAACAGGTATGCAACTTGCGTTTTCTCATTATACGGAAAAAAAACAATTTTGTGCCGTTGGGTCAGTTAAGGGTAACATAGGACATTTGGACCACGCAGCAGGATTAGCTGGCTTAATAAAAGCGATCCTCATGCTCCAACATAGGGTGCTTCCTCCTATAAATAATTTCCGCATCCCGAATCAAAATATTGATTTTTTGGAAACATCCGTTTATGTAAATGACAGAAATAGGGTATACGATTGTGACAGCCCGATGAGATGTGGGATAAGTGCCTTTGGCTTAAGCGGCACTAATTGTCATGTTGTATTGGAAGAAATTCAAAGCGACAGAGAGGTATCTGGTGAAGAAGGCCCCTATATTATGAAAGCTTCTGCAAAAAGTAAAGCTTCATTAAATAATTTTTTAAATTCGCTTCTTGATTTTATAAGGATAAATCCCAATATTTGTCTTGGTGATATGTGTTTTACATTAAATACTGGGAGAGATGATTATTCCTATAGGACTGCTGTAGTTTTCCAAGATATAAATGAATTGACGCGTAAACTTGAAAGTTTTTTGACGATTTATCATTGTGTAAATTGCAAAGATATTTCAAAAGACAAAATTAGTGCTTTATTTGACAGGCTGGAAGCTCCAATAAATAAGGAAGAAAAATATTCAATATTTAGAGAATTGGCGGAAATATATGTTTCTGGCGCGAATATTTATTGGTATTGTCTTTATCAAAAGCATGCTTATCGGCGCCTCAGTGTCCCCGGATACCAGTTTGAAAAATCGCGTTGCTGGTTTTCTCCTTTGTCTGAACAAAAAAAAGCTAATGATAATGATTCTTATCAAGTGACATGGAAACAAGCAGATTGCGAAACAGTTGCCTGTTCCCAACCCAAGCAAGATTTTCTAATATTCATTAATGATAATACCATTGACGTAGAAAAAATTATAAGCATGACTAATAAGGAGGCTATTATTGTTAGAAGAGGGAATCAATATTTAAAACTTGCAAAAAATCGATATCAAATACGCTCATTAAATGATTATGAGTTATTGTTTCAAGATATAGCATCATCAGGAATAAACCATATTATTTCTGTCCATGGGGATTGGCAGCCGCTTGATACAGAGGAAGGGATTGATACGGGATTATATAGCCTGCATCAAATAGTTAAAAATGCCTTTACAAGCGGAATGCGGCTGGATTTCAAGATTTCTGTAATAACTTATAATGCACAAGCAGTTTTGCCTTTTGACAAGGCAGTTCCTATCAATGCATGCATGGAGGGATTCATCAAATGTATCGGCATGGAATGTCATGATATACACGCCAAACTAATCGATATTGATACATCGACCAGCATTGATTTTGTTAAAAATGAACTCTCATTAAATGATGGGCACTGCGTTGTCGCATACCGGAACAATGTCAGATACTTGAGAGTATTTATACCGGCAAAAACGGACTCATTCAAGAATTATGTGCAGCTTGTTCGTCCTGGGGGAACATACTTGATAACCGGGGGCTATGGGGCTTTGGGTTTGGAAATAGCTAAAGCTATGGCAGAACAGGCACCAGTTAATCTTATATTGACTGGAAGGAAGGGATTACCCCCAAGATCGCTGTGGGATAAGCATATTTCCAAAGAAGATTCTATAGCCTATAAAATAAAAAAATTGCAAGAGATTGAAAAGCTAGGTTCCACTGTCCAATGCCTGCAAGCGGATGTTGCCGACCACGACCAAATGCAGAATATATTCGATTTTATTGACAAGAATTATAAGGGTATAAATGGGATTGTCCATATGGCTGGAAATCCTGGTCATGGCATAGCTATGTTGAAATGCCGTGATGATGTTATGAATGTTGTGAGACCAAAAATAATAGGTACTATGGTCTTAGATTCCTATGCTTCCAGAAACAGACTTGATTTTTTTGTTTTGTTTTCATCTGTTACTTCTTTTGTAGCTGAAGCAGGTCAAACAGACTATGCTTCAGCAAATTGTTTTTTGAATTCATATGCACAACAAAAATCGAAAGCGGGAATGCCCATAATATCTATATGCTGGCCTGCATGGCTGGAAGTAGGAATAGCTGTTGAAAACTCTGTTAATTTCGATGATGAATTATTCATACCCATATCCCCCAAAAAGGCTGTTTCTGTGTTTTTTTCCCTGCTTCAAAAAAGAACTGATGTCATAATACCATCGTTTATAAATAATAAAAAATTTTATGAGCGGCAAAAGTCTTTGGAGATTGACTTAAATCCAAGGGCAATTGAGGGAGAATTTAATCTCCAATCCGGGCAAAAGAAATCCGATTCCGGGAGCCGGTTGTTTTCCATTTGGAAAGATGTGCTGGGACTTGAGGAATTTGACAACACTGAGAGCTTCCACAATCTGGGTGGTGATTCGATTATGGCGATACATATGTTAAAACGTGTTAATAGTGATTTCAATCTTGCACTTGATATTACAGATCTGTTCGCCTATCCTAGCTTAAACGAACTTACCCGGTTTATCGATAGTCACAATAAAAAAAGAAAGGGATATCACGATGTTTCAATTAGAGATATATAAATATGAACGACCTCTTGACAACGTAGATCCTGTTTTCAAAAATATCTGCAAACCATTTATATTTTATTTGAACAATAAAGATGATCCTCGTTCATTCTTCAATATGTTCGTTGTGGTGAATTTTGAAAAAGATATAATAACCTATTATTCTACATACAGCCAAAAAAATGCTGATTTGCTTGAGAAGCAAATTGATAATGATATATATATGGTCCAGCGTACAGTTCACTGTACATTAGAAGCTAAGAAAGGCGAGGTGTACTTGACATTTATGGAAGAAGAGTGTTTTTTTCTTCATATGGATATTAGATCACTTATTCTCACAGTTTACAATATGAACGATTTGGTTAAGGACCCGAATGTTAATCTTACACGTATTTGCTCAACCTTTTATCCTGACGACATGGATAATGATTTCTTCTATATTTCAGCGGTTGATACTAACAATTTTTTAAGGATATATAGAGTTTCTCTTACTCTTGATCAATTAAAAGAAGTGGATAATCTGCCGGACATCTCCTGGCCTCCACACGTTCTTAGGAAATTCCGCAATCTGCTATTTATAAGCAATGAATTCCGATTCTCAAACTATATTTTGCAAAAAGAACAAAAAGTTGTATCGGGTGAAATGTTGAAAAGGATAATTTTAAAGCATATACATAGAATCCGAAGCAGCCAAAACCCGGAAGATAGCGACCTTCCAGCAGGACAAATGCCATCATATATTAATATAGATATGAAAAATTTATATCAGACATTGCGTGCTAAGTACGACATACGTTGTTTGCCTGGCAGAATAATGCTGATCGATGAAAATACTGGATATAAACAATATTATGAAACTTCGGGAGGGAGTCCGGCACATTTTGAGATTGACGAAGAAAATGGAGTGGTATACACATCATCACATAATTTTATCATGAATGATCAAATGGTTATTTTTAATGAGCCGGCAGTTATTGACAAGTATAAAGTGAATAAGAATTCTCTTGACCACATAGGCGCGTTCAAATTTTCAGAAGGATACAGATATACAACGCATAGAATATTTTTTAATGAAGGTAAGCAATATATTGTTACTTTTGCAGAACCGAACAGACTTATTTTTATTGATGCCGAAACGATGGAGTTTATATTTAGTTATGATGTGGATGAGCAAAACATGCTTTCAAACTGCGAAGATATTGGAATATTCATCAATTGTATGGTGAATGGGAAATCGTATTTAGCGTTGGAAGTTACTCCTGATGGGGAATATATATTTTTTATTGGATATGATGATATTTATATATTCCATTTTAAAAGCCGCAAAATAGTAGGAAAACAAAGTTATAAAAATTTTGTGCAGGACAATCTAGATTTAAATCGTTACGGGTTGAAAACGGCCCATCTTTATTATCTTAGTAAGTAATTATTACATTAAAAAGCACCCTATCTTGTTATCAAGGAGAAATTATGAAAATAGATTATTCGATACCAAGCGATTTTGAAATAAAAACACTTGAGGATATTTCTAAGTTGAACCGCCTCTATCATGGACACAAAGTAACAGAAATATACGGACAAGTTACAGATGGATATATTAAGAACTCCGGCCGGATGCTTTCCATGTTAAAAACAATATCCATTAATTCATTCGGCGATTATCTAACAGAGTGCCACAAGCGCGGAATAAAATTTAACTATACAATTAATGCATCATGTATGTCAAACATGGAGGATGAAGAAAATACCATATCTTTTATACGAGATTTGTATAACATGGGGGTGGATTCCTTTACTGTATCAATTCCCCGATTAATAGAAATTATAAGGGGAAAATGCCATGATGTAGAAATTAAAGCATCTGCGATCTGTGCTATCAATAATGTCAACAAAGCTCGCGCCATGTTCAATCTTGGTGTTAATAGGATAGTTCTTGATCCCAATATCACCCGATGTTTTAATGTTATAAAACGAATCACTAATGAATTCCCTGACAGCTGCGAGATAATTTTAAACAGCATGTGCGTAAAAAACTGTATCTTCACAATGTTTCACTATAATTATGACGCACACTGTATTGGTGATATTACTAATTCAAACAGATATTATTTTAATAAATGTTCTCACCAGAAAGCTTTAGATTGCGCTAACTATTTGAGATTGAACTGGATACGTCCAGAAGATATGCATTATTATACAGATAGTGGTTTAAATAAGTTTAAACTACAGGGGCGCAATGTCCATAATGGAGATTTAATACTTAAAGCCATAAAGCATTATATTGAAAATAATTTTGATGGGAATTTGATAGATTTGCTTACAGTTTTTACTCCGTACAATATTGTGCAGCCATATATCGATAATAAAAAGCTGGACGGTTTTGTCAACAGATTTTATTTGAGACCCGATTGCTGTAACGATGATTGCAGAAACTGCGGTTATTGTGATTCGTATATCAGCAAGTGCGCAGATTCTGCAGAATTGGTCGAATTCAAATCTATGGCTAAAGTATTATACACATGACATAAGATTATATGAGAGGAGCTGTTATCATTAATATTGATGCGGTATTGCCATTGAAACCATTACAGAGAAGTATGATGTGTCGGTATTGTTCAAATGAAAGTTCGACTGAATACCATGAACTTTATGTCTATAATATCAATGGTAAAATAGATTTATCCACGATTAAGGAGACGATTCATTATATTGATCGCAATAGAGATGCAATGCGATCAGTTTTTTTATGGAAAAATACTAACTATCCCTTGCAAGTCATCCGCCAGCACAAGCAAACAAAATTCACTACGCTTGATACAAGCAGGCTCCTGGATGATTGGATTAAGGAGATATGGAAAAAACAACTGGATTTGTCAAATGCTCCGTATGAAGTGTATTGGTATTCGATCAATATGAATCAAAGTTATTTGTTAGTCAAGACACATCATATATTGATGGATGGTTGGAGCCAGTCTATTTGGGCAAATGAATTTTTAAATACATATGAAACCCTTTTGGAGGGTAATTACCCTCAGTTTGTATCTATTAAATATCAAGAATATATTGAGAATTATATAAATAATTCTCAAAAAAACAAATCCTTTTGGCAAGGCAAGTTATTAGAATTTCCAAAGTTGTCTCAATATTCGATTATGAAGCCAGATCCGAAAATTATTACGATGGAGTTTAAAGGTTTATTTAATAAGATCACAAATTATTCAAAAAATGCTGCTGTTTCTTTCTCGTCATACATATATACCGCATGGGCAATTTTTTTAGCCATTCAAGAGAATAATAACCATGTAGCTTTTTATATCACACTTTCCGGAAGAGAAAATATTCCTGCTGTGTACGCTGACATGATAGGTATGTTTATCAATGTTATACCGGTCAGCATCATTTTGGAATCTAAGGCTTTAGTGACCCAGATTATGAAAACAGTACATCAAGAATGTCTGGATGGTATGTTCCATCAAGAAGTAGATATAATGGAACTTATGCTTGAGTTACCCCGAGAATATGAATTACAAATTGGCTCTACTATCGATTTGCAAACGTATCCGCTTTTTACTAAAAGGAAAAATAACATATTCACAATGGAAGTTTGTAACCATCTGTTCGAATGCCATAATGACCTGTTACTTGCAGTCAGAAACGCGGACGATGATTTATTGCTCGAACTGGTATACAATCGTAATAAATTTGGTGATACATATGGGGAATTCACATCTCAATTAATAGGGGAAATACTGGAAAAGATGCTCTATCCTGATATCACTTATGATTCAATTCTTCAAAACGGGAGGTAATTAATTTGAACCTATTTAGTATACCTGCGGATTTTAACAAGAACACTTTGGAAAAAATTGCATTACTAAACGACACATATGCGTTAAAAGCAAGGATTCATGAGGTATATGGTCAGCTATCAATTGACAATATTTTTGGCTCAGGCAGAGCCAACGATCTTTTGCCTAAGGTAGACCGAGCTCGACTAAAAGATTATGTGCTTTCTCTTAGACAATTTGGGCTTAAGTATAATTACACTTTAAATACAACGTGCTTGGGCAATAAGGAATTTGATAAAAATATTTCAAAAGAGCTCTTTGAGTTGCTTAGGTTCCTGCAGGAATCGGATGTAGAAATTGTGACAGTTGGTTTGCCGTCCTTAATAGAAATGATTGTAGAAAATGATTTTTCTTTTGATATAAAAGCCTCAACAGTCTGCCAGGTTAACAACGCAAACAAAGCTTTGGCATATAGACGGTTAGGCACCAAAACAATTGTATTAGATGAATCGATAAACCGCGATTTCAAAACGCTGGCATCTATCAGTCAAGCATACGGGGACGAACTGGAATTGATTGTAAATGTCATATGCCATAAGAATTGCATCTATGAGATGTATCATCACAATCAAACATCACACGATTGCGACTGTCATGAGAATAGAAGCAGCGTGCAGTATTATTCCTATAAATGTATGCAGCAAAGAGTAGAACAACCCGAAAATTTGTTGAAACTTGCATGGATTAGACCAGAAGACATCCATTACTATTCAGCCATCGGGTACAAACGATTTAAGATCCAAGGTAGGCAGGCGGCAACACACGGTGACGTTTTAAAAACTACCGAAGCATATATGAAACAATTCTATCATGGGAATTTTATGTTGCTGCTTGATTGTTTCATGCCCACCAATTCATTCACTGTGGATTTAGATAACGAGAGACTGAGCAGTTTTTTACAACCTTTTGCTGAACAAAAATTTGTATGTCAAAATAATTGCGAATCTTGTAATTATTGCTTGAAATATCTGAGAGAACATTTTGATATTGAAAAAATCAATGAGATGTTTGCATTGGCTAAAGAGTTTTATTCTGATTTGAGCCGTTCAACCTTACCTCAAGCCGAAATCAATATTAAAAGTGCAGATTGTCGGAATTAACTTATACATAGAACGGATAAATTTTAAGATTAGATGTTGAAACGAGGAATATTCAAAGATGAAAACTTATCAGTTAACAAGAGCTCAACAAAGGATATGGTATGCCCAACAGAAGTTTAAAAATTCTCCGCTTTTCAATATAGGCGGAACAGTAATTATTGATGGTAATATCGATCTATGTATCCTGAAATCGGCAATAGGTTTGTTTATATCAAATAATGACTCTTTGCATATTCGTTATCAAGACGATAATGGCAGTCCAGTGCAATATTTTTCAAATGAGTATGCGAATGTCGAAGAAAAAGATTTTTCACACTATGATGATCCTTTTAAAGTATTTAACCACTGGGTGGAAAAAATGTTTCAAATACCTTTCAATTTGTATGACAGTGATCTTTTTCAGTTTACAGTATTTACAATCCGTGACGGCATTACCGGTTATTATGTTAAATTGCATCACAGTATTAGTGATGGTTGGTCTGTACAGCTTATGCTTGATCAAATCAAACAAAATTATGAGATGATAATAAAAAATAGTGAGATAATCCCCGATAAAAAACAATCATATCTTGATATAATAACCCAAGAAGAAACTTGGGAAGAATCTGAAGAATATCAAAAATCTCGTGCTTATTGGTTAGACATGTACAGTCCGTTTCCAGAAATAGATAGCAATTTAAAAAAAACAAGTAACATCAGTCAGAGGGATGTCTTTCCTTTGACCGATAAACAGGAATCGGAATTACTGTCATATATTAAGAATACTGGAATCACTTTCAATACCTTTATAATTGCACTTTATTTGTTGTATGAATATAAAATTAAAAATATGACAGATTGCGTAATAGGTTCTGCATTTTTAGGCAGAACAAAAAGAAAAGATCGACAGATATTCGGCGTATTTTCAAATCCAATGCCTATCAGATACGAAATTGGTGCAGATATGTCGATCCTGTCGTTTATAAAAGCTACCCATAACAGGTTTTTTCGTTCTCTCAAGTATCAAAAATACCCGTACCATATCTTTGAAAAGGATTTACGTTTCAAAGAACATGGATTGAGCCAATTATATAGTACCTGTATAAATTATTACAATACTTCCCCGCCATGCGATATTGATGGAATGCTTGTCACCAATGCCGAATTGTTCAATGGTCATCAGGACTATCCCATGCAGATTGTTTTAAGACACTGGAACCAAGGAAGACTGCAAATAGAGTACGATTATTGGATTGATTTATTCAAATGTGAAGAGATAAAAGATTTACACAAACGGTTGATGTTAATTTCAAAGCAAGTTATACAAAATGACCAAATGAAAATCAAAGATATAAAACTTGTGACAGAAGAAGAGTATGAATATTCAGTTTCAATCTATAACCGGACATATGACAAGCAATCAAGTGCTGTTTGGGCAAAGCAATTCTTTGATACCGTCCGTCAATATAAAGATAATATTGCTATTTCACAGGGCGATCGTTCCATGTCCTATAGCAAATTATTGATTTATACCGACAGAGTTGCGCATTATTTAAGCGAAATGGGTATCAAGAAAGGAGAAGTAATTCCGGTTATTACGCAGCATACAATTGAATGTCTAATCGTCATATTTGCAATAGTTCGTATCGGGGCAATCTATCTTCCTATTGATGAAAGGCTTCCAATTAAAAGAATTAATATTATCCTCGCGCATTGTAAAGCCAGATACCTGTTTGCCGGCTCTGTCGAAACATCATATCCGATCAATAAATTGGACATAAATAATGCTTTGGAATATAAACAAAAAAGTAGTTTCAATATCGAGTATCTTGATGATGATCCAGTTTATTTAATCTATACTTCCGGATCTTCAGGTGACCCTAAAGGAGTTCTGATTAATAATAAGAACTTGATGAATTATCTATTGTGGGCAAAAAAAACTTATACTAAGCCTGGAAGTAATATATTCGGTTTATTCACATCATTGTCATTTGATTTTTCAATAACATCATTATTTTTACCTGTTATATGCGGTGCAGAAATACGCCTATTTGAAAGAATTGAGTTTAAAAACATTTTTAAGGATTTGCTTGTAGAAAAAAAAGTAAATATCCTTAAAATTACTCCTTCACATATTGCGCTGATGGAATCATTTACATCTGACAAAACAGCTGTTCATACATGTATCGTAGGGGGAGAACAATTAACGACAGAAGCATGCCGAAAACTGCAGAAAGTATTGGGGGAGCAGTGTCGCATATTTAATGAATACGGTCCGACAGAAGCCACCGTCGGTTGTATGACATATAGATTTAACAAAAATGATCCATATAATGTAGTACCGATTGGCGAACCAATATCAAACATGGCGATTTACCTCCTGGATCATGACGGACAACCAGTGCCGCCTGGGGAAATTGGGGAAATTTTTATAGGAGGTGCTAGTGTTTCAAATGGATATTACTTAAATGATGTACAGACTAAAATTAGCTATTCTTTTAATGAAAGGTTAGGCGATGGACAACTTTATCGGTCCGGAGATTTGGCATATCGCAACAAGGAAGGTCGTCTTGTCTATTATGGAAGAAATAATAATGTTGTCAAGGTTAGAGGACGATGGATTCATTTGACTGAGATTGAACAGACATTTCATAAAAGTGGATTGGTACTAGATACTATCATCAAAATTATTCATCATAATGAAGATACAGATCAGATAGCAGCATACCTTATACCCAATATAAATTATCAAAGAAAATCGCTTTGTGATTATTTAGAAGAGCAGTTGCCGGATTATATGGTACCTGATATATATATTGAAATGGGTCAATATCCGTTGACAGAAAACAACAAAGTTGATAAAAAATCACTTCCCATACCAATACTACATACATCTCAAACTTATAAAACTCCAGTTGAATATATAGATATTTTACTTAAAGCAGTAAACAGAATTATCCCCAATAAAGCATTTGATCAACATGATAATTTTTTTGCCATTGAGGGGGATTCAATAAAAGCAATACAGATCTCTTCTTATCTTATGGAATTTGGGATACAGTTAAGTGTAAAAGATATTATGGAACATCCGATTTTCAACGAAATGTCGTTCTATATGGGAAATAATGATCAAGCAGCATCAATTCAAGTAGAATGCAGCGGTACAATACCCTGTTTACCTATTGTACAATGGCTCTTTAGCTGCTATGAAAAAGACAGGAACCGATATTCCCAAAGCATGGTTCTCAAGCAGCAGACTATTTTAGATGATTATCAATGGAGGCATGCGATTCCGACAATAATACACCAGCACGATGCATTGAGAATCAATTTTGACATCTCTAAAAATTGCCTTTATTATAACGACATTCATTTATATGATGGAGCAGAGTTGATAAAACTGAGCATGCGAACGGAGGAATGGGAATCATATTATTATGAACTGTTAAATACGCCGTTTGACCTCACGAAAGATTTGTTAATTCGGTTTTATCAAATTGATTTCCAGGATAATGATAACAGCTATGTTTTGATTATTGCTCATCATCTTTGTGTAGACCAAGTTTCCTGGAATATTATTCTTGAAGATCTGGACAGATTACTACAGCCGGTGTATACCAAGGGTCCAATTTTGCCTCCAAAAACAGTCTCGTATCAATCGTATATTAACAATCTACAACATCAAAATACCCAGCTGGGATTCACTTGTGATGAGCCTCCAGTTCTTGCGGAAGAACTGGAATATGAAAATTGCTATTTGGATATTGAAATGACTAGACAGTTAATGGGTTCTGCAAATGTGGTTTATAATACTACACCGCAGGAGTTGCTTCTCTCTGCCGTTGTAATGACATTAAATAAAATGTGGGACAAAGTGGATATCCTTTACGAAGTGGAAGGGCATGGTCGTAGTATGTTTAAAGATATTGATGTTTCCCGAACTGTTGGCTGGTTTACTAGCTTATCTCCTGTGCAGTTTGATACAAATATTGATTGGCAAAATTTAATTATTGAAGTAAAAGAAAAATGTCGCATGCCATCCGAATATAAAAGCTCAGAAACACGCCATAAACGGATCCGTTATAATTTTTTTGGCGTAATTGAACATATTCACTACAATTCATTTGATGTCCATCATGTTATTAATAATAGAAGTTTCGGGATTTATAATCCGAATTTATACTTGATGGAAATAATAGCTGCGGTAAATAATAATAGACTTCAATTGATAATTAACAAACAGAAAGCACTTGGAGCCGGTCTATTGTCAGCAATTATAGAAAACCTTGAAAATTTACTTGAACATTGTAAAACATCTCCAATAACATACACACCCTCAGATTTTAAGTTGGTTGACTTGACTCTTGATGATATCAAAGATTTATCAGAACAGTGAAAAAAATAATAAATGGGAAATAATAATGAAAAAAATTGCTATTGTCGCCGCGAAAAGGAGCCCGATAGGGAGAATACCCGGAGAACTCAGCCACGTGAACGAAACAGAACTATTAGCCATTATAATGGAAAATACGGCAAAAGGCTTTGAATCATATATAGATGAAGCTATATTAGGGTCTTCTTTTCCAATTGAAAAGGACAACTTATGTCGGAAAGCATTATTGAAAGCAGGACTTTCTCCTAAAATACCAGCTTTTACTGTTAGTAAAACATGTGCTTCTTCAGATGAGGCTCTTTCGATTGCATGTAACAAAATAGCTTGTCAACAAGCAAAAGCAGTTTTAGTATGCGGAAGCGAAAAAATCAACAATTCATCCTATGCTCTTCATTTTTTGAAACAAGACGTAAAAAGAGCCATGAAAAATGAATTGAAAAATTTTAGTGAAATATCTGACCAAATTCTGGAAAATGACATGGTATACATAAATGAAATGTTGGCAAGAAAATATGCCATTTCCAGGATGGAGTCGGATGATTTTACGATACTCAATATCGGCAGAGCGAATAGAGCATATTTAAATGGGAACTTTGCTGAAGAAATTGTACCTATTTCAAATAATATTGGTAATTGTTTGTTTATAGATGAATGGCTTAGCAATATCAGACAGGAAACAGATATCAATGCTGCACCACCGATGTTTATATTGGATGGATGCATCACCAAATATAATGCGGCACCGGTATGTGATAATGCGGCGGCAATGATTTTGATGGATTATGAATATGCACATGAACTGGGGTTGAAACCCTATGGTTTAATACATGCGACGGTAAGCACAGGCGTGGAAAACGATAAAACTGGAACGGCGATGGCGAAATGCGTTGAGAAAATATTGGATGACACAGGTTTACCACTGGCGGCTATTGACCTTTTTGAAATAAATGATTCGTTTGCAGTTCAAGCCTTGTGCACGATGAAGATAGCTGGTCTTTCATGTGATAAAGTAAATGTCAACGGCGGCAACTTGGCATTGGGTTATCCCATAGGAGCTACAGGATTGAGGATGAAAATATCTCTTTTGTACGAGATGAAAAGACGAAATGTTGAGTATGGGCTGAGCGTAATGTGTGCCGGCGGGAATATGGCAAACGGAATAATAATAAAAGGCATACCTTAATTGTAAATTCACATAGATACTGGTATTCAAAAAAAGGTTTTGTTATTAAAACGTTTAAGAGGTTGTTATGTTAAGTAAACATATAAAAAACATATCGGAATTGAAACTTGATGATGTAAGCGAATTTGGCGCAAAAGCTTTCAACCTATCTGTCTTGTTTCTAAATGGATTTATTTTGTCAGAAGGATATGCGATCCCAAATGAGATGTTTAAACGATTTTGCTATTTATCTGGCTTAAAGCCAGATAAATACATTAAATTGGAGTATATCCTCTCAAGAGAATTGCCGCAATTTATAAATGAGTCCCTTTGGGAAATATGGACTCATTTATCCAAAAACATCAATATTGAACCTTTGATTGTGCGCTCATCCGCCATAGGAGAAGACAGTTCAGATCACTCGTTTGCCGGAATATATGAAAGTATACTTAATATTCGTTCATTTGACGATATGAAAACAGCCATTAAAAAATGCTGGGCTTCATATTATTCCGAACAGGCTGACAAATACAGGGCACGTAACGGAATAGAATCAAAAGGTATGGGTATCATTGTACAAAAAATGGTTACCGGAGATAAATCAGGAGTTATTTTTACTGTCAACCCCATAAATGGCTATGAGAAAGAACTTATCATCGAAGCAAGTTATGGATTAAACGTTGGTGTAGTTGATGGTACAATACCTGCGGACAGATTTTGTATTGATAGAAATGAAGAAATAACTTCAAGAGTTACAGCTCAGAAAAAGATGAAGTATTCATTAGGGAAAAAATCATTTGAGTTGGAGATAGAAAATGTTGAGATAAGCATACAACAGAAGCAAAGCCTTCTTGATGATGAGATTTATAAATTGGCGGCAATTGGCAGACAAATTGAAAATATTTTTGGCGTTCCTTGCGATATAGAGTGGACAATTTGTAAAGATAAGATTTTTATTTTACAATGCAGACCAATAATTTTACAAAACACTATATCAGCAATCAACAATGTTCCGTTCGATTGTGATATACCAGAAGAAATAGAATGCAGCCTGTTGGACAGATACGCTGAGCCAGCATGTGTTTGTTATTTATCGCTGCTTAAATCATGGCAAGAAGTTGTATATCTAAGTTTCTATAACAAAAAGAACGGAAGTTTTTATAATGAAAAACCGCTCCTTTTTTATTTTAACCGGGTCTATTGGAATCAAGCCTATCAAAGAAAATTCTTTGATGACATTCCGTTTGGCAAGTCAAGTGACAAGTGCTTTACGAAAAAAATAAAATTGCTTTTTTTAATGCTAACCGGAAGCGGAAGCTGGTATCGCAGGATAGATAAATATGAAAAGCTATTGCTCAAACTTGATAAAAAGAACAAAACAGCACGTAACTTGACCGACATATGGAACACATTGCAAGCTGTTATAGATGTCTTTTGCGAATATATAGGCAAAGATCATTATCGTTTTCTTGGGATTGCTCAGGCCGGTTACAATCTGCTTTCGGCAAAGCTGGGGAAAATGGATAACTCGAAAGAAGTGCTTGCGGGATTAATTGAATCAGGCGCTTCAAAGAATATGACGATACAATCCAATCATGAGCTTTCCCAGCTGACGCAATTAGCCAAATCATCGCCGGAAATTTACATGATATTTTTGATATGTCCGGTTAAAGATATTTATGAGGAAATTTTAAAGCTATACAATACAGAAGCAAGTAAATTCAAAGAAGAATTTGATAATTTTATCAAAAGGCACGGGCACCGGGGGACATCCTGCGATGATTTATACTCTCCTCATTGGCTGGAACAGCCTGAAATAGTTCTTGAAACCATAAAACAATTTTTGCTTAATCCGTCTGACAATCTGAAAGAGTTTTCCCGAAACATTGAAGACATAAGGACACGCTATAAAGAATGTAAAAAGGTAGCGTTTCAACATATTAATTCATCCAGACAAGGAGGCGTACTGGACAGAGCATGGCAGAAAGGTGAGATTTTGTTCTTTTCAAAGACAACCGAACGGTATATGGCACTACGGGAAAACCAACGGTATTACTTTGATAAAAGCTGGCTGCTGATCCGAAAACTTTTGCTCTCTATCGGGGAAAAACTTGCGGAACGCGATGTGATTCGTTATACTGAAGATGTTTTTCATCTGACTGTTGATGAGATATCACTTTTGATCCAAGACACTAAATCTCAGGCACAAAAGAATTGGCCGCATATTATTGACGCAAGAGTTCGTGCATATAAAAAGAACGCCAAAATTGCACCGCCTTATTTGATAAAAAATGACATGCTATACCGGGTTCAAGCCAAGACTGATAAAATGAGTTTTAAAGCTGTAGGAATAAGCAGCGGGATGGCCGCAGGACAAGTGCGAATCATTTCAAATACAAAAGATTTGAGTGAAGTTAAAGATGGCGAAATTGCGGTGGTTTCAACATTCCATCCAAGTTGGACGCCAATTTTGGGAATCGTCGGCGGATTGATTATGAATTACGGGAATATCCTTTCCCATGGCGCTGTCGTCGCGCGGGAATATAGAATCCCCGTAGTTATATTTAACGATAACGCTACAAGCGTTTTTAAAAACGGCCAATGGATTGAAATAAACGGAGACACAGGAAGAATTCGATTAATCAGTGCAGATGCATACCAGCCGTCAAACACAGATAATACGCAAAAGTCTAAATAAAAATTCAATTCGGCGAGCATTCCGGTTTATACCGAAGATCTCAGGGCTGTCTACCCAACGTGTCGCGGGGTCGGTTGGTCTGGCATAAAAAATACTTCGCATTTAATATTATACAAGGATAACGATTTATGAAAAACAAATATTGGGTTTGTCATTTCGCCGAGAGACGACAGGACGAATTAATACGAGTCCCGTGTGATTATGCGATACACCCGGATTTCATGCTCCTCGCAAAAGAAGATGAGATAAGAGCCGCGTTTTCACAGCTTCATATACTTTATTCTCAGATATTCGGAGGTATAGTAGAGTCGCCCGAAGAATTTGGGATGCCGTTATATTAAAAAAAAGAATACCGTAATTTTTCACAGCAATGCCGTGATTCAGAGCAGGCGTCGTTCCGTCCGTTTATACTGCTGTATAATCTTTTTACCTGCGGCGTTATAAACGACGGTTCGGTAACTGTACCCATTGAAAAGTTCAAAGCCATAAAACCGAGTTCGACGCATACAAGGACTTTCAGCGAAAAAATCGCAAACACGCATTGTTTATTCAAAAAATTAACTGACTACGGATTTATCTTCGAAGGTCTGAAAAACAACAAGACGACAAATGAAAATATCGTCGTCAGTTATCCCGACGATACTATACTGTTGCATTTATGGAAAATGCTTGCCGATAAAGCTAAAAATATTGATTGTATACTCGACTTCCTGCATTGCAGTTATAGACTGCTTCAAGATGATATGCATACCAAGAGTTATAGCGATTTTGAAAGTTTTATTGACACATTTCCCGTGGAAGCAGAGAAAGAATTTATATATAAATGAACGAAGCTCTCATATCTATATGGCTGTTACGCGGCGAGACGGGATATTATTACCGTACTGAAAGCTTAATAAAACAAAAAGGTCCGTATTCATTCGGTATAATTAATATTAATAAATTGTATCCCTAGAATTCCGAAATAAAGCCCGAAAAGTTAGAACTCGGACTGCGAATCAGAAACGTTTCTAACTGTATGGAATATTTGCAAACCTGTCCTGATTCGGTAAAACGGATTTTCACCGATAAAAATGACAGTGGCTGTCAAAACCACAGAGACAATACCTGCAGACACGGCGTGAGCTATGAAATAGACGGGCAATCATACTGGCGTTGTGCCTGTGTGAGTCCGGCGTTTTGTTTCCAGCAGCCAAAAGTTGAGGATATACCGCATTACATAAAATTGGTGGAGCTTGGGGAGAAGAAATAGTAGGTGCAGTCTCGTATTTTCAGTATTTCCAGGTAGCTGTACTATTTGTACATTGCACACAGTTGTCATATTATAGGGTGTATAATATAAAAATAACGGAGGTGTTATTATATTTTATTCTACAAATTGTAAAATACAGTTCGTATCAAAAATGATTAAGAAAAGGAAACCGGAAACAGCGTGAAAAAAATAGCGTTAATTGTGCCGCGAGGCTCAAAATACGGAAAGAACAGTCTGTTAAAAAGTTTTTTGGAAAGAAGCGACGTAGTTTCAAATTTTTACGGAGCGTGGGAAACGCCGAATTTGAGCCTCCTGACTATTGCAGGCGTTATACCTGATTATTACCATGTTTCGTTTATTGACGAAGACCATGGGATGGAAATCCCTTTTTGCGAGCATTTTGATATCGTTGCCTTAACGGGAATGACCCAGCAGATATATAGGGCGTATGAGATAGCGAGACAGTTCAAACAGAATGGGTCATACGTGGCTTTAGGCGGAATCCATGCGTCAATTATGCCGGGGGAGGCATTAAAAAAAGTTGATACCGTTTTTATTGGCGAAGGCGAAAACATATTTCTTGAATTTCTATCCGATCATGAAAAAGGAAATCCAAAACAAATTTATAAAAGCATTGAATACATTTGCTTAGCAAAATCTCCGGTTCCCCGATACGATATATTAGACCCCAAGTTGTATAAATCTTTCAGCATACAGACCACAAGAGGCTGCCCCAGGACATGCAACTATTGTACCCTTCCAATCATGTACGGAGCGTCATACAGGCGTAAGGATGTGCAACAAGTTATAAATGAGATAAAAGCAATCCGGAAAGTTGACGCCGACGCGTTTGTTTTTTTTGCTGACGACAATATGTTTATACAGAAAGAATATTCAAAAGAACTCGTTAAAGAAATTGCAAAGCTTGGGATTACTTGGGGCACACAGACAGACATTTCGGTCGCGGGTAATGAAGAACTTTTAGAGTTGTTATATAAATCCGGATGCCATTGGCTTTTTATAGGTTTTGAAAATGTCTCGAAGAACGGACTAAATTTTTTAGATGATAAACAATGGAAAGCAAAACAGCTTAATAATTACGAAGCCGCTATTGATAGAATACACGAAAACGGCATTAACATATGGGGATCATTTATGTTTGGAGGGGATAATGACACACATGAAGTATTTGAAAATACTTTGAATTTCACTCTGAAAAACGGTATATATTCCGGCAGTTTTACCATACTCACGCCCCTTCCAGGAACGCAGTTGTTTAATCAGATGTCCGACAACGGCAGGATTATTGATTACGATTGGAGTCGGTACACATTTTGGGATGTAGTTTTCAAGCCGCTTAATATGGAACCGACTGAATTGGCAGAAGGCGTAGCATGGGTTTATGAAAATTTTTACTCGAAAGAGAATGTCGCAGACAGAACCGCAAAGTTAAGAGGCCGTATGAGGCAAATGCGGAGGAGGGATAGTGATGAACGAAAGATTGTCGACACAAAAAAGATTGATTCTTGAAACCGCCCTAAAGTTGATGTTTGAAGGTTCTTACGAAGATGCAAGCATTGACAGCGTATCCCAGTGCGCAGGATTTGACTCATATAAGATCAGGCAACATTATGCCACAGACGAAAAGCTGAGAATGTCTGCTATGAGATACGCCGCGATTATCTGGGTGAATCAAGTTAAAGCTGATCTGGAAAGACAAGAAACAAAAAAAGATAAGTTATACGCGCTTATACGGCATTATATTGCAGGTTCAGCAAGTCATCCTCAGTCATTGTCGTTGTATGTGGATATTTGGAAAAAGCTGAGAGACTTGGAGCAAGAAAGCAGGCAACTATTAAGTGATGAACTATTAGAAATTTATTGTTATTATGTCAGCTTTTTTCAAGAAATTATTAAAGATATATTCAAGAATGACTGCGGATATGATATAGAGCAACTGGCATGGATCATGGTGGTCATAAGCGACGGTTTTCACGTTCAATCCCTTGTACAGTCACAACGGCTGGATTTTGACAGAATCGCCTGCACATTTTATAAGATGCTGAACCATGAAGCGCCGATTGGAGGGTGTATATGAAAAAAGTCATACTCTACTATCCGAAGTTAACGGGAGAAGAAGATTCTAACTCTTTATACAGAGGGCTGCCTTTATCAGTCTTAACGCTTGCGGCACAGTTTGATGAAAAAAAATATCAAATAACCGTTATTGACGGAAGGATAGAAAATAGTATCTGTAAACATAGTTTATCAGATTTGTTGGAGGATGAGTGTGTGTGTGTCGGAGTGAGCTCCACAACCAGCTACCAGATCATGGACGGGTTGAATTTTTCCCGGCAGGTAAAAGAGCTAAATGCTGACATTCCCATTGTGTGGGGAGGCTGGCATCCGAGTTTAATGCCGCAGCAAACAATAAGCAGTAATCTCATAGATATTATCGTAACTGGGCAGGGTGAAACCATATTTCCGCAATTAGCAGAGAAACTGGCGCAAAAAGGCAGCCTAAGAGATGTCCAAAATTTACTCTATAAAGACGATAAAAAAAATATTGTATCTACATCGGAATATTTCATGAAAGAAATCAGGACGGTAAGTCCGATCGAACATTCATATAAATATATCAATATGGAACATTATATCCAAGAACTTTGGGGGAACAAGCGCGTTATAGGATATGAGTCAAGCAGAGGCTGCCCGTGGAACTGTAAATTTTGCTCTATAGGCTCTGTATATAATAGAAGATGGAATGCCCTCACGGCAGAGCAGACATTCAATGGGGTAAAATATCTCTATGAAAACCACGGCATTGATGCTGTTCATTTTTATGATAACAACTTTTTTGTCGACGAAAGAAGGGCTCAGGATTTCAGTCGTCTTATGAAAACGGAAAACATTCCGGTTAGATGGGATGGCACTACGATTGTTGAACAGTTTTCCGGTTTTTCCGACGAATATATAGAAGGTCTTAAAGAGAGCCGGTTTTACAGGGTAATAATCGGCGTCGAGTCCGGCGATGAAGATGTTCTAGAGAAAATAAATAAGCGGCACCGTAATTATCAGGTTTTACAGCTTGTTGAAAAATGTAAAAGGCATAATATAATGGCGTCGCTGTCTTTTATGGTTGGTTTTCCTTGGGATTCAGAAAAAGATTTTGAAGAAACGATACGCCTGATAGAAAAGATAAAATCAATTGACCCAAATACAGAAATATTATTATTTATCTTTTCACCTTATCTTGGGACTCCGATGTATGATATTGCGCTTGAGTATGGAATGACCTTCCCGGATTCCCTTGAGGGTTGGTCCAGATACACATATGAAAGATCCAATACTCCGTGGATTTCCGATAAGTTACTGAGAAAAATTAACCGCTACATAAGCTTTTTCGGAACGAAGGATATATCTTCCGATCTCGCGAGCTTTTTGCAGGGAGGAAAAGATGAAAAACTGGCCACTTAAAGAGATTCAATCTTTTATAGAATGCGGTAACAGGCAAGACGGCGAATATGCGGTCTCTGTCCTGGATATAGACTTCTTCACCCGCGTATGCAGGCGGTTCAACGAAAAAGAACTGGACGATATCATGAGAAACATTGAGGAATTTCTAAACAGGCAGTTGCCGGAGAAAACAAAAATGTGGAGGACTGAAGGCGATGACGAATTTTTAATAGCGGCGCCATGTTGCAAAAAAAATGAACTATACGAAATCATTCTTGAAATAAAGAAAAAATTCAGAAAACAGAAATTTGCCATCAATAGCGATAAAGATTATTTCAACATCGCGATGTCGTACAGTGCCGGAGTTGCTGCGTTCCCTATTGACGGGTCGGATTTATATACGGTCATAAGAAAATCAGTGGTTGGACTGTTTCTTGCAAAAGCATGCCGGAGAAACAATGTGGTCAATTCTCCGGAGACAGCCACAGATAGTTTTGAACGTTTACTTTACAATAAAAGCTTTCAGGTTGATGTTGTTTTGGGAAGTTATGGTCAAATCGGAAGAGTCTGCGAGCCTGTAAACGCGACCCAGGCAAGGTTTTGGGAACCGCAAGCAATTGATATTGATAAATCCGGCAATGTATACATTGCTGATCAAAATAATAACAGCATTCTTATGTATGACGGGCATATGGTCAGTAAGATCGCTGGAACAGGCGTATTTGGGTATTCGGGAGACGGAGGCCCTGGAAACTATGCTATGCTTAACAAGCCGACCGGATTAACAGTATTTAAAGAGAAACTGTATATTACCGATACAGGCAACGATGCAGTTCGTTTATTAGATTTAAAAACTGGCTTAATATCGACTTTCGCTGGAAATTCGGATGCGGGTTATTCGGGTGACAGAGGATTAGCAATAAATGCCTGTTTAAACAAGCCGGGAGGTGTAGTTGCAGACATCGAAGGAAATATTTATATAAACGATATTGCTAATAATGTGATACGTAAAGTGGACCGGCGAAATACAATTACCACTTTTGCAGGAACCGGACAATACGGATATTCGGGAGACGGAGGGCAGGCGGCACAAGCTACCTTTGCTGAGATATACGGTTTAGGGGTTAATAGGCGGAAGGGGTACATTTACCTTGCGGATTATTTTAACCACTGTATCCGGAGAGTCGATATTACGACCGGGGTTATAACAACTGTAGCCGGAAATGGAGAAGAAGGATATTCGGGCGATGGTGAGGACGCACATGAATCGCGTCTGAACCGTCCGGTTGCGGTTTGTGCAGATGATAATGATAATTTGTTTATCGCAGAGTCGGGAAATCATTGCATACGTTTCTATGAAGCGTATACGCAAAAAATATACACATTGGTTGGCGACGGTGTCGCAGGAATAGGCGAGCCGGGGTCAGTATTGAAATTCCGTTTGGCAAATCCCAATGGGGTGGCTATAGGAAAAGGCACTATCATATATATTTTAGATGGCGCAAATAATAGAATATGCAAAATAAAAATTGGAGGTAATAAATAATGAGCAACAAAAACATAATTAATGAAAAAATCAAAAGGATTATCATATCAAGACTAAAAGATGAAGAAAAGATACAGACTTTGGAATATGAGACCCCCCTATTGTCTCTGGGGATAGATTCAATTCTTGCATTATCCATTCTGGTTGAAATTGAGGAAGAATTTAATATTGAGATTGACGACTCGGATCTGAACATGGATAAGATCAGGAATATCATCTCATTTGCGGAATTGGTTGGAAACTATATTGCATAAATTATGAATGAGATTATTTCAATAAGAATGATTGCAGGCGGATACGGATTATTTAACAACTATCCTTCCGGCATTTGCCTGCATCATGAAAGTAATGTGTTTTATATTGCGGATATGCAGAATCATAGGGTATGCTGGCTGGAAGAAGATGGCAGTACAGGTGCGTTGCCAAGCATTGTTGTTGATGCTGATGGCTGCTCATCTTTAGGCCGCCCTTTGGCTGTCTGGGTCACAAATCAAGGGACTATATTTGTCGCAGACGCCGAGCATAATAAACTCTTCTGTAAAGTTCAGCAAGAGGATGTTTGGAGACCAATAAAAATTAATTCGAAGTTTTCTTTTAATCTCCCCGGAGGAATTGCCGTTGATGAAATTGAGAATGTTTACACAAATGATTTCTTGAATAATAGGCTTGTTCAGATTACTTCCGAAGGCAGAATAACGGCGCTTCTAGATGGCGAAAAAAATATAAACAAACCCTATGGGATTTTCTATCAAGGTAACAGGTTATATTACACCGATACAGGAAATGCGCGAATATGCTATATAAATTTAGAAAATAAACAGAAATATATCTTTAAACCTAAATCAGAGACGAAAGGGTTAAGTTCTCCAATCGCGCTAACGCTTGATGAGGAAGGTAATATATATATTTGTGAGCAGAGAAGTATGTATTTCATTGATGTCAAGAAAAACACTCTTTCATTATTTTTAGACAGTTATATTTGGAAAGAGCAAATGAACAAATATTTATTAAAAGACAGGATTTGCCATATGGGAGCCGTAACCGTTAAATGCAGGGGCGAAATATACTGGGTTGATACAATAAAAGGTTGCGTATACCAGATGCTCTTAAAATTATCATAGTGGTTAGTTGTGTCCGTTAAAATTGTGTGATTTTATTGTGAGGTGATATGGTGAAAGCTGTTTTTATTGTTCCGAAATACTCCATTATTTCAGAAAATAAAAATTTTATAAACCGAATAGATGACGCGTATGAGTTTCAAGCCCGGATGAGACTATGGTCATGTCCCAGCTTAAGTATGCTCACAATTGCGGGAATGATGCCAGAAAGCAGCGTTACTGAATATATTGATTTAAATTATGTCTGCGAACCGGATTTTAATGCGGATTGGGCATTTTTCTCACCTGCGACCTCGCAAGTAAACAGAGCCTATCAGCTGGCGGACAAGCTTAGAGAAAAAAGAATCAAGGTAGCTATGGGAGGTCCGCATGTATCTGTTTTGCCTGACGAAGCACTTCAACATTCGGACGTAGTTTTTTTGGGAGAAGCCGAGGAAACTTTCCCAATATTCTTACAAGATGTAGAAAAGAACAAAATAAAACGAATTTATAATGCTTTAAATTTTCCGAATTTGGCATCAGTTTCGTCACCGTCTTACCATTTGGCAAAACAATATCCATATAAAAGTATACCAATTCAGACATCAAGAGGGTGCCCCCATCAATGCAGTTTTTGCATATCATCAAAGCTCTATGGAAATAAGATTAGGTGCAAATCTTCATATCAATTGGAAAATGAACTGAAAACAATCAGAGAAATATTCGGGAAACCATATATTTTCTTTACCGATGATAATCTGTTTATAGACAAACAGAGGAATAACAGTTTGATAAATGTTGTCAGAAATAGCAATGTAAACTGGTATGCGTTTTCGGATGCCGGCATTGCGGATGACAAAAAATTACTTTCGGAAATAGCTGATTCAGGCTGTACGCAGTTATTGATAGGCTTTGAAAGTCTGTGTTCAGAAAATTTATCAGGTTTAAACAAGAATAATTGGAAAATGCACAAACTTAGTTCATATAAAGAAATTATAAATCGCATACAGGGTTTTGGAATAGGCGTTGTTGGAAGCTTTGTCATAGGGCTGGAAAACGACACGGCGGAAGTATTTGAAAATTTATATGAATTTATCGAAGAAACTTCGCTATACGCGACAAATATAACAGTATTGACGCCTTTCCCCGGAACAAATATATATGAAAAGTTTAAACAAGAAAGAAGATTGATTTCCGAAGACTGGTCTAAGTATAACGGATTCGAACTGACATTTACGCCCAATAACATCACAATAGAAGAATTTGAAAAAGGATATATGGACCTCAATATGCGGCTCAATTCCCCTGATAGAATGAACAGAATAATAGAACACTTTAAAACAGTATTTACAAATAAAAATTCGAGAATATCAAAAATATTGATATAATCAAGGAGACAGAGATGAATGCCCTGATTTGTTATGATACGAAATATGGCTCTACTACGGAAATTTGCCGTAATATAAGTTTGGGAATGAAAATAAATACAGATATAAAAAATATTTCCGAGATAAATTCATTTGACTATGATTTGATTATCATCGGCTCCCCAGTGTTCATAGGAAAACCCATGAAAAGTGTTGTGGATTTTATCGTTGCTAATTACGAAAATCTCAAAAATAAAAAAATAGCGGTATTTGTGACATGCTGGGCTATGGCTACTCAATATGGAGCATCTTCAGGTGAGTTTTTAGAACAACTCAAAAAGTATCTTCCGGACTGCCACTTGATTTGTGAAAGGGCCTTGCCAGGTAAGTTATTATTAAATAAAATTACCGAGAGAGACCAAAAAACAATGGAACGTTTATTGAGAAGGCTTGATGCTATGAGCGAGCAGTTCGACAGTCAGGAGATTTTATGGCGAGACGCAAGAGACAAGAAAGCTGCTGAAGATTTCGGAAGAGAAATCGAAAATAGTTTTCGGAAAATACTTAATAGTGTTTGAGGTGTTTTATGATTAAGACTAGTACAAATTACGATGTGGCGGTAATTAATTACCCCCTCATGGACCCGAGAATAAAACCCGTGGATCACGCTTCACATATGCGATTGGATTATACAAGTGTTGATCCATGGGGTGTACCAATATATATACACATTCCTTTTTGCTCAAGTATTTGCAAGTTCTGTGTATATGACAGACAGATGCCCGACTCAAAAAAAACACTTGACGATTATGTAGAGGCATTAAAAAAGGAGATAGTCTTATATGCTGAAACCCCGTATATCCAATCATTAAAAATAGATTCAATATTTATTGGCGGCGGGACGCCTACCACACTTTCTTCTGAGCAGCTAAAAGAAATAATATCTGAACTGAAGAGTAATTTGCCTTTAAAAAATCCTGAAATAACAGTTGAATGCAATATATCCAATGCGAATGAGGATAAAATAAAAACGTTATATGAAGCTGGGGTCACAAGAATTAGCACAGGCGTCCAGACTTTTTCCCAAGAACGCCGAAATATTTTAGAGCTTCGATATACTGCGGACGATATTTACAAATGGATAGAAATGGTCAGAAAATATCCGTTTAAAGATATATCAATTGACCTTTTATATGGTCTTCCGGGACAGACTTTGAAAGAATGGCTGAATGATTTAAATACAGCGGTTTCGTTGCCTGTAGATCATCTTTCAATATATAAACTGACGGTTTTTGCTTATGTGAAGCTATACAAAGAACTGGAAAATAAAACAGTCCCTGAACTACCGCAAGAAGAACAGATTATTGAAATGTATATGGAAGCTGATCAAATACTCAAAAGAAATAGTTTTCTTGTGCAAAGCAGTCAGGAATACTGCCGAAAAGACAATAAATCACGTTTTTGGGATCTAACATATGACGGATATGGAGATAATCTTTCTTTTGGAGCTTTCAGTTTTGGCTATGTGAACGGAGTAAGCTATCAGAATTTGCCTGACCATAAAGAATATATTATTGCAGCCAGCGAAGGCAGATTCCCAATTAAAATGGTAAGCCGACAGATCACCCCTGAGCAACTATTGGAGCGGACGATGATGTTAGGGTTTAGAAGAAGCTTTGTTGAAAAATCTGTTTTTTATGAACAATACGGAAAACACATGGAGGATGTGTTCGGAGATATCCTCAAAGAATATCAGGATCAAGGATATATATCCGATAATGGCTCCAGATATGAACTCACACCGTTGGGCCGATATTATCAGGGAAACGTCAGTGCGGAATTCATGCGTTCAACATTCGGTAAGGTCAGCTCATTGAAAAAGAAAATGGCAATCGGAATGCATGTGTTACCTGACGCGCTCAATGATATGAAGGGGGTATGAATATGAATGGCGCAGCTATTACTGGTATGGGGGTCATATCTTCTGCAGGAACAAATCTCGAGGACTTTTGGAAAACATTAGTGTCAGGAATAATCACCTATAAAGAAATTGAAGAGTATAAAAAAGATAAAAATTACCGTATTAAAATAGGTGCTCGTGTAGAGGATGATACATGGCAAACAATAGTGCCAGATGAATATAACATATATGGCAGGGCTTCACAATATTGCATATCAGCTTCTTTATCTGCGATTGAAAATGCGAATATAGATATTAAAGAATTGCTAAACTTGCGTGTAGCTGTTGTTATCAGTACTACTATGGGTGAGATCCAAGTTGAAGAACAGTTATCGGTTATTAAGCAATCCGAAGGGAGAGGAAAAATCCCAAAAGAACTCATTGATCAGTACAGGACAGATAATATAGTATCGGCTTTAAGCAATGTTTTAAATATTTCCGGACCGATATATATGGTTCCTGCCGCATGTGCGGGAGGGAACTATGCTGTCGGGCTGGGAAAAAGACTTTTAGAATGGGATGAAGCTGATATTGTGATTGCTGGTGGAGTGGATGTGTTTTCCAGAGTAGCTTTCACCGGTTTTCAAAGGCTTTTATCCCTCGCTCCAGATATTTGCAGACCTTTTGATAAAGGCAGGATGGGATTAGTGCTTGGTGAAGGCTGCGGTATTGTAATCATGGAAAGAAGAAACTCCGCCAAAGCAAGAAAGGCTCGAATATGGGGAGAACTCATAGGTGTTGGACTAACTTCGGATAGATTCCATATGACAGCGCCTCACCCACAAGGTGATGGAGCCATAAGGGCTATGGATCAGGCGATCAGAGAAGCGGGCATTTCACCTGCAGATATTGATTATATTTCAGCTCACGGGACAGGAACTACGGCAAATGATAAGGTTGAGGCTAAAGTGCTTAAAGAAGTATTTCGCATTGGCAGAGTGCCACCTTTAAGTTCTATCAAATCAATGATAGGTCATCCTATGGGGGCGGCTGGAGCCATTGAATTAATCGCGTCTCTTTTAATGATAGAGAAAAACACAATGATCCCCACAGTCAATTATTCAACCCCGGATCCGGAGTGCGACGTCGATTGTGTTCCAAATATTTCACGTAAAGCAGATATAAACTGCATTATCTCCAATTCATTTGGGTTTGGAGGGCAATCCAGCAGTATTGTGGTTAAAGGGGGATAAGAATTGTGAATAGTAATAAAGTATATATAACAAGTGCGGGAATTATTACAGGGACAAAATCTGAAGCCAATCAAATAAATTATAAAATTGCATCCGAACAATATGAACCTATGCTTGAGCATTTTCAGACTAGAAATGTTGATCGGATGAGTAAATTATCTTTGGCAGCTGCCACTGTTACTTTAGCAAACCGAGGTGTGATTATTGAAAAAGGCAGTATAAACGATTATGGGATTATTCTGGGAACACAATTCAGCGCCCTTGAAAGCATACATAATTATGATATGGAAGCTTTAGAAAAGGGAGCGCTGGCTGTAAATCCAGGGCTGTTCCCAAACACTGTTTTAAATTCCCCCTCGTGTCAGGTAAGCATACAATTTTCATTCGCAGGACCTGTATATACTGTATGCAATGGTTTAACTTCAAGTCTTGACTCAATTGGAATTGGGTATAATCTTGGCAAAACAAATTTATCGTCAATGGTTTTGGCTGGAGGTGTTGACGAGATCACAGAACTTCAGACTATGATGAAAAACAGTGATAAGGCTTTAGGTGAAGCCGCAGGTTTCGTGATGTTGGAAAGCGAAAAAACAATAACAGAAAATGAAAAAATTGCTGAAATTATTGGATATAAGTCCAGATCGTTAAACCAAGAATGGAGATTATCTTTAGGTGAATTAGTATCAGGTTTAATTTTGGATGCAATAACTTCAAGAGGAAATGACATTGATAATATTACGAATATAAGTTTATGCTCTGCTTTTTCCTGCCGCGAAAACGAAGTTTTCCTTTCGGATATAATCAAAGAAATGAATTACAGCGGCGCCGCAGAATGTCTTGAAGTCAATTGGATGGGGGCTTGCGGCATTGTGCAAGTTGATGAAGCATTAAAAGGAATAAAGAAAGAAAACAGGGAAAATACAATATGGGCGTTAGTAAACGTTGATAAAGACAAAGCTGTCGTGGTTGTTTTAAAAGCATATAAATAATTTTTCGATTAAAAATTTATTATTTTTGGAGGTCATAATTATGAACTGCGAGGAAAGAATCAAAGAGATCGTTTGCGAGATTGTCGGCATTGAAAAAGAGGAAATCAATCCGGATGCGTCTTTTATGGATGACATGGGAATGGATTCGCTCAGGGCCTTAGAAATTCTTGCGGCAATAGAAAATGAATTCAGCATTACTATTGAACCGGAGAAACTTCGTGAGATGACGACGCTTAATAATGTAATCAAGCTTGCAAAGGAATATTTAGGAGATACGCAATGATTTCATATAACGAAATTCAAACTATTCTAAAACAGAAAGCTCCTTTTATCTTTGTTGATAAAGTGATTGAGCATGAAAGAGGAAAGAGAATCGTATCGTTGAAGAATGTAACAGGCAACGAATTGTTCGCTGCCTTACACTTTCCCGGAAATTCTCTCTACCCGGGGATTTTCATTATTGAGTCAGTTGCTCAGACAGCAGCTATATTGTGCTCACTTGCCATAGAATATGATGAAAATGTAAATGACGGGATTCAATTTTTAGCTCTTGGAGGATTGCAGCGTTTCAATTTCCTGAAGCCGGTTAGACCCGGAGATACATTAAGGATTGAAGTTGAGGCACTTAAACTGTGTCAACGAATGGCAATAGTAAAAGCTTACGCAAAAGTAGAGAACACATTGGTTGCAGAAGGACAATTAACTTTTGGAGTTGTAAAAGATGAATAGGCATAATCAAGATGTATGTATTAGCGGGATCGGGATTGTTTCAATATTTGGGGATACTCTTGAATTGTTTAGCAATGGAATGAATAAAGGCGAGAGTGAATTTACATATATCTCGGATGAACATATACTGAAAAACAATCAAATACCTGTGTTTAGAGCTTCCCTACAACCAGAATCGCAAACTCCTGAAAACAGGATTCTTTCGATGGGCAAAAAGGCCATTTGTGATGCGTTGAGAGGGCGCAATTCAGATCATTTGCCAAGTGTTAACCGGATATGCCTGATAGTTGGTTCCGGAATGGGATTGACAGACCAATATTATTACGATGAGAACGCGCATAATGAATCGGGTTATTTTTGTTCTTTAGCAGAAAAACTGTCAGAAATTACAGAACTGAACTGCGATGCTATTTATATTGGAAATGCTTGTTCGGCCGGAAGTCAAGCTATCAGTTATGGAATAGATCTTTTGAAATCAGAAAGGTACGATCTGGTGATAGCCGGTGGAATCGATATACTTTCGCAAGCGGCATATGCGGGATTTTTGCGCTTGAACGCAATTGACCTTGATGGATGCAAACCATTTGACATACATCGTAAAGGTATAGCAATCGGTGAGGGCTCTGTTTTTTATACATTAGAAAGAAGAGAAAATGTAGGATCTAACGAAAACATATATTGTACCCTTCCAGGAGCAGGCGTCACCTGTGATGCTTACCATATTGTCCAAATGAATCCTGACGGGAAAGAAGCTATTCGGGCTATGGATCAAGCTCTTTCTTTTTCCGGTCTGGACAAAAAAGAAGTTGACCTAATAGTTGCACACGGGACCGGCACGGTGCAAAATGATAAAATTGAATCACAGATGATAAACAATTATTTTGGAAATATTTCAAGCGATATATATGTTACGGCACCCAAAGGCACGATTGGACACACAGGCGGAGCATCAGGCGCTTTTGGGCTTCTTGTAGCAATAGCTGCTATTAGGTTAGACATGATTCCACCTATATGCGATCTAGAGGATCCAGATCCTGAATGTAATATTTCATTTGTTTCGGGATGCAGTCTTAAAAAAGAAGTAAAATTGGCTATGGTGAATGCATTTGCATTTGGTGGGACTAATGTAGTTATTTTATGTAAAAAAGAAGAACAGAGCGTGATAAAATGAACATCTCAATAACCGGGTGGGAATATTTATTTGAAGAAAATTTTAATAATCGGGTATTTGAGCACCGCGATTCACGGTTGATGGACAAACATACAAGAATTGCGGTAAGTATGGCAAGGCAGCTTTATGCAAAAGTAAATGGTACAGAAATACAACCCGAAGATCTTGGCATTGTACTTTTTAACGGTGCCGGTCCTC
>Ga0123357_10000400_pt1 | contig 41211 bp, 30 predicted proteins | sample TergutEmb28metaG_FD_89873 | JGI IMG/M metagenome (GOLD analysis project Ga0123357, IMG submission 89873) | Embiratermes neotenicus P4 segment gut microbial communities from Petit-Saut dam, French Guiana - Emb289 P4 | ecosystem: Host-associated > Arthropoda: Insects > Digestive system > Gut ...
GCGAAGTCGATTATCAACAACCGCCCGATGGTGCAGTCGCTGGCTTTCCCACGGCTCACCCTCCCGCTGTCGGCGGTGGTCGAACACGCGTTGTCCATGGTGCCGTCGCTCATCTTGCTCGCCATCATTTTGCCATTCACCGGGCATTGGCCGAGCCCGTCGTGGCTGCTGATGATCCCGTTGCTGGTCCTCTATTCGTTCTTCAACGCGGGTGTTGCGATGATCGCCGCGCGCTTGACTGTTCATCTGACGGATTTGAGCGAGTTTTTGCCCTACCTCGTCCGGATTCTTTTCTATACCTCAGGCGTGCTATTCAACGTCTCCACGCTGTTCCCGAAGCATCCGCATATCGTCGATGTATACAATTTTTACCCGATGTACCAGGTGTTGCAGATCGCACGTGTGAGCCTCATGAACGAATCCAGTTACAACTCGTTCTATTGGATCTCGTTCACTGCGTGGACGGTGGTTCTGTTCGTCGTCGGGTTGTTGTTCTTCTGGGTCGCCGAGGAAAGGTACGGGCGTGACTGATTTGTTCGTCGACCCCACGCGCACCCCGGTGGTCATCGTGGACGATTTGCACGTCGAATACCATGTGTTCTCCTCGGGCCGGGCGACCGGGCGCGCGGACACCGGCCATTCCCTGTTCAACCGCAAGACGCGGGGGGTGCGCGTCGTCCACGCGCTGAAAGGCGTGTCGTTCGTTGCGTACAAGAATGAGTCGATCGGCGTGGTCGGGTCGAACGGTTCGGGCAAATCCACACTCATGCGGGCGATCACGGGGCTGACACCGCCGTCGGCGGGCGCCGTCTATGCCTCGTCGCGACCGAATATGCTGGGCGTCGGGGCGGCGCTGATGAACAACCTGTCGGGCGAGCGCAATATCGTCCTCGGCGGCTTGGCGATGGGCCTCAAACGCGACCAGATCGAGGGCCTCCGCGACGATATTGTCGATTATGCCGGCCTCGCGGATTTCATCGATTTGCCCATGCGCACGTATTCCTCTGGTATGCAGGCGCGGCTAAAATTCGCCATCGCGACGGTGAAGGAACACGACATTTTGATCGTCGACGAGGCGCTGAGCGTGGGCGACAAGGCATTCCAGGCGAAAAGCGAGGCCCGCATCCGCGACATTCGCGACAATGCCGGCACTGTGTTTCTCGTGTCCCACGCGATGTCGTCCATCCGCGACACCTGCGAGCGGACGATCTGGATCAACAAAGGCGAACTGGTCGCGGACGGCCCCACCGACGAAGTCGTCGCGCGGTATGAGGCGTCGAAATAGGCCGACGGGATAGACCCGCACCGGGACGGGCGGCGTGAATCAGCCGTCTCACTCAATATCCACGGTGTGTTCGATGGATGCCAGCGCCGTCGCGATGCGGTTGGCTTCGCTGGCCGACCGCGACATACCGGATTGCGCGGGCTCCTCGCGTCGCACGTCGATGACGTTGCCCGTCAACGACGACAACAACACGTCGAGCGTGGTCAGCGCGACTGCGCGGGAGGCAAGCAGGGAACCCTCGGGCTCCACGCCGAACGCCTGCGTGCGCATCGGCGTGCCGGTTCGCTCCGGGTTGATGACGTTGACCTGGATCTGATCGTCGGCCCACTCGTCGGCCAGCGCTTGCGTGAAGTTCACCACGGCGGCCTTGGTGGAGGAATAGATGGAATACGTGGCCCGACCGCGCGTGTACGAACTGGAGGTGAAGAACACCAGGTGGCCGTGCGATTGCGCCAGATAGCGGTGCGCCGCGCGGGCGACGATTACGGGGGCGAGATAATCCACGCGCAGGGATTCCTCAATGTCGGCCATCGGCGTGTCCACCAACGGCCCGCGATTCAGGACGCCAGCGGTCAGGATCACATAGTCGATGCGCCCGTGCTCCGCGTGGGCCTGGGCGAGGGCTGCTTCGACCTCGGCCTCGACTTCCACATGCGTGTTGGTCGTCGACCGGCTGAACACGCAGACCTTCGCCCCCATGCCGCCGGCCAGCGCCGCGATGTCGGCGCCGATGCCGTAACTTCCGCCCAGAATGACGATCACCTTGCCGGTCAGCCGCGCCGTGTATTCCTCGGCGCTGGCGGGCGGGGGAGCGACCGTCGAGCCGATCTGGAACAGTTTGTCCGCGATGAAAACGTCGATCGGCTCGGTGATCTTCATATTCTGGTCGGAGCCTTTGACGACCGCGATCGGCACGTCGGGCAGGTACTTGAAGACCACCGAGCAGTCATCGGTGGCGACGAAATCCGGGTCCTGCCAGGCCAGTTCGTAGGCGCGCTGGATGGTGCTCAGGCGGAAGGCTTGCGGCGTCTGCCCCCGGCGGAGGTGACGGCGCGGCGGGATGCCGCTGATTTCGTCGCGGTCGTTCAGTTCGACGATGGTGTCCGCCGACGGGATCGCCACGTCGACCGCGTCATACGTGTCGAGCGCGGCCACGATGTCGTCGATGATATGGGCCTCCAGGAGGGGCCGCACGGCGTCGTGGAACAACACCCGTGCGTCAGGGGCGGCGGTACCGGACAACGCTGTCAGCGCGGCCTTGGTGGATTCGCTACGCGTGGTGCCGCCAGGGAGGACCGCTGTGACTTTGGGGTAACGTGCGGCGATCTGCTGGGCGGCCACCACATGGTCGGGGTGCATGAGGACGTAGATCTCATCGATGGCGTCCGCGTCCTGGAACACAGCGATCGTGTGCTCCATGACCGGCTTGCCCGCGATCTTGATGAGTTGCTTGGGCATCGACAGGCCCACCCGCGTGCCAGTGCCGCCGGCGAGTATCACGCCGATCGTGCGAGGACGTTCTGGCATGACAGCCATTGTACCGGCGCCAGGCGCCGATTGGCCGGACCGGGGATGGCGGACGGGTTGGCGAGAGCCTCCCGTATGATGGAACCCATGCGTGCAGTAGTGGTCGGTGCGAGTGCTGAGGCGGTTCATGCCATCGCGGTGGCGCGGGATCTCGGTTTCGAGGTGACGGCTTTCGATGGCGATCCTCACGCCGAAGGGCTTAGACATGCCGACGATGCTCGCGTCGTCGATATCACGGTGCCTTCTGCCATCGTCGATGCCTTCCCCGGTCGTCCGGACGTGGTTCTGCCGGTGCCGATCGGTCGTTATCTCACGTCGACGGGGGCTGTGAACGACTATTGGGGCTTGCCTGGCGTCACCGCCGATGCGGCGGCGAACTGCACGGACAAATGGCGGTTCCACGAGATGATGGCGCGTCACGGCTTCCGACGCGCGCCGGGCGTGTTGATCCCACCCGGCGAATCGCCCCGGGAACTTCCCGTGGACTACCCGGTGGTATTGAAACCCCGGTTCGGTTCTGGCAGCAGGGCTGTGAGTGTTTTCACGTCGCGCGCCGATTTGGAAACGTATCTCGATCGTCTGGGGCCGGTCGCTGAGGACTTGCTGATCGAAGAATGCGCTCAGGGTGTGGAATATGGGCTTGACGCCGCTGTGGCCGGCGGCGAGTTCCACATGATCTTGTTGAGGGAAAAGTTGTTGACCCGACTGCCTTACCGGCAAGCGGTCGGGTACTATTCGGTGCCCCACGACGACAGCAATGCGACGCTGTATCGCTCGGTCGCTGTTGCCATGTCACGGGTGTGCGAATTATTAGGGTTGAAAGACTGCCTGTTGCACGCCGATTTGGTGTGGGACGGCGACAGCATTTTCGTCATCGAAGTATCGGCCAGGCCGTCTGGCCATCATCTGCACGATCTTTTCACGCCGTTGGCGACGGGAGTAGATCCTGTACGGGAATTCATCAAATTTGCGGTGCCTGGGTTGGGGCAGGAATATTCGTTCACACCCCGCAGCGTCCGCCCGCTCCTGATACGGTTCTTCGATTTCAACCGCTGCACGGTTGTCGCCGCACCTGATGCGTCAACGTTGCGTGACCGGTTCCCGCTGCTGGCGTATGAGGAGCATTGCGCGGGGCGCCATATGGAGCAGGTCACCGACGGCCCCGGCCTCATGGGCCGTGGCTACTTTGTTCTGGCCGGCGATAGCCGTGCGGAATTGGAAGAAAACAGCATCATGTTGCTCAATGAGTTCACTTTGGAGAAAGACCCGTCATGACACAGCCGAACCACCTGATTCCTGTCATCCATTTCGCTGAGCCTCGCATGGTTCGCGGTCAAGGCAGCTATCTGTTCGACACGGACGGCAAGCGCTACCTCGACCTCACCTCCGGCCAGTTTTGCACCGTGTTGGGGCACAGCAACGCGTGGGTACAGGACCGCGTCGAGGAGTCGACCAGGAAACTGGCCCACACCAGCACGGCTGTGCTGGCCGAGACCGTGGTGGCGTGTTCGGAGGAGTTGAACCGCATCAGCGGGCCGATGAACGCCTACAGCATCATCTTGAGCACGGGTGCCGAGGTGGTCGAGTTTTGCTTGCGGTATGCCAAGAATATTCAGGGGAAGTCAGGAATCCTGTGTTTCGACAACGGGTATCACGGCCTGACGCTGGGGGCTCAGAGCGTCACGTTCGGTGGCCGGTACGCCCAGCCAGAGGTTGGGAATATCTACTCCGTCCCGGTTCCGCCGACCAACGCGACCGGGGAACAAGTTGCTGAATCGCTGGCCGGGGTGGAGGATGCTCTGAGCCGGAACCCAGATATTGCTGCATTCTTGGTGGAGCCGATCGTGTCCGTCGGAGGCATGGTTTTCCCGCCGGCGGTGTGGTTCCAGAAGGTCCGGGATTTGTGCGACAAATACGGTGTCCTCTTTGTCCTCGATGAATGCCAAACGGGGTTCGGGCGCACTGGCGACTGGTTCGCATATGAAACGTATGGGTTCGTGCCGGATATGGTGGCCACGGCGAAGGGGATCGGGCTGGGCTATCCGGTGGCAGTGGCCCTTTTCCGCGACAGCCTCGTGGAGAATAAGAGTTATGGCATGACTCACTACAGTTCTCACCAAAATGATGCGTTCGGCGCGAGCATCATTATGGCGGGCATCGAGTTCATCGAAAAGAACGATGTCCTGGCCCAGGTGCGCGAGAAATCTGGTCGCATCCTGAAACTCCTTGCAAACCTCGCAGAATCAAACCCGCATGTTGTCGATCCTCGCGGATGCGGCATGATGTTCGGGGCCGATCTCTTTTTCGACGGGGTCAGCGATTATCGCGCTATCTATGCCGACCTCAACGCCCGCATGATGGAGCACGGCGTCTTATTGCAGGGAACGAATGGCGGACGGACCCTGCGGTTCCTTCCGGATTACCTGATCGATGTCGACGCGGTCGGCGAAGCCTTCGATATCCTGGGCAGCGTCCTGAACACCGAAATCGCAGGAGTATAGGGGCCGTTGGTCACAGCTAGCGAATCATCGATTCCCAGGCTTGCACGATCCGTTCGGCACCCTTGCCGTCGACCAATTCTTGTCCTTGCCGCGCGAGCCGGACGAGGTGTGTCGGTGTCTGGAGGATGCGGTCGAGTTCGTGAATCCGATCTGCGAAATCGGCGTGCGGGGGTTCGCCCAGCGGAATGGCCAGCCCGGCCTCGATCACGCACCGATAGGCGTGAACCTGGTTTTCAGTGACGCACATGAGCCCGATCGGCAGGCCCATACACATGAAATCCCATATCGATGTCCCGGCCGCCGAAACCACGAGGTCATGGTCGTGCGCCAGACCGGGGAGATCCTGAGTGAACGGCAGCAGCCGAAGGTCTTTGTCTCCAGCGGCCTGGCCGCGAATTGCGTCGAGGAGGGGCTCAGGAGCCACGACGGTGACGGACATGGCTGTGGCACACTCGAGCAATCCCTGGGCGACCCGTGGCGTCAAGCCGAACGGGTCGGTTCCCCCCAAGACGATGAGAACCCGCAGCGGGCGGTTCACATCGTCCGCGACGACCTTTCGCCGGCGCCTGACCTGCTGGCGCACCGGGCAATAACGCACGCCGACGAGCGTGCGCCCAGCGCCCGCGCCGCCGAGGGCTTGCGCGCCGAAGTTCGGATCGATCAACAGATCTGCGGTCCGTGCGCCGAAACTGCCGTCCTGCATGTTGCTCAGTGCCCAGGCGCCGCGCGGCGTGTCGGCGTCTGGGAGCACGTAGCTGTCGAGGTGAACCAACTGCGGGGAGACGGCATGGACGGTGTCATGGAGCCACTGCGACATGTTGCCAGCCGACGGGGCCGCCAACACCTCCAGGCCAGCTTGACTGCCAGCGTAATCCGCCGCCGCCGCATCCAGGTTCCCGGCGATCAGCACCCGCCACCCTCGCGCTTTGGCTTCCTCGCCCAACGCTGCGCAACGCATCACATGACCCATTCCAAAGCCGCCGCCGGCGTTGCAGTGGATAAGGGCGACCGGTTTGCCCATGATCCCGAAGCCCCCTGTCATGGCCGACCGGCAAGCGAAGTCCGTGACGGCACAATGATCGATTTGTCCCATCCATGATACGCGGCCTTGCCTGGGTCACCTGGCGGGTTCCGCCATGGGTGCTCGCTATACTGATTTCATGTCAGCAATGTTTGATGAGCCAGAGGTTTGTATCGGTGACTGCCGCGTGGGAGGTGCATATCCTCCCTTCGTCGTGGCTGAGATGTCTGGAAACCATAATGGTGATCTCGGGCGGGCTCTCGCTATTGTCGATGCGGTTGCACAGAGCGGGGCGAAAGCCATCAAGCTTCAGACATACACAGCCGACACCATCACTATCAAAAGCGACGCGCCGGCTTTCCGTATTTCCGATGGCCATGTGTTATGGGGCGGGGCGACGCTCCATGATTTGTATGACCAGGCGCATACCCCATGGGAATGGCATGAGCCGATTTTCGCTCGCGCACGGGAACTTGGTCTCTTTGCTTTCTCCAGCCCTTTCGACGCCACGGCGGTCGAACTACTCGAAGATCTCGACGTTCCGGCATTCAAGATCGCGTCGCTAGAAATCGGCGATATTCCGTTGTTGCGGCGCGTCGCGAAGACCGGGAAGCCGGTGATTATTTCTACCGGTGCCGCCACTTTGTCCGACATTGACGCGGCCGTGCGGGCTATCCGCCAAGAAGGGAACGATCAGATCGTCGTCTTGGGCTGTACGTCGTCCTATCCCGCATCTCCGGCAGAGACGAACCTTCGCACCATCCCAGCGATTAGGGATAATTGGCATGTTGTGTCCGGCTTGTCCGATCACACCGAAGGAATCGGCGTCGCCATTGCCGCTGTTGCTTTCGGGGCGGGCGTGCTTGAGAAACATGTGACGCTTGCGCGGGACGACGGCGGCGTCGATTCCGAATTCTCCCTGGAACCTGCTGAATTGCGAGCCCTTGTGGACGAGTCGCACCGGGCGTGGCAGGCGCTGGGGAACGTTGTGTTTGATCCGACTCTGGGCGAAGGCGAGTCCTTGCGACTACGGCGTTCGCTGTATGTCGTGGAAGACGTTCACACGGGCGACGTGGTGACGGAAGCCAACGTGCGTTCGATCCGTCCGGCGGGCGGCCTGGAGCCAGCGGCGATAGACGTCGTATTGGGACGGAAATTCACCGGTGATGTCGGGCGGGGGACGCCCCTGACGTGGGACGTGCTGTGACAGGAGCGCCCGTGACGCAGGGGGGTGTAGAGCTGGGCCAACTTCTGGGGGAGACGGAAGAAGGAAAATCCGGTGCGGACAACTTTTTCGTCCTCACTCACTACCAGATTTTGGTCGCAGCCGCCTTGGCGCGGAAACGGAAACATCCAGCACGCCTGTACGTGCTGACTGACTATCTCGACATGCAACCAGAACTGGCCGATTCCATTAGGTCGGCTGAGGTCTTTGAGACGGTTGTTTTCTACTCCGAGAGGTACGAAATCAATGAGTTCTATCGCGAATTAGAATTATGTCACTATAGTCGCCCAAGTGATATCGCTAGCGCCCTACACCGCAATTTCGATGGGCTTTACGAAGAAGTTTTCAAAGAATGTGAGCCGACAGATATCGGCTTCGTGTTCAACGAGATGCAGCACAACTATTATTTCATAGAATCGTTGTTCCAGTCGATCGTCAAGGTCGAGGACGGGTACAAGTCCTTCCCGCAGGAATCGCAGACACTCCGACTGACCGGTAAAAGGCGCGCCTTATACAAGATCGAAGGAAGAGGTTTTCCGGTACTCAAAAGCCGCTCGTCTAAAATCAAGGCTATCGTGGTAAGCGAAGACAGCGAACGGATAGCAGACGAGTACCGGCCCTTATTGAGGATCGTTGATCTGCGCGCATTGCTCCTTGACACAGCCGTCGGAATGAAAGATATCGTTCCGCGAATGTTCCATTTCGACAAGTTGCCAGTCTCTGGTGACAGCCTGCTTGTGGTGACGCAGCCTATGGCTAGAGCGAACTATTGTTCCATTCGCGAACAGTACGAGTTATATGCCAAGATATGTCGTGAATATGGGCAAGGCCGTTACATTGTCATCAAACCACACCCAGCCGACAAAGTGGACTACAGTGGTTTGGAGCGGCTTGGCGCGGTCATCTGGGACAAATCTTTCCCACTCGACCTCCTCAATTTTACTGACATCGAATTCTCGGTGGGAGTGACATTTGGTTCCACAGCGCTGCGCGACGCTCGATATGTGAAAGAAGCGGTGTATCTTTTTGATCCTGCGACATTCACAATCGATGATGTCCGGAAGGCCGTATCAGACTATGTCGGCCCGCTGAATCAGGGCATCAGTTACTGCCTTGACTTTAGCGGCGATATCGGCGAGATCGAGGCGACCGCGAAATCGATACTCGCGATGAAAAACCATCAAGATTTAGAACTCCTCGTCATTACCGATCCAGGGAAGCTGGCGCCGCCATTACCACCGGACGCCCCTGCGCGTGTCATTGTCTGCGAGGATAATTCCCCCTCGGGTCGATGGATGGCAGCGTTGGCGGCAGCAACGTTCGATTATGTACTATTTGCTTCTCCCGGTTTCGTCTACTCGCCTCCGCTGCACCTGGAGGCGATGGAACGTATAGGGTCATCTAATTATGATTGTGTCGTACTCGGCTTGCAGCAATTCTTCAATGGTAAGCAAATTGCGCGCCGGATTCTTGGCCGCACTAAATTGGAGATGGAACCTTATTTCGTTGAGAATAAGGTTTTTCTAAAAGAAATCGTACAGGATGCGGTGGCGTCCAATTTTCTCTATTCGCCAGGTGTAGAGAAGCTGCAGTTCTATCTGGAGTTGATAACGCGTTGTCGTTATTATGGCGGAATTGACAGTGCATTTGTGCAGTTCTCTTCAGACACGTCAATGCTGCTCAACTGGCCGCGAACATACGACGCGTATTCTTTCGATGAGCAGGAGATGACGTGTCGTTATTTGTATGGCCGGTATAAGGCTACCGGAGAGGACCCAGCGTATCTGGAGATTCTTGTCGGGATGATCTTTTGGCTGATGTATTGGTCAAGTCAGCGTCCTGCGAATAGACGGCGTTATGACGAGTTTCTTCGCAGCGATCTTGTGACCGATATCGCGCCAAAGGCGCTTGATCCGCTGCGTCTCTCCAGTTCATATGTGAAATGCGACACGGGGGAGGTGCGGGTACTGATCGACAGAATACGGTTGATCAAGATCCTCAAGAGCGCCAAACGCCTGGGTGTCAGACGTTTTACGCGACTGATTGGCTCGCGCTTGTTTAGATAGAGCGGCAAGCCTCCGTGCTAGCGGAGGAGGGAGCGGCCTATTACTTTCTTCCACCCATCTTCCCTCAGTTTGGCACGAAGCGCGGCGCGACGGTTTGATTGAAGAAGAATACGAAGGACTCGCGCGATGACAGGAATTCTGGTGGAAGGCCGTTCTAGTCGTCGCAGCAATTTGACATCTGATAGTGGGGTGTGCATTCTAGTTTTTGTAGGTGAATGCGATGCGCGTACGTCCGTTGCGCCAAAAGTATGCGGGGCGTTTGAGGCCTCGTTGATGATTTGTGCGAGTTGGTGACGCCAACCAGATCGCGTTCCGAGCGTTGCGATAGCTTTAGTGATGTCGCGCTTATTTGTGAAGTCATCGCCGAAAAGCCGGAAAGTCCTATCGGCAAAGGTAATAGTCGCGATGGAACTAGAACTGAAAGTAAGCGCTATGTCTACGTGGAGGTGAGAAAAATTCAACGCTTCGACTGGTATCCCTTTGTCCAGTACCGTGGCGCCCCAGCCGTCGTACGAGAGGGTGTCGGCTGGATGAGGCTTGATTATCACATGTCTGTCTCCCCAGCCTTGCGCGATCGTGCGGTAGAGCCGTCTTTGTTCTTCAATCGTGCATAGCTTGGCCAGCGCGAGGGCTTGCGTTAATATTAGGACCGTGCCGCGCGAGCTACTTTCATATTGTTCCTCGGAGTAACGGTCAAGCGAATACATTGCGTGGAGCGCGCGTGCTAGCTCGTCACTGTACTCGCGCTGGAGAGCCGGAAAGTCAATGACCCTGATAGGCATCGCCGCATCCGGTTTTTCTTTAGGCTGAGAAAAAAGCAGGATCTCCTTGATTTCTGGCGCCTGATAGTTGATTTTCGGATAGTCTTGGGGGATATGGTGAACTATTTCTCCCCAGTACCCTGTCATGTCCAGGAATTTGACCTCCCTGCTAAACGAGTCGTAGGCATCCTCAAGGCGGTATATGTTGGTGAAAGTACGACAAATATAATACCAAACAGGCATCTTGTCGTTGAAGCAGTAGATATCATCGTCTGGATTGCATCCGGCAAAAATCCGTGCGAACCTGGTATTGAGTATATCTGGAATAATGAATTTGGCGTCGGCCGGACTTGCGTGGATTTGATCGTAAAGAACTTTCGCAATGTCTGTCTCGCGGTATAGCACTACGCTTTCTGTAAATCGAAGTTTGCGGAGCTCGTCGAGGGTGTTTTGACTGAAAGTTTCATACTGTCCGTAGATGAAGAATCGCGATTTCTTTGGATATAATTGGATAGCGAGGAGTAGCGAGGCGACAAGATGGTAGTGGGTGAAACAGATAAAATCGGCACGTGGTTGTGTTTCAACGGCACCAGTAGCCTGCTTATATGCGCGTAAAAACTGCACGAAATCTGAGGGGTTTCCTTCGTCGGTGACTTGAGCAAGTGCCTTGATAACGACATCGCCACAGGATAGCACAAGATCTTGGTGGTTCGCGAGAAAGCTACGCAGCTCTTGAAAGAATACGTCAAACTCTTTGTCAGAAAACTTATCGTATTGGCTCATAAACAACTTGAGATCGTTGAGGATGCCAAATGCAAAACGTGATGAGCGGGCAGTCCCAGGGATGACGGAAAGGGAGGCGTCGAGCGCCACGAGTTTGTCCTGGAAATGGCGGATACCTACTGCGCTGCTGATGGTGTCTCGTTTGCTCTCATAGCGAACCCAATAATAAAAAGGTAAGTTGACGAAGTGGTACTCGTGTATTCTGCTGTAGAGCCTGGCCGAGAAATAAGAGTCTTCGTAGTACCCCGGTTCGAACCATAATTCGTGTTCTTGAAACGCGGCTGTTTTGATCATCTTGGCCTGCGCCATTTGTGCGCTGTAACAGGGGTTGTTGTCGAGATCGGAACGATACACTTTGTATACGTTGTCGGCCAGGTCGTGCAAGGCGACGTTCCGAACGCGCAGGTCGCTCTCTGATACAATGATGTTTCCAACGACACAGTCGAGATTGTTAAGGACGGCGTGTGCGAGCAAGAGCGGAATTGCGTCAGCGTCCATGATGTCATCGGTATCAAGGAAACAGACGTAGTCGCCGTCAGCGTGGCGGACTCCGAAATTGCGGGCTGGGCCTAAACCCTCGTTGTTTTCGCGGTAGTGGTACTTGAGTTTTGTTCCGATCAGTTCTCTGAAGTGGGTGGTGAGCAGAGACTCGATCGAAGACTGTGATCCGTCGTCGACCAGGATTACCTCAATGGCTTGGTGCGGAGAATCAAGCGCGGAGTGGATGCAGCGGAGGAGTAGGTCATCGGGTGTGTTATAGCGACAGACGACCACAGACACTTTAGTGCTACGGATTACCGCATTCGTCCGGTATCGCTCATATAGCGATTCGCGATACATGGTGGTGATAGCTTCCTTTTTCCCTACGTCGACAAGGCTGTTGACAAAGGCGCAAAGGTCTGGATGCAGAAAAAATTGTTTGACGATGTCGATCGCTGGGACGACACAGGTGACAGGGCCGTTCGCGGCGCGGTCCTTTGAGTTGAACTCGGATTCGCAATAAGTAATTGCTTTGGCACCACAAGGAATCACGATGCCGTTCGATCGTGCTATGAGATTGCGCACGGTAGCGGACGTTGGTGCCGCTTCTGGCTTGAAGACGACGGTGAACGTCTGGTCCTGGTCCGCAAACGGCTGGTCGCACAGAAGGATGATGTTCCTGAACCCGTGCTTGCGGAGTGATTTTGCGAACTGGAGGATATTATCGCTGGACTGGACAATTTCTGCGATAGTGTCGGCGATAAAGAACACAGGTCGGTAGAAAGATACGTCGGTTGATGTGTTTCGAAGATCTAGGGATTGCAGGACTTCGTCTGTGTTGGCTTTCTGCGCAGACGCATGAAAAAGTATCGTCTCGACACCGATCGCCGCGATTTGATCGCGTTTGTCCCGGTCTTCGTTGAATAGGAGGACCCTGGTGACCGACGTGTAGTGGTCGATCCATTTTCTGAACGCGGTCATCGGGTGATCACTGGATTCGCTAAATGTGCCTAAGAGTCCGACCATTTGTGTCTTGTTCCATCGGTGCCAGTCGATAGTGTCGTCAAGGAGGAGGACGCACGCCGCAGTGAAGCAATACACGAAATAGTCTGTGCTGTTTCTGCTTGCAACAAGATAGCGTTGGGTTGGCATGTCTAACGTGTCCAAGGAATCAAGATTTATGCCGGAAACACAGATATCGAAGTCTTCTGAGTATAATTTGATGCAAGAGGCGACATAGTCAAGGTTCTTCGCGTTCGCGAGGTCGCCCATAACGAGCATTTTTTCTTTATATGGTAGACCTGGCATGATGACCTCTTCTCTTTCTATGTCGGGGAGTATCCCATGTTGTGCGATGGGGTGTCAAAGGCGGTGGGGCGACCTGAGGGCCACTATTATTGGCCGAAGATAGGCATTTTCGACCAACGCTGCTGTCAACCATTCTAGTGCCGGTGCAAGCTGTGCCGAGGTGGCAGCCACCAGGCGGCGTCCTCGGGCGTCAGGGGCTTGGGATCGGAACCTCCCGCTGGAAACGTAGAGACATAGGGAGGCGGTAGTTTGCTTGACACGCTGGACGGGAGTGTGGCGGGGAAGGCCCGAGGCGGTGTCGCTTATGATGGTGGAGGTGACGAGATCGTTGCCTTGGTGTGGCTGGAGGCGGAATGAAAATTGTCGTTGTGATTCAGGCCCGGATGGGGTCAAGTAGGCTTCCGGGCAAAGTTTTGGCACCGATTTGCGGGCGCCCGATCCTTGGCTGGGTGGTTCGTGCCGCACAGGCAAGTTCTGGTATCGATGACGTGGTTGTTGCTACGTCGACGCGGTCGGGTGACGATGGCGTTGCTCAGTTTGCGCACGGTTTAGGCGTGGGTGTGGTTCGTGGGAGTGAAGATGATGTGCTCTCGCGTTATTGCGTCGCTATTGACGAGACCCACGCAGACGCGGTGGTACGCCTGACGGCAGACAATCCGTTTGTGGACCCGTCGGTGATTTCGTTATTGACTGCTATGTGGCGTGAGCAACCCAGTCTCGATTACGTGTCCGCTGACATGAATCACACTTTGCCCGTTGGTGTTGGCGCCGAACTCGCCTCGGCTGCGGCGCTTCGACGCGCCAACACCGAGGCGACTGGCTTTCATAGAATTCATGTGACGAGTTACCTGTATTCCGGCGAACATGAATTTTCTCGTGTCGGTCTTGTTTTCAGCCCGCCTGCGGGTGATTTGAGGGTGACAGTTGACACGCCTGAAGATCTGGAAATGGCGCGCGCACTGGCAAAGGTGGTTGGCGATAGCCCGCCTGCTTGGCGAACGATTGCGCGGGCCTTGACAGGGAATCCTGATATCGCGCAGATCAATCAGGATGTCAAGCAAAAGAATCTTGCGGAGGGGTAGGAATCGTGGGCGCGAAGCTTGTTCTGGGAACCGCGCAGCTTGGGATGAGATACGGCGTTGCCAACAGCGTTGGCCGCCCGACGCAAGACCAGGCGTCCACTCTGCTGCGGTCTGCTGCAGCCGCTGGCGTGTCCGAATGGGACACAGCTCGTGCGTACGGGGATAGTGAGAACGTTCTTGGTGCGGTGCTGAAAGAGGCGTGGGCATCGGGAGTCCACGTGATCACTAAGCTTTCGCCGTTAGCGGGTCTCTTAGTGACTGATGAAGTTGGTGAACCGGACGTTGTCGCGTTGGTTGACGGGTCGATAGCTTCGTCGATGGCAGCGCTTGGAGCCAACCGGCTCGAGACGTTGCTATTGCATCGAGCCGACCACGTTTCTGCGTGGCACGGCGCGGTTTGGCGACGCCTACTTGATTATGTGAAGCGCGGGGACATAGGAACGTTGGGCGTGTCTGTGCAGTCGCCTGGTGAACTTCTCGAAGTCGTGAGAATCCCAGAAGTGGGTCATGTCCAACTCCCGTTTAATTTGCTTGATTGGCGATGGGATGACGCCCTGCCCTCACTCGTGGCCGAGAGGAAGAACCGCGCGCTGGTTGTCCACGTCAGAAGTGCCTTCTTGCAAGGGTTGCTCGCGCAGAATCAGTCCGAGTTGTGGGCTAAGATCGGCGTTCGCGACGCGGACGCGGTCGTGGCTGGCCTGTGCGGATTGGAAGACCATTTCGGTCGCGATGTGCGCGATCTGGCATTGGCGTTTGTGCGGGCGCAGGATTGGTGCGACGGTGTGGTGGTCGGGATGGAGACGATGTCTCAACTGGCCGCAAATCTAGATTTGTTTAGCCGCTCTGTTTTAGATGCCGATGGGCTATGTTTCGTCGCCGCGAATAGGCCGATGATTCCTGCGCCCTATTTAGATCCAGCGAAATGGAGGATAATGAATGAATGAAATTGGTCGTGTGCTGATCACGGGCGCCACAGGATATTTGGGCGCGGCGATGGCGCGCGGGTTTGCGAACGCCGGCTGGGAGGTCCTCGCCAACGGACGGTCTGCTGGAAAAGTCAATTCGTTGGTGGATGAGATTCTTGATGGGGGAGGTTTAGCAGTCCCGGCGGTGTTCGACGTCACCTCCGAAGCTGCTGTCGTAGAGTTCTTCAACGGTGCTGGTATTGCGAGGCTGAATGCGGTTGTCAACAATGCCTATGCCGGTGGTGCTGGCGTGATCAGCACCGTCTCGGCGGGAGATTACGAAAGCGCGATATTGAATTCTGTTGGCGCTGCCCATTGTGTTGTCCGTTCTGCACTCCCATTGCTTCGTGAGGCCAGGGCTCAGGGGCAGGACGCGAACGTCATCAACGTCGCGTCGATGTATGGGCTGGTGAGCCCGGATATCCGTGTCTATGACTCGCCCGCATCTACCAACGCGCCTTTCTATGGGGCTGCCAAGGCCGCGTTGGTGCAGTGGACGCGATATGCCGCCGTCGAGTTCGGCCCGGAGGGGATCCGGTTTAATTGCCTCACTCCTGGGCCGTTTCCTAACGCGTTGGTCAAAGAGTCCGATCCCGCGTTCGTGTCGCGACTTGAAGACAAAGTTCCCTTGGGTCGGGTAGGCGATGCGTCAGAGATCGTGGGGCCGGCGCTCTTTTTGGCCTCGCCCGGGGCGTCGTTCGTGAACGGTGCGAACCTTGTGGTCGACGGCGGTTGGACCTGCTGGTAACGAGTGGCTCGTTGCCGGAACTTGTGCGCTAATCCGACTTGGGGCGGTGGCGCCGTTTACTGAAGGGCCTCCGCTAGGGCGTCAATCACTTGGTCCTGCTGTTCGTTGGTGAGGTCGGGGAACAGCGGTAACGATATTTCCTCGGAGAAGAACTGCTCGGCGTTGGGGCACATGCCCTGCTTGTAGCCGAGGTCTTGGTACACCGGATGCCAATAGACCGGCATGTAGTTGACCTGGACGCCTATTCCTGCGGCGCGGAGTTTGTCGAAAACCTCGCGTCTGCGACCGTCGAGAATGCGAACCGGATAAAGGTGCCACGCCGGGTCGACGTCTGACCGCTGGACGGGCGTGCGTAGTCCCGCGATGTCTTTCAGGGCGTCGTTGTAGCGGGCGGTCAGCTCGGCGCGTCGTGCCTTGAATTGGGCCAGCCGGGCGAGCTGGGACATGCCAAGGGCGCACGCGACATCGCTGAGGCGGTAGTTCAGCCCGAAGGCGTGGACTTCCTGGTGCCACGCGCCTTGGTCTGGGATTCTGAAGCGCTGAGGGTCGCGCACGAGGCCGATGAAATGGAATTCGCGGGCGCGTTGAGCTAACTCAGCGTTGCGGCTCACCACCGCGCCGCCCTCGGCCGTGGTGACCATCTTGGTGGGGAAAAACGAGAAAGTGGTGAGGTCGGCAAGGTCGCCGACTGGCCTGTCGTGGTAGGTGGCGCCGATGGAGTGGGCCGCGTCGTCCAGGAGCACAGCGCCAACGGAGTCTGCGAGCGGCCTGAACGCGTCATAGTCGGCGGGGTGCCCCGCATAGTCGACTGCCGCGATGACTCGGGTGCGCGGGGATAACGCCGCTTCCACGGCTGCTGGGTCGAGGAGGCCCGTGTCGAGTTCGACGTCAGCGAAGACAACCTTGGCTCCCAGGATCGACGCGCCGGAGGCCGTCGCCACGAACGTCATCGGGGTGGTGATGACCTCGTCGCCCGGTTCGACGCCGATGGCCGCGTACGCGATGTGGAGCGCCGCTGTGCCGGAGGTGCAGGACACCGCCGGATGGTTCCCAGCCAGCTTCGAGATGGTTTCCTCGAACTGGTCGACCGCTGGGCCCGTGGTCAGCCAATCACCCCGGAGTACCTGCGCGACCGCCTCGATATCCGCCTCGGAAATCGACTGCCTGCCGTAGGGCAACATGCCTATTCTTCCTTCTCGAGAACTTCTCGGATTTGTTCGGGCGAATACCACAGATCGTTGGTGTTGGAGCGGTACGAGAAACCTTCTGGAACAGGCACCGCGTCAGTCGGCGGCTCGTATCCCCAGGTCGCAAGATCGGGCTGGATGATGAAATACTGGCCGTCCCGTATCAGGAGGGTTCTACGGCCTTCTTCGGGGCTGATCATCTCTTCGTGCAGTTTTTCGCCGGGACGAAGCCCAACGTCGGTCATCTGTGCGCCCGGAGCGATCGCCTGCGCGAGGTCGACGACTTTCATCGAGGGGATATGGGGGACCAACAACTCGCCCCCGCGCATGTAGTCGAAAAGACCGGTCACCATATCGACGGCTTGCGAGAGGGTGATGAGGAAGCGGGTGCAGCGCATATCCGTGATCGGCAGTGGTTTGCCCTCGGCGGCCAGTTTCTGGAAGAAGGGAATGACCGAGCCCCGGCTGCCCATGACATTCCCGTACCGGACGACAGAGAATCTGGTGGGGTAACCGGCGGCGTAATGATTGCCGTCGATGAATAGTTTGTCGGCTGTGAGCTTGGTCGCCCCGTAAAGGTTGATCGGGCTGGATGCCTTGTCTGTCGACAAGGCGACCACTCGTTTGACTCCGGCGTCGATGGCGGTTTCTATGACATTTTGGCTGCCGAGAATGTTCGTCTTGACGAACTCGAACGGATTGTATTCTGCCGTGTCGACCTGCTTGAGTGCTGCCGCGTGGACCACATAGTCGACGCCGTGCATCGCACGGAACAGGCGTTTTTCGTCACGAATATCTCCGATAAACCAGCGCAGCCGGTGGTCATCATTGAATAGCTGGCGCACCTCATACTGCTTGAGTTCGTCCCGCGAATAGATCACTAAACGCGCGGGCGACAAGTCATCCAGAACATGTTTGATGAATTTTTTCCCAAAAGAACCAGTTCCCCCGGTGATCAACACACTCGCGCCGCTGAGTACAGACATAAAAATCCCTGAGCTTTGAATTCAGGACGGGCTATCCGTCGGACTAAAGTTAGACTATTGAACGCTAATTCTAGCACATGTCCCAAACTCGCGGCTGGCGGAACGGCGCGTGACGGTACCGCGACGGCCCTGGCGCACGCGAATGTGGTTCCAGTTCGGTCATGAGTGGTGCCGACACGGTGCGGCGGGCGCCGGTCGCCGGTATACTTGTGGGTAAATTCGACTTGAAGGCGCGCCGAAAATCGTTGAAGCGCTGGAAGGACCTCGCGTGACCGAAGCCTATGTCGCATACTCCCGCCCGCGAGTCAAAGTCAGCGTCGTCGTCCCTCTCTACAATGTTTCGGAATATATCGGCGAAACAGTAGCTCAGTTTCAAAAACAAACTCTGGAACAAGTCGAATACATTTTTGTCGACGATGGCTCGACTGACCAGACGGTGGCGAAGCTACGTGAATTCCTGGCCTCTGAACCCCGGGCCACACTGGTCTGCCAGGAAAACCAGGGAGCATCGGCCGCGCGTAATCACGGGCTGCGTTTAGCGAGCGGGGAATACGTCTGTTTCGCGGACGCCGACGACCTTGTGGCCGATGATGCGCTGAACTTGATGTACACGGCAGCCGTCGCCCACGACGCGGACGTGGTGACTGGCGGAACGCTGCGGTTCAACAACGCGCGTCAATGGCGGATGCGGTCGTATGTAGCCCACGGAATCTTCGAACCGGGCACAAAGACGCTGGAAACCCATCCCGGGCTCATGTACGCGCTGGGCCCGTGTGCCAAGTTGTTCCGGCGGGAACTCGTCGCGGGCCATTTCTTTCCCGAGGATATCCACGTGGGGGAGGACCAGCCGTTCGTGCTGGCGCTTTATGCGCGGGCAAAAACAATCTATACGATAGACGCGGTGGTCTACTACTACCGGGAACGCGAAAGCGGGCCGGAGTCGTTGACGCAACAAGCACTCGACCGCCCATTGGAAGCCCTGGAAGATCTCTATAAGACGGTAGGGCTGGTTCGTCAGACGCTGGGCAATACCTGGATGTTCGATTTCTATCTCCAGCGGGCGATGTCGGCTGATATTTGGCCTCGATTGCGCGCGGCTATCGGGTCGGGCGACAGTTCCGTCCAATCCGCCGTATTCCGTTCGCTACGAGCCTGGCTCAACGGTTTCGACAAAGACACATTCGGCAGAGCAAGCGATCTTTACTTTTTCCCGCTCATCGGATCGGTGTCGTTTCTGGGCCACCTACGGCGCTCGTCGTTTCGTGAATTCATGCGGCTGGAACGTGCGGTGCTGGCGAAAATGACACTGCGTTCCTACGGGCATCTAGCCGCGATGGCGGTGACGAGGGCAGCGGACGCGGCAGGTCACCGGCTCAGGCGCTGACGGTCACCGCGTGCGGTGGGCCAGGTAGTACGCCACCAGCGCCTGGGTCGACGCATCTTGCGCCGCGAGCACGGTTTTGTCGCCGTTGACCGCAGGTGCGATGTCGAGCGCCAACTGCTTGCCTAGTTCGACACCCCACTGGTCGAAGCTGTCGATACCCCACACGACGCCCTGGGTGAAGGTGATGTGCTCGTACAGGGCGATCAACTGGCCGAGCACCGACGGCGTCAGTTTCGGGGCCATGATGGACGTTGTGGGGCGGTTTCCGGGGAAGACGCGGGCGGGGACGATTGCTTCGGGGGTGCCTTCGGCGCGTACCTCGTCGGGGGTTTTGCCGAACGCCAGCGCCTTCGTCTGGGCGAAGAAGTTCGACAGGAACAGCTCATGAACGTCGGTGTCACCGTCGACAAGCGGGGAAGCGGGGGTGGCCACCGCGATGAAGTCGGCGGGGATCAGTTGCGTGCCCTGGTGGATCAGTTGGTAGAAGGCGTGTTGGCCGTTGGTGCCGGGCTCGCCCCAGAAGACCTCCCCGGTGTCGGTGGTGACGGGGCTGCCGTCGAAGCGGACGCGTTTGCCGTTGGACTCCATCGTCAACTGCTGGAGGTAGGCGGCGAAACGGTGCAGGCTTTGGGCGTAGGGCAGGACGGCGTGCGAGCCCGCGTGCAGGAAGTTGCGGTACCACACGTTGAGCAGGCCCATGAGCGCCGGGACGTTCCGGTCCAGCGGGGTGGTGCGGAAATGCTCGTCGATCGCATGGAAGCCGGCCAGGAATTCCTCGAAAGCCTCCGGCCCGACGGCGACCACGACCGCCGTCCCGATGGCCGCGTCAACCGAATACCGTCCGCCGACCCAGTCCCAGAATCCGAACGCGTTGGCCGGATCGATCCCGAAGTCGGCCACCTTGTCCAGAGCCGTGGAGACGGCCACGAAATGCTGGGCGGTGGCCGCCCGCTCGTCGGCGACGCCCTGGGCGCGCAGCCCGTCCAGCAACCACGTGCGCGCCAGGCGCGCGTTCGTCATGGTCTCCAAGGTGGTGAACGTCTTCGACGCGACGATGAACAGCGTCGTCGCCGGATCCAAGTCGGCTGTCTTCTGCGCCATGTCGGTGGGGTCGATGTTGGAGACGAAGCGGCATTCGACGCGCCCCGCGTACGGCTTCAGCGCCTCGTAGACCATCACCGGGCCCAGGTCGGACCCCCCGATGCCGATGTTGACGACGGTCTGGATCGGCTTGCCAGTGGCGCCCGTCCACTCGCCGCTGCGGACGCGCCTGGCGAAGCCGTAGATCTTGTCGAGGGTTTCGTGGACGGGTGCGACGACGTCGGCGCCGTCAACGATCAGCGAATCGCCGCGAGGACGGCGCAGGGCCGTGTGCAACACGCTGCGGTTCTCGGTGACGTTGATCCGCTCTCCGGCGAACATCGCGTCCCGGCGCTCGGCCAGGCCCACCTGGTCCGCCAGCCGGAGCAACGCGGCCACCACGTCGTCGGTGACCAGATTCTTGGACAAATCGACGAAAAGGTCGCCTGCGGTGAAACTGAGCCGCCCGGCCCTGCCGGGATCGGCGGCGAACCAGCCGCGCAAGTCGGGGGCGAGACCACTCGCCAGGGCGGACAAGTCATGCCAGGCGGGGGTGGCCGTGGCGTCGATCGGTGCGTTCATCATGCCAGCGTAACGCCGGGGACGCGCCGAATACTCCCGAGTGCGGGAGGGTTCGTGTAGATTGGCCGCGGTCGTTCACCGAATTGGCCGCGGCCATGTGAAACACTTTCAAGGATGCCTGGGCATGGTGCCCCGCGAGAAAGGACGGCGATGCGTCCAACGTCGGACCTACCGGGGAAGCTGAGACTGGCTTTCGCCTCGTTGGTGATGGCCGTCGTCAGCCTGGTGGTGACGATGACGCCTGGTTACGCCGCGCAGCCCAACGTGTTGCCGCAGATGCCGTTGCCGGCGGCGACCATGCCGCCGTCCGTGGTGGCCAACCCGAGTGCGGCGACCAATCCAAGCGTGGCTGCTATCCCGAGTACGGCTGCTATCCCGAGTATGGCGGCCAACTCGAGCGCGTCCGCGTCGTCGGCGGCCATCCCGTCAGCGGTGGCGACTGGTCCCGCCGCGCCTCCTGCGAATGAAGCCCGCTGGGTGATGCTGGGGATCTTCGGCGGCGGCGGGTTGCTGTGCGTGGTTGTGTTGTTCATCGTGATCGGCGCGTTGCTGCGGCGTCATCAACGCTGAAATCTGGCGGCGCCGGGCGTTGTGGCCGCAGGCCGGCGGCGCGTCGGCACCGTCGTGACCGACACGGCTCTGGTCAGCCGCCAAACTGCCAGCGTTGGCACCGGGCGCGCAGGCCGTCTAGCGCTGCGCCGGTCACCAGGTCGGCTGTGACGAGGTCGGTCGGGCACACGGCGGTCGCGCCGGCTTCCAGCCAGTCCAACGCCTGACGGGGCGTCAGCCGCCCGGTTGCGATGAGAGGCGTGTTGATCGCGTCGAGCACGGCGCTCGTGTAGGGCTGCCTGATCGCGTCCGCTGGGTAAACCTGGACGACCGCCGGGCCCAAGGCACATGCGGCGACGAGTTCGGTGGGCGTCAGCCCGGAGAGGATGGACGGTGTGTGGCCGACCGCTGTGACTATGCCTGGCACCGCCCAGGGCGCCGAGACGAAATCCGCCCCGTGCGCGGCAGCTTCCGCCGCGTCATCGCATGTGGTCGGCCCGTGGACGCCGATGACCGCACGGCGACCGAAGACCGGCGTTAACGCCTCCAAGTCGTCGATCCGCCCCACCGACCAGGTGCGCAACTCCTCTTGCCACAACACTTCGCCCACCGCCACCAGGTCGTCGGTGTCCAACGATGGAAGCGCCACGACGACGCGGTGCGGCTCCAGGGCGGGCAGGAAGGCTTTCGGCATGTCGCCATCATGCCGCATCGTGCGGGACTTCGCGCGGTCATAGACACCGCTTCCAGTGTGCCGGGCTACTGCTGCATGTCCACGAACCGGCTGTAATGGCCCTGGAACACCACCGAAATGGTCTTGGTCTGGCCGTTTCGGTGTTTGGCGACGATGAAATCGGCTTCGCCCGCGCGCTCGGAATTGGCGTTATACAAGTCGTCGCGGTGAAGCAAGATCACCACGTCGGCGTCCTGTTCCAGGGAGCCGGATTCGCGCAGGTCGGAGAGCATGGGCTTCTTGTCGGTGCGCTGCTCGGGGCTCCGGTTGAGCTGCGAGAGTGCGACGACAGGGACGTCCAGCTCTTTCGCCAACAGTTTCATCTGGCGCGAGAACTCCGACACCTCCACCTGGCGGCTTTCGACCCGTTTCCCCGACGTCATCAATTGCAGATAGTCGACGATGACCAACTTGAGCTCGTGGCGTTGTTTGAGCCGCCGGGCTTTGGCGCGGATTTCCATCATCGTCAGATTGGGGGAGTCGTCGATGAACAACGGCGCCGACGACACCATCGCCGTCCTGGTGGCGATACGGCTCCATTTTTCCTCGTTGACCTGGCCTTTGCGGATGTCTTGCAATTCGATCTGCGCCTCTGCGGAGATGAGGCGCATGACGATTTCGGATTTCGTCATTTCCAGGCTGAACAGCGCTGTGGTCAGGCCGTTCCCGATGGACGCCGCGCGGGCCAGGTCCAGCGCCAGCGTCGATTTTCCGACGCCTGGGCGGGCCGCGATGATGACCATCTGGCCCGGGTGCAGGCCGTTCGTGAGCTCGTCTAGGTCCCGGAAGCCCGTGGGGACGCCCGCCATGACGCCGTGGGCGGCCAGCGCCTCGATCTCGTCGAGCGTGGACTCCATGAGGGTGGACAACGGCTCGTAGTCTTCGGACGTCTTGCCCTCGGCCACCTGGTAGATGGCCTGCTGCGCGGCGTCGACGATGTCCGCCACGTCGCCGGTGCCCGAATAGCCCATCTGGGAGATTTTGATGGACGCCTCGACCAGGCGCCGTAAGATCGCTTTCTCGCGGACGATTTCGGCGTAATAGGTGGCATTCGACGCGATGGACACCGTGGACAACAATTCATGCAGGTAAATATGCCCGCCGGCTTTGCCCAATTCCCCGCGTTTCGTCAATTCGTCGGCGACGGTGATAGCGTCGGCTGGCTCGCCCCGGCCATAAAGGTCGATAATCGCGTCGAAAATCTGTTCGTGGGCGGGGCGGTAGAAATCGAGGCCTTTGACGATTTCGACCACCTCGCCGATGGCGTCCTTGCTCATCAGCATGGCGCCCAGCACGCTCTGCTCGGCCTGGACGTCTTGGGGCGGCGTGCGGTCGTCGGCGAAGCTTTCTGGCTCGTCGTATGGCATCAACTCAGCTAGCGACACAGTGGCACCGGTCCGTTCTCTTGCACGTCGCTCCTCACCCTAGGGGTGGCCACTGACAGTTTTTACACGGGGCCGGCCGCCATCTGGGTGAGTCGGCGAACCTTGCTCCACAGGTCGTCACGCTAGACCCGGCCGGGGGGCCGATCAAGGTGGTCGGACACAGGCCACGAGGCCATATTGTGGATAACTTTCCACCTCCCCCGTGCGGGGGTGTGTCCGCAGCGGTGTCTTGCTTGTGGATGATTCGGCAAGGCTTTCGAGAATCTTGCTTTGACTACGGACGATGCCGTCTGGCGATTGTGGACAAGAGTGAATTTTCGCGTGTTTGGACCAAGCGAGGATCTACTTGACAGGGCAGCCCTGGGTGGGTGTATAGGATTTGGGCGAGCGGATCGTACACACGTTATGCACAGGGCTGGTCGTACGGGGCAGAGCCCGTGCGATCGGGGCTGCTGACAAGGCACGACGCCGTCGGCGGGCGGTGGCTGGTGGCCATGTCGGGTTCGAATCGCCATGCGGGCGGTGTGCCGCGCCACCCTCGGGAAAGCTGTGCCGTCCGCGTACACTGGACCAACGAACGCCACACGAGGAGCATCATGATTGCCACATACACCGTCGCCGGGATGACTTGCGAACACTGCGTGAAAGCTGTGACGCAAGAGGTGGGTGCGATCCCGGGTGTCACCGGCGTGGAGGTAGACCTGAGCGGGCGTCTGGCCATCCATTCCGACGCCGCGATCGATTTCGACCACATTGTGGAAGCGGTATCCGAAGCCGGCGATTACACGGTCGCGTAGTTTCTGGTTTTTAGGCTGTTTTTACGCCTTTATTTCGCCTGCGCCAGGTGGTCTAAATCGTCGGCGCCGAAGGCTTGCGGAAGTAATTTGTCCATCGTGACGATGCCTTCCGGTGTTTCGATCAGCATGGCGGCGCCGCCATGCTCCCAGAGCAATTGGCGGCAGCGGCCGCACGGGGTGATCGGCTCGCCGAGCGCGTTGACGCAGGCGACGGCCACCAGGCGCCCGCCGCCGCCGCCGATCAGGTCGCTGACCATGCCGCATTCGGCGCACAGGCCGACGCCCAGGCTGGCGTTTTCGACATTGCAGCCCGACACGATCCGCCCGTCGTCCGCCACACCGGCCACGCCCACCGGATAGCCCGAATACGGCGCGTACGCCCTCGCCGCCATCCAGCGGGCCCGCTCCCGCAGCGCGTCCCAATCGACCACGATGTCTCCTTCGTCCAATGAATGCCCGGGCTGGTTCGCCGTCAATGCCATCCTATTCGTCGTCGGCCCTTGGCGCGCTGTCTGCTGGTCATACTGTGGTTCGCGCCCGCTCACGTCGTAGCCGGGGGGTTTCCGCCCGGCCTCACCAGAACTTCTGCGGGTCGGCATAGGTGCCGTCGACGCGTACCGAGAAGTGCAGGTGGCAACCGGTGCTCTTGCCAGTCGAGCCGACTTGGCCCACCGGCTCGCCGCGCGCGACCTGCTGGCCGACGCGGACCTGGTAGCTGGCCGCGTGCAGATACTCGGTTTGGATCCGCTGGCTGCCGAGCAGGCCGTTGTCGATGACCAGCATGTTGCCGCCGCCTTCGTCGAAGGCGACCGACTGGACCGTGCCCGACGCGGCGGCGAGGATGGGCGAGCCACAGGGCGCGCCGATGTCGACTCCGTTGTGGAATTTCACCACGCCGTCGATGGGGTGCATCCGGTTCCCGAACACCGACGTGATCGGGCCGGTGGCCGGCACCGCGAGCAACCCCGGGGAACTGCCGTCGAAGCTGATCGCGTTGGCGCGCTGCCGCGCGGCCTGGCGTGCCAGTTCCACCGCTGAGGCGGGCAGCAGCCGCACCTGGCGGGAGTCCAGCAACGAGAGCGGGTCGAGGTACGTGTCGCCCTCTTTCAGCCCCCAGTGCAGGCAGGTGCCGCCGGGGCAGGTATGCCCGTCGTCCAGCGTCCCGATTTCCTGGCCGGCGCCCACCTGGTCGCCCACCTTCACCACCGACGTGACCGGCTCGTACGTCGTCCGCAGGTCGCCGTGGCTGACGACGACCACCCCCTGCCCGCCGATCTGGCCCGAAAACGTCACTTGTCCGGCTGCTGCGGCGGCCACAGGGCTTCCCGGCGTGCCCAGCAAGTCGACGCCGCGGTGGCCCGCAAGCCAATTCTGGTCAGGCGGGTCGAACCCCCGCACCACCGGGCCGGCCAACGGCGGCACGCCGCTCAGCGCCCATGCCGTCGCCGGGGCGAACCATGTCGCCACCAACCCCAACGTCCCCGCAGCCAGCGCTGCTCGCCATCCAGCCATCGTCCCTCCTTTGACGTGAGGGATTATGGTCAGGTGATCACCCGGATGCGCCAACTTTTTTTGGGCCTGTGGATAACGGATTGGTTATCCACAGGCACGCGGGGAGCCGGAGTGGTCAGGCCAGCGTCAGTTCCGGGTATAGCGGGTGGTTGTCGAGCAGTTCGGCCGCCTGGGCGCGTGTGGCAGCGGCCACGCCGTCGGCGATGGTGTATTTCGCCTTGCTGGGGCCCTTCGGCCCGTCGGCGGGCGTCGTCGCCTTCAAGACACCGGCGATCAACTCGGCGGTCTTGTCGAATTCGGCGGCGCCGAAGCCGCGCGTGGTCAGCGCGGGGGTGCCGATGCGGATGCCCGAGGAGTACCAGGCGCCGTTCGGATCGGCGGGCACCGAGTTGCGGTTGGTGACGATGCCCGATTCCAGCAGCGCCGATTCAGCCTGCCGCCCGGTGATGCCGAACGACGAGACGTCCATGAGCACGATGTGGTTGTCGGTGCCGCCGGTCACCAGTTTCACGCCGCGTTTGAGCAGGCCCTCGGCCAGCGTCTTCGCGTTGTCGGCCACCGCCTGCGCGTACGTCTGGAAGGAGGGCTGCCGGGCCTGCGCCAGGGCGACCGCTTTGGCGGCCATGACGTGGCCGAGCGGCCCGCCGAGCACCATCGGGCAGCCGTGGTCGACCGATTCCGCGTATTCCTTCGTGGCCAGCACCAGGCCGCCGCGCGGGCCGCGCAGGGACTTGTGCGTCGTCGTCGCGACCACGTCGGCGTACGGCACCGGGTTTTCCTCGCCGGTGAACACCTTGCCGGCCACCAAGCCGGCGAAATGCGCCATGTCGACGAACAGCGTCGCGCCCACCGCGTCGGCGATCTCGCGCATCCGGGCGAAATTCACCCGACGCGGGTAAGCCGAATACCCGGCCACGAGGATGAGCGGCTTGAACTCGCGCGCGTCGGCTAGCAGCTTGTCGTAGTCGATCAGGCCGGTGGTCGGATCGGTGCCGTAGGAATGCTGGCGGAACATCTTGCCCGAGATGTTATGGCGGAAACCGTGGGTGAGGTGGCCGCCGGCGTCCAACGACATCCCCATGACGCGCTGCTGGTTGAACGTGGCGCGCAACTCTTCCCAATCGGCCTCGGTCAGGTCGTTGACGGTTTTCGCGCCCAGGCGTTCCAACGCCGGCGACTCGATGCGGTGCGCCAGGATCGCCCAGTAGGCGACCAGGTTCGCGTCGATGCCCGAATGCGGCTGGGCGTAGGCGTAGTCGGCTCCGAACAACTCGCGCGCGTGTTCGGCGGCGACGGCCTCCACCGTGTCGATATTGCGGCAACCCGCGTAGAAACGGTGCCCGATAGTGCCCTCGGCGTACTTGTCCGACAGCCAGGTGCCCATCGTCAACAGCGTCGCCAACGAGGCGTAATTCTCCGACGCGATCAGCTTGAGCGAACCTCGCTGGTCGTCGAGTTCTTGGCGGATGGCCCCGGCGATGCGGGGTTCGACGCCGGCGATCACCGACAGGGCTTGGGTGTAGATGCTGGACAAGGTTGCGGCGGATTCGCTCACGGGGACTCCTCTAGTTGGCTGGTTCCAATTTATCGGCCTTATCCGACAGTTTTCGCATTGTCTCGTCAGCGCGCCGGGTGTCGCCAAACGATGACAGCCACATCGGGTGCCGCTGTGTCCGCCATGATGGAGATAAGACGGGCTGCGCAGCGCGCGGGGCATGGGGGCCGTGCCCCATTTCATCACGGCTTGTCGTAGGCTTGTCGCGTGAATCGGCGCTCGGTGAGCATGAAAGATGTGGCTGCGTTGGCTGGCGTGTCGGTCGGCACGGTGTCGAACGTCATCAATTGCCCCGAGCGGGTCAGCGACGTCACCCGCGAACGCGTCGGCGTCGCCATCGACAAACTCGGCTGGGTGCCCAACGAGACCGCGCGGCAGTTGCGCGTCGGACGTAGCCGGGCGGTGGGCCTGATCGTGATGGACGTCGCCAACCCATTCTTTGCCGACGTCGCGTTGGGCGTCGAGGACGCGCTCTACGAGCACGGGTTCTCGGTCTACATCGGCAATTCCGACCAGCAGACCGACCGGGAGGCCATGCTGATCCGGCATTTCGAGCAGCACCAGGTGCGCGGCGTCATTTTGGCGCCGATCGCCGGGGTCAACGAGCACGCACAGGTCCTGCGGCACCGGGGAATCCCCGTGGTGATGGTGGACCGTTCCAGCGACGACGACTTCTGTTCCGTGGGCGTCGACGACGTTGAGGGCGGGCGGCTGGCGGCGGCGCATCTGCTGGAGCGCGGGCACCGTCGGCTGGCGTTCGTGGGCGGGCCGAGCGTGCTGGCCCAGGTGCGCGACCGCCGCGACGGCGCCGAATCGGCTGTGCAGGACTACGGCGGCACACTGCTGGCGATCTCGACGCCGACGCTGGCGGTGGAGCCCGGGAAGGCGGCAGCCGGGGAAATCGCGTCCATGCCCGACGCCGAGCGTCCCACCGCCGTTTTCGCCGCCAACGACCTGCTGGCTATCGGGCTGTTGCAAGGGCTTGTGGCCGCCGGGTTGCGCGTTCCGGGCGACATCGCGTTGATCGGGTACGACGACATCGAATTCGCGGCGGCTGCGGCGGTGCCGCTTTCGTCGGTGAGGCAGCCGAGGCGGGCGTTGGGCCAGCGCGCGGCAGCCATGCTGTTGGACGAGATCGCGGCGGGGGAGACGGGCGCCGCCCACCGGCACGAGGTGGTGCGGATGGTTCCCGTGTTGGTGCCGCGGGCGTCCACGGCGTCCCCCCGGTGACGCGAACGCGTCACAACGCGCGGACGGCGTCTTCGCGCTCCCGCCACGTCGTGACCGTGTCGTGGACGAGGCGGTCCAGGATTTCGGGTTCCGGATACTCATTCATGGCAGGGTAGGGCGCCCCGCCCGGCCCGAGCGGCTCGGGCGTCACGAAACGCCCGTTGGCGTTGTGGCCGATCAGGTAGAGCGCCATGATGATGGTGTCCAGATCCATCGACCCGTCGCCCAGGGCGCGGCGGTTCGAGTCGGCGAGGTGCAGGTTGACGAGTTGGCCGCCCGCTTGCAAGATCGCGCCGGGGATGTGCACTTCCTCAGATTGCATGTGGTACACATCGCCGTTGATGCCGTCGATCCATTCCCGCCCGACGGCGGCGATGTAGCGCTGGGCGTCCGCCACCGTGTGGACGAGCGACACTTCGGCGCTGCGGATCGGCTCGATGGCCGCGCGTATTTCCGCCGTGGCGAAATCGGCGGCGACGATGCGTAGCGTTTCGACGGAACGGTCGAATTCGGCTTTGTCGTAGGCGTCCGGACGGCCCACCGCGCCGGGCACGACCAGGAGATAGTGGCCGCCGAGTTCCGCCGTGAACGCCAATTCGCGGCGGATGTAGTCGACGGCGGCTTGGCGGTCGACGGCGCGATTGGACGACAAGTCGTTGTCGGTGGAGAACATCCCGCAGGTGCCCGACAACGCCATGTGGTGGTCATGGAGCAGCCGTGCCGTGGGTGCTGCCGCGTAGCCGAGGTCGGGGCCGTAATGGTTGCCGTGTAGCTCGACGAACGACAGGCCCTCGCGGGCCAGCCGGTCCAGCGATCGGGATAATTCTTCGCGCCCGAAACCCCAATTGCTCCACGACAGGGAAAGGCGCCGCTCGAACCGGCTGGGATCGGCGTGTTTCGCGTCGAGGTAACGCCGTTTGATGTCCGCGTTGCGGCGTTCGAAGTTTTGCATGCTCATGTCACGATCCTTCTGATTTCCTGGCGGCCAGGGTGATTGTTGGCGAAATGCTTCAGGTACCGGCTCAGTTGACGACGTCGCATCTACCGATCGTCAGCATGTTGCGATCGCCTTTGTGTTGACAGTGTGCCACCGCCGCCCCAGTAGGGTTGGGGCTATCTCGTATCTTGCCTGGCGCGAGGTCTTTGTTCGTGATATAACGTTTCAACTCAGGTAAGAGGACGGCCACTGCTCGGCCCTGCATATTCGCGTTGACGTGTCACGCTTCACAGACAGCGCGCAATGAGGAGTCGTGTCGCTCAAGGCCCTGAGCGAGCACCAGCAAGAGGGAGGTCACAGGCATGGGACAATCCACTGGCGGCGAGGATGAGCCGATCACGGGCTGGACCATCGACGCGGTGACAGCGCCAGATCGGCACTCGGTACTCGATCTCGATATTCCATTGCAGCGGGGTCTATCCGGCGCCCCTAGCACTAGCCTTGCTCCGGACTGGAATTGGCCGATTCAGACTAACGTGAGGGCGACGTTACATGGTTGGCTCGGAGACCGCTGGCAGGCGGCGCTACACGAAGGACTTCTCGCCTGCGATGTGGCGTCGCTCGTTGCCCCATTTTCCGACAAACGTGACTCCAGAGATGGTGGTTTCCGTGGTGAATTCTTGGGCAAGTGGCTCCTTGCCATGATTGACGCGGCGCGGCATGACACGGGCGAACTCCTGGCAGAACGCCTTAGCCAGGCGATTGCCGACCTTGTTGGAACGCAAGAACCCGATGGATATGTCGGCACTTATGCACCTTCGGTCCGTGGCAGAGCGTTTGACGTGTGGAACCAGAAATACACGCTCTGGGCTCTGGCCGAGTTTGCGGAGTTTCGGCATGACCGGTGCGTTCTCGACGCATCTCGCCGCATGGCGAAAGAGCTTGGCGCGCGGCTGGAACGGGACGGGAAAAACGTGGCCGACATGGGCCCGAACGTGTTGGCGGGCGTGAATAGCTCGTCTATTCTCCACCCGCTTGTCTTACTTAGTCGTGTTTCGAAAGATGCGACGTTCGTGGCATATGCTCGGGAAATCGTTGACTCGTGGCACATGCCGGCGCATCCAGGTAGGGAATCGGTCCGTCTAGTAGATGACTTGACGCATGGCGTGAGCCCGGCGAATTGGACGTCGGCAAAAGCGTACGAGTTGATGTCCTGCGTTGAGGGTTTGATTGAATTGGCGCGGGCGCAACAGGATGCCGAGCTTGCCAGCTTGGCATTGCGCGGCATCGAACTGATCGCACGGGACGAGATCACGGTGATCGGGTCTGGATCGAGCCAAGAGTTGTGGTACCAATGCGGACGGCGACAGACGGCCAGCCTGGCCCAACCGCATGAGACTTGTGTGACCGCCTATTGGATGCGTCTATGTTTGCAAGCGTTGCACTTGACCGATGACCCTCGTTATGCGGAGGCTCTCGAAATTAGCCTTCACAATGCTTTGCTCGGCGCGATGTCCCCTGACGGGCGCTGGTGGTCGTATTTCTTGCCTTTATCTGGATATCGTGAGCCAAGTGTGACACAATTCACTGACATTCACACGAGTTGTTGTGTTCTTAATGGCTATCGGGCACTGATGGCGGCGGCGAATTGGCTTGTCGAGTCTCGCCGCGACGAGGTCACTATCAATTCTTTCGCCGCTGGAGACTACTCTTGCGATTTGCTGTCAGGTGCGACCGTCGATCTCCATGTCGTGACCACATACCCCGCCTCCGGTCATGTTGAGATCATCGTCGAGCCCGATAGGGGTGGGCGTGAATTTGAGGTGAGGATCCGGATTCCGTCATGGAGCACCGATCCGAAGATTCAGATTGATGACGAGAGCGCTATTAGCCCAATTTCTGGGCAGTGGGCGCGCTTGGGCCGCCGGTGGGGGGTGAAGACCCGTGTCATCGTTGACCTGGACCAGTCCCCACGTCTCCTGCGCGCACCTGGGGACTGGTCATCCGTAGCAGTCATGCGTGGACCTTTGGTCCTGGTGGCCAGCACGCGAGAGCGTCAGACGACCGAGCAACTCCTATGGCTCCGCGATCCATCAGCCTGGCCAGCAGACGCTCTCGTGCTGGAGGGTCGAGATGATACGTCGAGAGTGGCCATAGCGGCGTCCTTCCAACATCGGACCAGCCATTACTTCTCCTGGGAGGATCACACTCTGCAGATGATCGATTTTGCCTCAGCCGCAGCCGGCTCGAACGACGGGAGTCGGTATCAGACGTGGTTCGCGCAGCCCTTCTTTGACGCACTTGCTGCGGCCTATGATCCGGGTCCTGAGTGTCGCTAGACAGCCGTCGCATGTTCTGTTCGTCTCGGTTCTGTCGCTACCCTTGACGAACATCAGGTGATGCAATAGTCTTGCCACAAGAGCTATTGAAACGATTCATTTTGTCGCCGGGGACAGCGCTTCTACGCCGAACGCCGGACGGCGGCGAATTGGCTCACACCTGCTATAAGGAGGAACGTTGAAACGAATCACATGGCGGAACGGGAAGGCGGCAAAGGTTGCCGTGGTTGCCGCAGTCGCACTAGCGACATTGGCCGTCCCAGCATGCAGTAGCAGCCCGAACACTGGTGGCTCAACACCAGGGGGCACACCGTCGGCACCTGCCTCTGCGGTCGACCCAGCATCAGTGACTGGTACTGTCAATTGGTGGGGGTGGACCGGCGTCGACACGGTAAATGGGCAAATCGCAGAGTTCAACAAGACGTATCCCAACGTCAAAGTTAACTACAAATTCGTAGACTCAGGCACGTATACTTCGGTATTGAGGCCAGCGCTCACGGGAAGTGAAGGGCCGGATGTTTTCGACCTCCAGCCTGGCTCGATGACGCAGCAATTCGGGCCTTTGGCGGATGATTTGACGCCGCTCGCCACGAGCGTGCTCGGAGCTGATTGGAATCAGAAGATCTCACCTTCTTATCAAGCCTTCGTCGTTGACGGAAAATTGACGGCGCTGCCGATCGGATCGACGGTTGCCGGGACGCTGATCGTGAACAAGACTCTTCTCGACAAATACAACCTGGCTGTTCCCGACCAAACGACAACGCTGGCTCAATGGCAGCAAATGTGCGCCACATTGAAGCAAAATGGGAAGCAGTGCCTCGCATTCGGTGCGAAAGATGGGTGGCAAGCTACTGATCTGTTCCAGACGATCGCCGACCAAGAAGCGCCGGGCAAATTCAGCGCTGCGGTCGCTGGGACCGGTCAATGGACTGATCCAGCCTTGGTCTCGGCGTTCGCCGATTATCAGAAACTCTTCAGCAACGGCGTCATCCAGCAGGGCGCGGTGGGCCAAGCTGCGGGCGACGTCATTACATCGTTTGCGAAGCAAGACGCGGCAATGGTCTTTGTCGGGACATGGGGGCTAAACCTTTATCTGTCTAGTGGCGTTGAGGCGCTTCAGTCCGGCTCCGGTGTCAAGACTCCAGCGCAGATAGTGGTCTTGTTCACACCTCTACCCGATGTCGCGGGCAAAGGCAATCCTGCTCCATTGTTCGGGGACGCCGATCACGGAGAGGCCATCAACCCGCAATCGACTAACAAGCAAGCTGCAGATGCGCTGATCACGTGGCTCGATATGAGTCAATCCGGGCAGCAATACGTCGCTAATTCATTGACTGTCACGCCGAGTCTCAAGGGAGTGGTCCCGCAGCCAAGTGGCCTCGTTGATACGACTGTGCAATCGGCGAGTCTCCAGTCGCTGACCACTTCTGTGCAGAACGTGTCTGAAGCTCGGCAGATCAACTACCCAGATCTTGTGACAGCTCTGCAAGACGCACTGCAGCAGGTTGCTGTCGGCACCACACCAGACCAGGCGGCTGCCACTCTGCAATCGACCTCGGCCGGCATCAGCCGTAGCTAGGGTCAACAAACTGATGTTCTTTTCGGGACCCACGCGGCAGTCTCATGTAACACGTGGGTCCCGAAAGGAAAAGGCGGCGTGACGAATTGATGTCGCGCAATAGCCAAAGGGGTGCGATGCGCACGAAATAATTACGGGGTGCTGCGGTATGGAATCCGACACGGAGGTTGCTCAATGGCAAATCGTCTCACGGTGAGAAACAGGCAACAGTATGTGTCTGGTGTACTGTACGCGTTGCCGGCTGCTGCGCTGGTGTTTGGGCTCTTATATTATTCGATCGGCTATACAGCCCAAGTAAGTTTTTGGCAATGGAACGGCATAAGCCCGACACATCAAGCGATCGGTCTTGGAAATTATCTGCATCTTCTGCAAGACCCTGTTTTTTGGCAATGCATCCGTAACACCGCAGAATTTGCGCTTACGATTCCGCTCACTCTCGGACTCGGCCTCTTTTTTGCGGTCGCGGTGCATTCTCGTCTTCACTTACGCGGGATAATTAAGGTTATCGTTTTCATTCCGGTAGTTCTTTCTCCAGCGGTGATGGCACCTGTATTTCGCGGGATGTTTGCGCCGGACGGCACCATCAATAATCTACTCACCTATTGCGGCCTTGGCGGGCTGGCTCACCCGTGGCTCGCCGACCCCCACACGTCGCTCTTAGCGCTGATGACCGTCAGCATCTGGGAATGGACTGGATTATCGTTCTTGTTGTACACGGCGGCACTCTCAGGTATTGATCAAGATATTCTGGAAGCCGCTCGTCTTGATGGTGTCGGAAATTGGCGAATGATCGGAAGTTTTGTGATCCCGCTAACGCGCGGAACTACAGCTTCCTTGTTGATATTAAGTTTGATTGGTCTACTAAAGACATTTGATATCCCGTACCTCGTGACGAGCGGCGGACCTGTCCACAGCACCGAATTTCTTGGAACATATTTATATACGCAGTCGATCACCAACTTCAAATTTGGTTACGGCTCTGCTATCACCATCGTGATTATCCTACTGGCGTTGGTTCTTGCCGGCGTCCAGTTGCGCGGCTATCGGGCGGCGGTGAGCTAAATGATCCTTGATCTACGCCATCGCCGTGCGCGCATTGCTTGGCAGGCAGCGCTCATCATCGTCGCGATACCGTTCGCTTTTCCCCTGTATTCAATGCTACAAATTTCATTCTCCGGCCAAGGCGCTGTGACGAACTACAGCGTGGTGCTGAGCGAACCAGGGCTGGGGAATTTTTTTATTTCCAGTATCGCTATTGCTCTCATTGCCGTCGTGGTGAGCTATATCTGCACGCTTCTCGCCGGTTTTGCTTTTGCGCGGTTACGTGTCCCGGGCCGGAATCTGGTGTTCTCGCTGATTTTGTTCGCTCTGACGTTACCAACTGTTTCTCTCACAGTTCCTTTGTTCGTGATGGTGACTCATCTCGGGCTCTTCGACTCCTATTTTGCAGTCGCCCTCCCGGTAGCTGCCTTAGGAATTCCTCTCGACCTTCTTGTCGCTCGCGATTTTATTTCAAACCTCCCTGATGCGGTATTTGAAGCTGCTGAACTTGACGGCTGCGGAGTTTTCAGGACATTTTTACATATTGTGGTTCCGCTAACCAGGCCACTGGCTGGTGTTATTGTTGTGCTAACCTTTTTGGCGGCATGGAATGAGTACCTTCTGGCACTGTTGTTCTTGCAGAGCCCGGACAAACAGCCGATCACGTTGCTTCCGCAGTTTTTTGTGAGCCAGCTCGGTACAGATCAGACGAAAGTAGTTGCGTCTTCGGTAGTAATAGCAGTTCCTATAATTATCGTTTACCTCTGCGCGCAGCGCTTCGTGGAGCGAGGCTTGACTGCGGGTGCGGTTAAGTGAAGGGAGTTTAGCATGGATATCTATCGAGTTGGCCGTCAGGGATGGCGTCGCAAAGCACGGGGGGCTATCGGTGCTGTTGTGGTGGTGGTTGTGGCCTCTTCGCTCCCAATACTTGGTGCGAATCAGGCGCAAGCGTCGTCGCCGTCAATTAGTGCATCTGCGAGCAGTGCGGTGTCAGGGCTACCGCCTAGCAATAGCGTCGATGGCGATGCGACTACTTTCTATTCGAGCGCTCCTCATGCGACGGCGGTGGCGACGGAGTGGCTACAACTTGACTTAGGAGCCAGTTTCGCTGGAATCACATCCGTCACGCTTCAAGGACGTCCCAATGGCTATGGGTTTCCCGAAAATTTTGAGGTGCAGGATAGTAGTGACGGCTACGCGTGGCAGGATGCGCCGAATGGTGTCTTTGCGGATTATGCGAATTCTAGTTCGCAACCACTGGTTGTTAATTTTGGGCAGTCGGTGACGGCTCGATATCTTAGAATATACGCGACAAGGTTGTCGGCGGATGATACTGGAACTTATTATTTTCAACTCGCAGAAATCTCAATTGGGCAAATGCAACTGAGCGCGTCATCTTCTTTGCCAAATTTCCCTGCTTCCAATGCGGCCGACGGTAACGACGGAACGTTTTATTCCAGCCAATTGCACTCGACTGACACTGCGGCGGAATGGTTACAGGTTGATCTGGGAAGTCAGATGCCGGGATTGTCTGCTGTTACCTTGACTGGTAGGCCAGATGGGCTAGGTTTTCCGCAAGATTTTTCAATCGAATCCAGTCGCGACGGTATTGCGTGGCAGATGGTTCCCGGTGCTACCAGGAAAGCCTTTCCAAACCCAGGCGGTGTGGCGGTGACGATTCCGTTTGATTCGGTCGTTAGCGCTCGTTATATCCGGATCGATGCTACGAAGCTTAGTGTTGATAATGAGGATAATTATTATTTTCAGTTATCGGAAGTGTCCGTCAAGCAGAAATATTTCTCAGCTTCCGCGTCGAGTGAGTCTGCTGGATTCCCGGCGATGAATTTAATCGATGGCCAGACAACTGATTTCTACGCGAGCGCGCCGCATGTGTCTGCGTCAGCGACGGAATGGGTCCAAGTTGACCTCGGTGCGCCCGTCGGAGGAATCGATCAGGTCCGGCTGTATCCGCGCGCAAGCGGATATGGTTTCCCGTCGAGTTATTCGATTGAGACGAGTATGGACGGCGCTACATTCACATCCGCTCCAGGTGCAACTATTTCGAACGCTGCGAATCCGGGCTCATCAATGGTGACAGTGCCGTTTGAGTCGGGGGTGACCGCGCGTTATGTGCGCCTTGTTGCGACGGCACTGTCGGCAGATGACAGCGGGACTTATTATCTTCAACTTGCCGAAATTGGCGTGGATGCGAATTCGGCGTCGGGTGCAGGAATAACTCCAAGTAGCGTTTCGGCCTCCAGCGCTATTTTCCCAGCGACTAATATAATCGACAATAATCCGGGCTCTTTCTGGACCAGCAATGGGCATGACAATGCGCAAAGCACAGAATATTTCACGCTAAACTATTCACAGCCTTATACTTTTACACGTCTCACATTGACACCGCGCGACGACGGTAGCGGGTTCCCCTCGAGTTTTGTGATCCAATACAGCATGGATGGCATCAACTTCGCAACGATTCCTGGACAGACATACACCAACTACTTGTCCACGGGTACCGCGCCGCATATCTTTACTTTTGACCCGACTGAAGCGGTTGCTTTGCGCGTGGTTGCGACGGTGTTGAGGACGGACAGTTACGGCGTCACTTACTTTTTCCAGCTCGCGGAAGCTCAAGCGAGTCTTGAATGGGATACCTATAGCGATACCTGGGTTGGTACCGATGCGCTTGGTCGCGTGCTTCCTACGGAGTCGGCGACTGGAGAGCCCGTCGCGGGTAGAACCGTTGGCATCATGTACGAGCCGTGGCACACAGATGCGGGCACTCAGGGATATGGGCCAAACGATGTTAGCCAGATCCTGGCGAGCGACCCGTCGGCTATGTCGGATCCGAGCAGCCCGCCTTGGGGGCCCTCGTTTGGCGCGGCAGGCGGAGGGATGCACTATTGGTCGGAGCCGATTTATGGATATTATACAGATCAGGATACGTATGTGATTGCGAAGGACGCCGAACTGCTTCAGGATGCCGGCGTCGATGTCATCGTCATAGATCTCAGTAATTTTCAGCCTAACAACGGTAAGCCGGTTAATTACTACCTTTCTGATTGGATGAAACTACTTGAGGTTTGGCAGGCTATTCGTGATAATGGTGGGCAAACACCGCAGGTGATGTTCTTGACACCATGGGATGCTGCTAATTCCGCAGCGGCAGTGACTCAATTGTATCATGATCTTTATGGACAGGATCTATATTCTGATTTGTGGTTCGCATGGGAGGGTAAGCCGCTGGTTATGGGCCAAGCGGATGACATCTCGGATCAGACGATCACGAGTTTCTTCACGTATCGCGGGAATCAGCCGGGATACAATGGCGGATCTGTGAACCAGTGGGGCTGGCTCAGTAATTATCCTCAGCCGGTCTATGCATCGTCGTCGAATCCGAATGAAGAGATGACCGTCAGTGCTGCACAGAACTCAGATTCCAGGGTTGCGAACTCAAATTATACTAGTATGACTTGGCGTGATGCGCAGGGGAATTATGTGGCACGCGGGCGAAGTTATCAAAAGGGTGCGGAGCCGTTATCTACGGATCCCGTGAGTTCGAGCTATCCGAGTGATTATGGATATAACTTTGCTGAACAATGGTCGCGCGTGTTGGAGGACGGGCCGAGTTTCGTCTTCATCGACGCGTGGAATGAGTGGATTGCCGGTCGTTTTTCGTCGTTTGCCACTGGCCAGGGGATGGACAGTGGCCCGGTCGCCTTCGTCGATGACTTTACGCCAGAATTTAGCAGGGACCTGGAGCCAGTTGCCAGCGCGGCACCAGGTAGCTTCAGTGATGATTTTTATAATGAGCTTGTCTATTACATTCGCCTTTACAAAGGAACGCGAACTCAGGCGCCTGTTAGCGGTGTCACGACGATCAATATGAACGGGAGTTTTGATGATTGGGCGGGTGTCACGCCTGAGTATCGGGATACCGTGGGAGATGTCGTCCAGCGAAATTCGGCAGGTTTTGGCGACGTCGGTACCTACACGGACAATACCGGTCGTAATGATATTTCGGTCGCTAAGGTTGCTCGCGATTCTTCTTATGTATATTTCTATGTACAGACAGCGGCCACGCTTACTCCATATACGGATCCGAACTGGATGAGGCTTTTTATCTGTACTGATAGTAGCCAGCCTAATTGGGTAGGTTATAATTACGCTCTGAATGTGGCAAGCCCGACATCGTCGACCCATGCGACCCTGAGCCGAAGCACTGGGGGTTGGGCCTGGGCGGTGGTCGATCCAAATATTACCTATCAAGTAAGTGGTAATATGATGGAAGTTGCTATTCCAAGAGCTGATTTGGGATTGGGTAATGTCAATAATCCGATGCAGTTTACTTTCAAGTGGGCGGATAATATTAGCCCGAATAGTGATGCGTCGGAGTTCTATCTCCACGGCGATTCGGCTCCTGATGCGCGGTTCAGTTTCTCTTTCAGTGAGCAGCCAAACTAGAGATGATCGCGCGTGGCAGTCGTAGATGGACACGAATGGGGCGTTCCCGTGAGTGATTGTGGCTCGGGTGGGGCCAATGCGTCCATCCAGTCACATGGGCTGGATGGACGCATTGGCGCGCCGCGTTGCGAGTTGCGAGGTGTTGAGCCGCGCCTACTGGAAGGTGCTGTCTGGGTGGATGACCCCCGCCGGGATGAGCTGGATGTGCATTGCGCCTTCCGAGGATCGTTTGAGATGGATCGCGATGCGTCTGTGGTCCTGAGAGTGCTTGGCGTGAGCGAGTTCCGGCTGTGGATTGACGGGAAGCTGTTGCTTGAGGGTCCATTTCGGTTTGCCCCTGCTAGGCCGGAATATCAGGTGGTTGAGACTAAACTTCGTCCTGGTCAACATGTGTTGGCGGTCCATATTCGGTCGGACGGTTTGACGACGCGGACGATGGCGAAAGTCCCGGCGTTCCTGTGGTGTGAAATTCGATCAGGTGAGCGCGTGTTGCCTGTGGCCTGGCGTGGGCGGATTAGGCCTGATTACCGTCCGACAGGGCTACGGGTTAGTCCGCTCTTGGGATGGCTCGAGTGGATGGACGGAACCGATGACGGAGCGTGGCGTGCTGTGGAATATGACGACACGTCTTGGAGAGCTGCGTTGATTCGTACGCCCGATGAGATGGGCCTTGGAATTGCTTATCGGGCTGAATTGGAGCCGTCGATTTGGCCGCGCGTACCGATCGAGCCGACTGAGACGGGCAAGTTTCGCGACACATTTTCGGCATACGAACTCGACGATCCGGGTGTTCAATTTATGCTTGCTGATCTCGCTCCCATGCAGGGCAGCGACTTAGATGGGATCTGGTATCGCTACGATTTAGGCAAGATTCGGATCGGGAACGTGGAAATGGAGGTCGACTCTTCCCGTGGGGCAGAGTTGACGGTTGCATATGCGGATCGTCTTGGCCCGTCAGGTCAGGTGGTGCCGATAGCAGCGATGTCCACTGGCCCGACTCGCCTGCTCCAGCATTTTGCCGTCGAGCCAGGTCGTCATTGGGTTACGCCTCTGCAAAGCCTGGCCGGGCGATGGATCGAAGTGCGTGCGCGAAGCGATCAGTGCGAGATCCGGCAGGCGAGATTCCGAGAGCGAAGCGCGCTTGGCGAGCCTCGGGGTTGGTTCTGGTGCGATGACGTGAAGCTGGAGAAGATCTGGCGGGTCGGCATCGATACGCTCCGGTCGCTGTCCGAGGATGCCATTGTGGACTCGACTCGTGAGCGGGCGACATGGATGGGCGATGTCAGCGTGGCGCAGGAAATTCTCGCGATTGGCTATGGGGATTTTCGTCTTGCGGAACGTGCCTTGGTGCAGTTCGCAGCCTCTGCTGACGCGGATGGCCTTGTGGCTGGGTGTGGCCCTGGCGAATTGATCTATGTAGCGACTTATTCGGCGCAATGGGTGGTCGCGTGTCTACGTCACGCAGAACTTGCCGGTGATACCCGTCTTCTTGAATATCTCGTTGATGTGGCTGCGGCGAACATCGCAGCGCTGGCCAGATTGTTGCGACCGAACTGCGATACGGAGCGTCTGCCGTGGCCGTTTGTCGATTGGGGCTACCAGCCCCAGGCCAAAGGGAGAGATCTCGCCGCGTTACTTCATATTCGTGATGCTTTCGTGGCGTGGCACCGATGGTTGGAGATTCTCGGTGGCGAGGCCTTAGTGCGCCCGATGGAAATTGACATTCGGCCAATCATCACTCAAATCGACGCGTTGGTGGGGGCGTCGGATACGTTTGACTACCATGTGACGGCGCTCGCTGCCGCACAAGGTTTGTTAAATGGGGAGCGGGCCGCGCAGCGAATTGAAACGTATGTGAGACATGCGTTCCCATTCGATCCGGCGAGCCCACGGCTTCGGTCTCCGGTCGAGGTAAAACCTGGGATTGTGACGCCGTATTTCAGTCACTACGCTTTTCCAGTCATGCTCGATAACGGGCGATCGCGTGCGGTGCATGAATTCTGGAAACAGGGGTGGGGTTGGATGCTAGATCAGGGAGCCACGACTTGGTGGGAGGTGTTCGACGATCGCTGGAGTCGCTGTCATGTGTGGAGTGGTGCGCCGACCTGGCAAATGA
>Ga0123357_10000401_pt1 | contig 41128 bp, 29 predicted proteins | sample TergutEmb28metaG_FD_89873 | JGI IMG/M metagenome (GOLD analysis project Ga0123357, IMG submission 89873) | Embiratermes neotenicus P4 segment gut microbial communities from Petit-Saut dam, French Guiana - Emb289 P4 | ecosystem: Host-associated > Arthropoda: Insects > Digestive system > Gut ...
GCAATTATTTTTTTATTTATGTATTTAAAATCGGGGTAATGGGCGCTGCGATTTCTACCCTGACCAGCCGTTCACTCGCAGCTGTCATTCTTACGGTTTTACTTATGAAGAACAGAAGGGGTCCGGTCAATCTGGACGGACTATTTAAATTCAATATCAACAGGCCAATCCTAAAAAGCATTCTGAATATCGGGATTCCCAGCGCCCTGGAAAATTCAATGTTTCAGATTGGCCGGCTTTTTACGCAGCGGCTCTTTACCCCTTTTGGAACTACTGCCTTTGCCGCGAACGCGGTGACCAGCACTTTAAATTCAATTTCGTTTATGCCCAGCAACGCGATAGGCATAGCGTTGATTACGGTAGTCGGCCAGTGCATCGGCGCCGGTGACATGGACGGCGCCAAAAAATATACGGTTAAGTTAATGAAGTTTGCCTGGGTTGTAATTTTTATCATGAGCGCCCTTATGTTCTTCTTCAAAGATCCCATGATTAGCTGGTTCAGCCTTGGCCCGGAAGCCCACGAACTTACCAAAACTTTTTTAAATGTATACTGTGTTTCGATGGCGGTCGCCTATGCTTTTGCCTTTACCCTGCCCAACGCCCTGCGCGCCGCCGGAGACGCCAAATATGTAATGATCGCCGCCTCTGCTACCATGTGGACAATAAGGGTTACAGGCGCTTATTTTTTGGTCTATATACTCAATACCGGCCCCATAGGCGTCTGGCTCGCGATGGGCATGGATATGGTCGCCAGAGCAATCTGTTTTTTGGCCCGCTGGCTCAGCGGAAAATGGCGGGAGAAAAAAGTAATTTCAGAATAGGTTTCCCGGTGGTTTTTTCTTGTTGTTTTATTGGAAAAAAGAATTTATACTAAGAAAAGGTTTTAATAATACCGGGGGATAATTATGCCAGAAAAATTCGATCCGCAGGCCCTTTCAGATTTTGCCCGCTATAACGGTTTTCATTACGATAACATTGATCCGGTAAATCTGGCTAAAGATGTGCTTGTTGACATGGAACGAGGACTTGACGGCAAACCGTCCAGCCTGCTGATGATCCCCACTTACGTAAGCCCGGCAGCGAAAGTTACGCCGGGTAAAACTGTTATTGCCCTGGACGCCGGCGGCACCAATCTGCGCGCCGCGCTTGTCAGATTTGACGAGAACGGCAAAGCCGTAACCGGAGAAAGCCTCAAGGCGGCGATGCCAGGCTCCAAAGGCCGGATTGGCGCCGATGCCTTTTTTGATGAAATTGCCGCGGTGACCGCACCCCTTATTGAAAAATCAAAAGAACCTATCGCGGGCATTGGGTTTTGTTTTTCTTATTCAATGGAAATTACCAAAGAAGCCGACGGCATACTTTTGTACTTTAGTAAGGAAGTTGACGCGCCGGAGGTAATAGGGAAGGCCATAGGCAAAGGCCTTAAAGACGCGCTGGCCCGCAGGAAAGTCAAAACTCCTGAGCGGGTAGTTCTGCTCAATGACACAGCGGCAACGCTTTTGTCCGGACTTTCAGAAATTCCTGCAGGCGCCGGATTGATTACAGGGGCAGATCATTACGGCGCAGCGGCAGGGCCTGTTATCGGTCTTATCCTTGGTACAGGATTTAACACCGCCTATCCTGAAACCAAAATTCCAAAAATCGGTTTTGATTCAGCCGGCTCCCAAATTGTAGTTTGCGAATCCGGGAATTTTGCCCACCGCTACATGGGACCCCTCGATCACGAGTACGATAAAACCACGATTTCTCCGGGCGCGTACACGCTTGAAAAAGCCGCCGCCGGAGGCTACCTTGGCCCGCTGACTTTCCATTTTTTAAAACAGGCAGTCAGGGACGGCCTTATAAAATTCAGGCGGTCAGATGAATTTTTATCATGGCCGGGTTTGCAGACCAAAGATCTCGATGGGTTCCAGCACGCGCCGTTGGCAATGGAAGGCCCGGTCGGCAGCCTCTTTGGCAAAGACGAAATGGCCGCTGCAGCGGGGTTCTGTTATCTAACCTCCATTGTAACCGAACGCGGAGCAATGCTTTCTGCCGCTGTAGTGGCAGGGGCAGCGCAGCGGATTAACGCCGGCTTCGATCCGTTTTCTCCGCTGCGGATCGCGGTTGAGGGAACAACTTTTATGGTATACAAGGGCATGAGAACCTCTCTGGAATCCTGGCTGCACATAATGCTGAACACAGGTAAACCCAGGTCTTACTGCATAACACCGGTAGAGCAGGCAAGCCTTTTTGGTGCTGCGGTGGCGGCGCTGTCGGAGTAAGATATTAATAAAAAAGAATTCTCACAGAGTACACGAGGAACACGGGGAATCACAAAGAAAGAGGAAGGAAGAAGTAAGAAGATGTATTTTTTCCTTGAAAAAACGAATTTTATATAATATAATTTACTAATTAAAAGGAGTAATTATATGAAAAAAATTCATTGTGAAAAAATTAATGATATTAAATTTTCCCCTGCTTGCCTGGTGCTTGTGGTATTGATAATTCATGTACTCGGCGGCTGTGGAAGTTATGCTAAATACAACAATTTGGCAAAAGAACATGATTTTAAGTTTTTTTTCCCAAGCGCATCATTTTACAATACTTATGATAATGTTGACGAAGCTTATGACTTTGTTAATACGGCATTATTAAAATTTGGTACTACTGCAGGTAAGTCGCTTGCCAAAGGAATACCCGGCAAACTCGACAGATCTGATGTCAATTTAGAGAAACCTGTTACAGTAGCATGTTTCATTGATGCATATGATTCAAATAATAGATATGTCAGTTCTTTAGCTTTTTTAGCTGCTAATAATGATACGATGGAAAATATTATTAGAACGGGAATTTCTGCTACAGTAGTTTTTTTAGTTTTTTATGAAGACCGTGCAATTTCTATTGCCGGTTATTATTTAAAAAGTAGATATACTTATCAATCTTCCAGCCAACATAAATTTTTCACTTTCATGACAAAAAACTATATACCTGTTTACCCGCTTATGTGGTCCAACGATAAAGCATTTCAATACCTACGCAAGGAAATTGATTAGAATATTTAATAAATTTCCAAAAGAAGGTTATAATTTTATATTCAGTTAAAAGTAGGATATGCATGAAAAAATTATTAACAGTTTTATTTTTTTTATTAACAGTTTCTTCTTTTTCGCAGCAAAAATTCGCACTGGTCATTGGTAATGGAAATTACTCTGGAATATCGAACCTTAAAAATCCAGTAAATGATGCGAATGATATGGAAGCTGCATTAAAAGATTTAGGTTTTTCTGTAGATAAAGTCATTGACGGGACTCTCGAACAAATGGAAAATTCTGTCCTTTCTTTTTCCAGAAAACTTGGAATTTCATATAATACATACGGTTTTTTCTTTTATGCTGGTCACGGAGTACAATCTAGCGGCGAAAACTATTTAATTCCGGTCACAGCTGATAATATCCGGAGCGAAACTCAGCTGCGTGAACGTGCAGTTTCCTTACAGTTTATTCTGGATTCAATGGGTGATGCAGGAAACGAATTGAATATGATAGTACTTGATGCATGCCGTGATAACCCATTTGGATGGGCCCGTGGTGGCAGTCGTGGACTTAGTGTATTAAGCAATGCGCCTAGTGGCAGCATTGTCATGTATGCAACCAGTGCAAATTCTACAGCTGATGACGGAACAGGACGCAACGGATTATTTTCCGGTTGTCTGCTTAACAATATTAAGACACAGGGACTTAGTGTATATGATATTTTTGACAGAACAATGGAAAATGTTATAAACATTACTAGCGGCAGACAACATCCTGAATTGTCGCTTAGATTTCCTGGGGCTTCCAGAACCTATCTTAATTCTATCCCAGTAGATATCACTCCTCAAATTGCATTAATTCCAGTTCCGCCAAAACCTACAAATTTACGCGCTGGTATTCCCGGAACAGATAGTGTAACAATAGCTTGGGACAGTGCAGGTCCTGGAATCACTTATAAGTTGTATTGGAGTTCCCAAAACGATCCTGCCAATGCAAATATTTTGAGCAACGCTATTATTGAAACTACTATAAACATCAATGGGTTAATTAGTGGGACTAATTATTATTTTTGGGTGACATCTGTTCAAAATGATCAAGAAAGTCAGAAGTCAACTGAAATATTCGTAAAAACAGCTATACCTGTAATTACACAAGTTGTACAACCTCCTGCTAGATCTGTACGTACTATTCCTGATGGTTATGTCATTATTTCAGGCGGTACATTTTTAATGGGAAGCTCTACTAAAGAACTAAACAGGAATAATAATGAGACACAACACCAGGTAACTGTAAATTCTTTTATTATGGGTAAATATGAAGTAACGCAGAATGAATACCAGGAAATAATGGGAGGCAATTCCAGTATTAAGGATGTATTTAAGGGTGAGAATTTACCCATTGTATATGTAAATTGGATTAATGCAATCAATTATTGTAATAAAATTAGCGAACGTGATGGTCTTACACCTGTTTATAACATCAAAATAAGCCAAACTCAGAAATGGGATGTAACCTGGAACCATAATGCAGATGGTTACCGTTTACCAACAGAAGCAGAATGGGAGTATGCATGCAGAGCCGGAACTGTCACCCCTTTTAATACTGGTAATAATATAACCTCAGATCAAGCAAATTTTAATGCTACTAATCCTTATAATAATAATCCAAAAGGTGAATTCCGAAAAATTTTAATGCCTGTTGGAAGTTTTCCAGCTAATAATTTTGGCTTGTATGATATGCATGGGAATGTTTGGGAATGGTGCTGGGATTTATTCGGGAATTATTCTAGCGGAGCCCAAAATAATCCTTTAGGATCTACTACTGGTACAACTCATGTTGTGCGCGGTGGTTCGTGGGATCGGGATGCACAGAGTCTTCGATCGGCTTTTAGATATTTTTATGATGTAGATTATATAGGTAATAATATAGGTTTTCGTGTAGTAAGATCCTGGGAGTAACTGCGCCTAGACCCTGCAGGTTTCAAGTTCCCGCAGCCTGCTCTCTTCAACTTTGACGTGCAGGTTTTTTTCCTGGGTGGGAATTACCAGGCCTTTGGGTCCGTTCTTCGCGCGCCGCAGATATTTTACCGGGGTGTAAAACAGATTGCCCTCACCGTTGTTGCGGCCCTTTGAATAAAAAATCGCGAGGTTCCCTGCGTCAAGCATAATTTCCAGCGGGTATGATTTTCCTGCCCGCTGTTTTATAAAAACGTATGAACCCGGGAAGTCCCTCGCATGCAGCCAGAGATCGTTTCCTTTAACATGCTTCCGCAGCAGCGCGTCGTTTTCGGCTGCGTCCCTGCCGACTATAATCAGCCAGTCTTTGCGGCGGAATGACAGGCCCGGTCTTTTTGCGTCATCTTTTTTTGTCGGAGGGTTAATTTTTCCGCCGGAAATAAGCAGCTTGTTGAGATTAAGCGGATTGGTCTCCGCAAACAAACCGGCCAGAGTTTTTTCAAGGCCGGCCAGTTCTTTTTGTCCCTGTCCGATTTCCGTACGGATTTCTTCCAAACCGCTTTTTGCTTTGCGGTACTGTTCGTAATAGGATTCGGCGGAGGCAGCCGGACTTTTGCCTGTGTCAAGTTTTATTCGGATCATGGAAGGGCCGCTTTTATCGGCTGCGTAAAAATTTTCGGCTTCAAGCCACTGCGTTCCCGGTTTTATCGCGCCCAGGTTAGCAAGTATTATATCGCCGTACTGTTTGAGCTGATCGGCCGCTGCGAATTCGGTTTCCTTTTCCTTTAGTTTTTCCAGAGACGCCGCAAGCCGGTTGATGCGTCCTTCAAAATTTCGCCGCGCCTGCTCCCTCAGCGACTCAAGCGAAAGCGCCCCTCCCTGCCCGGAGTACCACGCGTCGATTTTCCGGCTGAACGAAGCGTCCGGCGGCAAAGTTGAAAGGAATTCATCACTGAACTGCCGGATTGCGTATTCCCTGATTGGTTTCCCTGTGGCAACATCGTGTCCGGCGGCGGGTTCCGGTTTATACATGCCGCCGGTAACTTCGCCCTTTTTTGGAATGCGGCGCATTGCATCAAGGATTTTGTTTTCGGTATCCGTAACGATTACATTGGCCGCGTTTGACCAGAGCCTGAGATATATGTAAAAAAATTCTTCTGTCTGGGTTTCGTTTACATGCCGGACTGTAAACCTGACTATCCTGTCGGTCCCAAGCTGTACTGCCTCTGTAAACCTGCTGTTGATTATGCGGGAATTTAAAAATTCAGCGAACCTGAGCGGCCTCTCGCTTTTTGGTACAGAGTCAAAAGTCTCGTGCAGCCTGCACGCACCGGGACTAAGCGAAATCAGCAGGGTTTTTGCGCCGTCGGAACCGTAAAGTTTAAGCGAAAGTACATCGTAGGCGCTCTGCACCGCCTTCTGGATTTGCATACCCGGCAAACGCAGCTCATCGAGTATGAGGTTTATTTCTTTCCAGTTCAGGGACATGGGATAAGTATAACGTTTTACCGCAGTTGGTAACAGACTGTTATTAATTGTTATTAATTGTAAGTTGAATTTTCAGCCATGAATGGTTATTATTTAAACAATTATGATAATTAAAATCAATAATTTTGGTGATATTTTAATGTCCAGACCGGCAGGCCGGGAAGCATTTTTATTGGCCAATGCTTATGCATTTAAGAGGCATCCTTAAAAACTGTATTGCAATGACAATGCGTTTGCGGGCTGCGCTTCTTTTAATAACCTTTGTTTGTCCGGCTCTGTTTCCGCAGACCCCGGTTATCCCGAAAGCTGACACATTCCCGCAGGCTGCAGTGATTGCCGCGTCATTGAGTGACAACGATTTGGCGGCACAGGTTCTGCTTACCGGCATTGACGGTAAAATAAATCTTGTTCCGGCGATGATATCTCTTTTACAAAAAATTCCTGCGGGCGGGATTTTACTGTTTAAATACAATCTGGATTCGTCCAATGCCGATGTAAAAAAACTGCTTTCGCAGACCGCCGCGATCGTATCCGCAAGAACAGGCATCCGGCCGTTCATGGCCGCGGATCACGAAGGCGGCCTGGTTAACCGTTTCGGCGCCGGGGTGCAAAAACTTCCCTCGGCATACTCATTTTGGGAGCTTGCCCAAAGTGAAGGTATTTTTGCGGCCCTGTCCCGTGCGGATTTTCTTTACCGGCAATCGGCCGCAGAGATTGGCGGCCTTGGCATAAATATGGTTCTGGGACCAGTCGCAGAAATTTTAAACGATGACAACAGCGATTTTCTTGGTACCCGTTCTTATGGTCCGGACGCAGGTTTTACCGCGAACGCAGCTTCAGTATTTATTCATGCAATGGAGACAGCCGGCATTGCCTGCGTTCCAAAACACTTCCCCAGCAGCGGCGCCGGCGACCCGCACCTTGGCTCTGACTTTATCGCCGCGGACAGACCGGAGCTGGACAGATTGACCTGGCCTTTTGCCGCGCTGATAAAAAGCATTCATGTACCCGCGATAATGGTTTCCCATGTCATGGTTCCGGCCGTGGACGCGGTTAACAACGCCAGCCTGTCAAATGAAGTTATTACGGTTTGGCTGCGGAAGGAACTGGGGTTTGACGGCATTGTCATCGCCGATGATTTTTCAATGAAGGCCGTTTCCGATAAAGGCATAAGTACCGAAGAAGCTGTTGTCCGCGCACTTAACGCAGGCGCGGATATGGTTATGTGCTGGCCGTCCAACCTGGCTTCAGTTCACGCCGCTATAATTGCCGCTGTAAGGAGCGGCAGCCTTCCGCGCGCAAAACTGGAAGTAGCGGTTACCCGTATACTGGCGGAAAAAATCCGTTACGGGCTTATTGGTTCAGAGCTTATCGGCTCCGGACTTATTGGCTCCGGACACATCAGAGGCGTGTGATGAGAATACCGGTTTTTGAAAACGAAGCCTGCCTTGTTATAAACAAACTCTGCGGCGAAGACTGCGAAAAGCTGCCGGACATCCCGGCGGCCTGCCGCCTTGTTCACAGACTGGATACTCCGGCTTCCGGCTGTCTGCTTCTGGCCAGGAACAGGGAGGCGGCAGCTTTTTTGTCAGAGGCTTTTTCCCGCAGTGATGTTTCGGATGCCCGGGATGCCTCATGCAACAAAATCGAAAAACGTTATTGGACAATTGTTGAGCCGCCCAGCGCGGCAGTACCCGATGGCGGCAATGTTTTATCCGGTCAGTGGCAGGAAGCTCATCATTGGATCGAATTTAACCGCGCCAAAAATAAATCTGTTGCGTATCCGCGCGAAAAACCTGGCGCCAAAGAAGCCCTGCTGCAATACAGGCTTGCCGGCAGAAGCGATCGTTATCTCTTTATCGAGATTGATTTGATTACCGGCAGGCACCACCAGATCCGCGCCCAGCTTGCGGCCATGGGGCTGCATATAAAAGGCGATTTAAAGTACGGCAGCCGCCGCAGCGAAAAGAACGGGGGCATCAGGCTTCACGCGCGCTCTTTGCGGTTTCCCAATCCGGCCGGCCGCGATCAATTAATTTTGTGCGAAGCATTGCCGCCCCTGCCCGATCCGTTATGGCAGGCTTTTTTATCTTATTGATTCGTGTTGAGGGGTTTAATACCCAAGAACTCGCTGCGCGAGGGAGCTTTAGGGCGCTCTTAAGGGTATTAAACCCCGAATACAAATACCTTAGAAGAAACAACATACCTCGTGGCTTGCCGCGAGGTATGTTGATTAATATTGAATAAAAACTGTATATTTATACAAAAGACTTGTGAGGCAGCCGGCCAGGCAGCCGGACAAGTCTTATGTCTTGGCTATAAGGCAAAGGAAGGAATAATGAGTTACATCGATGACATCATTGCGGATGTCGAAAAAAAGAACGACAATCAGTATGAATTTTTACAGGCTGTCCGGGAAGTAATGAATTCCCTGCGTGTCATTGTTGACCGCGAGCCTGTGTACGAGAAAATGGGCGTGCTCGAAAGGCTGGTGATTGCCGAACGTACGATAATCTTCCGTGTCCCCTGGGTAGACGACGCCGGAAAAGTCCAGGTCAACCGCGGGTACAGGGTTCAGTTCAACTCAGCTATCGGCCCCTACAAGGGCGGGCTGCGGTTTCATCCTTCCGTAAACTTAAGTGTTATGAAATTCCTCGGGTTCGAACAGACTTTCAAAAATTCCCTTACCGGTTTGCCCATGGGCGGCGCGAAGGGCGGGGCGGATTTTGATCCCAAAGGCAAGAGCGACGGCGAGTCCATGCGTTTTTCCCAGTCGTTTATGACAGAACTCGCGCGCCATATCGGCCCGGATACCGACATCCCCGCCGGCGACATCGGCGTAGGTGCGAGGGAAATTGGTTATATGTACGGCCAGTACCGGCGCATGACCAATACTTTTGAGGCGGTTCTTACAGGCAAGGGAGTGGGCTGGGGAGGAAGCCTTATAAGGACCCAGGCTACAGGCTACGGGCTTATTTATATTATTGAAGAATTCCTGCACGGCAGGGACGACAGCATAAAAGGTAAAAAAGTTGTTATCTCCGGCAGCGGCAACGTCGCGATTTTCGCAGCGGAAAAAGCCCAGGAGCTTGGCGCGGTGGTCGTAAGTATGTCGGACAGCAACGGCTATATTTATCACAAGAGCGGAATCAATCTTGTTACGGTAAAAGATATCAAGCTTACAAAACGCGGAAGAATCAGCGAGTATGCCAAAGTTCATACCGACGCGGTTTATACCGAAGCCGGCAAGGGCAGGGTCTGGGATATACCGTGCGACGTCGCGCTTCCCTGCGCTACCCAAAATGAGCTTGATCTGGGCGACGCCAAAAAACTTGTCGCCGGCGGATGCAAAATCGTAGGCGAAGGCGCCAATATGCCGACCACCCAGGAAGGCACCGAATACTTTTTGTCCGGCGGCATAAGTTTCTTCCCGGGCAAAGCCGCCAACGCGGGAGGCGTCGCTACGTCGGGTCTGGAAATGGCGCAGAACAGCGCGCGTCTTTACTGGTCAGAAGAAGAAGTCGACATGAGGCTCAAGGGCATTATGACCGGAATTTATCACAACATAAACGACTCGGCCAGGGAATACGGCAAACCGGGAAACTTTGTACTGGGCGCCAATGTAGCCGGTTTCAAGAGGGTCGCAAAGGCGATGCTCGACCAGGGCATTATTTAGTGTTTTCTATTTAGATGCAATTTTCCTCTGTCTGCTGATAATTGTCAGTGTTGCCATTAACAGAATAACGGCAGATACCGTAAAAACCGCCCGGTAACTAAGCATTGCCGCGGCGGATCCTATCATGGGGCCAAGGGCCGCGCCTGCGGACGAAATCGAAGAATTGAAACCGAAGGCCGTCCCCTGGCTCTTTTTGTCAGCAGAGGTCGCGATAATCGCGCTGATTACCGGTGATGTACCCCCCAGGAAAAACGAAGAAACAGCCCTGAGCGTCATTAGCTGGTACATATTTGTAACAAAGGCCTGGGGAATGGTTGAAATGGCACAGGCGGTCAGGCAGAAAATCAGGCTTCTCCAGTATCCAAAACGCAGGGCGTTCTTGCCCATAATAACCGCAGCAAGCGCCGAGGTAGCAGCTCCGACTCCCAGTACCAGACCGGTTGACGAGCCGATATACATCTGCTGTTCGGCGGTGTCCGCGACCAAACTTTTTAAAAACAGCGGAAGCATTGGGCCTGCAGTGCCGTTTGCCGCCTGCACTCCAAAGGTAACAAACATCAGCGACAGCAGCAGGGGATTGTTTACGATCGGTTTAATATCGGGAAACAGCCTGAATTTTTTATCCTGTTTTTCAATTTTTGGCTGCCTGTCGTTCTCAACCCATTTGAGGACTATCAGGCCGGCGAGTGCAAGTGTAACGCCTGTGCCGAAGAACGCTGCCCTGTGTCCCAGAAAATCCGACAGCACTCCGCCGATCAGCGGCCCAAGTGAATTCCCGGTCGCAATACCGGTCTGCAGAAGCCCCAGCGCAAAGGCGACCTCAGCCGCCGGAGTAAAACCGGCTGTCATTACTGTGGCCGCGGCTACGGTTCCCGTTAGGCAGCCCTGTATTCCCTTAAGAGCCAACAACTGCCACGGCGCGTTTACAAAAGTCATCAGCGATATTATTAATGCCCCGCCGAACATGGCCCGCAGCAGCATGGCCCGCCTGCTGAACATATCAGCCATATGGCCCCAAATCGGCGCGAAGATTGCCAGCATTACAGAAGCGCTTGCCTGTATCAGGCCTACCCATATTTTTAAGCGAACCGGATCGGTTAATCCCAAATCTTCTTCAAGAAAAAGCGGAATTACCGGGGTTGAAAGACCAAATCCCACCATAGCCAGAGTTTGCGCGATTAACAGGGCTGTAAAATTGGCTTTCCAGGATTTCATTTAAAGATTTTGTCATATTAAGGAGGAATGGGGAATAGGGAAAATTCGGAATTGGGAATTCGGAATTCTGAATATTTTTATTCGGGAATATTTAATTCAGAATATTGTAAAAATTTTATCCTTACAGTAGCATTTGATAATAATTTTTGCGGGGTTTTACATGATTAATAATCCGGAAATTGAAATTCTTGACACAACACTCCGCGACGGCGCGCAGGGCGAAGGTATAAATTTTTCTTTGCAGGATAAAATCGCCGTCCTCAAAACTCTTGACGAACTGGGCGCGGCCTGGATCGAAGCCGGCAATCCCGGGAGCAATCCCAAAGACATGGAATTTTTCCATCTGGCCGGGGATCAAAAACTTGAACACTCGCGGCTTTGCGCTTTTGGTTCTACACGCAAGAAGAACGTTAAACCGGCCGATGATGATCAGTTATTGCGTCTGCTCGAAGCGGGTACCGAAGCTGTGGCCATTGTGGGCAAGTCCTGGGATTTACATGTCAGGGAAGTGCTGCGCGTAAGCAATGAAGAAAATCTCGCGATGATTTCTGATACTGTTTCGTTTCTCAAAGATAAAAAGAAACTTGTTTTTTTTGACGCCGAACATTTTTTTGACGGCTGGATCGATGATCCTGAATATGCTGTTGCGGCGCTTAAAGCAGCCGCCGGCGCAGGGGCGGACAGGATCGTTCTTTGTGATACCAACGGAGGCGCTTACCCGCAGCTTATCGAAAAATCAGTCAGGGCGGTTGCGGCTGCGCTGGGCCTGCCTCAAACACCGCCGGTTCCGGCACAGCAGAGTGTACCTTTCCTGGGTATCCATGCCCATAACGATACCGATCTCGCGATCGCCAATACGCTGGCCGCCGTTAACGCAGGCTGTCTTCATGTCCAGGGAACTCTGGCCGGTTTTGGCGAACGCTGCGGCAATACCTGCCTTGCTTCCCTTATACCGACGCTCCAGCTCAAGTTCGGGCGCAGGTGCCTGCCGGACGGTAAACTTGAACTGATAACGGCCCAAACCAGGAAGCTTGCAGAAATTGCAAATGTGGCGCTGAATACAAATATGCCCTATGTAGGCCGCCACGCCTTTTCCCACAAGGGCGGAATGCACGCTGACGGTATCCTTAAAAACCGCCGCACGTTTGAACATGTCGATCCGTCGCTGGTCGGCAATGACCGGCATTTCCTGGTGAGCGAAGTCGGCGGGCGCTCAGCCATAGCCGAGAGGGCCAGGAAAATCGATCCTTCAATAACAAAAGAATCTCCGGTTACCGCCGCCCTTGCCGAAAAACTCAAATCAATGGAGGCTGAAGGCTGGGCTTTCGAGGGCGCGGACGCGAGTTTTGAAATCCTGGTCCGCAGAAGCCTTGGGCGTATTAAAGAACTCTTTAAAATTGAAGCCTACCGGGTTGTAAGCGAGCATCCCACCGGAGAGACCATCGCCTGCTCCCATGCCTGGGTAAAAGTTCTGGTGGAAGACAGCCACGAAATCGCGGCCGCGGAAGGCAACGGTCCTGTGCATGCGATGGACAGCGCCCTCCGCAGGGCCCTCAAGCATTTTTTCCCTGAACTGGAACAGGTGCGGCTGTCCGATTACAAGGTCCGTGTCATAGACGGCCTGGCCGCGACAGCGTCTAAAGTCCGCGTATTGATAACTTCAAGCGACGGCAAGCAAAGCTGGACCACGGTCGGGGTATCGGGAGATATCCTGGAAGCCAGCCGGATCGCGCTGACAGATTCGATCGAGTATAAACTTATAACCGACATGGAACGGCGTCTGGGACTGCGGGCGGCATCCTGATGAAACCAATAGCTCAAATGACGCCGCAGCAGGCCAGGGGCGTAAAATATTTTTTAATGGACATTGACGATACACTGACAAGGCAGGGCAAGCTCCTGGATGTTTCGTATTCCGCTTTATGGAAACTTTACGAAGCCGGGTTAAAGGTAATCCCGGTTACCGGCAGACCAGCGGGCTGGTGTGACCTTATCGCAAGGGAATGGCCTGTCCACGGGGTTATAGGCGAGAACGGCGCGCTCGCGTTTTGGGAAGAGGAAGCCCGGCCCATTTCCGAAAAACCTGCAGCCGAAGTTCCCGCGGACACAAGCCGCGGCGCAATGCTGCCTGTTTTAAAAACTGAATTCCATCCGCTGGCGGTCAGAAACAATCATCCGGTGCTGGAACATATTAAGGAGAGAGCATTCGCGGAATTCCCGCAGCTTCGCCTGGCAAAGGATCAGTTCGCCAGGCTTTATGATGTCGCGCTGGATTTTGCCGAAGAAGATCCTGTTCTGCCCCTTGACGCCGCGGAAAGGGTGCGGGCCATAGCCGCAGAAGAAGGCGCCCATGCCAAAGTTTCGTCGATTCATGTCAACGTGTGGATGGGTGATTATGACAAGCTCTCAATGGCGCAGCGTTTTTTGTCAGCGCGTTTTGGCTGGCAGAGCGGACCCGGAGACAGCGAAGTGGTTTTTACCGGTGATTCACCGAATGACGAACCTATGTTCGCCCGTTTCCCCCTGGCCTGCGCTGTCGCCAATATTAATAAATACACGGCCCTTGTTAAGAACCTGCCGGCCTTTGTTGCTTCGCGGGAATGCGGGGAAGGTTTTGCCGAAATCGCGGAAACTCTGCTGGCCAGGCGGAAACAGTAAAAGTTTAAAACCTGTTATTTTTTTGGTTCAGAGTAACTTTTGTACATAAAACGCCTGATCTTCTGCTGCGCGTTTTTCTCAAAAGGTTCCCTGCGTATAACAAAGTCCGTGATCTTTTTATAACCGACAAGAGTCCGGTTTACCCGCTCAATTTCTTTTTTAATTAAATCGCGGACAAAGGCTTCATCGTTTTCCTTTCCCGGATAATCAACAGCAAGAGTTTCGTAATTCGGGACTGTTACAGCGAACACCTGTTCGCCGCCGTATTGTCTTTCCTTGCGTCCAATAATCAGGATTTCCGCGATTGTTTTGGAATCGCTGAAGTGGCCTTCGATTTCTTCCGGATAAATATTTTTACCGCCCGAGCTGACAATAAGGTTTTTGGCGCGGCCGTTTATGTAGATATAACCTGTTTTGTCGCGGTAACCAAGGTCTCCGGTCTTAAGCCAGCCGTCTTCTGTCAGGACTTCTTTGGTGGCTTCGACGTTTTCAAAATACCCAAGCATTACCGACGGCGATCTGACCGCGATTTCTCCGATTCCGTCCTTGTCTTTTTCCAGAATTTCCACTTCGGTATATTTTACGGGGAGGCCGACAGAAACGTTGTTTTTATGCCGCGGCGTATTCACGCTGATAAGCGGACTGTTTTCGCTCATTCCGTAACCGTGGACCATATTGAATCCGAACGAGTCAAAAAAGTCCGCGGTCTTTGGGCTAAGCGGCCCCCCGCCGGCGACCATCATCCGGATCGAATCCAGGCTCGCCCTCTTCCTTACGAATTTAAAAAATACCCTGCCAAAACCCGGTCTGCCGTGTTTGGCCTCCGCCAGAGCTATGGCGCGGAAAATGTTGAGCACCTTCTGGAACAGCAGCGGCTGTTCCTTAAATCCCTTGTCAATGGCCGCCATTACCTTGTCGTAAAGCAGGGGAACGGCGATCAGGAAAGTGCCGCCGGCGTCGTGTATATCATCCACAACAACTGAGCCGACGAGTTTTTCTACAATAATCGTCGCGGCTCCAACCATCAGCGGAGCGATAAACGAACATGTTGTAGGGTAGGTATGATGAAGGGGCAGTACGTTTATAAACACATCATCTGATTGTGCCTTTAGTGACAGGACCGCGGCGCTCGCGTTGGAAATAATATTTTTGTGGCTTAAGGTTACGCCTTTTGCAAAACCTGTAGTACCGGATGTAAATACAATCGAGACCGGATCGTTTTCGCCGAAATCCGCGGCTTTGGGAAGGCTTGTATTTGCCGCGTTTATTCCAAAACTGCCGTATGTGTTTTCTCCGTCTCCGGCCATGCTGACAAGGACCGGAGTTTCAATGCCGCGGCCGGCAAGTGAATCTGCAAGGGATTTCTTGCGGGCTGAATAAAAAAAGGCTTTTGCCCGCGTTATCTTTAAAATATTGGCGCATTCATTTTCGGAGACTAAAAAATCTACCGGCACAATTACCAGGCCCGCAATCGCAGCGCCCAGCCAGACCGCCATCCATTCCGGCCTGTTCTCGCACCAGAGAACTACCCTTTCTCCGCCGGTTAACCCCGCGGCAAGCAGTCCCCGCCCGATCCTATAACTCTCTTCCGCGAGGCGGGTAAATGACCATCTGGTAAAATCCTTTTTGCCGTCTGTCCGGTAAAGGATTGCCGCTTTGTCCTTCCATTTTGCGGCAATGGAATCCAGCCATACTGAAAAATTCGGATAAGTAAAATCCGGCCAGTCGGCGATATAGTCTTTAAATTCCAGCATAAAAACATTATAAACAAAAAGGCGAATTTCGTCAATGTTAATTATTCCTCAAAATTCGCCTTGTTAATTACACTTCCGCCGATTTTTCCTGCTGAGCTCTGTGTATGGCCCTGCTCATCTGGCGCAGCCGGTAAGCCGCAAAAACTTCCCTTCCGTATTCGGTCAGTTCCCAGGCTTCGTCATCCAGTGATATTGCCCTGGCGAGCCTTAGCAGACAGAAGTCCGCCATTATTTTTTTTATGGTGTTGGTTGGAGTGGGATTCTCCTTGCGTACGGTTTTTTCCAGATTGGGATTCAGAATGGCGCCAAGGAAACGGGTCAGCTCAAGGGTATTTTTGGCGATGATAAGTTCCGGAGAAAGGAGCCTGAAAAGTTTAATGTAGCGGATGACCATTGTGTCTTCCCAATTTTCGCTTGTGGTATACCAGAAGCTCAGCGATATTTTATTTGCGGCCAGTACTTTAAGACAATGCTTTATCTGTTCTTCTGTGGGTGAGGTGTCGCTGCCTTGTATACGCATGCGGCTGCGCAGATAATCATTTTCGCTGCTAAGGCGCGCAAGCTCGTTCGCTGTTACCGGCATCGCGGAATCATTTCCCCTTACCCAGCCCTGGCGGGGATTCAGGTTCATTTCGCGGACCAGACAGGTATAAGCTTTTTGGCACAGGTCGGCTGTGGTTGTCCAATTTATTGCATGATTTTCGCGGAGCCTTTTTTTAAAGTGTTCAAGGGCCTTTGCGGATTCTTTTGATTTTTCTTTTTTTGATGCCTTCCATCGGGCTTTTTCGTCAATTATAAATGACAAAACCGGCACCTGGAATTTTTGCGCCCAGGTATATTCGATTTCGGCGGAAAATGTTTTACCGGCAGCCGGGCCGCATTTATAGGCTATAAGGTTTACAAAATAATCAGATTCCTGAATGGCTTTTTTTATTAGTTCAAGATCTTCTGCGCTGTTGATGTCAAAATTTTCCATTGATACCGGAATCGCGCCCAGTTCTGTTATTATTTTTAATAATTCTTTGCGTTCATTTTTAAGATCATCCAGTGCAGAACTGAAATAAATCTGATATTTCTTAAACATAATGACTCCGTTTTTTAATTTTAATATTTTAATTATTATCGGTCTTTTTTTTCCATTTATTGAGATGCCGTCTTTGCGGATCTTGAAAAATTTTGGCCTTAACAATTAACATATCTATATGGATTTAGAAAAATTTACCATCAAGGCCCAGGAGGCCCTGAACAACGCTTCTTCTCTCGCTCAGAAGAATGACAATTCCCAGGTCGAAAACGAACATCTGCTTTTGGCGCTGCTGCAGCAGGAAGACGGGATAGTCCCGCCCATCGTGGAAAAAATCGGAGCGGATCCGGGGAAACTTGGCAAATCAGCACTTGCGCTGATCCAGGGACAGCCCAAAATGTACGGCGAAACCGCACAGTTAATGTTCTCGTCAGGTGTTTCCAAAGTCCTGGCCAAGGCCGAAAACGAGGCCGCTTCCCTCAAAGATGAATTTATTTCAGCGGAGCATCTGCTGATTGCCCTTTCCGCGGCAGAAGGCAAAGCTGCCGAAATCTTAAAAAAAGCCGGCATCAACAGGGCCGCAATTCTTGACGCCCTTAAACAGGTAAGGGGCAATACCAGGGTCACCGATCAGAACCCGGAAGAAAAATACCGTGTTCTCGACAAATACTGCAGGGACCTTACAAGCCTTGCCCGCCAGGAAAAACTCGATCCGGTTATCGGACGCGACGAAGAAATCCGGCGCTGCATGCAGGTTTTGTCCAGACGCACAAAAAATAATCCCGTATTAATCGGCGAGCCCGGTGTCGGCAAAACCGCCATCGTTGAGGGCCTTGCCAGACGTATTGTCGAGGGCGACGTGCCGGAAGGGCTCAAGAACAAAAAGCTGCTGGCCCTCGATATAGGCGCCCTGGTGGCCGGCGCAAAATTCAGGGGAGAATTTGAAGAGCGGCTCAAGGCGGTAATCCACGAAGTCCAGGCTTCCGAAGGAAAAATAATTCTTTTTATTGATGAACTTCACACCCTGGTCGGCGCGGGCGCTGCAGAAGGCGCGACAGACGCGTCCAATTTATTAAAGCCCGCTCTTGCCCGCGGCGAGCTGCGCTGCATAGGCGCCACTACCCTGGATGAATACCGCAACCACATTGAAAAAGACGCCGCTCTGGAAAGGCGTTTTCAGCAGATTTACACGCCGGAACCGTCGGTAGAAGACACGGTCGCCATACTGCGGGGACTCCAGGAACGCTACGAACTCCATCACGGTGTGCGGATCAAGGACGAGGCGCTTGTCGCCGCTGCAACCCTTTCCAACCGCTACATTACCAGCCGCTTTTTGCCGGACAAGGCGATTGACCTTGTTGATGAGGCAGCCAGCCGCCTAAAGATGGAACTTGACAGCCGGCCTACAGAGTTAGACAAACTGGAACGCAAGCTCCTGCAGCTTTCGATCGAGAAGCAGGCGCTTGCCCGCGAAGAGGACAAGGCGTCGAAGGAACGGCTGTCCAAACTTGAAAAAGAAATCGCGGACCTGACCGATGAACGCGACACAATGAAGACCAGGTGGGATAACGAGAAAAAAGAAATTCAGAAAATACGGGAAATTAAACAGCAAATTGATGATCTAAAAAACGAAGAAAGCCGTTATATACGCGAAGGCAATCTGGCAAAAGCCGCTGAATTCAAACACGGCAAAATTCCGGAGGCGCAGAATAAACTTAAGGCGCTTGCAGATCAAATGGAAAAGAAGGACAGCTCAGGCAAGGGCGCGCCGCTTTTGAGGGAAGAAGTCAGGGAAGAAGACATCGCGCAGGTGGTGTCGTCCTGGACCGGCATCCCGGTTTCCAAGATGCTGTCCGGGGAATTGCAGAAATTCCTTGAACTGGAAAAAGTCCTTGAAAAACGGGTCGTGGGCCAGAGCGAAGCGGTCTCCGCTGTTGCCGACGCAATCAGAAGGAACAAGGCAGGCCTTTCCGATTCCGCCCGTCCGCTGGGCTCCTTCCTTTTCCTTGGGCCGACCGGTGTAGGAAAAACCGAACTGGCAAAAACGCTTGCCGATTTTCTTTTTAATGACGAAAAAGCCCTGACCCGGATCGACATGAGCGAGTACGGCGAAAAACATTCCGTAAGCCGTCTTATCGGCGCACCTCCCGGTTATGTCGGCTATGAACAGGGAGGCCAGCTTACCGAGGCCGTACGCCGCAGACCTTACAGCGTCATCCTGTTTGACGAAATCGAAAAGGCCCATCCTGAAGTTTTTAATGTTTTTTTGCAGATCCTTGACGACGGCCGTTTAACCGACGGCCAGGGCAGGGTAGTGGACTTTAAAAATGTGATCATAATAATGACAAGCAACCTGGGCTCCGAATTGATCCTTGAGGCAAAAAAACCGGAGACCATCAAGGCGTCGCTGATGGAACTGCTCAAGCAAAGTTTCCGCCCCGAGTTTCTTAACCGCATTGACGAGACAGTGATCTTTAACCGCCTGGGCAAAAACGAGATCGGTAAAATTGTTGACATTCAGCTTGACTATTTATGCCGCCGTTTAAGCGAACGTAAAATTACGCTTAAGCTCACAAAAGAGGCAAAAGAACTTCTTGCCGATCGCGGCTATGATCCGTTGTTCGGCGCGAGGCCGCTCAAAAGAACAATACAATCAGATCTCGAGAACCCCCTGGCAAAGGCAATTATCGCGGGCAAGATAAAAGAAGGTGATACAATAACCGCAGATGTCCCAGATGCAGGGTCTGTTGAAAAAGGCTCTACGGATTTGGTATTCAAAAAATCCAAGTAAGAATTTTACCACGAATAATCAGATAAGAGGTTCTCACGGAGCCGCTGCGGAAGAAAGGAGGAAGGAAAAATTAAAAAGGAAAAATGAGAAAGGAGAAATTAAAAAGGAGAAATGAGGAAGGAGAAATGAGAAATTTTCTTCCATTTCTAATTCCTAATTTCTCATTCCTAATTCCTCCGTGAACTTTGTGCGCTCCGTGAGAGATCTTGTAACTTACTTAATGCTTACCCCATTTAACAGAGCGTTGAATCTCTGCGAAACATTGGCCTCGTTCCCGGGATTTTCCATTGACAGGTACAGCGTATAACGAAGATCGGTTTTATCTGCAGGGGCTTTTAAGATTGCGCCCATCGTGCCTTCGTTGTCCTTTGCCGAGACTACCGGTTTGCGGTCGTAGGGAAATTTTTCCTGGTATATATCGTTCCAGTTGTCCTGGTAATTTTTGGGAAGGCGGGGATCCGGTTTTATCCGTTTGACCAGTGCAAAGGTATCATTGCCGCGTGAATCACTGTTCATAATTATTCTGCGCACCCCGTAGCTGACCGAGTTGTCAAGCTTGTAATAACTGGGCGCAAGAAACAATTCCGAATCGCCGGTCCAGTCATATACGCCGCTGTTGATCGATAAGGAAATTTCACCGGCGCTGAATGAAACCTGTTTGGCGGTTTCCTGCCAGCGGAAGTTAAGGTCTTTTAAAACAGACGGCAGATTGCCTGAGCCGATATATTCGTTCCATCCGTCAAATGTCGCGGAGTAGGCGGACCAGGTATGGTCGCAGATTTTACGCAGGTCCCATTCGTAAATGTCCCGCTGTGAACTTGGCTTCATGACAGTATAAACCGCGGGGCCGTTGGGCAGCGGCAATATATACATGATTATGATCTGGTCGGCAAATTCAATAAGCCATTGCGCGTTAATCCATTTTCTTCCGAGAGCGTCAGTATATGAGGACACATCTTCCGGATCGCCGAATGACAGGATGCGGTATTTGTCGCTTCCCAGAGTCCTGTCCAGTCTTATATTTTGCAATATTGTATCCATGATATATCTGGGTTCAAGTGATTGCGCGAGGCTTATAGTTTTGGGTTTATTGATTTTATACAGATCATAATCTGAAAGATCGGCGTACATCAGAAGGCCGTCGCCGTTCAGGTTGTAATTCTTCGTATTGAGGTTTGAAAGTGTCCATTGATCGTCGTCCGGGTCAACAAAGTCAAGCTGCGGAAAATCCGAAGTCAGTGTTGAGTTGAGTATCCACATGTTATTATCACCGGTCAGGTATTCGGGAGCGTCTTTAAAAATATTGGACATGGCGATATCATATTCAGCCTTATATTCATTTACCAGAATATCGTTTACTGCCAGGTAGGTCTGCGGCAGTTTAACCGAAGTTTCAAAAGTACGGCTTCCGGTATTGGCAAGGATTAGGTGCCTGTAAGTCAGCTTTAGCCTGTATTCCAGTGCAGAACGTCCGCTGTCAAGAATAACTTCGGCCGGCAGGGAATAAAGGATATTGTCCTGCCGCATGGTTACCACGCCGACCACTTTGCCGTCCGATGTTACAAGCGGGCCGCCGGAGTTACCCGGGTTGCCGTCCGCCGATGTCTTTAAAAGATTCCAGCGTCCGGAGTCCTCCTCAGGAATTGTTCCCAGCACCAGGCCTGTACGGACTACTATACCTTCTCCCAGAGCGTTCCCAATGCTGAACACCTGGCCGCCTTCTTTATATTTTCTTTCAAACTGAAAATACGTATCGAATTTTTTATCTTTTACCGTAAAAATTAAATAATCTTTTTCGCGCGAGCCTGCGACTATTTGATCGACTTCGTAGATTCCGCCCTTGTTGTCCCTAATAAAATATCTATCGTAGATGCGGCTTTTGGAGCCCAAATCTATAACATGAAAAGCCGTTACCAGTTCGGTCGGAGAAATCGCAAACGCAGTTCCTATCGAATTATACTGATCGGTTCTGATATTGTAAGGAATCACCGACCAGTCAAGATCTTTTTCGAATACTGTCGAATCCTCCGCCGGTTTGGGCTGAACGACTTCAAATACGGCGTTCTGCGCCAGTTTAAAGGCCGCGGGCGTCAGCCCCGAGCCCAGGCCGGACGGACTGGATCCGCAGCCTGTAAACATTAACGGGATTAACAAAACCGCAAATAATAATGTAAAAACACCTGATTTCAATTTCAATTTTTGCTCCTTGTCTTCCATTCTTTATATTAAAAATACAGAATTAATCGGATTTTTCCAATAAAAAGCGCCCCAATTTTTCAAAAGCGATTTTACGGTGGCTCATCTTTTTTTTGTTTTCCATGATTAACGAGAATGTATGTGATTCGCCGTTTGGTATAAATATCCGGTCATAGTCCATGCAGTCAACATTGCGGCCGATTACTTCGGTGGAGATGCGGCCCTCGATTCTGCCTTCGAAAATCCTGGTTTCGCTGTCCAAAGGATCACGGTACGCCACTACCGATCTAAAACACGCGTTCCGGTTTTTACCTTTCAGCAGTCTGAGTATTCCTTCGTAATCCAGTTTTTTCATAATCCATTTGGTATTTAAACCCGGGAAACCCGGATACGCTTCAAGAAAAATCCCGGCGTCTTCTACCGCTACCGGGACTTTATATTTTTGAAAGGCGATTTCGGCCGCCGCTTTGGCAATGTCCAATATCGGGTCTTCGGCGTCGTCATTTTTTACTTCCGGTTTTTCTTCGTTAATTTGTGTTATCTGTATATTGGGAAAAACCGCCAGAGCTTCTTTTGCTTCAATAAACTTATGCAGGTTGCCTGTTAAAAAAGATAGCGTAATTTTTTTTTGCATGCTGAAGAAAATATTTGCATTTTATGGCTTGCGGGTCAATGCCTGCGGCATTTGTTCTTTTAGTTCTTTATACCGGTAGCAGCTCCTGATATGGTCGTTTACAACGCCTGTAGCCTGCAGGTGCGAATAGAGTATAACGCTGCCCAGGAATTTAAAGCCGCGTTTTTTAAGGTCGGCGGCTATTCGGTCCGACAGTTCGGTGCGGGCCGGGATTTCTGCAAGGGTTTTCCATTTGCCGGTAACAGGCTTGCCGCCGCAGAACCCCCAGATATATTCAGAAAAACTCCCAAATTCCTTTTGTATTTCCAAAAATAGTTTTGCGTTATTTATGGACGATTCAATCTTTAGACGGTTCCGGATAATACCGGGGTTGTCCAACAGGGCCGTGATTTTTACCTCATTGTACCTGGCTACTTTTTTGGGATCAAAGCCGTCGTAGGCCTTGCGGTAATTTTCACGCTTCTTGAGAATGGTAATCCAGCTAAGGCCGGCCTGGGCCGATTCCAGCACCAGGAATTCAAAGTGAACTTTGTCGTCAAACGACGGAGTTCCCCATTCGGTATCGTGATAGCAGCGGTACAAGTCCGATGACTCGCACCATTCGCACCGTTTTACTTCCATTATTTCTCCCCGGTTAAAAAATTGTTCGCTTATACCAAAGGCCGGCCCGCTTCTTCAAAAAACGCGGCGATATTCTGCGGCGGCGTTCCTCCCTGAATCGCGTGGGAAGGAGCGATGATGTAACCGCCGTTTTTTCCAAGGACATTTATGCGGTCTCTTACTTCCTTTCGTACATCATCCGGAGCGCCGAATGGCAGGGTAGACTGTACGCTGATTCCCCCGTGGAAGCACAGTCTGTCTCCGTATTTGTTTTTGAGCAAAACCGGGTCCATTCCTTTTGCGTTGAATTGCAGAGCTTCCAGTATATCGACGCCCATATCGATCAGGCCGTCTACCGCGTCCATCACAGCGCCGTCGGTATGGTACATGATTTTTACGCCTGCCGCGTGCAGCTTTTTATTAAGCCTTACGTGGTGGGGTTTTAATTGTTTTTCCCACATCGGCAGGGACATGAGAAGCCCATTCTGCTGGCCTATGTCGTCTGCCGTAAAAACTATATTGACGCTGCCGTCCGCCGCGTCAAGGGTCCTTTCAAAAAGCGAGATATAATAATCGGTGACTTTTTCCATTAATTCCCAAACCAGTTCGGGTTCAGTATAAAGCAGGGTAAGCATCTTTTCAAAACCAACCATGTACCAGCTTGTCTCAAAAATATTTCCCGCACCTGTCGCGATGGCGTATTCATTTTTGGAATTTATTTTATTTATTTTTTCCTTTATGCGGGTAAAATCAAACCAGTCCGCTTTTGGAAATTCATGATCTTCCAGTCTGGTTGTTTCGCCAAGACCAGCCAGCGGAAAATGTGCGAATTCCCAGTAGGTATCATAACCGTTGAACACGGGCTGACGTATTACTCCCCAAATGTTCGGTTTGCCGTCGCCCCTTCCTGTTATTCTATAAGAAGGCCCGATATAATCCGGATACACAAACCGTATATCCCTGGTCTCCTCAAGTTTCTGCTCAAGTTCATTTATGGAGAAACCCAGATATTCGGCCAGTTGTTTGCGCGCGTATTCATTTATGCCAAAGCCTACAGAGAAAGGAACCTTGTCGGGAGTCTGATGCCGCAGTGCGGCCAGCACGCGTTCTTTGGGAGTCATGATTTATCTTACCATAAACTTGTGGTGGCTTACAGCCTATTCCCCACTCCCCACTCAACCCTATTCCCAATCTTCTCCCAATTTTATATATTCAAACCATGCCAGAACAAAGTGTTGTACCTATAGATCAAATTCTGCCGAATAAACTACCCCTGGTTGCCCTTATGGGACGCCCGATTTTTCCCGGAATTTTTACACCAATTATGATTGGGAACCCGGTTGACGTAAAAGTAGTTGATTCGGCTGTTGCCGGAGACGGTCTTATCGGACTCGTTATGATGTCCAATGAGAATGAAACCCCTTCAATTTCCGATCTTTACCAGGTCGGGACCGCGGCCAAGATTGTCAAAAAGATAAATCTGCCCGACGGCGGGGTGAACATATTCATTTCTACCATAAAACGTTTCAGAATCAAAAAAGCTCTTCATGTTTCAAACCCCATTATCGCGGCCGTCGAATATCTGGAAGAAGAAGAGGACAATACCAGCGAAGTAAAGGCCCTGACCCGTGCCCTAATCAGCGAGATGAAGCAAATATCCGAGAACAATCCGCTGTTTTCCGAAGAAATGCGGCTCAACATGATCAATATTGATCATCCGGGTAAAATCGCGGATTTTATCGCAAGTATTCTAAATATAGACAAGACCGAACAGCAAAAAATTCTTGAGATACTCAACGTCAGAAAACGCATGGAGCAGGTGCTGGTCTTTATTAAAAAAGAACAGGAGCTTCTGCGGATTCAGAAAAAAATCCAGAAGGAAATAAACGAAAAAATCGAAAAATCCCAGCGTGATTATTTCCTCAAGGAAGAACTCAAGGCCATAAAAAACGAATTGGGCATGACCACAGACGCCAAGAGTTCGGAGTACCAGCGTTTTAAAGAAAAATTTGACGCTTTTAAATTCGATGGCGAAATCAAGGAAACAGTGGAACAGGAGCTGGAAAAATTCAACCTTATGGAACCCAACTCCGCAGAATTTGTTGTAACGCGGAATTACCTTGACACAATTGCAAACCTTCCCTGGGAGGATCCTGTACCGGAAATTTTTGATTTGAGCAAAGCCAGAGAAATTCTTGAGGCTGATCACTACGGGTTAAAAGATGTCAAAGCCAGGATTGTCGAGTATCTGGCGGTGCGTAAACTTCGCGGCGTCTATGCATCCGGTACAAATAATTCCGAAGCAAGCCTGCCCGGTTCCAAAGTTCCGCCGGGGAGCATAGTCTGCCTTGTAGGCCCACCCGGCGTAGGCAAAACTTCCGTAGGCCGCTCGATCGCGAGGGCTCTGGGGAAACAGTTTTTCCGCTTCTCGGTCGGCGGCATGAGGGACGAGGCCGAAATCAAGGGCCACCGGCGGACTTACATCGGAGCAATGCCGGGCAAAATTATACAGGGATTAAAAATCGTCAAAACAAAAGATCCGGTTTTTATGATTGACGAGATCGACAAGATGGGCGCCAGTTACCAGGGAGACCCTGCCAGTGCTCTGCTTGAAGTCCTTGACCCCGAACAGAATTTCAGTTTCAGGGATCATTATCTGGATTTGCCTTTTGATATCTCCCATATATTTTTTATTGTAACCGCGAATACTCTGGACACAATTCCGCTGCCGCTTATCGACAGAATGGAAATAATACAGCTCCCCGGTTACATTGATACGGAAAAACTCGAAATTGCCAAACGCTACCTTGTGCCCAAAAGCCTGCAGCGCAACGGCCTTGCCAAAAGCCAGGTCAAGTACGGCAAAGAAAGTCTGCTGCATATCGCAAACGGTTATGCGCGGGAAGCCGGCGTACGCAATTTTGAAAAAAACCTTGACAAGATCCACCGCAAGCTTGCCCTTCAGATTGTGGAAGAAACCGAAGAAAAAAAACCTGCGCCCAAACCGGCAGTCATGAAATTCGTCATGGACAAGAAACTGATCGAAACCCATCTGGGCAAACCCATCTTCCCGGACGGCGATATAAAGAGGGCAGATCGCCCCGGTGTTTCTGTAGGTTTGGCCTGGACCAGTCTGGGCGGCGACACCCTTGTCATCGAGGCAAGTTCGGTACCGGGCAAGGAAGGGCTCACCCTCACCGGTAAAATGGGTGATATTATGAAGGAGTCCGCAGCGATTGCGATGACTGTAGCGCAGAAGCTGAGCATAGAAAAATACGGTATCGAAGCTGCCTGGTTCGAAAAAAATCACATCCATCTTCATATCCCGGAAGGCGCTACTCCCAAGGACGGACCTTCCGCCGGCATTACCATGGCGGTCGCTCTTTTGTCCCTGCTGCGCAACAGGATCATAACGGATCATTTGGTAATGACCGGCGAACTCAGTCTGACCGGAAAAGTCCTGCCCATCGGCGGTCTCAAGGAAAAGACAATCGCGGCCCGGCGCAACAAGGCAAAACATATTATTATTCCCAAACAGAACCTGCGTGACCTTGATGAGATTCCGGATTATGTAAGGAACGGAATTGCTTTCCATCCGGTAGAACAATTTGAAGAAGTGCTCGCTCTGGCGCTGCCTGACTAAACGGAGGCCTTATGATTAAGAAGTCTGGATTTTTATTTTTATTGCTGCTGTCATTGTCATTTGCGCTTTGGGCAGAGGGCTCTCCGGATATGGGGGCGGGAAAAGAAATACCCAATCAGCTTTCCGCGGTAAAGGCAGCTAACCCAGGCGATTATATTTTACTTCCTTCCGGGAAAAGATATGTGCTGACAAAACAGGAAATTGAAATTGCCGCAGGTACTTTTAATTATAACGATCTTTCCGGCGTCAATGCCGAAACCAGATCGGACGGAACAAAAGTTCTTTCAATATCGCAGTCACATATTGTTTACAATTACCCTGACGGCCAGTCTTCCCATCTTTTCAAGACAGAAACTTCGTTTTCTTCATTTATGAATTATCTGCTTGGCAAATATTATATTACCCATTATATGGATTATGTAGGCAATTCAAATGATTATATGAGGATAGGCGCTCCGTCCTTCAGTGTGTTCCGGGCGAACGTTCAGTTTCAGAATATTTCCAACGGAACCGAAGTGCTGGAATCTGTTACCATTACGGCCTATAACTACAAAGGCGAAAATTATGTAATGAAGCTTTGCTCTTCTCCCGATTTTATCTGGGGAAATGTTGAAGGAACTTTTAAGCCAGTCGGTGAAATCCGTGAAAATGTGTTCGATATAAATTGATCGGAAATAAATTAAAGTAGGCGGAATAAATGAAAAGGCTGAATTTTTTGATTGCCGCTGCGTTTGCCGCGATTATAATGATCTCCGGCGCCGGCGTGATTTATGCGCAGACAAGCAGCATTGCGCAAAACAATAATGATGTCCCGTATTTGTCCGCGGACGATATAGCCGCGATTGAAATGGTACTTCCCGGCGATGCCCTCTCCGGTCTGGATGTTACCAAAAAGGCCGCAGAACTTTCCGGTGCAGCCGCTGTCCCCAATGCAGTCCCCGCTGCCGCGCCAAATACAGCCGCTGTACCGAATGCTGTACCTGCACCCGCGGTGCCTGCACCTGCTGCTGTCCCCGCTGCCGCGCCTGCTGCTGTACCGCCCAAACCAGTTGTGCAGGAAATTAAAAATGAAATTACCAGGCTTAATACCACACAGTCCGTTTATCATCTGCTTGTCCTTGACAGAACACGAAGCCCCGCCAATTCCGATATTTCAGATGTGGGTAATCTTAGAATTCTTTACAAGTACAAGCACGGCAAAGACGGTTACCTTGTTGCCGTTTATGTGTCGCCCGCAAGCGGCCCCGTGTTCCCGCAGCTTCCCGCCAGATCGCGTATTATCCTGGACTTTGCGACCGCGCAAAAAGCTACGATTAGGGATTATGTAAACTCGGCCGCTTTCCATAAATACGTGACAAACCGCAAGGTTATTTCGGATTTACAGAACGCGGTTAAATGATTTTTTATGGTTTAAAAAATTTTAACGCCAGCGGATCATGGGGATTTAAATCCAGAACAGTGCGGAAGTAACCGGCGGCTTCTTCCTGCCGGCCTTTTTTAAGCGCAATCATTCCCAGGTTTGAAATTATTTTTACATTCTCCGGATCGTCCCGCAGGGCCGCTTCCAGTTCTTTCTGCGCTTCGGCCAGGTCGCCCAGTTCCATCATGCAGATGGCTGTTTCGTTGCGCGTGTCCGGTGTTCCGCCGCCCAGTTCCAGAGCTTTTTTAAAAGACGCAAGCGCGTCGCTGTAGCGCTTTTGTTTCCGCAGCGCCCAGCCCAGTACAAACCATCCGTTCCATACCAGCGAGTGTTCTTCCAAAAAACCGTGGATAAGCGCCAGGGCTTCTTTTTCCTTGCCCTGCCGGATCAGTTCCAGACTTTTGGTATATTCAGTATTATCAAGGCCGGATTTTTCGATCCCCGCGATAATTTTTTTTACCCTGTTAATTTTGGCCGGGTCTTCGGCCAATTCCAGATATTCGTTAAAATATTCTTTTGCCCCAGCGTAGTTATTGCGCGCCGAATAAAAGAAACCCAGGTTAAAATATAGTTCAGGTAAAACAGGTTTCAATTGCAGGGCCGTCGTATAGGTTTCTTCAGCCTTTTCAAATAACAGGGACGCTTCCATTTCGCAGCCTTTTTTTTCCAGTACTCCCGCTTCTTCCTCCTGGATAAGGGCTTTGTTAAGAAGCACGCCCGGCGTCATGGGAAAAAGTCCTTCAAGGATAGTGATGATTTCCCCGGCTCCTGCAAAGTCTCCGTTTTTGGCTTTAATGACAGCAGCGCCGCTGAACTCATTGTAAATATCAGGTTTGAGTGCCAAAACAAATCTGCGGTAATATTCAACCCACTCCGGTTTTACTTCCGTACCGCCTGTAACGATTCTGATCATTCCCGCCAGTATCATCTCCCAGGAAAGCGTTTCCGAAAGCGTCTTTACATCAACCGGTTTATCGTCATCTGTTTCAACCGGCAGCGGTATTGAAAAGTCAACTGAAAATCCTGAGCCATTACTGTCCGCAGGCAGTGCCTTGATTTCATCTGCAAGCGAAGCCGGTACTTCCAAAAAAATAATTCTGCCGTTCTTCATAAGAGTCTGCCGTTATTTTACGGCTGCTGCCGGCGCCGCCGCTGTTGCCGTTTTTGCGGCATTATTTTCCGCCGCGGTATTTACCGGCGCTTCGGCTGCGGAAAATACATCCCCGGATGGCGAATCATCTTCCGCGCCCCTGGAGTCATCGCCTCCCCTGGAGTCGTCGCCTCCTTTGGAGTCGTCGCTGCCCCTGATGTCGGCGCGTACCTGGCTCAGGAAGTCGTTGATTCTGATTTTATAACCCATTGGTATTACCGATTCATCCAGCAGCAAGGCGAGGGCTACCAGTTCCTTGCGGCCTTCCACAGGTTCGGCTCTGATAAATTTACCTTTCAGAATTATACATTCTTTTGGATCTTCAAAATCCATGCGCAGGGCAACTTCCCTGTTTACAAGAAATTTCTGAACTCCAACCATTATAACTTTGGCGCCGGTAAACGAAATATCCCTTAAAATACACCGGCGGGGAACGCCCTGTATAAATACCACAATTTCCTTGGACGACAAATTAAGTCTTCGCAAAGTATCGGGAGTTATAAGTATCCTTTCTTCTTTTCGTTTGGCCGAATTAACATTCGCGTCCAGAATGCGGCCCATTATTTCTATAAGGTCATCAGGCGGACGCTGGGTAAACTGCAGGGTAATTATGGCCATATCCTGCGAACCGCCGTATGGAGCGGTAGATACGGCTTTGGAATTAACAAAAAATGTTACCGGGTTTCCCTTGTCCGGATCCCTGAAGGAAAACCTAAGGCTTGTCATGTTATTGGCCTTTTCCATTTTCCTGATTATGCCGGATTTTACATTGGCAACAACGCGGGCTCCCTGGAATGATGATGAGTAAATCACACAGGGCCAAAAATCGCCTATACATTTGAGGAATACCTGGTTAGTAATAAGTCCTGAAACCTGAATTATTTCTTTTGTAAAAGTAACATCAATGGTTCTGTACCGCTCATATAGGCTGATAATTTTTTGACTTGTTATAACACCCATCCTTTTAAATATACGTTTCTATCGCACGCGGGTCAACATCTATGATGCAACGCATGCGGCTGTAGACTTCCGGTTTTTTGGTGGTAAAATAACATTATGAAGTATTTTAATCTGCTATTTGCCGTCCTGGTTTTGTTGATATTGTCCTGCGCTACCCCTAAAACCGCGGAAGTTAGTATTCCCGCGGCTCAGACCGGCCCGCAGGCTGCCGATATCTCTGTTATTGCTGAAAAACCGGCGGAAAAAACCGATACTCCGGTTCCCGGGTTTTCTTCGATGATCCAGAACCGGAATAAGGAATTTACAGACCTGGTTTTTACACCGGAACTTCTGCAAATTCCCGGTTATGTCCCAGGCGTAGGAATAATTACTGCGGCAAGCCGGGACAAGGCTTCTTCTCTGGGCGCAAATGAAAAAACTATTTTATCCTGGGCCTTCCGTGACGCCTATACAGACGGGCTCCTGCGGAATCAGGCTTTAACCGGTGTTTTGGGCGGGGATCAGGTACACGGCTGGCCTATGACCGATCCCTTAAGCTGGGCCCAGAACTGGCAGACTGCTCTGCAAAAGCCGAACTCCTGGGGCCTTCCGTCCCTGGTTCTTGCCGTTGCTGACAGAGATATAATTCCCGCTGACGGCCAATGCAGGGTATTTACAGTCCAGGGCGATATACTGGATTTCTACGGCAAAGGTTTGGGAATCAACGGCGCCAACGGCAACAGCGGGTTTGGATCTCCTTTGGGGCAGGAATTTTTTTATAACGGTAATATTGCCCAGCGGTTTGATAACGGATTAATTGTAATAAATGATGACGGAACAGGAACTTTTATTATTGATACCCCGCCTTCAAAAGTTTCCGAAGACTTTTTTTTGCCGGATGTTTTAAAGGGACAGGCCCCGGATGCGGTTTACGGAGCTTTTGCATCTGCCTGGAAAATAGCCATGGACAGCGGTATGGCCAACAGCATGGCCGACAGCATGGCCGAAGGCGGAACCCTGGTTCCGGACGGACCAATACAATATGTTTCATTTAACGATAACCCGCAATTGCGCCAAATAATTTCCGGTTTTGAAACAAAAGGTTTTTATTATTTAACCATGAACCAAAAATCATCCGCCCTGGTTCTTCCGGATACATCCGCGTTACAAGCGCAGCAAACGCAGCCGGTACTGCAGCAGGGTCTTCCCGCTTATGCCAGATTTATCGGTTCATCTTTTTTGGAACTGCTGACAACAGGTTTGCCCCTGGCCGGAACCGAAATCCCGGCCGGTTTTACCTGGGCGTCCGGCGATGATTTTATGGCAAACATGGCAGCAGGTTTTGTTATTTACGGCCTCCCGGTTACAGACCCGGTATACCTCATCAGCGCAGATGACCATTCCCGTATTATTGAACAGCGTTTTTCTAATGGATGGATAAGCAAAGGAGAAATGAGAAATTAAAAATTAGGAATGTTAAGAAGTAAAATTTATTTATTCAAACGTTTCGGGTTTACCTGATTTCGCCGAACGGAAGACCGCTTCCATTAACTTCATGTTGCGCATAACCGAGTCCAGGGAAACTTTAAGTTTTTCCTTTCCCTCAATCGTCGCGAGTATGTTCCGGTAAAAATCACGGATATCTGATTTGACAACCGGTAAAGGTTCTTCCTTTATTGTGTCTTTGGTCCGGGGCGCCATGGTCTTTGTAAGTCCGGCCGCTGTTTTAATGGGAACAGCATCGTTTTTATTCCAGTCGGTTATCCTGACCATTTTTCCCTTTACAGAAAAATCATCTACCTGGGCGGTGCCGTCCCTGCCAAGAACATACCAGCGGGGCAGGTTGATAAAGTTGCTTGTTCCAACTTCGACCAGGAAGGCCAGGCCGTTTTCAAAAGTTAGTTCCGCGCTGAAACCGTCTTCCACAAGTTCATTGGTTATGTAGGTAAAAGTAGCGTAAACTTTTTTTACCCTGCCCGGAATCATCTGCAGCGCCTGATCCAGAGTATGGACTCCCCAGTCCAAAACCATGCCGCCTCCGTGTTCGGGAAGCGCCCGCCAGTCGCCCGGAATACCGCGCGATCCGTGTACCCTGGATTCGATGCGGAAGATTTGGCCAAGTAAATTCTGTTCGTATATTTTTTTTACAGTAAGAAAGTCCTCATCCCAGCGCCTGTTCTGATGAACCGTAAAAACTTTCCCTGCCTTTACAGAGGCGTCTATCATTTGCTGGAAATCACCGGAGCCGAGTGTCGCCGGTTTTTCGCTGACAACGTTTTTGCCCGCTTCCAGCGCCCTGATTACCAGAGGTTTATGAAGATCATTGGGAGTAGACACCAGGACTATGTCGATTTTGGGATCTGCCAGAAGTTCTTCCATGGAATTATATGGCTTAAGCCCGTGTTCTTTGGCAAAAGCCTGGCGTTCCGGCTTTATATCAAAAGAACCTGCAACCTTCAAATGTTCAATTCCGCCGCCTTCAAATTTCAGTCCGCCGAACCAGCCGCCTTCATTTATGAGTTCCCTGTGCCAGTTGCCCATGCCGCCTAAACCAATAATTCCCAGGTTATAATCCTTCATCGTCCGCTCCTTTAATTATGTCCGATTCCCCGATTTGCGGTTCTATTTCCGCCTCAGATGTTTCAGGGATGTATGTATCCTGTATTGCAGTTATAACATTATTTTTTAGAAATGAATATTCATAAATGCGCCTGATTAAATTGGTTATTTTGTCGCCGTACGCCGGGTCTGCGGCCCAGGTTCCGGACAATCCGCTGATTTTCGGAGACGAGCCGGAGATGACAAAATAATTTCTGGGATCAACCAGTTCCTGGTTAAGCGGTTCGTCAGAAGCATAAATTTTTAAATGCTGAATATGGGCCCGTACTCCGGTTCTGGGATCGGGGAACCATTCACCTTCCTGCCCCGGTCCGATTGCCCCCAGACCGCAAAAATTATTCATCTCTGAAGTAACCAGCCCTCCGAACCGCAAAAAACCGGTTTCCAGGCACATTTGCGCAAATGCCGCGTCGCAGTTAACACCTTCTGCTGATGCTTCTTCCACGTATAAATTGGCAAGTTCTTCCGCTATGCCGTCTGCGTCCGGATTAAAAAAAAGCAGGAAATCCGAAAGACTTTTTGCATCGACTTGCCCCTGTCCCATAATATATTCGGGAACCTGCGGCATACCGGGTTCGCTGTTATTTTCCTGTTCAGCTTGCTGCGCCGCTGCTTGCTGCGCCGCTGCTTGCTGCGAATATTCCGGTTCGGGCAGAATATAATTCTCGTCATCATCCTCAGGATTTGCAAAATCGGTTAAAAATTTATCGGTTAACGGTGAATCCGGGTAATCCTGGGCTTCACAATTACCGGGATAAATCAGGCAATGCATCAAGAAAAACGCCAGCGCCAAAATACCTGAAAATTTGCCGAACATCAACACAGTTTCCTTTTATTCGTGTTGAGGGGTTTAATACCCAAGAACTCGCTGCGCGAGGGAGCTTTAGGGCGCTCTTAAAGGTATTAAACCCCGAATACAAATACCTTAGAAGAAACAACATACCTCGTGGCTTGCCGCGAGGTTGTTGATTAAAATATTTCATATTTTTACTGAAATTTCAATGCAATTTGAATATTAATGCCATATAGGGTGTATGTATGATGAAAATTTTAATGATTGCGTAAATGAAGTTCCGGGCGACGGGTACAGGGCCCCTTTCATTTCCGATTTTCAGTCCCTCCCGATTTCTGAACGTCCCAGGGAGAGGCTTTTGGAAAAAGGCCCCGCTGCCTTAATGGATCAGGAACTGCTGGCCATTGTTCTTGGCCACGGCGTCAGGGGCAAAAATGTAAGCGTGCTGGCCTTCCAGCTTCTGGACAGGCTGGATAACCTCAAGGAAATTCCTTCCGCGGAAGAATTAGTACATCTTGGCGGAATGGGTACATCCAAAGCCTGCACTGTTATCGCCATGCTTGAACTGGGAAGGCGGTACTGGAATTTTTCCGGAGTCAGGATCAGATACCCGTCGGATTGCTATAATATAGTCAGGCATTACGCGAGCCGTAAACAGGAGATGTTTATTTCAATATCACTGAACGGTTCGCATGAGGTAATTGCCGTCCGGGTAGTGAGCAAGGGCCTGGTCAACCGCACCATAGTCCATCCAAGGGAAGTTTTTGCCGATCCTCTGACCGATCGGTGTTCGGCAGTATGTGTCTGCCATAACCACCCCAGCGGCGAATTGGTTCCGTCAAGGGAAGACGATGAAGTGACTGTAAACCTTGCGGCGGCCGCGGAAATCCTTGGGATACGTTTTTTGGATCATCTGATTTTTTCCGATAAGTCCTTTTACAGTTACCGCAGGGAAAAGAGACTCAGGGATTATCAAAAAACAAGCTGGAGCTGTGAAGGTTCATTGCCCGAGTAACTGCGCCAGTTTTTCCCTTAATTTATAATAATATTGGGACTCGGCCGGATAATGTTCAAAACTTAAAGGTCCGTGAAAATCTTCTTCGGCAAGAGCCAAAACCTTTTCCCGTCCCATTTTATTTTCGGCCAGGCATAAAAGCCTGTAATCCTCCAGGCTCTCCCTGTGAACTTCTCCCCGGATTGAAGAAAGGGGCCTGCCGTCCTCTCCCGGATAAACAAGGAAAGGATCGCCGGCCGGCCATGCCCGTATGCCGGAAGCTTCGCAGAACGGGTTTATGAGTTTTTTGGAATTTTGTGAATAATAAAAATTGTAGCCCCACTGTAAAAATCCTTTTATATTAAAATAATACATCAGAATCCCCATTGCCCTTGTACGCGCGGACGGCATGGCAAAGAAACGGTTGGGTACCAGGTAATACTGGCCGGTGCAATAATAAGTCCATAGATCCCTGACTTCCGCATCCAAAAAATCTTTTACATGATTTACCGCAGGTATGGGGTGTTCGACAATTCCTTCCCTGTAAAAAGTAACATCGCTTAACGCGTCTACGAGCAGACTCCCCTTTACCAGGGGCGCGATTAATTCCTTTGCCGCTTTATAATTTTTTATGTGTTCGGCATTTGGTTCATCCGAGACATGAAAAACAACATGATCCCTGTCATAACCGTTTTCTTCCAGGACTTTGCGCAGGGCGGGAACAAGCTGTCTCAGGAAATTGGCGTAGGCAGGATCATCTGCTTTTACATCCCAGCCGAATATTCGCTTAAGTTCCCCGTTGCCGCCGCTGCGGGCTGTTGTGCTGCTACGGGCTATAATTTTAGGTGTAAACGCGGCGCCCCATTGTGTAAAGAAATGCGGAATTTCCAGATATTTAATGCTGTGTTTTTTACAGATATTGCACCAGCAGATCAATTTATCAAAATTAAATGAATATTTATCTCCGTCAGTTTCTATATCAACAAGCTGAACCGTAGGACGTTCAGCGCCGGGTTCGGTATCAAGGGGCGGAGTAAAAACCGGAGTGAGCGCCATGTTGATGCCGTAACGGCTTACCATCGGTTCGATAAATGCTTCGATAATTTTCCAGTGTTCTTCGCCAAAAATTTCTGTTTTATAAAAATCGGCAAGGCAGTCTGCGTGAAACCACTGTGTCTGGATAAGGGTTTGCACCGGCAGTATTTGCGGTTTTACATCCATAAAAAAAGACAGCTCCCTGTTTAAAACCGCTTGTTGGTCTTTTCTTTTTGAGCCGTTTGCCATTACAGTTTCATTTAAGGTTTCAACTTTGACAGTAATCTTGTGTATTCCTTTCATGGCCGCCGTGACGCCCGGGAAATCAATCCAAATCGATCGGTACTGTCCTGTTACCGGTTTAAAAGTATCGTTTACAAGAGGGCGCAGCAAATCCGGGAACAGTCCGGGTTCCGTTGTCAGGTAGCCGCTGTCTGTTTTTTCGTGGCACGGATAATCCGCCGGTATCAGTTCAACCGAACTCAGCGCCGGCTTTACCGGCGCCCCTGTTACGCTTATTTTTAACGGAGTAACAAACGGAGCCGGTGTTTCGCCGGGATGCCGGGTATAGACAAGCTGAACCGCAGGTATAGTTCCCTCGAAAACAGGAATGATTTTATCTTCGTCCATCGGATGCGGCCTTTTTGACGGAAATACTTTTTCCAGTGAATTGGCCAAAAAAATATCATAGGCATACATAGGTTAAGTATAAAGTGAAAAAGGAGAAATGAGAAGTTAGAAATGAGAAATTAGAAGGGAGAAATGAGGAACCAGCGACATTCCCACTTACTACTTCTCACTTACTACTCCCTACTTACCACTCCCTACTTACCACTCCCTACTCCCCACTTACCACTCCCCACTCCCCACTTACTACTCAACTACTAACCGCTGTAAACTATCAACTTTTAACTGTTAACTTTTAATTCTTAACTGCTAATTTCTCATTTGATTAGAATAAACTCCACCCTTCTGTTTTTCCAGTTGTTGTTCTGATCCTGGGCGTTCGCTACCGTGAACTGGCCGCCCCTTCCGACATAACTCATTCGGCTCCTGTTGACGCCGTAACCGCTGAGTATGTCGACAACCGCGGCCGCCCTTGCGTAGCTCAGCGGCTGCAGTTCTTCGGTTTCTTCCCTGGCTGTCCCCAGTATGGGATTGGCGTGTCCTTCGACAGTTACCCTGTAGTCCCTGAACCTGTTAAGTATTTCCGCGACGCGCCGCAGAACGCGGTTGTTGGTTTCTATGCGATCAGCCGGCAGGCCGATAAAGTCGGCGTAGTTTGCGCGGAAGGTAATTGACGGCACCTGGATCTTCAGCAAATCGCCGTCCCTTATTACCAGAACATCGGTGCTGAATATTCCGTCAACTGTACTTGAATTTCCCAGCGAGTCTGTCGCGCTGAATGTATACGAATAGTCGGTAGCGCCCTGTACAAGTTCGCCCCAGCTGCTGCGGCCGTTCCATACGATTCTGTCTGTCGGACTGCCCCTGCCTTCCCAGCGGTAGAATATCTGTTTTGTGCCTTCGGTTTCCCTGAACTCCAGGTTCCAGAATGCAATCGGCGAGGCGTCAACGGCTGACAGTGTTATAAACATTTCATCATCCACGCCGTCGTTATCAGGACTAAAATACTGCGGCCTGTAGCTAAAGTTCAGGACCGGCCCGGAAACGTCAACGTTAATTTCCGGCGCTGTTACATAAACTTCATCGCCTTTTTCGTAATCAATATATAAGGACGGAGTGTACCATCCTTCCCTGATTATGCCGCGGTCATCATTTCCGTTCCAGCCAATATTTGCGGGAGGCGCGCTGTTGACACCGGCAAAAGTTTTAAAGACGCTGCCGGTTTCATCCTTTAATTCCAGTTTCCATGAATTGATGCCTTCCTGCGGTGATATAATAATATTGAAGTTCATGGCCTGTGACGGCTGGTTTGGCTTTGGCGCAATTGCGAGCGCCGATGCGGTAAGGAAAGCTCTGGGTATGCGGCCGTCTACTGTTATACTGCTTATGGTTCTGCGGAAGCTGTTTCCCGCATCGTCTGTTGAGGACAGCGAGAAACTGTAAACCCCGTCGGTTACAATATTGCCGGCCTGATCTTTGCCGTCCCAGATTAATGTTTTTTCCGGGGGCTGGTCAATCCAGTTCCACGAGCGTACTATGTTGTTTCCGTTATCGGTAATTACCGCGTTCCATTCGTCGTTCCCGTCGGTATTTACACTGATTGGCAAAAAGTCCCTTCTGCCGTTGCCGTTCGGGGCAAAAATTTTAAATGGAACCGATGTATCGCCGCTTGGAGCTTCTGTATCAAGGATGAAAGGTAATGTTGCGGCTGTAGGTTTAACCCCCGACCTGTATTCCAGGTAGAGACGGGCCGCGTAACTGCCGTCCTGAACCGGCGAACCATTGTCCGACTTGCCGTCCCAGATTATGGAAGCAGGCGCCATAGATGATCCTGTAAAAGTGCGTACGATTGAACCGGGGGACGGCAGAACCTGGCTGTTAGCGCCGGCCGATCTGTAGATTTCGATTCTCCAGTTAAGGATACCTGCTGTTTCCTGGATTTGGGGCTGGAGTGTAATCGAATCCTTTATACCGTCGCCGTTGGGAGAAAACGCCCTAAGATCCGTTGTTATAAAAACCGGCGTATCCCTGGTATTGATTTCGAATTCCACCCTGTTGGATCTTCCGGTATTTCCCGCAAGGTCCGCAGAAGAAAGCTCGTAAACGTAAAGGCCGTCAGGGGCAATGGAGCCTTCATTGGTTACTCCGTCCCATATCAGCCGTGTCGGCGGGGTTCCGCTGAACCTGAATGTTTTTACCGCGCCGGCCGGTGTCTCAGAGGCATTCCTTATCTCGCCAATCCACAAAATTTCTTCGGAGGCTTCCTGAATAATAAACAGTTCGTCTTTGGCGCCTGTATTGTTGGGCGCAAAAACCGGCGGCAGCCCGGGCCCCTGATCCTTGTCGTCGATCCGTATTGACGCCCTGGGCGGGGTTACATCCAGGGTAAAAGAAGGAGATACAGCCGAAGAAAGATAACCGTTTATGTAACGCAGCGAAACATCGGCCGTATAAACGCTCTCCGGAAGTATGGCTCCTGTTTCATCCCTTCCGTCGTATTCATAACGGGCAGGGGGAATACCGTTTCCCTTTAGGGTCCGCCTTATCTGGCCCCTCGTATCCCTTATATTAAATTCCCAGTAAACAATTCCTTCTGTATCCGGTATGTTCAGAATAAAATTCATCGTGTCTTTGATGCCGTCATTATTCGGGGAGAACCACGCGTCAGTAATGCTCAGGCCTATCTGCGGCTGGACCGTATTGACAATGATGTTTCTCAGTTCCGCTGATCCGGAATTCTGGGCCCGGTCGAATGAACTAATCCTGAAAAAATATACGCCGTCGCCGACGATTACTCCGTTATCATCGGTTCCGTCCCAGGTAAAAGCTTGCGGCGCCGTGTTTGCGAACCTGACATTTTTAACCTTGTTGCCGCTGCTGCTGTAAATACCGCCTTCCCAAAGATCCTCCCTTGAACCGTTCATGTTTATTGTAAGAGTATCCTTGTATCCGTCGCCGTCAGGAGAGAATATATTATCATCTCCGGCAAGCGGCTCGATGGTAATATCCGGCGGCGTGCAGTCCACCATGACTTTATAGGTTTGGGAAACCGCGCTGTTTTGGTTGTCGTCTTTTGCGGTAACCCTGAATTGATAAATTCCGTCCGGCGCTGTAACCCCTGTTTCCAGGATACCGTCCCACCGCAGCGTTGACGGAACCTCAACTCCGGATTTGACATCGGTTAGCCTGTCCCAGAAATTTTGTACACCCTGGGTCTCCGGCCGCCTTTCCTTGTTGCGGTAGGTGCGCACAACATTGCCTGCTTCATCCATAATCTCAAAAGACCATTCTGAAATATACCTTTGATCGGTTATGGATACAGGAAATTCCAGGTCATCGGACAAACCGTCATTGTTGGGTGAAATCCATATCATGTCCGGATAATCTATTGTTATTACCGGCGGATTTTTATCCACAACGCCGACAGTCCAGGTAACTCCGGCGCCCATGGCCCATATGTCCGCATACAGCGGTTTCGCGGCCAAATCCACGGCAAGCTCCCCGTCAGACGGCAGAGCGCCTCCAACGATGCGGGGGCCGCCCGACTTGAGTTTGAAATTGGCGCTTACTCCGATGGACGGAATAAATGAAGGGGCCTGCCCCTTGAGGGCTTCCCTGACATTAAAATTGGAAGCCGCGGTAACATTGACCAGTCCGGCAACGGTCATGTTTATCCCGAGTTTGCCGGTTACATTCTGAAAGGTTGGGAAACTTAAATCTGCGGCCATTCCCATTTTGAACGGAGAAGGATTGCCCGCTTCGCCCTTTAGATTAACAAAATCAAACGAAATTCCTCCTGCCGGAGTAAACATGGACGGGATCCAGGAAGCGCCTATACCGTGCAGTACCGCGGCCCAGGTAAAGTTTTCCAGCGGGCCAAGGCTGCCGATATTCCAGCGCAGGCCCAAATCTCCGGATACAATCCAGTGATCGGCCGTATTGTAGCCTATGTTAAGACCGGCTCCCAGATTCATTCCCGGATAAAATTCTTTGGCCGCGTTCAGGTTTCCCATAAATGTGGTATCTACCGGGAAACCTTTAAAAGGACTGTTGATCATTTTGAGCGATCCGCCGAATACACCGACTCTTGTCGGAAAAACGGCGCCCAGATTAAAAGCGTTTCCCCAGCCGCTCTCCTTTCCAAACCCCGGGATTCCCAAATACCCTATGTCAAATATAATCCGCTGGGCATCGCCTTCTGCCGCCGGGTTAACGGCGCTGGCCGGGGCTCCTCCCTTTAATGTGATAAACCCTCCGCGTCCTCCCATGGACGGCGAAAACAGGTCCATTGCCGAATTCGCGCCTACAGGTGAAACACCGTCAAACTGCGAAAAAACCGGAAATATGATTAAAATGGTAAAAAAAACGCTGATTATATATTTTCGTATCATGTTATTTCCTTTTCGGTATTTTTTTACCTATTCTATCATAGTTTTGACATGTAAATTAAAAATTATTACTATTCTCCGCGGAGGTTAGCCTCCTCGTAGGTTAACCTCCGGCGGAGACCGTTGACCGGCAATATGAAAACGATTTAAGATATTAATAACTAATTTTAGCGGAGGAAATTAATGAAAAAAGCTTTATTTTTTGTATTGCTGACGGCTCTGGCCTGTTCCATGGTCTTTGCCAGCGCAAATCAGCAGCAGGCCGCGGCAACCGCCGGACCTACTGTCAGGCTTCTTACAGATGCCACCGGTATTGATGACAAATCCTTTAACGCGGCGGCATGGCGCGGAATCCTGGAATTCTACGGCGACACCTGGCAGAATCAGAGCAAACGCGGCAGCCTTTATGATGTAGTTACTGCCCAGACCCAGGATATGTACATCCCGAACATCAGGCAGGCAACCGATGAAAAATACGATTTAATTCTTACCACCGGATTTACCTTTGCCGACGC
>Ga0123357_10000402_pt1 | contig 41111 bp, 17 predicted proteins | sample TergutEmb28metaG_FD_89873 | JGI IMG/M metagenome (GOLD analysis project Ga0123357, IMG submission 89873) | Embiratermes neotenicus P4 segment gut microbial communities from Petit-Saut dam, French Guiana - Emb289 P4 | ecosystem: Host-associated > Arthropoda: Insects > Digestive system > Gut ...
ACAACCAGTTAGTCGCAGACTCCTGAAGATGGTCGTATTAACGGCCGAAACATGTTGAGCATTGAATGAGTATTGAATAAATAATAAAATAAGTGGCACCAAGTTGGTTTTCTCTTTACTCAATTAGTAGCAGGTCTTTGGTTAGGGGGTTGCAAGTGGTTGCAGTGCACCCACTAGGAATTTGCAAAATATAAAATACAGACATGCATATCAGACCGCTAAAGAAAAACATTCGACACCCTACCGCATCCACGTGTTGCGTCTATTGAACCGCCGTGATTGGAAACAACTCATTTTTAAAAAATGTTTGTACAAGGTGGTTCAAATATGACCGGGACTGATGTCGCCAGATTTACGCACAAATCAGTCCCGGTCATATTTGAACCACCTTGTATGTGCAAGACGTTTCGTATCGTGTTATAGAGCTTATTATGTAATTAAGGTTTGATTTTGTGTTCCGAACAAAGGTGCTTCTTACGCTAATGCAAACGTAATATACAGTAGATACGTAGTATATGTATGGGTTAATAGACCATTATATGCATATATAAATATATGTATACATATACGTAGCCGCACTGACAACTGCTGCACCTACTGTATTCGTGGTCTGGCTACTGTCCTGGGTAGATGTTGGACAAGTCTCTCAGTATCGTGCTTGCTTTCCCTCCACCGTAAGCGAGGAACTTACGTTGGACGTCAAGCAGGTCTCTCTCTGTTACAACATGACACTTTGTGACGGGGTTGTAACAGGAAAGATCCCTTATTTTTCATCAGTTGTAAGGCAAATGCCAAGGTATAATAACAAAATAAAACGTGTATATCACTTATTTAGTCTAACACAACTATATTTACGTTCTGCTATAGAATATAACACTACATGTTTCGGCCCTCGGTGTGGGCCATCATCAGGTGTGACTTACAGATAAAGTTATACGAGGTGCATGGGAGGGGCGAGATCTCGTTTGTTTTTGATGGGGACATCTCGCCCCCCCCCCCATGCACCTCGTATAACTTTATCTGTAAGTCACACCTGATGATGACCCACACCTAGGGCCGAAACATGTAGTGTTATATTCTATAGCAGAAGGTAAATATAGTTCTGTTAGACTAAATAAGTGATATACACGTTTTATTTTGTTATTGTACCACACAACGGGGATGACACACCTTAGGATTGCCAAGGTATAGTTATAGGTGAGACGTGACCCGCTCATCCCCTTCCCTACCACGTCCAAATTAAGATCTGTAAGGAAGAAAACGTTACATTTTGGATTAATAGCTGATAATATTAGGCGATTATTGTACATCGTGAAGCTCTTTTTGTAATATCCTCCATCTATTTTATGTCCAAATATTCTTCTAAGACCAAAACGGGAGGGCAAGAAGAAATGCCAAAATGCGTGCATGTATGGAGGGAGATCGGAACCTTCACTAGCAGTCTTGGTTCTGGCCAAGACTGTACACTTCTTTCCAAAACGTATAGAAGGATTTAAAATTTAATTATAGTTGTTTCTTTAATTGTAACGGGGACATGTCTGACTGAATGCTATATGGCTCCTTTTCAGGTATGAAGGACCCTTGCGGTGTTATTCTACTGAGATCCCAGCGGAGTGGAAAGGTTTCTTCCATTAAACTTCTAATTGGAACACTGACTAGGCACTCTAGACTCCGTTAACAGCAGTGTACACATTTAGGGCTTACAGCGGGGCTGGGGTATTTGTTTGCATATTTATAATACAGCATTTGTTGACACTTGCTTGCCCTCAATCTTCTATCGTTCCGCCGTACTGATGTTTTACGACAGCTGTCGTTATATGTTTGTTGGTTGCTAGGAAAGCCTTGAACAAACGTTTTTTCTTTAATTTCTGATTTCATTATTACCTATTACTGAACAGGCTGATCTAGCGGCAGCACTGTATAGGTGGTTTTCAAAGCGTGGTCTGCGAGCTTCAGGTGATCTGCCTAACAGTCCCATCCTTCGCATTCAGAATTTGATTTTCACAGTTGTGATGGCTTTGCTCTATTTCTTGCTGTATTTTATTCTATTCAGATGTGAATTCCATATAGTTTCTTTTAATTTTGTCTGACAAGTGGCTGTAGTCATTCTCATTGACTTCGAAGTGTAATAAATAACGTTTGTGTTAGACGTGAAACGTGTCTCGGAACCGAAGGAAAATATTGCCTGCTCCTTTAAATATAGTGCATAAAAGCCTCTTACTAACTGCATTGAATTAAAACGCGTGGACCCCGACCCACGGCGAATTGGAATACAACTGAAAGCTGCGGGTTGTCACATGGAACGGTGGGAATGTAGACTGACGCGAGTTGTCAGATCAAATAATGTCCCTGTACTTGACCTTTTAAAGTTCAGCATCTGTAGCACGTGCAAGATAAAACAGGCTTAAATATCAAAGGGTCCGCGAAGACTTCGGTAATTTTTTAATAGTCCGTGGTTGAGGGGGTGCAGTTTTTGAACCACTCATGTGGACTTAAGCGTGTGAGGTAACAAGTTCCGGCCTGGGCCGGACAGTCGAGTGTTTGTCTGTCTCAGCGAATGTTCAGAATGCACAGAAAAGTGATTTTTAAATAGTTTTGCAACAGTAGATTTGTGTGTGCAATAAATGAACAGCCAGGTCTCGTTTTTTATTCACCACTTTCTAATTCGATCGCTATTAAAATCGATATTAGGTAGGTGTACGTTCCTTTGATCTTAATCGTCATATGCATTAGTCATCAAGTATCTAATTGTAAAGACATGCCGATGAATTGCTAAGGCTAAAAAGGGACACCCGGAACTTCATACTAACTTTCCTAGCTTCTCAAACTTTTCTATGTGGGAAGTTTAAAAAGCTCAAGTTATTTTTGAGTAACTCGAGTCACACGGAACCAAACACGTGTCTCATTTCAAAGCGCTGTGTATCTGTGTACACGTCACGCTTCGTCCGGTTTTCAGTTGTTTACTTTTTGTGCAGTATGCATTAGGACTGTAGTTTGTGGAATACTTTCCTATCGTTATCCAATCGTATCAGCGCAGGGGTTTTAGGAAGTTGTAAAGTATGTAACAAGTGCAGCGTGCAGCGCTAACATTGCTTGTTGTTTTTACATCGCTCACTTCATTGTAAACGGCACGGCAAGTATTTTCCTTCATTTTCAATGATGAGGAGAGTTGTTTCCCCATTTGGTTGCAGTTTGTCTGAAGGTCGTGCACACTTCACCGCGCAGCGAATTGGGTGCCTGTAATTGTGCATAATGCATGCAAAATACTGGCCAACTAGAATAACGCTGTACTACATTCGACTTTATAAGCATGGGCTGGCCACCTCAGGGTTTTATGCCAAGGAGGTTATAGACAGAATAAACGAAACAGTAAAAACTCCTGTCCCTGACAATATTTACTTTGTTTAGTAGATAGAACCATGATACCTGTTGCTGTGTGTGTGTGTGTGTGTGTGAATGCCTGGAAATTTTGTGAGGGTGAATGCACAGAAGGGGCAATTATTCGTTGCGGCTGTAAGATGTTTACGAAGAAGAAGGAATATATTTTTTCTGTCACATAAGCCGCGCCGTTCGAATCTTGACCGGGGCACCGAGCATCCTGATTATCGTGTTCTTCTTTACCTCGTAAGTAAATATCGAGACCGCATCCGACCAGATCCTCATTAATTCATTATACACCATCCAGTCATTCGATGCCATATAGTTCAGAGCAGTGTTCTCCAACTTTTCTCTGCTCACGGCACTCTTTTCCTTACCGCGAGATATCGCAGCGGTATAATCATTGAAGGTGGCAACGCTAGGGTAGAGTCGGAGACTCGCGCATGCGCAGTTGCGGAGATTGATTCTTTTGCGAATACTGTACTAACTGCATACTACATATTTGTAAGTTTAATTTATTTTAAAGAAGTGTGTTTGTAATTTTTTGTCTGCGGTAACATAACATTTAAAATTTCGCGGCGCACCAGTCATTACTTGCTGCATACTCTTGGAGAACCAATGGTTTATATTTATTATCCAGATCAACAAATACACAACTTATATATATATATATATATATGCAAAGTCATGAAGGTTATAAACTCAATAAAGTCAGTAGATTAAAATGTTGACATATGTGTTAGTTATAGTTGATTTTATGTGTGTGTGTATGTGTTTTGTGCAATCGTTGCTCTGGATATAAAATTGTACAGTATGCAAGGTGCATACATCAAAACACTGGTTAGAGTTACCAATAGAGCGGTAAAACCTTAAAAGCCTGTTGGTTAGTTTGCCCTGGACAGGTTAACTGCTCAGAACTTTCCATTTTTGCCCGCACGTGGTATTTGTGTGTTGCATACATGATTCTATTAATAATGTATCATTCTTTCCTTATGCAGCATTCACTGACTGGTTTTTCTAGTGGAAGCACACACAGTGTTCTCTGTGAGATACGAATTGAATCGTTTTTTATGTGTAACGTAGATCAGCTTTAGTCTTTAAAGAATTAAGTGTGGTACAGAGTACGTATTTCCCAGCAGGCATTTTGCCGTTTTGCATACCCTTAGCTTTGAAGTTTATTTATGGATGATGCACATCCATTATTCCAGTGCCATATTACAAATACCACGGAACAGGACAACTAATATTTCGTTACAGTGTTCGTAGTTTGTAGATTTAACTATATGCCTATAATTTTTACAATAAGCCTCTATTATTATTATTATTATTATTATTATTATTATTATTATTATTTGAGAAATGGATTCTTAATAACACTTCTACCGCGCACGACCTTATTAGTTTATTTTCTTGATATCCTAAGAAATTAGCATTCTATTCGAGTTTTGTGCAAAACAAGCCTTATTACAGGCCGGTGAGAATTCACTCAGAATTTATGAAGTAGCCCCCTCTTCCAATGCCGGCCCCATTTCCCTTTGTATTTTTGGAGGTTAGAACCATGGGGACAAACAAACGGGTACTTAACTTCATGCACGTCGCGCTAAGAACACGTTAACATGTTTCTTATATGCACCCGACTTATTTAGTTCATCCTAAAGTCATGATAATCTGTTGGGTAAATCCTGTCACTTGACTTTAAGAGAAGGAATCTCGTATAGCAAGCGTATATTCTCGGAAAATGAATTACTGTCTTGAATAGCTAAACCATTCCATTAGTTTAATTCTCGAGTTGCTGTGAGTGGTATTAGCAAAGTCATCGCTGTCGAGTGCGAACATAGAGTGACGTGTTAAATAGAAAACAGGGATTACACGAGGCGTAGTTTCATTAAGGAAATAGATGGGACCGTGTCGTGGCTCAGGCGGGTAATCGATGGCTTCCGACTGAGGTGTCCCGGGTTTGATCACGGGGTGTTCCATGAGTGACACCGAGACGGGGTTTCCCATGCTATTAACATTGTGCCTGTGCCTCATGCTCATGTTCATCAACCATTGACGGTTTAAATTTGTTACTCGGTATTATGTACACCATTGTTAAATAAACCACTAAGAAAGACGAAATCCTGTGGTTTTAAGGAGCAGCTGCGTAGTTTATAATCGACACCATATATTAGTCATCATCACGTAGTCTGTTTAAAGACGACACGTCCATGCCTCTTCGAAAGGGAGCTGTGCAGAGAGTGGGATCTAGTGCTTCCTCTTTTTTACTTACTGTCTTTCTAATTTCCTTAATGTCATCCAGTATCTGCTTACACCTTCTTCCTCGTCTTCCTCTCCCCTCTATCTTTCCTTCAATACCATGTTGTGAATGGTAGTTGCGACACAAGATCTAGTTAGCCTTGCACATTCTATTGTATGTAAGATGCTTCTTTTCTCCTTGACTCTTTCCGATACTACATTTCTCACACGATCCGTCCAGCTGGTATTCTCCATTCAGCACCAAGGTTTTTCTGATCTACTTTCCGGATTGTGCAGGTTTTAGCACCATATGAACACAAATGTTTTGTTGGAAAACCTGAAGGGAGGTGACGTCGTGGGCTAAGCGTAGGCGGTAAGATGGAACTGTTCTGAAATAAACGGGGTGTGAACATCAGAGCTGAATTTCATCTGGTTTATGATAATGGAGGTCCACTGAGGATAAAGGAATGAAAAGTGTTTCCATTTGGGAGGTGGGGGGCGGGTTGGCGGGATTTCGTCAATAGTCGAGGACCTGTTAGCTTTTCAGGCAGAACATTCCTTTGTTGTTTAGTTAGTTTTGTATATTGCGAAGTTTTTGGTATTTATTTAATGTACAGTCATATCTCATGTAACTAAGCTGTTCATGCTGCATGACTAAGGGTTGGGCAAAACGGACCTAAGCTGGAGCTTTCCGGAATGTGTAGGTGCAATTGGGCTGATTGTAATCAGTTAATATTCATGCGCCGAATCTCTTAACACTCGCACTGTAGTGCTGAATTGAATCGAAATTGTTAAACTTTGGAGAGGAGACATAAAGATAAAGACACACACACACACACACATATATATATATATACATACATGTAAATAGATCCTTTGTTAACATCTTTATTATTACTGCTACTATAAATAATAGGGTTGCTGAGGCAAGAAGTGGGCAATAAAATATTTTAATGAGGCTTCTGTGTTGTACATGTTTTTGACGTTGGACATTAGTGGGATGGATGATATTAGATTGATTTCCAGGCCTATTCATGCACCAAGTCATGAATTAAGATGCCACAGATACTAATACACCTCCTACTAAGGTAATTAGTAAGAGGATTTTGGATGAGTTACTGGGCATTGGAGAATAGGGTGTTATACTCTATTTATGGGGTATGAACCAAGTAGCTTATTTATCTTGCTTTTCTACATTGAAACTTTTTGATTACGTGTTGGTGTATGGTGCGCGGTGGATTTTGCTGCTTGATGGTGATAGTTTGATTCTGTTAGACGTAATATATACCATTAGATATTCATTCTTTCGCATAAACATCTGTTGTTGAAGAACCCATAACCTTATTCGTTTTTTTCACGATCAGTTAAATCGTAATATCCGTGTTTGCTGTTTGCTGTATGTACCCACCCACATTTGTAAACCTTTAGGAGTTGTTTCGTAAGTGGTATTTTAGTTGCCCCCCCCCCCGGCAAGCTGTCCTTAGTGCAGCTGTTGATAGGGGCAGCTGGTATGTTAATGTGCTGCATTAGCCGTAATTGTTACAAGTTTCACACAACTAAGGACATGGACTTGTCCAGTAATAAGTGCCGATAGCAGTAGATTTGCCTGACATTTGCAGTAGGTCGAGATTCAGACATGACCTTCATATTTGCAGTGAAACGATTCAATACAAGTGGCACTTCAAGTTCGCAGGAAAAAAAATCAGAATGTTATGAATTGGGAAAAAAATCGACTTTTTTAGGCGCGTTCGCAGAATTGAAAAAAGTGACTAATAGCTTCATGTCCGTCTGTACGTCATTCCGCATGCAACATCTTGGTTCGCATTGGACGCATTTTCGTGAAATTTGGTATTTGAGTATTTTTCGAAAATCGGTTGCGGAAATTCTAGTTTTCATTAAAACCGGACAAGAATAATGGGTACTTTACATGAACATCCCTGTTTGATCATATTATGTCTTTCAGTTTTTCTTGAAGTGAGAGACGTTTCAGACAAAAGTTGTAAAGAATATCAAAACACGCATTTCTTATTTAGAAACTCTCGAAAATCGTGTCGTTTATGAGATAGTGCGGAAATGTTTCGTAGAGCCGGGCAGGCCATCAATGACAATATGGCGCATGCATGTTGCCTGCTGGATACCTAAGGTTACAAAAACTCACTCGGAATATGTAATACTTATTGCTCTTCCACTGCAATATTGGTTACATGAACGCGCCTCAGTGTTATACGTACATTGCCAGTCTTGTTGAAGTATAGTGGGCGCACACAGGCACTAGTTTTTTTTTTTCCCCCCACCATGTCTAGCCGAAAACATTAGCGTAGAGGCAGAAAGTCTGAAACAGTTTTAGACACACGCCGAAAAATAAGAGAATGTAGACCAGACGTGGGTCTGCGACCGCTCGCTCGCAGGGGTTGTGAGTTCAAATCCCGCCGGGGATATGGATGTCTGTCTCTTGTGATTGTTGTGTGTTATCAGGTAGACGTCTCTGCGATTGGTCAATCACTTGTCCATAGGAGTCGTACCGCGTGTCGTGTGTCGAGTGTGATTGTGAAGCCTTGATAATTAGGAGGCCCTGGCCTGCTAAGGGCTGTGGCAGACCTTATTGTAAGGCAGGTGTTCACACATTTTCCAAAAATCTAGGAGCCACCTCAAAATTCTGGGTTCCAGAAGGGTGACAAGAAACAAGTTTCATACTGAGGATCCACAGATATTAGGCGGCACCCTACAGAAAGTCGTCGCCCGGAACTTCCGCAGCCCTGTTATATGGTTTTACTGCCTCAGGTTTGAACTGGAGGGACTGGGGAAAACCACAGTCTCTCGTGGTCAACCTCAGCACCGAGATATGAACCAGGGACCTTCGAAGCCAAATGCATGCTGAGTCGTTAGTTATGTTTTGTGCATTTCTGGCTGTCCGGATTTGATACCCCGGCTGTGTGTTTATATGGCACACTGAATTTTAGGGTTGAACATTTACAACACAAGTGTGTTTTTTTAAATGTTTTGCTGACCGCGCATCTCAGTATATTTATCTTAGTAATTAACCAACTTGATACACAAAATTTTGTTTTACACCTATAGGTGTGATGATAACAGAGGCTGTATAATACAATTTTGACCTCCCGATGATGAGCACATGGTGCTCGAAACATGTAGAGGCATGAAATAAACTTACTGTAAAACAAAATTTTGTGCATCAAGTTGGTTAATTACTAAGATAAACAAGTGCGTTCTTCGTAAATAGTACGACTTTGTCACATTCTTAATTTGCCCAACATATTCTTGAACATTTATCATTTTTAAAAATTTCTGTCACGGCATGCACCACAGTTCCCCAGTTTCAGTGCACTTCATTAAATACGGTTCCCGAAACTTTTGTCATCAGTTGGTATCTCGTGGCCTACTGTCGTTATGGATACCTAGACAGCTTTCAGATGCGAAGGATAGCTGCAGACATGAACAAGCAGATGCGGATATTTGACATGGGGGGCGTCCAGCGTGGCGTTGAGGCATGGTGCTACAACCATCTGGCATATTATGCAACACTACATGTGGCCTTCAGCTTTTGTTAACACGGCAATGAGCCGTCAGATTTCATGAATTCAGGAAAGTTCTAGACAGTGAACGACTATCAGCTCTTCAGTGACATGTTCTTGGAGTTAGTTCCACGAAGTCTTTAATGTCAGTGCATAGTGAAGGTCGTGTGGTTTGCTGGAATGCTCCGGTCAGGAATTACGAACATACTTCTAGGTATGTGACTGGACACGATAGGGATCTACACGAAAAAAGAACAAGAGTTTTATTTGCACGACATTTAGTGTAACACGGAGGCTGAAAACGTAACAACTGCACCAAATATGTACGTGGACGGTATGAGCTGCTTTCGCTCTCGGGCCATTCGATCGAATAATGGAGTCGTGGGTGCGATTACCATGTGTTACTTGGATAGTGTGTACGTCCACAATATCCTTTGTTGATTCGTCCTGTGTGGATAGACGTCTTAGTCCTACGACCCGTGGCAGTTGTCTTTAGGAGTCAATAGAGATACTGCATATGCTACCCGCGTTTCATTGTCATGCCCAGGTGTGTGTGTATGTATGTATATATGTATACACAAGAACACACACACACGTTTACGTGTTTGAAGTGTATTGTTTAACGACGCCGTCGGTTTCTAATTTTCTATGCGTCGTTGATAGACGAATGATTGAGTATGGAGGATTGGTGGAAAGACTACAGGGTGAAAGGGAAGTGGTTTGAGAATCTGGCCCAGTAACACTTTGCCAAAAAAAGTATGGACGCTGTAAATTTCTGGATTTATAGCATCGGTTATAGATGAACGAGTGATTTTGGGGCGTTAATGGAATTGTACTGACGGGAAAGCCGCAATGGTCTGCGAAAAAAGCTGCTCCATTACCACTTTGTCCACTGCAAGTTTCACATGGATTAGCCTGGTATCGAACCCGTGCCTCCGCGATGACAGATGGGTGACTAACCGCTTGAGCCAGGGCACGGCTACAGGGGCTGATTGTCTTGAGGAATCATAGTGTTGGAATTCTGAAGTTAAACGGGTCAGATATTTTGACAGGCGTATGTGAAGATCAAAGAAGATATGACAGTTTTAATACCGTTTCTTGCGCGGAATGTATACATTTCTAGGCTTGAAAGTGTATTTTATTTAGGTGAGTCACTCTGTATATAAACCCTGAATGGCCGAGTCTTGAACATGGAGCCCCTGAATAAGAATGAGTTGCTAAAATCTTGACTGGTGTGATGATAAAGCTACGCAATAAGGCTAAACGAGCACCTGTAAGCACATAAACAGGTGAAATATAACGCGAATTAGCGTGAGTAATCAGGTGGTATCAAGAAGGTTATGCCCGCCGTAACATTCGGATTTGAATTGCCACGAAACGGAAGCCGTAACCAAATCTGTGGAGTGCTCAGATAGTGGCGAGGGGTTTGTAGAGAAGTAAATATGGGTCGATAGAAGTGTATGATCGCAGTTCCTGTAAACGGAATTCTGTTACTTTTAGAATATTACTGGCTTATGAATAGTCGGTATAAGAGGTCGAAATCAGTCTTAATCTTTGTTGCTGTTGTTAATAATAATAAAAATAACAATAGTTCAGATTGAATATTACATAATAGTATTTCGGGAGAAGTCATCCCTGGAATAATCCATTTTTTTATTCGGCATGGGCAGTTACACTTAATTTGCATGTTAAGTTACTGTACGATTGACTTTATTTTGGAGATGGTTGTCAAAGTGTAGGAGAGTAAAGATTTGGTTGCTGATGTACTGAAGGCAGAAAGAAGAAGGAATGAATAAAAGAAAGAGCGAGTGGTAGGGAAAATAGACGGTTGAATAAGGGGATAACGAGAAAAGAGGGAAGAATGTGAAGAAAGAAAAAATAAAACAAGTAAGGCCTATGTAAATAACGATTGGAATGAGACAGAGAAAGAAAATGAAAATAAGTGAAGGAAGAAGAAAATGAATACATAAATTCAGTTGTCCTTGTTGCGTGGCTGATCAAACGAAAGTAGGCCTGCCTACTTGCCGCAATTTTAGGAGCATTAAATGCTACAAAAGTGCTCCTTCATCAAATTATGGAAGAATATGGAATGAGGCTCTGAGCTAGAGAAGATGGAATTTTCTGTATGATGAACTAATAAACCTCAGTTGGAGCAGAGTGCGATGTACTAGGCTGGAAACCGCTTCGCATTGACGGAAGGATCGATACGTGTCTGCCACACCCGTCTACCAAAACTGGGGAGAGGCTGACGTGGTTGCTGCGGTATAGGTCTATCCTTCCTTCTGTCGTAGACGATGAACTTAAGAGGACATATATTCGCACTGAGATCCCCCCCCCCCAAGCTTGTTCCTGTATGTTTACATTTTGGAAATATTTTTGTCCGAGGATTCTGAGCAACAGGCTGTCAAGCCAAGTTAGTACAGTTGGGTTTAATTCGTATGGGAAGCAGAGATTTCTCGCTTACGCTCCACGTCCAATACCTGACGAAAGCAGATGTTTATTGCAGCATGATGTTGCCAGTTATTGTCACAGTAATTCTCTGTTGCTGCAGGTCGTGATGTGTTAACGTTGGTGTTCAGGTAGAAGGAATCTAGTATATAGGAGGTGATACAGTTTGCTTTTAGTATTCCTTGATTTTTACATGGCACTGTTCCAGCAATGGAACATTCACGCTAACAGATGAAGATGCCACAAAGCTACGCGTGCGTGCCTAGGACTTCCTATGTTGCTTCCCATTTCATTAAAAATTCTGATATCACGTTTTATGTGTTGCCAGGAATGTAAATATTCTGTTATCCGAGCCCAGTTTATGTGCACTGCCTACCAACTTACCTGCGCACAAAAATACCCAACAGTTACCTACGTACTTACCACCTTTCAGTCTTCCTAAGTACATAGTATAAAAGGTCTTACTTGGAAAGTTGTTAATAGCTAGGGTGGTAAAATGCCTACGTTGAAAGAATTGGGAGGTTTATAATAGTTTGCACAAAAGCCCTTCATTTTACCCTAATCTGAGGCAGTGCACTCATTCAAACCCATTTCCCAAGGTTCGCCGTAATGCATTACTGTTGTTTGCTGCCTACCCCGGTGGAGGTCCCCCAAATGGTCCAAGGCTTCCGGGATATAAAATGTTATGAATTTCACATAGTGATATTCCACATGCTAGCTACGCGTGTTTCAGAATTTTGTACAGACAGTTTCCGACTTACGTGAGGGTTCCGTTCCTGAAATTTTTTTTACTCAACCCTAAATTTACGTCAGTTAGAATTGACCCCCCCCCCCCCCCCACTTACTTATCACAACTCTTCGGTTATGTGTGCCCTTTTACGTCAGTGTACATGCTGAGGATGCAATTTATATCAGTTTTTATGTGAAACAGTGAATTACATTTAATAATGACAGTACTACTACTACTACTACTACTACTACTACTACAACTACTACTACCACCACTATTAATAATATATATATTATTCTTATTAATGATTAATAAGAATTTTTTGTAAGTCCGGGTTTAAGTCGCATATTACGTAACCCGGAAACTGCATGTGTTACTGTATTTTTCCGCTTCCTGAGGTAACTGCGTTGTCTTAATTAAAGACGTTGTATTTAGCGATATGAATGTTCACATTTTGTAATTGGTCAGTAACTAAGTACTTTTCATCTGTAATAGTTAGGCTGTGTGAAATATTCCAAGCTATATAAATTCTGAAATGTCGGTTAATTCAGACTTCTAAAGGATTCCCTGGATAGGTGATCGGCCAGGCACAGTTTCTACTGAAACCCGGAGAACAGTGCAGGATAGAAGAACCTGTTTTCCACCCATGCCCTTAACGGGATGGGAACCCGCGTTTAGCGCATTCAGACACCGATTTATGTTGAACTTCGCGTTTTTTTTGTTTAAATTGTGGATTGTTGCTGTTTGGCTTACGGTGCAAGGGATGGTTGGGAAACGCTAATCCAGTGTCACTCATAAGACACGTCACAAGAGCGGAAATTTACATATATAGTGCAGCTAACTGCAAGACTCAGCCAGTGAATCGAAACAGCGGTTAACAAATACCGTTTCAGGAACATCGAATGCAAGTCTAGGTAACTGCAAATATTATCTATCCCTATACAAAAACTGGACGTGTGGTGTTAATGGAGCCAGCGAAGAGAATTAGTAAGAAAATCAGTTTAATGTACACTTTCGTCAAATCATTTCCTTTTACACGTAAGATTATTTTTTTCCCCCCATTCCTACTGACCAAGACCTGTTTGCATGTATTTGTCGTTTCTGGCAGAATTCTTCTGTTCTTATCAGGTAAATTCGAGAAAGAACCTAATGGACTATAGGATGACTAAGATTGAAATAAAATTGTATTCCTTGAAATTTTCGTTTTTCTTGTCCGTTTTCGCGCTTTTGTCATATTGGCCTCTACGAAGTGTGACAAATATTTGTCATGCATGGCAGTGTGGTAGGAAGTAATGTTTATATTGTCACAGTGACCTGAACGTGTTCAGGCCATTCAGAATAAGACCCCATGAAGGATATCTTTTGTTCGGGGCACCCATCAGTCGAGTTTGCGGTTTGTTTTAACAATCAAGTTTAGGTGGCCACTTTGTCGAAGGTTCTGTGCGGGAAGGCGCGGTGCTACGGTGGTAAACCCTTTGGTGGCCTTTTACAGTCAAAGCACCGAAGCATGTTGGAACAATGACCAACTGTTTCAGAGTAACAGATCCGTATGGGTACGGGATGATGCCTTTGATACGTAAAAAGCAGGTCAGCGCAGTTCATGTTTGTGGATACTTTGTTTCGGCTTCGAAAACGGACTTTTCGTACGGAAATATTGCTTTGGATCGTACTGGAAGTCTCAGGCACCACCATCACCAGTGCCTTTCTCAGTCATTCTGTCTGTCTGCTCTCTCTCTCTCTCACACACACAAGGTTGGGTTTCTCAAGTTCTTATTTTTTGGGCATACATACAAAACGCGATGCCAGTGAAACACTTCCTGCAGCCACTCAAAACGCAACTGCTGATTCATGTATTCATGTGAGCCAAGACGCGCCAACTCATTAGTGTAGTTACTTTCTTGCAAAGGCACGTGAGCTGTGTTGTTTAATTGGCTGGCCTCGCATATGTAAACTAGTTTTGGTTTTACATGTTCCGCACAGTAATCAGATATATAAATATTTTTAAAAAGTTTCGAGTAGTTCGCTGTACAGTCTATATAATCGCTGACCAGTCTGCACAGTACGTAATTCAGCACACGTGTCTTTCGTGCACATCATTCCACAGAACTATAAGTGTACTCCATGTACAACATTTTATCTTCCAACGTTTTGTACTCATCGATATTATACATTTGAAACTGGATTTTTTTACCAAACATTATATGACTTTTTAACTGTGGAATGATTTGGACACGTCACAAATTGTATTTGTATCCTTGCTCTCACCACCCTGAAGATGGCCACATGATTGGCCGAAACATGTCGGTTATTACTGTGTAATAAAGTTACATTCATACACCCAAATGTATGTGTTGGTCTTATTAAAGGGGCTGTTGAAAATGGCGCCGAGCAGTTACAATTGTCGTCTACAGATAGTTACGTTTCATATAATCTGCCGTATTCCCACCCACCATTATTTCGTAAGGATACCGAATGGAAGGAGATGAAGACAAATTTCTGCCCGCTGTTTTGTTGTTTGTGATGTGTGTACCGTACTTTTGCGTGATGTATTCGTCTGATTGTACCGTAGTTTGTTCAGCTTACCCGTGAATAAAATATGTGTTTATGTAGAAGTCGGGCAATAAATTATGCTGTCATTCTAAACAGTTCTCCACGAATGTTGTTGTGTATTTCCGAGTATCAAGTCGTGACAGTTGTGGTAAATTGTGTGGGTAATCTGATTTGGCAAAAATTGAAGACTATATTGCAGTTGCATTATGCGCTCATCGTTCTCATTGTAGAGGGTGGATCTTGCCACTTAGCCGCAGACACACAGGCATCCATTAAATATAGGCCGCTGCCGTGTATAAATTCCAACATCTTACTGTTAAAGTTATTATATATATATATAAAATATATATTATATATATAAATCGTATATTGCTGTTGGAATCGCGTAATGTTACATGTAAGTGTAGAATGTTATTACCAGTTACAGTCTCGCTCAGGTTTTCACTTAGTTAATAGGGAGTCTTCTGCATTGTGCGGACAACATACTTGATGAATGGGACAGATAGTGAGAAGGATCAAAAATGTATATAGAGGTTTGAATGCGAAAAGTGCAAACGCAGATGAAATATAATGAAATTTGTTCATATAGACATCAGTGGTTCATTGTTCCTTTAATCTGAATTTTAATAGTGATGAATGAACTTGCCCAGGATGTAGTGTGCCAGAGCCATACCGGTCACATGACTGGGCTCTGGTTCCTGCCAAGCCCGGCCTTCAAGGCTGAATACTAATGAATGAATGAATGAATATACTCGTACAAACACCAGTTACCAATTTTGAGGTGCGACATCCCCGTTGTTTATTAAATCACAATGTACAAATTGAGTGTGAAGCAGTCTAAACATAGCTGTATTTGGTATCTATAGCTAGCGATGGTGGGTAGCTAGCGTCAACTACATGTTTCGGCCATCATGGTGGCCATCATCAGGTTGTACATACTCAAGCAGATAAACTGATACATGCAAATTCAATCAGCTTGATTTCGAGATCTCGAACACCTTAACATTCATTAATCTTACTGATTTTGGTTATGGCTAGCAATAATACTACGAGTATTTTGGAGGCGTGGAGTTCAGGCGAGCTAGTTGACTTGCAACGCACCAACATTAAAATTGCATTCCGCACTAATAACACTATTTAGAACCAACTAACACACATAAACCACAAAACAGATAAATACAATCTTGGGTCTACGAACTTACATGCCCTGACTGCAATAAAGCATATGTGGGTCAAACCGGTAGAAGCTTCTTAGTCCGGTACAGTGAGCACAAACAGGCATTTAGAAACAACAGCCACACTTCAAAATTTGACCAACGCCTTGTTGAACAAGCACACTCCTTTGGCACCATACATAACACGATGCAAGTCCTTCACTACCAAAAGAAAAATGCACACCTTAACAAGGTAGAACGTTACTATATCCACGCAGAATTTACTGCTAATAACCATTTAAATGACAGAACATCTTTCCCAATGCAATCTCCTAAAGACCCACCAGCAGTAATAAATACCCTCCCCCTTACCCCCCCTCCCTCCGATCGTTCACACGGTCATTGAACCTGCACACTCCCAACACTAGCGCGGCTTCCACCCCGGGCGCACAAGAGTCTCAAGAGAAAAGTACAACAGTGACACTGCATTAAGGCTGGTTTAAGAAGCCCCGCAAAAAGTTACGCCGTTCGCCTATATTCTACCATACACTGCAGCTTTTCTACAACCCGATTTGAGCAACACACTGGTTACCTACGGTGAATAGTGCGCAAAAGCCACAGCATACTCCGCACGTCATGAGCTACGGGACACCAACCTCCACGTCAGCTAAAGTTTCTACCTCCCACCAGTAAGTACCTGGCTACTATTCACCCTGTGAAGCTCATCATCACACGTACATCTCACCACCCTATAAGTTTCCATGCTGTACAGAATGGACATGATCCTCCGTGCCTCGTAGCACACACCCACCTGCCACTAGATTATGCCTGTCAAGAAGCCGACCAACACACAACGCACCAGTCTACTGCAAGTAACTAGCTCGCCTAAACTCCACTCCTCCAAAATACTCATAGTATTACTTACTACTAGTCATAACCAAAATCTGTAAGTTCAATGAATGTTAAGGTGTTCGAGATCTCGACATCAAGCTGATTGAATTTGCATATTGTTATCAGTTTATCCACTTTAGTATGTACAACCTGATGATGGCCACCATGATGGCCGAAACATGTGGTTGACGCTAGCTACCCACCATCACTAGCTATAGATACGAAATATAATTGTGTTTAGACTGCTTCACACTCACTTTGTTCATTGTGACCAGTTACCAACGTTAAAAATAATTTAAAGTTCTGATAGCATGCTGTAGTGTCCTATACATGTACGTTTTACGGTGTTAACGATGATATATACTTATGGTGACAAAGGAATGTCTTTTTTTCCTTTGTAATTGTTTCTCCGTGCAGATAGCTTACTTAAGCCGAAACATGTAGGAGAGTGTATACCATGAAACAATACAATATATGTTTGTTAAATGTAAGTGCATTAGTTGGAATTATGTAATAGGGAGCGGGGGTTTCTCATCGAGGTTTTACCATCACACCAAGACGCACCACACTCGGTAGAACTCCTCTAGACGAGTGATCAGCCCGACTCCAGAGACCTAAACCTGACAGCACACAACACTCGCTAGAGACATCCATGTGCCCTGCGGAATTCGTACTCGCAATCCCAGAAACCGAGCAGCCGCAGACCCACACCTTAGATCTCGCGGCCACTGGGATCGGCTGGGAGCGGGTTTAGTAGTTTTAAATCAACCAGGGATAGTGAAGACAGTTGTCAGTTCGTTATCAGCCAATACTGTCCATTTGCATTATGCAATGTACATTTTCTTCGTAAAAATGTTTTATTTATGATTAGAAAGTTGAACTTCTGGACCTCCCGCGTACAAGCGTGTATTGTTATCCATTACGCCACCGCGGTCTGTAGCCTGTGAGCTTTCCGCTGAATGCCGGGATGGTACTATTCGTCACTGGAATACATTGGCCGCTTGTTAAGTCTACATGTGCTATTGATACTAACGACTGTCAGCATCTGTACAGGCTTTGCTGCGAAGCTGTGGGGCGTTGTGAAACACGCGAAAAAAATGCCTGACAAAGTGTTGGGGAGGGGTAGAGAGAGGGGGGGAGAGCGCCCTACTCCTCTTCGTGTGACCTTGCCCAGGACGTTTGAGTTCACGAGGAATGTTTGTTGTTTCCGTGCCTAATATCTGTTGTTACCGTCCGCTTTTAATTGCCCCGGCTACAGGTTACTGAATTACACTGCTCCCTTCTGTTCACAGGAGATTTGTCTCCAGGGATTATTTGCGGAGAAGCGTCAAGCTGGCTGTAAAGCCACATACTATGATGTTTTGAATAATTAAACATGCTTTGCGGTTGCGTAGTTTATTTAATAATTTCTGTGGCATCAGCTTGAAGTAGGATTGCTAATTACAGTTGCGGGAATGCTGTTTGATCGTTGCAAAATGAATGCTGTTGTTTTTGCCGTACACACAGGTAAGGGCGGCCGGGATAGCTCAGTCAGTATTGCGACTTGCTGTGGATAGGACGGCCCGAGGATCGAATCCTGGTGTGGGCGAGAATTTCCGTGCCTGTCCAGGCCGGCCCCGAAGCCAACCCAGTCTGGTGTACAATGGGTACCGGGAGGGGCGGGGGGCGGGGAGGGGTTGAAGGGGGCGTAGTGCGGCCGTAGTGGGGTGCTGGCTACCAAACCCCCTTCTATCGCCGAAGTTGGGAATTGGTTGGAGCTAAAACTTTGCTTTCCGTCACCTGCATAGGCTTGTCATGCGGTGACCTTTACCTTTACCGTTATGCCTTTGAGGTCATTCGAACTTCTGCATGGGATATCCTTATCTGTCTTCCACTTACACCCGGAAAAATTTGTTAGAAAAGCCTCATCCAAAGGTAATTTGTCGAGCTGGCGACCAATTTATAGGCGATCTCCTGTTTTTATACGGCGGGAGAGATGTAAGCCCTAATGATGACGAGGGTCGTCACCCCCCTGCCCATTTCTGAAATGCTTATGTCTTCTGTGGATGAACAGTTAATGGTGTGAATAGCCATGGTTTTCTTCCACTGTGTAAATTTTGAATAGTACAATTTTGATTTAATCTAGATGTTTTTTTTAAATGTAAACCTGGTAATAGCTAAATGACCAGTTTATCGTCTTATCTTCGGGAGCCCACTCGGAGATTTGACTACGGGCCCTGGCTGGATACACTACCCTTCCGTAAAGTGTGAGACATTTGGTGCCTGAAATGTGCTGTACGAGCGATGAATCGGATAGGGTAGTTTTGGAGGAATTACAGTGTACTTTCCAGCAGGAAAACTTCAGGCGCAGGTCTTGTAATTCGATACCGCGGAATGGCCCTTTTCGGGGGGTTTCGAAGTTCGAATCTTATTTGAAAGTCCGACTCGTTATTACTGAGTGGTGCGCTGTTTGTAATGAACATTTCTTCGTCCGGTCAGCAGTTCCCTGTTTTTTTGGAACGCAATGGTTCGTCACCGTGTCTCGAAAAGCAAGTGTAGTTCATTGAGATTAATAGTCGTTTTTACCAACTTGATGCACAAATTCTTTATTTTAATACATTTACCACATTCCTCTACATGTTTCGAGCACTATTATGCTCATCTTCAGGAGGTCAGATTGTATTAGTACATCATCTGGTATCGTCACTCTCTTTAGGTGACTGTTCAGTACACAGGTTACGAGAGGACTCTTGTAACCTGTGTACTGAACAGTCACCTAAAGACAGTGACGATACCAGATGCTGTACTAATACAATTTGACCTCCTGAAGATGAGCATAATTGTGCTCGAAACATGTAGAGGAATATACTAAAATGTATTAAAATAAAGCATTTGTGCATCAAATTGGTAAAAAAGACTATCATTATATTTGGGTGCACGGTCAACAAAATGTAAAAATTCGTGGAGATTGTCTTCTGGGATGCAACCCAATGCAATCTGGTAGAAATTTACCGAAGTGTAGATGACATTCCTTTATCTTAAGAGTGTAACTGAAAACCGAAGCTGCAGGTTTCTTAGAAATATTGGTAAATTTGTAACAGACTGCACTGCTTCGTATCTAGGAAGACTGTAATCTTTATTGTCGCTTCAGTGAGTACTCAGCACGCCGCGCAATTCAGTGCATGTCACACTTGACGGCTTATCGCTGTAGATTATTTTTCAGTTATCATTCTACAGCGTGATGCAAGCCTCCATGCGTGGGGTATGGTATCTGCTTTCCCCGTTGGATAGATCGGCAGTTTCCAGGTCATGGATTGGTCGCTGCTATCCAGTGGATTGGCCACCGAAGTCTTCAGACTGCGTGCAAACCTCGGAGGCGACTTGATTTCTACTTGTGGGGTCATTTGAAGGGCATGGTGTACCAGGTGCAAATACAAAATGTGGACCATCTAAAAGAACGCATTAGTGAAGCATGTGTGCGCATAAACACCAGATGGCGTTAAAGTGAACCGGTCACGAGTGGGACAGACGCATCCGTATGTGCTGTCAATATAATGGTGCCCATAGAGCACGTTGCGTAAATAAAGAGACAATTTCCACTCATGTATGGATACTTTTGTATCACCCTGTATCATATTATAATCTGTGCAAAGTGGGCTGTTCTCTTCAGGTTACGCAACCGAAATAGTGTGCGCGTAGAACATTACATTTCGTGTTCGCCCGGTTTTTGATGCATCTCTGCCTCTCACCACCCTAGGTTTAATCTTCGGAAAAATATTAGTTTTGAGAATATATATCCCCCCCATCTCAAGGTTGGGGTCAATTGACGTTCTGTTGCAGCCTTTTATGTAGTATTGTTAAAGAACATGAAATTGAACGCCGACAGATTTTCGTTTTTGGCCTTGCGATTGCCGATGCCACTTCCACGGAGCGCTGCCAGATGCTCCTGTGTCAGAATTAATTATGTATCGGAACGTGCTAGAGGACACCATGTGTAGTAGCTCAATAAGGCGCTTCAGTGTGATTTAATTTAACGAAATTATTGTGTTCTTCAGCATTTGGTTATTAAACTAGTGCTGACATGATTGGTAGCAGTTATAACAGACCGACAATTACCAACATGTTTCATGCTCACTTCCGATCGTACTGGAAGTACAGTTCCTAGGCACAAATCGGTTTAATGATTTGAGTCTGAGCGCACAGCTTTTCCATGCCGGCTTCTGTCCATGTAAGCTATATCTGCTGCTGCTGTTGCAAGTGTGGCCAATGTGGAGAACCCGAAGGAAAAGACGATACAGAAGGGCCAGCTGTTGTAACAACAACAGGCCTAATTAAACTCATTTGTTGTTTATTAGCGTTCTGACTCAACAGCCAAAATAATAGAACGGTGAACAAGAGGGAAGCGGGGGGGGGTTTGATAGAGAAGAAAAATTGTGACTACGTGCACGAATCGAATAGTAACAACAAAAACAATAATAATAATAATGATAATAATAAGACCAACAACCCAGAACTTACTGAGAGGGACTGCGAGAAACCACGATAAGTTAGAATAAACAGTCCCCAGTCCTCGATTCGAACGCGGGACCGTCTGCTTACCAAGGTTTGCGTACCAGCCCTGTTGGACCGTCGCTAAGTTGCACTATCCGTTGATAAATGTGGCCTTACAATTGTTCGAAATTACCTGGTTGCTTTTAAAAATATCGTGACCGGTTTCGTTTGTTGAAACCTATTTTAGAATTCAATAAATGGAGATGCTTACGTTTCTCTGCACTCGATTCGCCCGTTTACACGCCACTGGACTAATTTTTAGCAGTTAGGGCGCCACTTTAATTAAACATGGCAGTGGTGAAACAGGACTCGTTAACACTCCACTGGGTTCATACTCTTCAAATTCGTCGAGTATTGAAATTACGAAGGGACTGAAATTATATTAAAGCAAGCTCACGCATTTGTAAAGTTTATTTGTGTTTCATGATGGTAAAACGAAAGCAAATCGCGTAACTTTACCATGAGTGACAAAACGCGGAGAGTCGAATGTTTTTGTTCGATAAAATTAATTGAGTGAAAGAAGAATTGTAAATGTTGACATATCGGATATATCCATTACCATCTGGGTTTTCATAAACTAGTTTTTCAGTGAATACTTTGATTTCATTACCATGAATGCAGACTTAAACAGAGATTCAATTACAGTCGCTTTTTCTTTTAGTTCTGAAAGGGTTTGTTACCTTCGTATTCATATTGCATGCAAGAATTCTTTTCACAATACCACGTATGTAAGAGGATTTGATGCGTTCTGACTCATAATGGGGAAACTGGTGTCCCTCCGTCCGCGTGTTTCATCTGTGAAAGAACTGAATAGACGTCGATGCAATCTGGCGACCTTTCAGTCTCACACCGCGTTTCTAGTAGGCCTTTTATTAGACTGTTGTGAAGATGTTAGCGGCAAGTTCCTCTGAAGCGTCCCTAACTATTTCCAGTCTACCCGTCGTCATAAACCAGAGGACTTGTCTTAGTAATTGACCAACTTAATGCACAAATTCTTGTTTTACAATAAGTTTATTATATTCCTCTACATGTTTCTAGCATTTTTGTGCTCATCATCAGGAGGTCAAAACTGTATTATACAGCATCTGGTATCATCACACACTGTAGGTGGCCGTCCGGTGCACCTGTGCACCGGACGGCCACCTACAGTGTGTGATGATACCAGATGCTGTATAATACAGTTTTGACCTCCTGATGATGAGCACAAAAATGCTCGAAACATGTAGAGGAATATAATAAACTTATTATAAAACAAGAATTTGTGCATTAAGTTAGTCAGTTACTAAGATTATACTGAGATGCATGGGCAGCAGAGAGAGAGAGAGAGAGAGAGAGAGAGGGGGGGGGGGCCTTTTCTCGCCAACACTACTGTGAGAACCTCCAATCTTGCTGGCCTATATTCACTGAATGTTGTAATGGTCACGTTGTTGATGTTGCCCATTCCAGTTGATTTCCCGTTACCAGATGACTAGGTTAGTGGCAGTTTGAGAGTGTCTTCGTTTCTTCTGGCGAATGCCGGGATTAGGAATGATCAGCTGTGGGTGGCGGTAGTATTCTGGTATTCTTTGTGGGACGTACCCTGTTCGAATATAGATTAGGTTACTGACATTTTAAGAGATTCCACGTTTCTTTTGGCGAATTCCGCGATAGAGTCAATACATGTGACATAGAAGTTGTCCAAAATAATTTTCATACGCGCAGTTTATGGCCACACCCTGTCGCAGCCGACGTTTTTAACCTTTAGAGTTGGAGTAAAGTTGTTAAGTTACTTAGCACTCGATTTTGTGTTACAGAATTTGTCTGGATGTGTGGAATAAGTCTCATGGTTACTGAAATTCGAACTGGATATCTCCTGATTATGTTGCAGTTGTGCCAACTGCTCGATACACGATAGTAATCGATTTCTTTATCATGGTTTTAACGAAACGTAGTTTCCTTTTTGAGACTTCCGAATTATTTTACACACCCAAGGTTGCAGTGAAGATGTACTTCCGGAGGAGTGCGTAGGGATTGTTGATTCTGCATTAATACGCACTTTTACAGGGGCGCGCCACTGATAGGGAACTTGAAGTCTTCGTTTATACAGTCAAGTGACCGAAGGATTCATTACGCTGTTCACAGAAAGTTCTCCACTGGTCCTTGTCATGGGCCTGATTAATGCATTTAATATCCTGTCCGCACGAAAATATATTAAACTGTTTTTTATCGCGTTTAAAGTGCAGTAAGAAAATTATGTTTGTTTCCGTATGGGCTTTATTTGATCTAACAACATGCATCACCATTCGCTCAGTCAATGTAGCCACCGCTCACCGCTATTCCACTGTGCCGCGAGTTTGGGACCAGGCTTTTGATTTCAGCGTATTGATTTCCATTTAGTGTTGGGTTGTTACGCTCCGTATTAAAGGAAGCTGCTGGAAATGTTTCCGAGCAGCTCGCAGACACGCGTCGCATGTAATATATGTTACACGTTGTTCACCGCACGTCGAGGTTTTGCAAGTTAAGGAGCCGACGGGAAGTGACTGGCGAGAGTTGTCAGATAAAGTAGTGCCCTTAAACGTTGTTTAAAAATGCTGTGGGAGTAAATGCGAATTAATCGCAGTTCTAGATTGTAGGAGTGTTTACGGAGCACTGCCAAATATATTTTCTCCCCTCCATTACCCGGCAGAGGACAAGGGAGCAAAAAATATCAACGTTCTTCTCTCTGTTTAAATTCCCATTGAAATGCTACACAGTGATATCTCTTTCGTTTTGTAAGAAATGGCCAGTGATCCATTAGTTGGTAAGGAAATAGGTCATAAACATGCATATTGCGCATGGAATACTGTCTAAGTCAACATTTGCGGGATTTGGAGTTTTCGCAGCGTTGATGTAGATGCTGCTGATTTTCTGGGGCGTTGCGCCGTGTAGCTTGTGATTTAACATAATCGGACGTTCCCTCAAAATTATTCTAGGACCTACCAACCCTTGAAAACGAAGGTGCCACATTTTTTCGGAACGTCGTATTACGTAAAATTACCAACTGCGCAGTGGTAACATCTCAGAAGACCTAGCGATAATGCGACACGATGTCATATAAGCGCGCGCGTGTATTGTACAGAATCTGCCCTTAAAAGCAGCCAGTTATTTACGAAGATAAAGTAAAACAGTAATGCTAGTGGATCTGCAGGGAGACGTATCTCTGTAGCTTGGAAGTAGGCTGTATGCGTGCTGCCCAAACTTATCCGTATTGGTTTTGCATTCGACGGGGGTCTCAAATTGTGTTGCTGCGAACATGCCTGTAAAAGCTCGTAGGCGTAGACTGAGTTCCGCGCTTACGCCGGGCTTACACAGTGTCGTATAATGAAAACTCCTTGTGTTCGTACTGTGAGCTAAGACGTGGAGGGTGGTGACTTGTGTAGTGCCTTTCAACTTTTCTACGTTGGCCTTCTCATAATTAGCTGATTGTTCTCCATTCCCAGACGTTACGCAGTATGTCATGTGTCAGTCGTTAATTATGTGCTACAGTACACACTGCTTGTGTCTGTCGGTGTTAGTACTTTGCTGCACTTCGATGATCAGCAGGAATACACGCGTTCCGTCCGGGAGGCAGCTGTACAATGTCAGCGTGTATAAAGTGCCCACCGTAAATGCAAAACAATGAAGAAAATAACATGCCTCTAAATCTGGTGGAATGAACCGATTTATTGTGAGCAGATAAAAATTGTGTCGGCTTCAGCAGAGCGCTTTATTCGTGAGGCAGAAGCTCCGTTTGCTCTGTACAGTGTGTTGTGCTGGGAGGTAAGGTTTTTATTTAGTCTGACTCGTGTTTATAGCTGCTGAATTTATTACAGGTTCTGCGACACGGCGCAGTAGAATAAAGAGCGGGAACGCAGTAGGTTTAGGTAGCAGTGCAGGCTTGTAGGTTCAGAAATGGTGTTAGCCAGTACTTTGGAACAGAGCAAACGGTTGAAGCACTAACGATTTTGAATTTCGTCCCGCAGGTGACCGGCTGGGATTTCTTCCGGGACACTGACTAGCATCATTCATTTTTTTCCTGTTATTTTTAGTGATTTTTGCCCATCCATCAGGTAGATGTAGTGAGTATACTTTGAAATAGGCCACGACCGCTTTCCTTCGTACCCTATTTGATTTTAACGTTCGACGCTGTATAATGTGCACCAATAACAGCATCGTTAGAGAAAACATAAATACAGAGATGTACAAATCCCGTGCTCCTTGTTGTCAGGGCTAATAAATTTTGTACGGAGGCGCCTAACAGGCGTTGGTCCTCAGAATGGAACTGAATGTCACCCTTCGGACACGTACAGTTTGAAGTGGCTTCTAGATTTTTGACAAGTCGGTGGACCCTTGCGTAAATAAATGAAATCCTCAACCGTTTGCGACAAATGCCAAGATGATTACCACACACGAGGACCCGAACGGTTCCATCACGTCATTTTCCGTTCATCATTCACTGTCCACACTACCGTTCGACAGTATACAGTACAAAGATGGATCGTTGCATTGCTCTGGTTTGAGGACATTGTACTTTACTGTTCACTGTATGCAGGAACCGAATCACACCCACGATAACGAAGTATCAGGCTTCATGATTCATTTCTGCGACTGAGTTTGACACACTCATCGAACTGGCGCTGTTATATCGCAACGGAATTTGTTTTTCTGACCGTGACCCAGTGAAGGCCCGCGACACAGTAGATTCAGCAACGAGGTAAAAATCACTTCCTTATTTTGTGCCTCTGTCCCACATACACTTTGGACTGTACAGTGCATGAGACGATGGAGTGTTTGTTGGTTAAAGCGTAAATGAACTGTTTGCTTTATGAAGTGTGGTTATCAGCATCTTATTGGAGCGATGTATTGCGCTGCATAGTAATATAAACCATGAAAGCAAAGCTGGCAGTCGTCACTTTATCTTCGTATTTACGTTAAGTGGTATTGCAATACGTTCGTTACATTAGCTGTAGTGACGTACGCCGCCGGGAATTGTGGTATACCATCTTATCTTCTGCAAGGCTGCCTAGAGCAGGGGTGGACAAAATCTGGTTCGACAACATTTTTAAGCCGTTGTAGAATGGCGAGCATTTTCTCTGCACATTTGTACAATAAATTTAATGTAATTTAATTAGTTGTCGGGTACGGTTACAATGCTGTTGAGGAAAAGAACGGCTTTGGAGAATATTTTGTGCTGAGTTTAAACGTTCTCAACTGAAATTGTTATCGTGTCTTTTATTTTCTTTATGTACAAACAAGAGACAGACAGTGTCATGCAGCTTTACGTTTAAAATACTGTATATGAACGAAGAAGTTCACCCAGGCTTGTGATATGGCTTGCCAGTGCAACAATTTGCACTTTTGGACTAGAGCGAAGATAGGCAACGACAGATAACTGAAGAATCAAAAAACCAACTAGATGCCACTTGATATTTTATTGTACTACTTATAGGCTCAACATGTTTCAAGCATTGCTATGCCCATCATCAGGAGCTCGCGACTGTGATGTTGCTTACCACATTGGTCGTGTCCTTCTTGGTTTGATGTATGTTGGAGGTTAGGTGCAGTTAGGCCGGAGTAGTGTCCGGGTTGCAGGTCGTGCTTGAGTCTGCAACTCGGACACTACCCCAGCCTAACTGCACCTAAACCTCCAACATACAGCAAAGCTAGGACACGACCAATGCTGTAAACATCATCATAGTCGCGAGCTCCTGATAATGGGCATAGTAATGCTTGAAACATGTTGAACCTATAAGAAGTATAATAAAATATCAAGTGGCATCTAGTTGGTTTTTTGATTCTTCAGTTGTCACAATGATGCACGGTCCAATAAACATCAGATAGGCAAACACATTTTGAATGGTAACACGTAGTAGGCCTACGTGGGGTTTTAATTGTGGTCCTGATAGAAAGTGGTAGGACGAGGGGGGGATTTAAAAAGTGAATTTACTTTTATATGCATGCACCCCAATTTCCGAAAGGGTATTGCTATGTGGAAAGTTCCGAGTCCTCGCTCACTTGTCCTTCTGGTAAGAGCAATATCTAGATGATGAGTTTGGAGCACTGGTGGAATAATACTGACAAGGGAAACCTGAAGTACTCGGAGAAAGACCTGTCCCAGAGTCACTTTGTCACCACAAATCTCACATGGACTGACCTGGGATCGAAACCGAACCTCCGCGGTGGGGGGCCGGTTATAACCGCATGTTTTGAAGGCTTGATTTGAACCAGAATTATATTTAAAGATTCGGTTCGTACCGCACAGTAAACGCACTCGGTTGTAAAAACCAGTCTGTTGGTGCTGTGTTGGGAAATATCGCTGTTTGTTCCGATATCTTTTATGAAACATAGAAATATACTCTGTGGGTAGAATGCAGAATTCTTTAATGTTATAACCGGGTGGTACATAAAGTAACCACTGGATTTTAAGATGTTAACCCTTAAAAGCCTAGTGGCCACTTTATGCACATCTGAGTTTAATATTCAGGAGTTCTACGTCGTGATCACAGTGCATGTAGCCTGTGTTCTGTATGGATGTTGGTACAAATAGCGATTATTTCCTATTGAGCACTGACTGGGTGCTTTAAACGAGACGCAGTGTGTTATAGTGTGCGGTACGAACTGAATCATCACCTAGGCCTATAAATTAGGGTTTCCCATGTCAGTATTATTCTACCAATGCTGAAAACTCATCTTTATGTAAATAACCAGACGGACAAACGACAAATCCTGGCAACCTACTGAAAAGTAGTGCTGTTTCGGAAATCGGGGAGCATTTTGATAGAAAAGTACTTCCAATTTTTTCTGTCGTCAAAGGTTTGTTGTAAATTGAATCCTGTCTATGGATGCATAAATCCCGGTAATTATGTAGTTTACTCGCCCAACCTACCCAAACATTTTGCATCATTTCACGTGCACCGAGCAGAAAGTGCCAGATAACAGATTTACAGATCACTTAATATCACGCCTTTCTTCGAATAAAGTACAGGTTGTCCAGTGCTCACCATGAAGTTGTTTTTGTTGGGGGGGTGGGGGGGGGGGTGGAAGTAATAGCTACATTAATTCGTAACGTCGAGAACTGCGTTCTTCTGGGTTATTACGCAGCGAGTAGGGTACCACTACTCGCTGCGTAGTAACCCAGAAGAGCGCATTCTCAGCTACTTCGTGGCAGAAGCTTGAAATGAAGACTTCGTAACCTCGGCACTCAGTTGGATGACTGCTCAGCTTCACGCGTCCACCGTCTTAACCTCGGGAAAAGATATCCCTGTATCCATTGGGTACGAAATCAGGGTGGGCATCAGAGCCGGTCTTATTACTACCCGGTATCGAACTACGATTCCTCTTACATCTAACCCATAGCCTTGTGTCACTGTCCCGGCTGCTTCTGCTAATAAAACTTGTCTGCTCATACGTAATAGATACCGTCTGAAGTAGAATAAAACTGGACTAAACGGGTATTCTTCGCCGTCGGAAAAATTTTCAGTTCCGTGTACTGTACTAAAGCGAATACCGATGTAACTCAGCTTATAATAAATTGAAACTTAAATACTGAAATGAACACAATTCAACGTCAGATGGAATGTTTGGAATTTTTATTGTTTCTGTTGCTATCGTTTTTTCTGTATTTGTGCGTCCCGGAAATTTTCTGGAAAGTAGTATTCCGTCCACAGATGTGAAGTATTTAAACTCGACAAGCAGCAGAATATGTGCAGAATGTCTATGAATCGGTGGATTATAGACGTGAAAGAGAGAGATTTGCAAACGTGCACGGTCCAGGGACTAACTAGTTTCATGCGCAGTTTGCATTACGGCTTTTGATTTTGGTAATTAGTCACTAATGAGTTAATTGACCGACTGACTGACAGACAGACTCCATGGAGCAGAATCATTCTTGAGAAGCTAGCAGTTCCTCAGGTAAAGTTCCCCGCATTTTATGCAACCCAAAATTCATTACTGCCTTTACAACAGCTTCCACTTATACAGTATTTGATCCAACAAATTGCACAATCAGTAACAAATAATAATTTGTGACCTGCGTTCTTCCTACATGTTTCGACCTGTACGAGGTCCTCGTCAGGGAGATGTATACATAGACATACAAGTGCAGAAAATGCAAAGATGTGCGTGTAGAGAGTTAAAATACAACAGTGTTAATTAAAATCACACTAAAAAACTTTTAAGGTGTAAATCAGTTAACAAATGTATTTTACAATTCTAAACAATGTTTAATATTCCATTGCCGACACACATCTATATACATTTTTGTCATCTTCATTCAAAGGGAATTTCCGTGTTGTCTGATGGTGTTTATGCCGTGGTGTAGTGGTTCCCAAAATGTGCCCCGCGGATCCCAAGGGATCCGCGACCAGTTCCCAGGGGATCTGTGGAGGCATAGCTGTAATGGCTACTTGGAAGTATACTTATTTTTTAATTTAAGGGGTTAATGTTTTGTTAAAACTAATCGCGAAACTTGTTTAATCGGCGATGTGTTTATTTCCTATGACCTTTGGATATACAGGGTGAGCATAAAGTCTTTCCCTGATTACAGACATTTATTACAAGAAAACTACGTGGAATGCAAACATATTTTTTTTACCGTTACTTGAGTTAGTTTCTAAAATTTTATGTCATGTGTTTATTGTAACATTTGGTTTTTGGCTGCAACATTTCCAAACAGGTGGATTGGGAGAGATGCTCCGATACCCTGACCACCACCATCGCCGGATATCAACCCCCTTGACTTCTTTCTATGGGGGTATATTAAGGACAAATTGTTTTCGACACCAGTTCCAGATATTACAAATTTGAAAGCAAAAATAACACGTTTTTGCTACAATAACTGAAGACATGTTGGAGAACACGTGGAGAGAAATCGATTATCGATTAGACGTTCACCGTGCAACAAAAGGAGCACACGTTGAAGTGTACTAATGTGTTGTAAAAAAACTTCTTGCGTTACATTTAAAAAAAGTTTGTATTCCACGTACAATAGTTTTCTTGTAATAAATGTTTGTAACCAGAGAAGGACTTTATGCTCATCCTGTATAATTAAACTTTCTGTACCCACGAAGCGAGCAGCAGTCATTTTAATTAAGGTAAAATCATGCAGTTCATTGTTATGCGTGTTACAGGTATGTATTAATATCTACCTAAGATCAGGTTTGCGATATAAATTTTTATTTTTGGATACCTGTCGCCGGATACACTATTTACGTGAGCAGTGATGTGAGGACCTGTGGTTGTTTTTCGATACCAAAAGGGGTCCGCAAGCAAAAACGTTTTGGAAACGCTGCCATGGTGGATCACATCAGTACTTTCAGTACCCATTACTCGGGGACTAATAAAGACTGCGTCACGAACTCGTGAGGTGTCACGACGTACAGTGAAATAAGACTAATGTTTATTATCAGAAAAAAAAAGTTAGTGCTTGTGTGAAACAACCATGTCTGAAACGGAAACGTTTTTCACATCCATTTGGATTGTGCTATATGCAGCTGTTACTGTACGTAGCCATGGTATGGAACCGCTGTGTGAAATGTACTCGCCGTATGATAGAAATCGTTACGTCTGAAGCAAAGGGAGCGCAGTGCTCTATTAATAATGCAGTACCGTAATGTGACGTGTCTTGTGGCTTAATTGCAGACTGCGAGGAATGATGTAGGGGAGTATTTGCGACCTGTCTTTCGTATATAGAAAATTACTTCCGGGCGTGATATATGTCTTTATCCAGTAACATATACACACACGCCAGGGATCGGACTGACACTTTGCTATATAGAAGGTCTTTTCAGCTGTTCTGACACTACTATTGGAAAATGTAATGTAACGACTGTATGACAGATGTTTGAATTCTTCAAGCTTTGCACGACATGCATGGAATGGATGCAAGGTGGGAAGATCGCGTCTTCCGTGAGCACGTTATGTGTCTGAAACTAGCCAACCGTGATTTGTTAAAATTTGTTGTGGTCAATTCAAAGGTGTAGGGCGAATTTAATTTTGGTTTGTATCATTCTCGTACCACTATATCCGCCATTGCTTATGGTTAAACGGAACGATTATTGTAGAACCTGCTGATGTAACAGATTGGTACACGACAGTACTCCTTTAAGTTAAACTGATGCATGGGTTGTTTTCCGGTGTGGAGAATATGTACACGTCCTGGTTACCGTATTGTAGCCTTGTATGTTTAGTGTAAGCTACTTTTCGGTAAGACTTTTTTTTTTCTGCAGGAAATTAGTACGAAGGGCAGGGATCCATGCAAAATTGTAATGAAAGAATTTGAAAAGTGTAAGCCCTGTATACAGAAACACACGTGTTTGCACCCTGGGGTAGGCCCCATTTATCCACTAAGTACGTGGGTGGGTGGCCCCGATTTCTTGTTAACGCTGTGGAGAATAGAAAAATCCTGCCATTACCGGACGTTGAATTCGGATTTTCAAGTCCTCTAACCCAGAGGCTGGTCACTGCAACTTGAGCCATCCATAATTAACTACGCAGATATTAGTGTCGTCATAACGATCGGGAATCTGTTTTGCCTAACTGCTCTGACGTGACATTTTGCATCTTATGACGATGAGTTCCCTGGCTCATGTTTGGCGTAGGATTTGCGTTGTAGAAATATGCAGCTACAATATTATACAGTAGAGGGCTGCCTTTGCTGCAGATCCTCTCAGCTTCAAGAGATCAACTAGGTTTCACGTCTTCATGGGGATAAGAACGTGATGGGAGAGGGGTCGTAGGAGGGCGGAAGATTTGCGGCTAAGACGCATTAAAAGCGGCGTCGAACGAGAGAGCTGGAAGAGCTCAGAATTTATACAACCCATCCTTTGTAGCGCGAAAATCTCATATAATAAGACAACTTTGTTGTGTGAACCGCACTGAAATCTTTATGGAAGGAACAAAGTTGCTGACGGAGAAAGATTTCGTGTGATGTGTTTTGTAGAAAAGGGATACATGGGAATGAGAGGGAATCTGGCTGGCTGCCTGTAACGTGTGAGGAATTGCATGTCAGGTGGGAGAATTAATACATTCTTTTGTATGTTTGTGATTGCGAATGTACATCGGTCTGATTTGGCAAGGAAACGATGCCTTTGGCAGCTGTTTTGGTAATCCCCCCCCGGGGCCAATTTAAGCAAAAAAATAATCATTTCTTTTTCTTATTTTTATTTAATTTGTTGCTACTATAGTGCGTTTTTTATGTTTTGCTGACCGTACATCTCAGTATAATCTTTGCAACTGACCAACGTAATGCACAAATTCTGTTTCATAATAAGTTTATTATATTCCTCTACATGTTTCAGGCACTGTTGTGCTCATCATCAGGAGGTCAAAAATTGTATTATACGGCATCTTGTATCGTCACACTGCATGTGGCCGTCCGGTGCACAGGTTGAGAGAGTCCTCTCTCAACTTGCACACCGGACGTCCACCTGCAGTGTGTGACGATACCAGATGCTGTATAATACAGTTTTGACCTCCTGATGATGAGCACAACAGTGCGTGAAATATGTAGAGGAATATAAAAAACTTATTATGAAACCGAATTTGTGCATTAAGTTGGTCATTTGCTGAGACTATAGGGCGTTTGTTTTGTAGCTGTCCCGAGCACCACAGTTGCCGCGGGATGGTACGACGGATGAAGGTTTTTCGTGCGACATAACTGCTGTGTTCGGTAGGGAGATTAAAGAAATACCTTGTATTGCTGCATCGGCACGTGCGCCTTTCTGGAGATGTGGCGGGATGCTTTTGCCTTCCTGGGGATCAACAAAATGTTCACTGCAGAAGAGACCGAATTATGGACGATGTATATCGTTTGTAGGATTGAAACAGCTAATAACAGCGATACGTGTACTACATGTTGGTTGTAGCATTCCTGCGCGAACATTTGGTAGGACTGAGTTTTCACGGAACAGTAAGGTTTGTAGTCAACCGTGTGGAACCTCTTGTGGTCGCAATCTTTGGGCTGTAAACTCAGTAAATGTAAGATTTTTCGTGATTGGTTATTTAATTGTGCTATTATATGACGAACTTCGTGTTGAAGGAGAACCCGAAATGTTTGGAAGGCGGCAGTCGCTGTACGTGTAGCTCGGATGGCATAAATGCTTGTAGTGGTGAGAAGATGGTTGGGATACACGTAACTTTGGTGGCACAGAGTATGTGGAAGGATAGTACAGTAGAAGCTGGATGTTAGTGGCATGAGGGCGGGGAGGGAGGGTGAATTAAACTAAGCTCGGGATCTTGTCCGGTGATACTTTGTCGTTGTATTGGTGTTTCATCTTCTGAATTTATTGCCAAAATGTTGGTGGGTATATTTTTTATTTAATGGCACGGCGTCGAAAGCCGGAAACGAGAGGAAGAGACGGAGTTTAAGTGAATGCTGGTGTAGACGATACAATAAAGTGTATGCCTTCACCGTTCGGTTATGTGATGACACTGTTTCAATTCGTGAGACTATGTAGTAATTTAGTACAGTGAATTGAATTGCAGTAATTTACACAACAAAGAACGTAAACGCTTGGAGAATAACATTTGTGTTCTCGGCCAGTAGAGGACAACCTGTAATGCAGTAGTACACAAATTCTGGGCGCCAAGTCGTCGTAGCGACTAAACGTTTGTACGGTGGCACCTGATATTTGTGGGCCCTCGTATGGAACTTCGTTCTTGTCGCCCTTCTGACGCCTAGAATTTTGAGATAGCTCGTAGATTTTTGGGAACATTTGTGTACCATTTTCTAGTGGGTGTATATCAGAGGTCCGCAAATTCTCCAAAAATGTAGGAGCCCCTTTAAAGTTCTGGGCTCCAGAAAGCTGACATGAACCAAGTTCCATACCGAGGGCCCACAGATATTAAGCGCCACCTTACAATATCTAGTGGACTAGAATTTGTGATCACCTGGTTATGTAGAGTGAGACGTGATAGAATGTTCATTAGTAACAAAAGGGGCCTCGTTTTTGAGAACCTGTCCCGCATGAAGAAAATAGTTAAGAAACGCCTCTAGAAATATGTCGCATGAGTATAGTCCCGGTAGATGCATTACCACTGTGCTGACTCGTTTGGTGTGTTGGTATGGATGCCGTCTTGAGTCACGCTAGACTTGTGCAGCGCAGGATGGCAAGCTGTACCCGTTCATACAACCGCACGTGAAGTACTTGCACCTACACAGCATTTGTCTACCTGTGATACGTAGAACCAAGTAATCGCCAGTGGACACACAGGTTCTTTTAAACACACACACACACACACATCCTGCTGTGTGGAAACCCGGCTCATGTATGTGGGTTGCTAGTGGCGATGTATGGCACCCGGTGTTGTCCCTTCGAGTCGAAACCATCCATTTTGTTTGACAGAACGATGCAGTGGGTTAGGCTGTTGGTTTGGCATGATTCATTGTGGTGCATAATATTTCTTGTTCCAATAGTGGCGAGGTGTGTAAATTGGAATGAGAGGTTCACAAATATTTCACTGGTTATGTTTAATGTTGCTCGAAAGTACACACTCATATACCGAGTTGACTTTCGGTATTTGCTTAGCCACGACATAAGCCTGGCCGATTTTATCCCGTAGCCTGTGTCGGATATATTTAACCAAACGGCTAAAGATCCTAAAGTTGCCTGTATTTTTCGGAAGGAAATGCAAGGTGTAAGTTGTATTGAAGTGCCTCAGGAAGGGTTTCGTAGCTGGGTTTTTTGAGCGCGGTAATGGACTGCCGGCTTACAGTGGGGCAGTGAGTCTCTTGATTAAGCAGTTACATAACTTCTAATAATGATCCCACACCATGGGGGTGTTGACTTACTATGGCGTAGATTACCAGTCGGCGCCCCCCCCCCCCGCTGTAATCGGTAGGGAAATGACGCCCACCTCTCTTCTGTAAGAAGGCCCGAATATAGTCCGCAAGTACCAACAAGAGGTTTTGCTGTTTTACAGTACACTTTGGGGCCCGCCTAACCCAGGCTCCCTCACCACCGCGGGTTGTGTGGACTCCTTATGTACGCCACTGCATGGGTAACTGTGTGGTTTTATCTTTTTTTGTCCCTTTGAGAACGTGGCAAAGTTTTAAAAGTATTTGGGAACGACAGTGACAAGTCAATTATATTCACAAAGACACTATTCAGTTTGTAATTTTTTTGTCTCCCCGTTTCCGGTCTGTAATGCGAAGACTAAAGCGTAACTGTGACGGCGAATGTTGCAGATAGTATCAGGGAGACTTCTGTGTCAAAAGGTGGCCTCCAAATTACGGTAGGAAACGTAGGAAATCACCACCACCATTACTCCTTACTTACTCCGTGGAGCAGAGTCCTTCTTGAGAAGCTAACCGGTTTGCAGCTAGTAAAGAAATGTCCCGCATTTTATGGAAACCGAAGGTTCATTACCGCATTCACGTCCCCGCCACCTCTCCCTATCCTGAGCCGGCTCGATCCAGTCCATACCCCTACATCCCACTTCCTGAAGATCCATCTTAATATTATCCTCCCATCTACGCCTGGGTCTCCCAAGTGGTCTCTTTCCCTAAGGTTTCCCTACCAAAACCCTGTATACGCCCCTCCTCTCCCCATACGTGCTGCATGCCCCACCCATCTCATATTGGGTGAGGAGTACAGATCACCACCATTAAAATACCGAAACTGGCAATGAGTTTCAAAGAAGCCTGTGTTTAAAATTTGGCTTAAATTGGAATAATATCAAGGATACACGTTTACCCACACTGCTGTATTTTTTTTTTTTTGAAAGTATAGCCTGCATGCAGCATAGGTTGCATATTAATTTTCCGTTGTCGCTTGTGTTTCAACCACAAAAGTGCAATGAAACTTCTATTGTGGAACTTTTTGTGTTCGTGTTGAAAAGGCCATAAGAGGGCGTCAGTTTCAGTCATTTAGCGCGTTTGAAGTACTGCGGAGCGTAGCCACAACAGACGGAGAAAAAGTTGCGATGCTGACAGTTGTTAACACAGCGTGCTTTAAACGATCCTATGTATGCTACACAGGAGGTAGCTGGACAATACTGAACCTTGGTTTACCGCCCGGGGCACATGTGTACTCCACAAAATATTTATTATGATGAGATATAGTCCTAGATGTCACTATTGTCGCATAACACGACCGTAGTTTCTTGTCTTTACCAAACAGTTGCGATGTTGATATTCTTGGAGTTCGCACGTGTTCATCTTCGGAGAGGTACGCATTTCTGGGCTATTCTTGCAACCCCAAGGCAGTAAAATCAGCAGTGGCCGAGTTTATATCACGTTTATATTAGGCCACTTGGCATTTTTTTTCAAATAATAATATTTACATTTCTTGACCTCCCCTGATTGAATTTAAATTTTATATGATGGCGTCTAAAAACAAAGGAAAAAAGTACAATTTTGAAATATACACACGAAGTCTCGTTTAGATGGTACAAATTTACATCGTGGGCTATGTAAAACTGTAGCCAGGATCCTCAAACCTGCACTACGTGGAAAACCACAAGCTACTCAACAACCATTAGCGTGGAGGTCTTCATTCTGTCCCATATCGCTAGAGAACAAAAGCAGAGCAAAATGTGGCAAGTGCAGAGAATTTGTTTAAACCATCAGAAGAAAGTGCACCTGTCTTATATTGACTAGTTTACTTCTTCTTCTGCTTTAGGGCCCGTCCGCTGAAGCCCCGGATGCACTGCAGCCCATGGCTTATTGTGCAGTTGACTAGTTTACTTTTTGGCTTAATTATGTTTAGCATACCACTGTTAGAAGTCTTTTGGCAAACAAAAAACTTCTGAAAAACAAAGATCTTAATGCTGCCAAAACTGCAGATATATATATATCATACGACCTATTGTAACAAACGGTTGTGAAACATGGGCTATGACAGTCACAGAACAAAATCGCCTACTGATATTTGAAAGAAGGGTACTTAGAAAAATATACGGACCAACACAAGATAATGATGGAACATGGAGAATAAAAACAAATGAAGAATTAGAAATTCTAATTAAGAAAGAAACTATCGTAAGATTTATAAAATAAATATTACGCTGGGCAACACATGTAATCAGAATGGACACAATAAGAATTGTCAAAAAACTAACTGAATTGGAACCATGTTCATCAAGACCAGTAGGAAGACCAAGACTGAGATGACTCGAACAAGTAGAAGAAGATTTAAAGAAGATGAAAGTGAGAAATTGGAGAGAGAATAGTAGAGATAGAAGATTGTAGAACGAACTCATAAAGCACGCCAAAATCCACCAAGGCTTGTAGCGCCAATTGAAGAAGAAGAGCTGTACTTAATAACTTTATGTTTCGGTTGGCAGTAGATGTTTGTCTCAAGTATTATTGCTTTTAATAAGAGGAGTAAAATGTTGGCGACACAACGAGTGTATGTTATATCTTTATTGGTTCAACATGTTTCGACTTCAGAGGGTCATCTTCAGGACAGCGGAATAAAATTCATAAAGATAAATATATACAATTGTAATTACTTTTAAAATTGAGATCTCAGTTTTAAAAATTATTAAAATATATGTTGCAGTGTCAATCAAAGTTTATAAAATAGATACAAGTAAAAGTTAAAAACAGTTTGTGTTAAAATGTTTATGGATTGTACTGCCGTATCTTGACGTAGTACATGAAAGACAGCACATGCCTCACGGAAGGATGTCTTGGAGGTTATGTTTTATGTTGGGTCGATTGTCGGAGTTTGTTTTGCTTCTTACGTTTTGGAAGGTACGTTATAGATATTAGTGTCTGGATTATACTGGCATTTTATATGCGTTGCCTGGTCAGCTTTTCGGAAGACAGTTGAACAGGCAACAGGCCTGCAGATGACTCTTGGAGGTCGAAAGATGTTACCGAATTAAAGGTTATCCTAGATGTGCTTACGGCGTGTTGTTTCTGTTATTGTAAATCTAACACAACAGGATAACATGTAACAATTATTATTGGTTTTTGGGCCGAGTTGGGGGGAGGGGATACCACCGGACTCCGGGCAGTAAATTTTCATTACCAGTATGGGTAGTAACCCAGAGTTAAAAGCTGTTTGAAGACTACACGAAGTACAGGTCTTTTGTCTTTCAGTTATTAGCAGGTTTTATACGCGCGTGTATTCAGTCTCAGAATACGATAGCGGATCGTGTTAGGTTAGTCATGTCCGATTTATGTAATTTGTTTTCCTCTGACCGGTGGTGGGGATTTAACCGAGCGTGGTAGTTCTCACCACGCCCAAACATACTGGCTGCAGTTACGAATGTTGCTAATTCTGATGAGTCATAATAACATTTATGGGCTGGGATGACGTCGGTGTAGCGACTCGCTGCGGGCTGGACGGTCCGGGGATCGAATTCAGGTTGGGGTAAGATTTTCGGCACCCGTCCAGACCGGTCTTCCGCCCCACCCAGCCTCCCATACAATGGGTACCGGATCTTTCCTAGGGGTAAAGTGGCCGGGGCGTGGCGTTGACCACCCAGCCCCATCTAGTGCGGAGGTGAAAGAAAGAGCAGAGCTATACCTCTGCTCCTTCGTGGCATGTTTTAGGTTGAACTTTACCATTACCGTAATAAAATTCACTGATTTTATATTTTAGATGCCGTTAATGGTTCCAGAATAATGTAATTTCATTATGAGTGCCGCGTAATAGCGGTAACAGCTGACAACTTCCTGTAATTGATTTGCAGTGTTGTTTCTGAGTTCTGCATATTTTGCTGTTTACGCGATCATTGGGATGAACGCTGGCATGTTTAAAAATGAACGATTCCTTGTTGGAAAAAATTCGAACTGATAACTAGTGGGCAAGCCTATGGCCAGGCTTGTTCTCGTGGCGGTGGTGGCGGCGGCGGCGTCGGCTCGCTAAAACATACGTAGTTTAATATGTTCCGCAATTTCCGTTCATTAGTCAATTATTAGAAAGTCCAACTGACATACACTTACAGTAGTTTGTTTACCGTACCTTTGTATATTATCATAGTCTGGTACACGCGTTTGTTGTAATTATGTTCCTCCCTCATGATGGTACATATAGGGCCGAAATATGTAGGACACTTTGGTGGTACTTAGTGACATTGTAAACAAGCTGTTGTAAGTGTTAGTTGCACTTCTGTGTGTGATAGGCGCGCCCTAAATGCCGATACTACTGAACGCATAACGAATCATGTGATGCTGTAAATCTGTGTTGTGTGTGTATGCAATACTTGTGTTCTCATTTATATACTGGTGTAAATTCTATTGAAATATCGACGGAAAAATTTTACATTTAACCCTATGTGTGATTTTATAAGTAATCGTCTGTTGAGTCACCGTCAAATACTGATACAACTGTTTCATTGACTGTGCGCGCCACGAACATGGAAACTACTTGGAAAACATCTTGATAGCGTAGGGACTGCCTAGAGAGAATTTTTCTCGGAAAAAGGTCTAGGCTTCAATACCGATCGAAGCATACGTACCTGTCGACTGCTTGACTACGGGTTTGCTGTCCCCAGGGACGTGAAACCGTAACTCTAGAGACTTACCGCGTACGTACAGAAGTAAGAAGGGATTCAAACTCCTTGGCTGTTAGTAAATATGTATAATGTGTTAAGTCAACAGCAAATATGTACGAAGAGCAGGAAAGTTTAGTAATTTCAGTGACAGACAAATCAGATGTTAAGGATTCCGATTTCGCCAAAGCGCAGTAGGTATGTCATGTAAAGAAACTTTAAAATGTCAAAGAAACAAAAAGTTCTAATGCGCATGTGCATTAATTACTGTTAAATAACGTTAAGAAGGAAAAGTGCGTTCAAAAGTTGCGAGCAGCGAAGTTTAATCGCATGTTAATTATTTTCCAGTTCCGTTCTGTTTTAATTTATGATACAGACCCCCCCCAGTTAAATGAAGCAAATAATTACTAAGGAACTAAGGAAAGTCGTGTGGAAACATTGTCAGGAAGTACCACGCTCTTGGACTCCTTCGATGCTGCAACGTCAGATTGTGAGTTCAGGGAGAAATTCAGTGGCTGAGTCATTTCCTTCATAGCGATTTATGCAGACGCAGTGAGTTTCTTGTCTACATCACCGTTTTGACCAATACGTGTTTGTTTTATTCGCAGAGTACAACCAACAAGATGCAACGTTTCACAGTTTCTTTATTTCTGTAAGACGCTCTACGTGTTTCAGACGGGGTTTCCGTCCATCATCAGGAGCTCAAAACTGCACGTACAGCGTCAGGTATTTGTCAGACCAATACCTGACGCTGTACGTGCAGTTTTGAGCTCCTGATGATGGACGGAAAAACCGTCTGAAACATGTAGATCGTCTTACAGAAATAAAGAAACTGTGAAACGTTGCATCATGTTGGTTGTACTCTGCGAATATACTAGCGATGCACGGACCTATGAATGGTAAACGTGTCGTCTCTTCGATTGTAATTTTCCGTCATGTGCATTACAGGTAAAATGACAAATGGCCCAAGGAGGTAACTCGGTGCATTGCCAGTAGGACTTCGAATTAGAGGTTGCGTGGATCGAATACCGGGGTCTGCTCTTCGTGTATACCTCTGCCTCTCCAGGTAAATGATGGCAACTTCAACTTATTCTGCAGTTAGAATGTGGAGTTTGGAGTGGGGTGGCTCTGCTCCCGAGCCGCCTAAGTGCTTGATTTATTGGGGATGGGGGGGGGGGGGGGCGGGCAATTGTTTTTTTATGCTATAGGGGGTGCGTGGGT
>Ga0123357_10000403_pt1 | contig 41029 bp, 28 predicted proteins | sample TergutEmb28metaG_FD_89873 | JGI IMG/M metagenome (GOLD analysis project Ga0123357, IMG submission 89873) | Embiratermes neotenicus P4 segment gut microbial communities from Petit-Saut dam, French Guiana - Emb289 P4 | ecosystem: Host-associated > Arthropoda: Insects > Digestive system > Gut ...
AATGTTCATTTTTACTTTCACAAAAGCCCCCCCCCTGTACCTCTTCTGGGCCAAATCAATTTATTTTGTGGGCCCCCCCCCCCCCTCCCAATTCCACTTCCTGAATATCCATTTTAACATTATCCTCCCAGCTATGCCTGGATTTTACAAGTGGTCTCTTTCCCCCCAGGTTTCCCCACCAAAACCCTGTATGCACTTCTCCTCTTCTCCACACATGGTATGTGCCTCTCCCATCTCATTGGTGAGTTTATCACCCAAATAATATCTCATGAGGGGTAGACATCACTAAGCTCCCTCTTAGGCCCAAATAACTTTCTCAGCCCTATATTCTTGAACACCTTCATCTTATGTTCCTCCCTGAATGTGAGCGACCAATTTTTCACAATAGGTGTTAATAAACACAGTTCGTAATTAATATTAATGTGATGCAATAATACAGGATTACAATTTCAACACACTATTGTGTGTAACTATACTGGGACTTTCTAATGACTTAAGACGAAAAATAATTGTTATTTAAACAAAACTTTGAAAATTATGACAGTCTATAATAGTCCCATATCCAACTTCCAAAACTCAATTAGACTTCCAGAAAGGTTCGCAACTAGGCAAGTTATTAAAACTGTCACTTGCTGCAAACACACATGTCTGATGTGCAGTAACTCCTGTAATTGCTTTCATAGTAGAACACAGGCATCCCATCAAATAGTATCTTTCCACAACCAATTAAAACCAAACTTACTGAAGCAAGCTCAGGAAATTCAGATTTGGTCTGTAACATTTCAGCTATTTTTAAAAACATAAATTCAGTGTTCTGTACAGTTACCAAGTGAGGAAATTTTCAAAATGCAGAAAAAGTTCTAAACAAAATGATTAGGTTCATTTATGATCTGTACCCAGATTTTATGCCTACTGCTACAATGGCTTATCAGTTCAACATCAAAGTGAACAGCAAATACAAATTCCACAAAGTGAATGTTATTGTACAGTGTGTACAAAAAAAATATCTAATTTTTTAAGATATATAATTAGGTGACATTTCAGAATCTGACTTTAAAGAATGCTAAAACGGCACCCACCACAGAAGTTTGCACAGTGGTTTTATGATGATGAATTAGAAAGTGTGAAGGTGGCATGACAGACAACACTGTGTTACATGAAACTTTGTAAGTTGATATGAAAGTTACTGGACTCAGCAATGTGCCAAATGTGCTTTCTTCTATAGGTAAAATTCTAAAGAAGTTGGGCTATGGTCATTCTCTTACAATGTGCTTCCTGGCCTACTCTGTACGATTTAGTCTCATTTCTCTGATTCCAACACCATGGTGGGTACTGCCTGTGGAACTGTTTATGCAAGGACCCACATATGCCATGAGTTACACTACTATAGTGGCATATGCAAGTGCTGTAACACCCCCAGGAACATCTGCCACAATGCAGGGACTAGCTGCTGGCATGGATGATGGCTTTGGTGAGTACATTATGTGCAGCACAGATGTCAGGTCAATGTGTACTTTAAATATTACATGTGTCAAATATTCTGAAAAGGTATTTGGCATGAAATGACATTACATGATTACACACAGTAAATTGTGAAGAATGTAATGATTGTGACACATTTCATATTTTATCCCAGAATTTGCCACAGAAACTGTTATAAACAGCAGCTTCTTCCCTTTCTCTGTCTCTCCTCTCTCTCTCTCTGTACACAGATGTGCACATGCACCCACCCAACCAGGTCCCCCCCCCCACACACACACACACGCACACACAAAATTGTCCCTTCTTCAATGCAACAGTTAGGGGGAGTGATCACGGTATGTCGGGCATTCCACATTGCGTGAATTGATCTTGGGAAAAATAGGGTTACATGAGTGCAGATGCTTACCCATCTCCCATCTTCATCCTGTTAATACTTTCCTTGCTGCTGCATCACACATTCACTTTATATATCCCAACCACAGTGCTGCACTAATTTCTCACCTCTCCCATGTGTGCTACATGTGTGACTGACCAGCCTCACTTTCTTTCTTTTGATCACCATAAAAATATTTGAATACTGTAAATTATGAAGTTGCTTATTACATAACATTCTCCATTCTTCTGTGATCTTCCTCTCTCTTAGGTCCAAATATTCTCCTTAGCACCCTGTTCCCAAACTTTTTCACTCTTTCTTTAGGATCAGTCATCTAATTGTCACGTTCTCCTCCTTATGTAGGGTACGCTATAGGTAGTCTCATTGGCGGTTTGCTGTACCATGAGGTGGGAGGCAAAGTGGCGCTTATAATCTTCTGTGCCATATCTTTTGTCTGCTGTGTAATGCATTTTGTGCTGTATGAATGCAGTCTCAAACATACAAATTTGCCCACAGGTAAGTTCCTTCAGTTCAATATCTGCTGGGAACAGTTATGTTTAGGAATTGTTTGTGATTATCACTACCTTGTTACATGTTGCAGGATGCAGCAATGAACCAGAATACAAGCCTCCACTTGATGCAATTGAGGCAATACAAGTGGCTACAAGTTCTGAGATAGATAAAAACTCACGATAACAAGCATCCCAGATTTAATGATGAGATGGTTAAAGACTGGGGTACTGAGTTGACATATCCAGGCCCTGCATAGCAATTAGCATATTTAATGTCAGTTTAAACATGCATTTGCTTTCCATGGCTTCAAAAGGTAGTCACAATGACAGCAAGATGTGCAGCAGGCCATAAAAATTACAAACACCCAAGTACAATTTAAGATCTTGGGGCGGATTTACATACAGTGTTCAAATGACAAACATTATATTCATGTATATACAGCTGGTACCATACCTTTTAAATTAATACCATGTAAGGAAAACCACTTAAAATCAAGTTATTTCAAATATTAAAATTCATGAACCAAGTACAAGTAATGTGTGTATAATTATCCTTTTAATATCATGATAAAATGAACCTTTTTATTGGTAAGACTTCTGAGAACAAATGGTATATTGTTGAAAATTTTGGTTCCAGCTTAGATGTAATATTCTGAAAGCGTGAAAGGTTGGCCACTGCTCTGTTGAGATGGTACTTACTGCTTGTATTTACACTGTACAGTTGGACTACTCTGAAAATGTTTTTGGTTTCCCTCAGTTAAATTCATTTATGAGAAAATGCATTCACATTGAAGTGGCAGGGTCTCTAATATCTTCCACAAATTTTTACATAAATTTCTAGGTCTGAAAACGGCCCTAGTTCCAACAATTTTCTTGTATAAAGGAAATATATTTTTATTGTTGGACTAACACTATACACCCCCCTCCCTCCCCCCAAAAAATCCCATACTTGTAAGATTTGAGGTTCTGCTGAAGACTGAAGTTTTCTGTGGGATCACTCTGTGATGTTGGACGAGTGGTTCCTTGCATTTAGAAGGATCAGTAATAACATATCAACCTGCAGGGACATACATAAACCAGAATCCAAAAATCCAAATTGAGGTCAAACTGCTGACCACCATGCTTTTGAACTCATTCATGTAAAATGGTAAATTATACTTACAATACATTTGTATTAACACTTCTGCCATGATTCTGTCATGTGTTACATATTGTGCTGTTAATATAATTGATTTTATCTATTAAGAATATGTGTATGAAATGAAAAAGATGCCTACAGCTGATCAAGTGCAATATCTTAAAACTTTTATGAACGAAAAACATAAAATACTGAAAGCCAATTCAGCAGCGTGGTTCAATAAAGCATATAAGACATAGGTTGCGGGGAGAAACTCCTCTGAGGTATGATGTTGTCACAACAGTTGTGATAAAGTTCGAGTCTTCTGGCATACTGCACAGTGTTGACTTGGTAAACAGTTCTGATGTTTTGAAAGAGTGCAGTGCTTCCTCTCCAGGGTCAAGGAGTCCAAGATGTATCACTCTTTTTGGATACCTTGACCCTGAAGAAGTAGGTACTGCCTGACTTCATAGTGTCAGCAGCTATGTACCAGTCAACATGGCATAGCATCCCAGACCTGAATCTTCAAAAGACTGACTCCAAAGCATGTTACCAATACCATACAGATCATAACAGATCTTTTTACATGTGATTTACAATATTACTATATGTACATTAACAACCATATACATTTTGTGTTGTTAAGTTGTGCCTTAATATGATGGCCCTTGGTAAAAACATGTTGAGATTTTTATAATAAAATTTATCATTGCTGAGAGATACTTGTGTTTTGATGGTTACATTACTGAATTTGATAAATTTCACCCTATAACCTGCCATGAGGCACAGACAGGGAGTAGAGGTACATCTCTACTCTTTCTTTAACCTTGGTGCTAGATGAGGTAAGTAGTCAATGCCATGCCCTGGCTGCTTTACCTCAAAGAAAGACCTGTACAGGAGGCTGGGTGGGCCCCAGGGCCAGTCTACACTGGGACGGAAAATCTTTCCCCCACCGGGATTCAATCCCTGGATCATCCAGCCCATAGTGAGCTGCTATACTGACTACGCTATCACAGCCCATCATTACCAAATTTTAGTCAAGTAAAATACTTGAGACCAAAAGCCTGAAACCCAACAAGAAGCTTCTACAGTTGTCTAATAATTAAACTCTTTTTTTACTTCCATTTACTTTTTACAGTCATACCTTGTCAGTGGGTTTCTTTAATTCAGTCTGCTTTATTCATTTTAATCTATATCTGACAGTCACAGTGCCTTAAATTTGTGGTAATAGTTGGCTGTGCTATGCATTGGGTCAACTTTTATTTGATGTTTATTGGACACTGCATCTTTGTGATAGTTGAAGAATAAAAAACCAACTAGATGTCACTTGTTATATTTGCTTCACTTCTTAGATACCCAACATGTTTCAGGCATTAATATGTCCATCTTCAGGAGTTTGCGACTATGTTGTTGAACTACCACGTTGGCTGTACTGTTCTTGGATTGCCATGTGTTGGAGTCAGGGTGCAGTTCGGCAATCCAAGAACAGTACAGCCAACGTGGTAGTTCAACAACATAGTCGCAAACTCCTGAAGATGGACATATTAATGCCCGAAACATGTTGAGTATCTAAGAAGTAAACCAAATATAACAAGTGACGTCTAGTTGGTTTTTTATTCTTCAACTATCAACTTTTATTCTTTGAAAATGATGGAGAGGTGTATTAAAAATTATGTCCAACATGTTCATTCACCGATGCAGATAGAAAGGCTTGAATATTGTACCAATAATAGTGTGGAAACATAACATGTTTCACTTATTTAAGCTTTTAAAGACTAGTGGTCACTTTATGTATTCCACCAGGTTTAACATTTAAAAATTTAACACTCTGCTGATGTGTTTCTTTGATGGCTGTCAAAACAAATGGTGATTATTTCTCTATACAGCATTAAGCGATTGGTTTTTATATATACTGCACGGTAAGAACTGAATCTTGAAATACAATTGAGGTTGCTTTTGACTATCAAGGGTCAATGTCATGGAGAACTTTATAGGGACAAAAATACAGTCAGGCTGTTACAATCGCATGACATTCCAGATTCCAGAACTCGGTTATGAAGTTTTTTTTAATGTGAAATGTGACTCATTTTTATGTACTGTGTAATTTTTATGATATGATGGTCCCATATTCATAGTTCTGTCTGAAACTTAACTCATCTTGTAAGACTACTACACATTTTATGAGCCAATATACAGCAGTGCATCTGTGCCAAAATTTACTCACCAATATGTGCACTGCTTATGAGCATGCAGTTAAAAAGTCTTCTACTGAGTATAAAGGGTGAGTTTAGAGATAATATTTCAATGCTGGCTTGATTAGGCTACCTTTATATTATGGTTTGAGATTTTAATTATACTGAACTAGTCAGCTGTGTTATGGGTGTCCATAAAATCCAGGAAACAAATGCTGCGCAGATCTTGAATGCAGGATAGGAAGTGTTTCTGAGGGAAAACTAGTTTAATCTCAGGGTCATTGTAGGAAATTAGTACGTTCAGTGAAGAGTAGATGAAGCATATGAAATGAGGTGGCCAATTGGTCATTCAATATAGCTTTCAATGTGAATGTCCCTATAAAGTGCCAAGAAACAATGGAGTTGTTTTCTTTCACTCTGCAGTTAGAATAGGAGCAGTCCCTCCATCAGTCTTTCCTCAAGAATGTCATGAAAGACATTTCCCTTACCTGTGGAACCATTTGTTCTTTACTCTAATTAGTAAAGGAACAGATTTTTAGCACAAGCCACAATAAGAGCTGGCATAAGGGGTTATACAGCCAACAGAATGAAAATTATTTCAGCAGAGCTGTAACAGCAATTTACAAACACAATGTTGGCTTGCCTTCCCCAACAATGATCAACAAACAAGTTACAACCTCCACTCTATGCCCTGCAATAGGTCATGTACTAATAAACACAATATATTCAGAGAATCATAAATATTTCCTCATATGCCTCAGGAAGTTTATTTACACAGGACCTGTATATTAAATGCCCATGATCCCTAGTCACTTCCCTTCAGATTCCTTATGTTATATGACAAACCCATGCACCAACTCCTTCCTATGCTGCTTATGAAAGATGCTGCAATGCTTCTACTTAGTACTCTACAGTCATTATGCAAGTCCATTGCAGCACTGCACATTTTGTATTATACATACATTAAAAACAATTCCTACAAGAAACATCATCGTACATTTAGATAAAAGGTTGTAAATATACCTCATCAGATAGGAAAGCAATTTACAACTACCTGAAAATATTCTGAGCAACAGGTTCAACTCCAGACAGACATGCATAAGAAATGTGCTAAGCAAAAACTGGGAGAAACTGATGTTTCAGTGAACACATCTCTAAAACAATCACCGTCTCACCATGCACAGCAAATGGACACACCTGTGTCATCAGCACAAAATGCAACAAGACGGTGCATTTGCAACTATAAACAACCGTAGTGTATTGTTAAACAGACCTTACACCTGTTCTGCTTAGCAATGAGGAACTGTTCGATCTCTGTAGATATTTGAACTCTCAGAATAACAAGTAATGGTCTGCAGAAAATCCCATAGTAATGTCATTATGTGATGATCAGTGTGATGTGTGTATGTCAAGAGCAACTATGATTATAATTTTTTGAATGCCTGTCCTATTATGAGGGAAACTATGCCTGTCTGCAGCAAGCAAGTGCAACACCTCACACCACAGATGATTCTGTATTAGCTTATTTTTGGTGACAGAATAAGCAGAGAATTGTGGCCTATCTGTGCGATTGATTTTTGGTTGTAGGGCATCTTAAATGATAACGCATATATTAATCCTTGCACTGAAGACAATATGAAAGGGAACACTCAGAATGTAGTGGAATCAATTTCACCAGCATTGCTTCTACGTGAAAAGAGCATGTGTTTATTAGGTGTGACGCATGTCTGCATGGCAGACACTTTCCAACATTATCTGTAAATGTCAGAGACACAAAATAAAGCAATTACTTCAGTGCACTTCACTGAAAGCCGTTGACCTGGACAGCAAACTGAAACAGAGGCAATCGCTGGACTTCTTGCCATCATACGCAAGTTCAAAATGATCCATGGTGTCAAATTAAAAAAAAAAAAAAAAACACTTTCTAATGTTCGTTGGTAGAACATTGTGACATTTGGTACATGTTACTGGTACCTACTGTGATTAGTACTTACCACATGGAGATAATCCACGTACACGAGCACATGAAATTTCAGGAAGGGGACAACGATCCACAGAATATGTACTATTCACACCATCATTACGGTGCTATAACACAACCTCTTTTCTTCATATTCAGTAGGAATGCTTACAAACAGAGTATATTGCAATTAATTTAAACATTTTCATTGTTGACATCTTCATTACTAACTACAGACCCATCTATGCCTGTCACTTTGTCAGATTATACAGACTACCAGCTGGCACAAACTGTGGTTAGTGACAGAAACCACAGATAAAACGAACCACGGAAAATGGATGACAAAGAGTAGCTTGGCATTAGGCTCTGTACTTGTGTACCTGTGGGTTTCGCTTGTGGGAAATGTTGCAGACTGGTTGGTAGTTTGTTACGGACGTTTCAGGACAACGTACTGGTCCCACCTTCAGTCTTCTTTTTGGACCTCTTGACCCTTGCAGACAGGGCCGAAACGTCAGTAACAAAGCTGTCAACGAACGCCATGCTTCATCCCACAACGAAAACTGGAACTTATTTATTTGGTATGAAGATTTCTCCCAGTGACAAGTGTATTAAGCATCCAAAATAATTTTGTTACTGGTAATGTTTATACCCAGCAACAGTCACATTAAATGATGATAAGAAACCAATTAAATATGTTCCAATTACAACTCAGAATTTGTTATAAATGCAGCAGCCAAAAACTGTACGTACATGTAAACTGGGTTTCAAAACCTATCAGAAAACTTAATTCAGGAGTCTGGCACAATTTAAATAAATAGCATATTCTTATTTCACAATATGGTTCTTTAATTAGTTATACAACTTGAAAACTTACAAATACTTGTATTAAGACATGTAAGCTCACTGTATACAACTTAAATGGAAAACATATTTATTTAACAAACTTGAAAGTGAACGTGATGAACCATTCTAGCCCAGGGAATATTAACATCAAATATCAAAACATTGCACTGTCTTGAGTAGGACAATTTTCTAGGGACAGAACAGAGAATGAAGATTTCCATTACCTAGAAATAGTCATTAGAATATACAAGTTATGAAAAATAATAAACATTATTCTTAAGAAAAACTTTTGTTCAGTGTTGGAAATGCATTCTCATAACAATAAATTATGTTTCAGCTTACAAGCTTTTTCACAAGATTGCAAGCTACCATCCCAAGATTTGCTGACACTCAGAAACACCAAACATAAACTTTACTTCAAATTCATCTGATACTGGTACATTCTTTATGCACTGTTGAGCAGCTGAGGGGAGTAGGTCCTGTGCTGAATTGTATTACAGACAGTAATTTACTCACAATTTGACAGCTCTTGTTAAAGAGCTGCATCCACCATGTTACATGGCATCAACTACATAATTAAATTAAGCAAACACTCCTAGGCTGGATGTACTCAGCTACCCAACTACATGGTCAGAAAAACACAATTTGGTGCTACCTTGTCAGTGTATTGGTCAGTGATAAACTGTCCCTTGTAGTGACTGTTTTTCACTCAGCCAAATTGTTTCTGTTGTCATATTCATTTTCCACTGCCCCACACCACTCATCCCTTGATGTAACTACCAGTCACAGGAAAAAGAAATTAAAAAACAAATGACTACACTATGTACAGGGTTGTTTGTAACAACATGAGGCTAGGTAGAATAAAGCTTTGAAGTATTCTGCACAGCTATCTCCATTAATAATTTACAGTATGACTAGAATTCCACTACATCTGACAGACAAGAAGAGCACATATGGAATGTCTTGGTAGTGAAAGAAAAAGCAGGATCTTCATATCAGAGTCCTGCTGCAATTGGGAACAATATGCAGACTTTCTGATTACAGTACACTTGCACACACAACATACTGCTACTGAATGTAATCTGACCAAAACTTTGGGGACATAAGAACAACCACACAAAGTAGAAAAGCACAACACTGCTAACAATGTAAAAAAAACAATTACATGATCAGTAACACACCTCCACATATGTATATATACACACACACACACACAGTCATTTACATTTAACTTACATAAAATAAGTCTCAGCCTGAGAAACTGTAAAAAATAGTTCAAAACTTAATCACAAATGAGTATGTAAACATAGAGGTTTTCTAGAGCAGTGAAATACCAAAAACAATGCCACTTCATTATCAGAAAAAAGGCCTATTATACCTAAAGTTGTCAGTCCCATATACTTCTATCAAAACAATAAGAGCCTTACTGTACTCCCTTCATTGGTTAGAAACTGAGTCATGTGACTATGCAGACTTCAAAATGCTTACAATGTCAATACTCCACTGACAATATTCAGCAGATGCGGACCAGCGTCTTACTTTATGAACTGTAAAATTAACATTGCGAAGTTGTGCTTACTCACTGCAGCAATATGGAGCCATCAAGTGCAGAACACAGCTTCATATACAACTGAAGTGAATTTCTGTAGGTGATTAAATTTAACATCAAACAACTCCTCTACAAACACTGAATAATTTGAACTTGTCATTCTCTCATCTTAGATGGGACAGTAGTTCATTTACGGAAGCCCAGGCTTTGGCTGCTTATAAAGATGTTCATCCTTTCCTTAATAATACTGATCCCATGTCTAAAGAAATAAATCACAACTTGGTTGACCTTTTGGCTGAGATATTTCTAAAACTGTACTCTCAAGACATGGATAAACATGTGGTTTGAGAAGGGCACATACACACCTAACATTCCAGCCTTGAAAGTATAATTCCACAACAAAAGGCGACACAGCATAATCATGCTGCAGTCAGAAATGAAATATTCAAATAGGTTTATTTCATGGGAAGTACAGACTGTCAATCCAATCTCAAGGCAACTGTGGATTTCTGCAAGCGTTCTAATGCATTTTGTCTTTAACAGGTAACAGTGACTATAACTACAATCATGTATATTTCTTTGGTCTTTGGTCAACTTTTATTGTGCAATTACAGTTTAGACATTGGAATGTTCCATGAAGTCCTCACATTTTTAATTGCTCTTGGCCAAGTAATACCCAGCTCAAATCTAATGTGCTTTCCTTCTTGAATACAACTGAAGAACTCCCTCCGTGTTAGTTTAAAGACATTACATTTTTCCATTATGAATGACCATGTCCTGCACCCTGGATGGAAAACTTCTTTGCAGATGGGCTACACTTGCCCTGCCCCCAGGAATAGAGGCATAGACTGCTGGGTGCATGAGGCCGAGGCCCACTATCAGGATTTGTAGGTTCGGATCACATCACGTATAACAGCCCTGCAGAGTGGGCAGTGGCCACCACCCTTGCCCCTCCACTGTTGGACGGCACATTCGTAGCACATGCACATGTGACCACACATGTACAATACACTGTCAATGGGACGCTCACAGCAAATAGTGCATTCAGTTCCACTACCTCCTGTAGCCGCTGTTGCATCTACCCACTGCTGCATTGTTGCTGTCGAATCCAGCGTAGAATAGGATGTTGCTGACACAGGCTGTGGATTGACAGAAGTAATAAATGAAACAACTGACAGAATTCATTTTTAGCAATGAAAATTCCAACATTGTTACATGCTATGTCAGGAATAGAAATTTCACATTACACTATGACATACATTATATAACATTTTGATTTCTAGGTTAGTACTGAACCACTAGTTGTCCGGAGCAAACTCTTGTCACTTACCTCGATGTAGGTATGACTGTAAGTGGAAAGCAGAGTGCCTGAGGAAGATGGCTGAAGATCAACAGGTACTGAAGGTTGTGATGACGGCAGGTGATGTTGTGTTGTCACTGCAGGTGGTGGGTTCTGATGCTGATGCTGGTTATGCTGATTCTGTTGATTGAGGTAGTTTGAATGTGCTGGTGGGAGGTTCACTACAAGAACAGTACCCCCTCCCATTGATTGTTGATACTGTACCAACTCAGCAGTGGCTGTTGTAGTGGGTGGTGGTCCTGTGCAGCAGAACCGCTGTGAGACAGGTACTGGAACTGGCATGCCATTATGCTGGCTATGACTTTCTGATGGGACACTGCTGTTGCTGCTGGTGCCATTAGGTACACTGCAGGGCAGATTCACACGGAGACGACCAGCTGCTAGGGCAGGGTCAATGACTCTTGGTGGCGGAGATGAATTTCTTGAACCTATGAAAGCAAACATTCAGAATTTAGTAAAATTATACCTGTAAAAACGATGCCTTCATTTATATAACCTGACCATAATTATCATCAGCTAATACTTATTATTGCATGTTACCAGTATGATTTAAAACAAAGTTCCAGGACTGATGCTATCATGAAAGTACAGTTTAGCATACAAATCAATTGTAGCTATGCCTGTTAGTTAATGTTATAACCACCAGAGACTATTGAAAAGGAAGTAGTAGCTCAGTAAATTCATCTGTAGTAATTTTCGGGTGTTCACATCTTATATAAACACAGTAACGTCCAACACAACACATTTCTTTTCAACGCTGCATGTTTTGATTGATATCAATCATCATCAGGCATGTTACACAAATCCTTAAAACAGAGTAAAATGCTCTACTTGTGAGATCTATCCAATACCACAAGGTATACCTAAGTATATTGAAATAAAACTGTGTATTTATATAACTGACTGCATAAAATGGGATGGATACCATTAAATTTGGTTCATATCTGCTATGATGAAGTTTTCATACAGACTTTCAATTCCTGAATATGCAAACTCTATGGGATTTTGCCCACAAATGTATGACGGTAGATGGACAATTGCATGACTGTGATATGTGATGAGTGTAGGCTTCAAGGGAAGGATAAGCTGATATCTGTAATTTTTGCACAATATTTCATCACACAAAACACCCTATTTATGGAGCCATAAAATCGTAACTGATGGCTTGTCAACCCACAGACAGTGATAGGAGTATTATCTTAGATAGTTACTGACCAAGATGGAAGAGGGGGAATGTTTTTTGACTATCTACTTCTCAAAATCTGTCACAGTTATTTGTCCATTGCAGTCTCCTGTTTCACTTCCAGCTTTGTTGCACATTTGGAAGATACCCACTAATCCCAATCATCAGAAGTCTGTTTCCTGAGTTCACATTGCTATGGATATACATGACTTTGTAATTTGTGCATACTGATTTAAAATGTTCAATTTTCTGTCTACCCATATCTCATCAACGTAAGATAATGGACATCTCTTATCCTAACACACTTTCATTTGCATAAGATATCTTGATCTCCAAGCAACAATATATGCACTCTCTACAAGAATTTTCTCTCACTATGACATTTCCTCCACTTACATACAAGACTACTCGCAACACGCTACCATCACTTGTGCCCCAAGAAAAGTGTGTTTTCTGTCTGCTGTGTTTCTGGTAACAGCTTAGGGATAATTGAGAGTTCCTGTTCACATCCATAGGAATCCTGAATTGTATTTCTGACCAAATGCAAATATCAAAGTCATCCACAATTCTAGTGCTTTTCCACCTCTTCCTTCTTGGATATTTTAGAAGCTGTCTGGATTGCAACATTACTGTCCCTACAATGCGTACACACAGTAGATCTCCACTTATTCAGATTAATTGGACTGGTGAGCTACCTGGATATGCAGAAAATCTGGATAATTGGATTTTTCTTTGAAAACAGGCTAATTTGGCAGTTTGAAGTTTGGCTGTTACTATTTACAGTATGTACCTGCATCTGAATCTTTCAACCACACCTGATATGAAGTTCTCGAAGCCATAACACTGGACTGTACTTTATCCGATAATCGGTAATTTCAAAGCAAGTTAGTTTTGTAGAATTCTCAACAAATTTACCTGAAGGGCCAAGCCGATCTGGATAATCAGTGTCTGGTTAAATGGAGTTCTACTGCACTTCTAAAATGGATGAATATGGTTTCTCTTTGTACATTACCACCCTTTCCACTGCTTGACTTCTTGGTATCAACAGTTTTTTTAATTTTGTTCCCTTGTCACATGTCTCAATAACATTTGCTATATTTCCATGCCCTCATGGACATCAGTTTTGTGTCATGGGGATGACAGTACTTTGCACTACACACAAAAATCATTCTCAACAAACACAACTCTACACAATTTGTTCTGTTGATATCAGGACTACGGGATTCTCATTTCAATGCTCTTTGCACCCGATATAATCAGAAGTGATGTTATGCATTGCACAGCTACAATCAAATGTGTTTAGATATTACACTTCAGTTTTCCTCTTCCTTATTCCACTTCATCGTGCCACAAGTCTCTTGTAACACGTGGGCAATCGGAGGCTTCCCATTGAATTTTAGCTGAGTATCTCTCACTAGTGTGCAACTGATACAGCAATTCAGCAGTCACAAATTAGTAGGGTACAAGAAGGCAATATCACTACCAACAGCACCGCAACCAGTGCAATATATGAGACTGACCTGAAGAGGTGTGTGGATGATGTGGCTCAACACAGCTGCCAAGGATACGAACTTTCTGTGTGCTGCCATACACATCAAAGAATGCCCACAACTGCAGCGTCTGGTCCACATGCATGAACACCGCTGGAGTACTGCCATTCTTTGAGAACTGGACCTCACCTGTAACATTTAAGATGTCACACAAAGGTTCATAGAACAAAATGAATGATGTGAAATTCTGGTAAAGTTTCTACATAAGACTGGGATATACTGATTTCTCAGTATTACATATGTAAATATATATAGAATTAAAGTAATTAGTAGGGAACATTTTAACTGGTACCTGCATCAATACAAAGTGATTCTCTATTACAGGAGGTCTGTTTAATAGTACATGACTTTCAAGGGTTAGTTGGCTTGACTGATATCATTCAAGGATAAATAATTTTTTGGCATTGTGGGGTGGGGTGGGGTGGGTGGGTGGGTGGGGGGTTGATATCCAGTACCATCATTCAGACCCAAAACTTTTTAAGTAACAAACTTAGATGTACTCACTGGAGAAGAATGTCAGTAAAATGATAATCAATTATGTGAAGACATAAGCAGAGGAGAACAGCTTTCAAAACACAGTGTATAAAGAACGTACCTCCGTCAATGGACAGTGCCCAGTACAACTGCCATGCAATCATTTAAAAGTACTGAAATGCTCTGCAGCAAAAGTTTTGTTTCAAGTTGTGGAGGGAGGCTCAGCCAGTACCATGGACAATAACAGGACATGATGATTATAACAGGCAAATTGTGCATTTTAGCATCATTCAATAGAAGTATAAATAAGCAATAAAAAGTCTCATATGTTAACAAATTCACTATTAAACAGGACATTTCAAAATAAAGCAAGCATACAAGTTTAAGGGCGAACAACTACTCCAAGCACTGCAACTAAGTGTCAGTACATTTTTCTCTTCTCTTTCATAAAAGCACCAGCTTCCACAGAATTTTTAGATGCTGTGTACAAGGTCTGAGGAATCAATGTGTCAATTTTTAAAATACTGTGGGTAAAAAAGGTGTTGTGAACAGCACTGCCAGTTCCTCAGATTATGTAACACTGAAAGATAAGATGATCAGGATAAATCATTAGGAAAGGGTCTAAAATAGAGTGTTTGTATAGCAGTTTATCATGCTACCCTAGCATGTGACCTAGAAGCCTGAGAAGAACTTCAAAAATGGTCTTGATAATTGGTACAAGGTGAAAGTTTGAAGCCACGACCTCCTCAATACAAAGTAATAATGCTTACCACTCAACTGCATTGTTTTTAAGCCTAAGTCTGTTTCCTTCATCAGAAATGAATGACCATGTGTCTTTAGGTACGATCACTTAGCCCACAAGAGTACACTGTCATTTAAATATCAACATCAAGCATGATGAAGATACAAACCAGTATGTGTTACGCAGAATGAAAGTTCATCTCCTCGCTGTGGGCAACTGGCAACATCTCTACTGACCACCCAGTATTCAGGCCGGTCTAGGAGGAGATCAGAGTCATCTGGAAGATCTGCTCCCTGAATCATGGCAGGGTCACAAGAAGTTAGGCCAAATGCTAATGCTCCAACATACATGGGTTCTGTAGCCATTACTTGTATTACAACCTTCTCTCCAAGCTGAATGGGACGCGTAGTGAAAACGTAGCCATGGCAAAATTCAGTGTCTGCACGACTAGCAATACAACGATCATTGCTCAGTCGGATGTTGCGTCCACGTGTCCTGTAAGAGTTAACACGAATTTTAGTCATCCATTCCAGTTCTTGCTATTCCATTGCCCCTTCAACCCATCTAATGTGCAAAACTTAATCACACCCAAGAAAGGAATGGTTACAGCTGTATCAATAATACTGACAGCAGTAACAGTAAATTCAGTCATTCCTCTATTATGTACTAGCAATGTTATCCCAAGCACAGCAATTTTTCTGCAATGTAATGCCAAAGTGTACAGTGATGCTTTGACGCATATGCCAAAACACAGTCAGCATGACTTCACCTTATAATTCAAGACTGTTGTATGGCATTACTTCGAGTAACTCAAAAGCATATTAATTACATTTTCCATCAGTGTAAGTCTATCTGATAAAAAGGATAATTAAAATATTCTAAAAGCGGTGTAACAGAGATGAATGTTAAAGTGAAAATAAGTAAGATTTCTTGACGCTTTGATTACAGGAATGCACTAGTAGAGAAGCTAGCCTCTTAACTCCTTAAGACATATTTCATAGTCTCAGAATTCTGTTTAAATGCCCAAAAGGATTAAGCTCCTGCAGAGGTAGCTCTTAGACATTCCTGTGCCCATGAACCTGGCCTGTTATTATGAAGTACGCACTGGGCTATCATGACAACAGGCAACGCAGTATAAATGTAAATGGCACACCTAAAGGCAGAGGATATGGCAGTATAAGCCACATTTCACATTGAATTCTGGAATGTGCAGAGGGAGGGAAAAAGACAGCAGTGTTCTATTAAATGAAATTGTTGATTATTAAGATTACACAGCATTGATAATGATACAGGAATGAGAGTATGGAGAATTGGTGGGATGACAATGACAAGGGAAACAGGTTTATGGTATAACATCACCCTTCTCGGCTATTAACAATTACTTGTAGACAGTGACTATTTGGTGGCTGTGTTGGGATACAGCCTTTCTTACTCACTCAGTTAAAAAAAATAGCAAGAATGCACCAACAGTGCAAGGTGAAGGGTTCTGGCCTACTTGCAGTACTGCCTTATGTATCTCAGAATTAACTTCATCTGCATGCAACACAGCATTATAATAATTTTGTCATAATACTGTATCTGTTGAAAAATGCAGTTAGTTCATAGTGTACCTGTGGAATGGCAGAGGGTTAAAAAAGGTTCCTGGCTGCTGGAACCTAGACCCAGGCATGTCATTAGTGGTTGCATCATCTACAGCACTTCGCTGTGACTGTGGCTGCTGGTGATTCTGCTGATTGATGGTGAGGGCAGCAAGAGATGGAAGAATGAGCCGTTCCATGGCAGCTGGGTCACCAGGACTTGTGTCACCTCCAATGGCGAGATTGCGGCGAGAGTTGTTAAGCTGCTGTCGTGGGTCCACTAACTCAATGGCAGTCGAGTTTCCATAAACATCAATGATGGCCCATAGTGGTCCCCTGGTCTCAACACCACTGAAGAATACTCCCTTCTCCTCGCCGTTGATACCAAAGTGCACATCTCCAGCTTGCGTCACATAGTAGAAAAGTACAGTGTCTCGCTCTGCAAATCTCTCGGCTAATGCCTTGGCCCAATAACCAGGTTTATTTGTCAGGTCTGAAACAAACACTTCTTTGTAATTTCTGCCTCTATCTTACTTTGTGAATGTGTTTCATGTAAACTGAATTATCCCACATCCAAGGCTACTGTAAATGCCTTTATCCTCTCTTCTGGTCATGACTTTCTACAGCCTACAGAGGTCTGATCCCTTGTGTATGACTACACCTGTATCAAACTGACTGTTAGGTGTAAGAGAGTTTAAAATCAGCAAGTTACAGTAACACATCACTTGCCATCAGGATACTTAAATATTTTAAGCAGTCACTATCTTCTAATTTATTATTTACGTAAAATAATAGATAACAGGTTTCTAGTTTTCAAAAATTTGTCACAAAATCAAACATGCAGAATATACAGTGATAATCAGTAGTTTTGCTACATCAAACTCAAAAAGCCATCTGGCTGCTGCACTCATACTGTTAATATTCATATCCAGTTTCATAAATATGTCAATTAGTGCTTATAACATTGATGTCAGTACTGAACCAACAGTCACAGAAGCATACACAGTCAGCTAACAGAATTCCGAAAGAGTAAACAATGAGGCGACAGATGGCAAGAAATTAAATTTGATAAAAAAATATAGCCTACGTTCTAAGCTAAAGTCATTGAAATAGGTTTCTTTAACATATGTAAAATAATAATCAGGGTATACAGAAATAACACACTGCATGTGCTAGGTGAACATACTATGTACTGAAGGCAGATAATAGCAACATTGTGGGCTGAACAAAGTTTCACTCATGAGAGATTTGCGGTTCTTCTTCCCTGCTCTTATCAACATCTATCATAAATACTTAGGTAGGTAGTACTTCCACACAGTATGATCAGAACACATATTGTATTGTGTTGTATTGTATTGTATTCTGTTGTACTTATATCTGTTTTATCACATACAGTAACAATGGACTTGTCCAAAATTATGCAGGTAAAATAAAACCAAACTATAAATAATGATTAGATTGCAGAAAACATAATGATACAATAAAAAAAATTCATACACTAACCTATTTCAGCAGAAAAGATGTAAATAGGTACACAAGTGAAATTTGTTATTATAATTATATTCCCTCAAAGTGCAAAAATTCTTCAATCATATAAAACTAATTGTTTAAAAGAAAATTTTTCATCTCTCTTTTCAAACCTTTATAATTGTCCAGCTGTTTGGTTTGTAATGGTAATTTATTAAATAATTTAAAGCCCATGTTTTTCACACACCCCTGATACAAAATGGTACTACAGTGGCATGTGTGAAAGCAATTTATTTCTAATGTCATGACCATGTACTCCAAAGTTTTGTTTTAGATTCCCTTGATACTTTTTTATATAGTATAGCACCTCTAAGATATACAGTGAGGTCAGCGTTATAATTCAAAATTCCATAAAAATATCCCTACAACATTCATGTTTATGCACACTAGTAATTAATCAAATCACCTTTTCCTGTAGCCTAAATACTTATATATTCTCCCCATCTCTGCCCCAAAATATAATTCCATACTTTAACCTTGATTGAAAATATGCAAAGTAAATACTCTATAACATATGGGTACTCATGACATCCCTTAAAGATTGAATCATATAATAGACTTTACTCAAACTTGCACATAAGGAATGGATTTGAACATGCCAAGCTAAAGTCTCCATAATTCACCATCAACTAGGCTTCAGTTTTATTGCCTTTTTAAAATCATTATTTACACTGCTGTCAAAATGACTGGTGAAACACTGAAATCCCGAGGAAAAAATCTGCACAGATTAGAACCAACTGTCTTCCAAAGAGACTTATGATTGTTATCAAGTACCCTAATCTAATGTTGGCCAGTATCACCATGTTTACAGAAATTCACAATGTTCTGATCAAGGAAGCTCAGTTGTAAGGTAGCCTACATATCATTTCTGAGCACAAATGGCAAAAGCTCACGGTTTATACATATGAATAAACAAAATGTCTCCATAATGCAGTAGAAGAACAGAAGCCAGAAGCTAGAATTTTTAAAAGCATGCTACTGGATCCCTAAATACTTCAGTGGCATCACAAACATCACTTTAGTCTGTGGCTCTTCTTTCAACGCTTCCATCACTGATATTCTCTGCACCAACAAACACATCTCCAACTTAGAACCTCTTAAAACAAACCATCCACAGATACCTTCACATGTTCCAACTGTCGGACTGCACTTTATGGCAGAAGTGTCCCAAATTTCTGGATGTCTTGGACACACTGGACTTGACATATAATTTATTGTAATCACCAAAATCCCATAAAAGTTCCACATTAATGTAGAATAATTACTGCAATTATATTGAACATTACTGAATTTGTAGAAGTTAGGTAGAATTAAGAACATCTTTTTTAAAGATAATGTTAAAAACCTGCTAACAATGAACCCAGCACAGTATACCAACAAACACAAAATAAATTCCCATTTCAGAAGGTATGAAAGTAGTACAATAAATACTGAAGTTTATTTCCAAAAGAAGCCAAAAGCTACAAAACTCAGGGACCAGCACTCAATCATCCTCCTTGCATGGGCAGTGAAGACAGTAGTCAGGACACTTACAAGAAGGTTTGGAAACAAAATCAAGCACGTTGGATTTAACAGAGTCAGAGGAACTAGAAATCAAATTGGGATGCTTAGAATGTCAGAATGAACTTTGGACACAGATGAAGAAGTGAGTGCTTGCTTCATACACTGGCAGAAAGCATTTGAACATGCAAACCAGGCCAAATTAGTCCAGATCCTAAAGAACACTGGTATCCAATGGTATATGGAAGAAGACTGATAAGCAAACTGTACATGTATCAAAGTGTTATAGTGAAACTGGACCTAGGGAAGATGAGAAAGGTGATGAATGAAAGAGTTAAACAAGAATGCTGTTTATCACCGATTCAATTCAAATTATACAACAAGTGGTATACCAAGGAAGCTTTTGAAGGGTTTGGAGACTTCAAAACAGGAGGACATGTAATTTGCACTGTGAAATATGCATATGACCTTGTGCTACTGTGTAAGGAAGAAACAGCACAGCAGGGCATGACTGACAGACTACTTTAAGTTGGAAGACATTATGGAATGGAAACGAATGTGGAAAAAACTATGGTAATGAGAATAAAAAATAAACCAACACAGTACACATTGTGATAGAACAAAAACAACTGGAGAATGTGGAACATTTCAACTGTCTGGGTAGCGTGATAACAAACGATGCAAGATGTACATGTGAAATTAAATCCAGGATTAACATGGCAAAAACGGCATTCAAAAAGTAGACTCTGTCACCAGAAAATTGCACTTGAACTTCAGGCGGAAACTAGTAAAATGCTACCTTTGGAGCATAGTTTCATGTGGAATGAAACTTGGACACTTCAAAAAATAGATCAGAAATACCTTTGTGGTGCTGGAGAATGATGGAGAAGATCAGTTAAGATTGATCATGTGAAAAATGAAGAAGTATTACAGGGAGTCAAGGAGGAAAGTAACATTCCATGTACAACAAAATAAAGGAAGGTTAACCGGAATGGTCACAGCTCGCTTACGTACTGCCCTCTAAAGCATGTCATTGAAGAAATGATAGAAGGAAGAGTTGAAGTGACAGAAAGACGAGGAAGAAGATGTAGGCAGCTACTGGATGACCTTAAGGAAACATGAGGACATTGGAACAGGGCACATTAGATGACACACCCTTTGGAGAACTCTCTTTGAAGTGGCTACAGATCAAGGAATCGTGGTTCTATTCCCAGAAGGAGCAGAAAAGCATCAAAAACCCCCTCTAGAGACTAGCCAGCCTTCTATCCACTAAGCAGTAAGAGATCTACCCCCGGGGGTAAAGTGCCAAGGTTAAGAATTCAAGGAGGTATATATCCACTTCTCCATATGCCTTCATGTTATAGTGTTTAATTATAAAATCACAAAAACAACACGTTACACCATCAGCTACCTCCAAGAATGTCTGTTCTGAGCCAGCTGTGCGTTAAGATTGGAAGTTCATCGACAGACAGGCTATATTATGTAGAAGTATGACATACTATTTGTTCCTGCAAATGAATTTACTCAAATGTAATAAAAGGATAGTTAAAATTAGCAACTACAAAAAATGACATTGTCTTATAATTATTGCAAATAGACAAAACACTTCACAAGGACACAACCTTATGTTATATGTTCTAAAGTTTCATCTTGAGAATTGTTGACCTATTAATTAATTTTAAATAGTAGCATATTATAAAACTGTACAACTGAAATGTATGTTTAAATTAGTACATATTGTTAACCTTTTGACTACCACTGATTCTACAGTGGCTGCAATGTATTTTATCTTATTTTAGACCGCTCGTATCTATTGTAATGTATTGTAATACTCATTGACAGAGCTAAATGGAATTGACATGTTCTATATCCTGTGGGTTACAACCCCCTTCTGGATCAGATGAACAAAAATAAACTGAAATGAAGTGAATTGAATTGAATTGAATTGAACTGAATTACCCTGCTGCTGTCTACAGCATGAGCAGGTATACACACTTGAAGTGCATGCTATTACAAAATTACATTATGTAGTAACCGAGTAAAATAATTCATCAATGAAACAAAGAAGCATCTTTATAGATTTATATTATCAGAAATGGATATGAAACTTGGAAATCACAGATTATGAGAATTTGAGTAGGATGCTTAAGAGAATACATGGTTCTGAAAGGTAAAAGCAGGTTTGGGGAAACTATGTAATACAAAAACTTCAAAATTTGTACAATTAACCAAATGTTATGGTGAGGATGTGACTGACAGAACACAGAGCACATTTGATGGGTATTAGGAATACATGAAAGCTTTTGGTCAGCAATCCTGAAGAGAATAAACCACTCGGAAACACATGAAAAGATGCAAGGAAAATACTGATATATGTGCTAAGACCATTTGAATAGATTTTAAGGGTGTGGATGGGAGTCAGCTGGCTCATTATATGGTCCAGTGTTAAGCCTAACAAACCTTTGGGTTCCATAAAGTGTGAGAAACTTCTTGATCGCCTAAGAAACTACATATTACTTTCACAAAAAATGCCAGAGGGGGTGGTGGTGGTTCTGCCCTATATGTGGGTAAAATAATTCAGAAAATAAAGTATAAATGGTTGGCACCTAATGTTTAGACATTTATGCAGACTAAAGGCCTCAACCACTGCTTACCTGGACAGGCGTATTTAGGAAGACCATATCGAAGATTGTTGGGGTCATTGCATGTGAATCCGAAGCGAATTACACCACTCCAGTTGTTTGATACTTCCAGGAACTTAACACACACCTGAAATAAAACATATTTGCACATTAAGCATTACAAATGACACAAAATCTGGCATTCTCATAGCAGCAACTGTGAAGTCCTCCATCTTCTCAGATGTAACACTACACATTCTCATCATTTCACTATAAATGATACAGGTTAGAATAAAATAAACCTGTACTACGTAACAAGGCGTCTCTCTTGCATTATGGCCTGAAGGGTCAGCATCAAGTTTTCTGACTAAAATTCTGTAAGCATTTCTCATAGCCCCCACGTGTACTAATGCTACATGTAAATCACCCTAGTAATATTTTGTAGAAAGTGCAAATTATGAAGTTCATTACTATTATGTAAATTTCTCTATTATCCTGCTTATTTGTGTCTCAAATATTCCTGCTTCAGTGTTTTGTTCTGAAACTCCCATAATTTATGATCTTTGTCTGCGGCAATGAACTAAGTTCTACACACATTCAAAATAACACACACAGGTATTTTAAAATATGCTCTTAGGGGAAAGAGGGAAACAAATGATTCAAAACTGAATACTGCCACAGCACACGGCATGGATGGAGTCATAAATTATATTGCTGACAACATTAATAAACAACAGTACTTGTAAAATATTCCAAGGCGTGGAAGTATATATTACTTTGTCTTACATTCTTTTAAATATACAATATGTCACAGATGTTTCCTCATAACCGTATTTCACATTATTTACCAATTTCTTATATAATGGACAACCTTTCAGAAGTAGTTGAAGAATAAAAGACCAACTTGATGTCACTTGCTATTTTATTTCACTTCTTACATGCTCGACATGTTTCAGACATTAATATATCCATCATCAGGAGCTTGCGACTGTGTTGTTGAATTACCACACCAGTCGTTTTGTTCTTGGTTCGTTGTGTGTTGGAGATTTGGTGCGGCTGGGTTTGAGTAGCGTCCATGTTGCAGGCTGAAGCACTGCTTCAGCCTGCAACCCAGCCACACCAAATCTCCAACACACAACGAACCGAGAACAAAACGACCGATGTGGTAATTCAACAACACAGTCGCAAGCTCCTGATGATGGATATATTAATGTCCGAAACATGTCGAGCACATAAGAAGTGAAATAAAATAGCACGTGACATCAAGTTGGTATTTTATTCTTCAACTATTACAATGATGCATGGTCCAATAAACATAATATTCTTTTAGAAGTACTTTCAAGTTTGTAATTTGAGCATTAAGCAAAGTTCAGTTACAGACATCTGATGTGGGTTAGCATGACATTTCTGTAACAGCCCTCAGATTAATTTCTCATGCCACATTCCACTGAAAACCGTTCCATGGTCTGAGAAGCAAAACATGTGACTGGCATATGAAGGGTATGGTATTTCCTCTACGTACTGATCTCATACTGCAAGTGAAAATGGTGCACAAAACAGAAACGAAGGACGGGATATGCTCAGAGGATACAAGACCTTTTGTGTATGAGCAGACTTCATGCATGATACATTATCTGAATTCCATGGATCAGAATCATTCTCCCTCTATGGATCTTGAAGATTCATTATCCTATTCACAAAAGCTCGCTGCTGGTCCCCATCCTTTGTCAGACAATATATTACATCTGAATACAATTTTAATGTATTTCTTCTATGTCTGAGATCCCTGCATGACAGACATTTATGCATTCAGCTTGCAGATGTAATTTTGAAAGCTGTCGCCATTTAGGAATTTGAAGAAGAAGAGAAATGCGGGATGACAATTTATCAACGTCAACGTGCTGAGAATGTCTGTGCCATGGATATGTCGGAGGGCGAGCCTGCGTGCGACCGCGGTTTACAAACGTCTATAACATGACGGAAATCCCTTTCGCGTTTTGTGGGCCCACGTAAGACGCAAGAACCAAGTATCATGGCCCAGGAGCTGGAACTTCGTGTTCGAGAAGTCTCCGGTTCAAATTTCGGCCTGGGCACCATCTGCAATGGACGTAATTGTTCCGTATTTTCTGCCCCCTCCCCCCCCCTTCCCGCCCCGCGGGCAAATTTCAGGACAGCATCTCAAATTAGGCCACGACCGTTTCGTTCCACATCCTTCCCAATTCATTATTTGCCAAACAGCCTATCCTGGATGCTATATAACATGACGCACTGAGAGCGTCGTGAAATAAATCGTATGTCAATAAGATGCACGTCGCATTACTGCGGCCTGTTGCCTCCCCCACAAAGAGCGCAATATTGCTTAGTCCATAACTTTTATGTAACCGTCACTAAAATGAAAATATTTGAGGTTTGCGAATTCTATTTCTGCGAAGTAACTAATGTTTTCTTCTAACTCTATGCCGCTATCGTTCTTAAGAGAATGACGGTCGCACAGCTGGTCGAGAAATTCACCTTCCGGTCACAAATCACCGGAAGATTCGTCACCGCCTTCACAAAAGCCCGCCAATGGTCCCTGTTCTGAACCCACATGAAACCAGCCCACAGTCTCGCCTCCCATTCATTGACGACTCATTTTAATATTGTCACACCACTGTGTCTAGATCTTCAGAATTTCTGACTAAACGTTTGAGTGCAATTCGCAACTCTTTCATGCGTGCTACGCGTTCTGTGCACCGCATCTTCCTAGACCAGGGCTGGCGAAACTTTTTGAGGGCGCGTGCCAGAACTGTCTATAAATTTCGAAAAAAATCCTTTCGCGTGCCCATGGGAATTTTGAATAGCAAAAAATCGGTCTTGAAGTCTTCCGTAAATTATTATTAATTATTGCATCATTATTAATACATATTATAATTATAATTAATGCATAGTATACTCGTATTTCTAATAAAGGCCTCCTCGAGGAATGCGACAAGGAAGAATATGCGGAAGTCACTGGGGCTGCTGCTACTTCCTTTTTGAAAAAAAGTCTAAAACGTTTCGTCCAACGTCACGTATTCGCCCAGTCACCGCCAGGCCGGCACCCCAATGATAAATATCCAGTCAACACTTCGCACCGCTCCCGATTTGTGTAAAAACATTTCACTCGTAATATTATATGGTAGCAGCGGTAATTCATATACAGTCTCTACGCAGTCAGATTGTGCATATATACACATATTCTTCACAATTTAGACATTGGTCGGGCAAAATAAATAAAACAAAATTGGGACAGCAGTAAATGCCGCGTGCCGTAAGTTCGTCAGCCCTCTCCTAGACCATTTTAAAACGCTTCATCCTTCTTCTCCACTGAGCACACTGTATAGTACTGAATGGTGGAATGTGTATGACACATCGGGAAGAATTTTGTAAGAAGTGGTTATGACTCCAGATACCGCCGCGAAGGGCCGTAAAAACCACCGGACTCAAAAAGGCAGATCAGATCCAACATGAATCAGGAGGAACTACCAATCGTAACATTTGGTGATGTACTCCTATATTTTGTAGGCCAGTCTGTTATACGAGACAGCATCTCTCGTTTGGCCACACCGTATTCAGATATGTACGACACAAACTGTTTGGTTTGCCTTGAAATTCCCTTCTTTGGAAATTAGGGAAACAGAACTTGAAGCACTGCCCTCTTAAAAGGCACAGGCGAGTCACTTCGTTGGCAAGGTAACAATCTGGCAACACAATGAAACAAAGACAGAATTCCAGCGCAGTGGGCATGCGGCCATCCACGTCTGGCTTATCGGGAGGAGTCCCTTCCTCACAAGTCGATTTCAGGTGACATATAGCAGCAATAAGGATAACCTACAGTTCAATATCCAGCATGCAGAAGGCGCCGCTGATGTTTCAACACCTAAGTCAGACAAGTTGCGTCTTCGTCCTTGTAGGATTCGATATTTCGGGCAGCTGGGTTATCCGCAATTTCGTAACCAAGCGCTGGCGAGACCTGGCCATGTAAACAAGCACATGTACGTAAAAGCAGACATCAGAGGTACGTCTTCACAGACGCGGAAAACCCTTCGAAGTACTGCAGAAACACACCTCATCAAACTTCAAACTCAAAAACTGCGTGATGAACGGCCTGTTCTGAGACGCTCATACTCGTTCCGCTAATCAAAAAATTCCTTTCCTGTCAAGGACTTTGAAGGTTCGTCGCCGTGTCCACGACAGCCAGTCAGTGGCACTATGACGACCTACATGAATTCAACCCACATAACAAATCCTGCTCAATTTTGACACAATTCTTCTACATATGCCTAGGCTTTGGACTAAGTCTCCCAGTTTGTGTCTAACTTCAGATCGTCCTACTAAAGGTTTGTATTTATTTCTTATCCTCCAATTCATGCTACAAGCCCCAAATATATGAAGGTCCTTCATTTAATTATGCTAAGACCATATGGTGAAGAGTACAAATTATGAAGCTCCTCATTATGCAACTTCCTCCAACCTCCTGTTACACCCTACCATAATTAAGCTGATTTCGCGGAGAGTTAAAATTAGTAACTGAGTTTTTTAAACAATATTCAACTATGTTGTAGGTTTTACCATTCGAGACTTTGGTAGAGCGGGAGGGGGCGGAGGGGAGGGGATTCAATCTGTGGGCTGCCCTGCTGTAAACATCCTACACGAAACAAATACGGTACACCAAAATGCAGCACAACCATTTCCTCAAATAATGTAACGAACAATCCATAACACAGAATATGGCGGCTGTTTGGCTGGCACACTTAGTAATCTGTTTCGAATCTCGGCCCGGATGCCTGTTACTCTAACAGATTAGCACTTTCTCGCTGTCTGCAGAGGCATGCGAAGATCACACCTTGAGCACACATCGCGGCCGCCTTTTTCACATCTTTCCAAAAGTCACACTTTACATTCTATGGGAACATTATATTTTTATCTGACAGCTGTCATTAGTCATTTCCTATCGGTTCGAATAACATACAAAATTTCGACGTACAATGAACAACGTGTTTGTTAGATGTGACGCCTGTCTGTTATCCTAATCAAATCATTCCCAGCCCCATCTTTACACACTGTGAGTGAGAGCCTAATATTAACTGCAATACATTGAACCAAAACGCGTGGACACAAACCGGGTAAGCGACGAGCGCTGCGCTGTCTGCTGTCACACGGAAGGGCCTGGTTGAAAAATGATGCACATTGTCAGACAAAATAATGTCCCTGTGCGATTCTAGGCTAAGCAGTTTAGAAAGTGTCGTGAAACAAATTAACAGCACAGTTATTAATCATCGTACCAATTCCCATTTCATGGATATAATCATCACACTTGGTTAAGCGTCACTAAAGTCAGAACTTACAGCCCAATACTCGTATTCAATACAGGCCTACACATACATACTGCACTGGCACCTAAGATGCAGTCTGTGGGGCTGGAACTCTCTAACCCAGTAATCAATGATGTCCTTTACTACCAGACTCGAATTCAGAAGATAAGCAAAAACTCCACCAACTGAGCGTGAGAACCGGAAACAACTGAGGAACGGACGTTCAGAAGCGAGCAATAGCTTGCGGCGGCCAGACGTCTCGAATTTCATTGAGACGTGCCCGATGCTCTAAAGGTTCGCGAATCGAATTTGGAAACCTGTCATTTAGTTTAATTTCCTCATCAGCTGCGACCCGTGGGGGGTGGGGAGGGGACATGGGCAGTGCTGTGTAAGTATTACAATTATTCTAAAGAAAAAAATATATATACACTTGACTGGAAGGCTGTAAAAAAGCTTAAATTAAGAAACTCCGCATTTTGCCACGCGATAAAATTATGTGTTTGGCCAACGCGTGATTTTGTGGACCGGGACGGCGCAGGCGGTATAGCAACTCGACACGGGGTGGACGGTCTGGGGATCGAAACCCGGTGATAGCGGGATTTTCCACATCCGTTCAGACCGGCCCTGGGACCCACCCAGCCTCCTTTTCCACATCCGTTCAGACCGGCCCTGGGGCCCACCCAGCCTCCTTTACAATTGGTACCGGGTCTCTCTCCGTGGAGTGAAGCCCCCGGTGCGTGGCGTTGATCACCCACCCCCATCTAGCGCAGAGATTAAAGAAAGAGTAGAGCCATACCTCTACTCCCCCTCTGGGTCTTTGTGGCAGATTATAGGGTACACTTTATCTTTTACCTTTCACGTATGATTTTTCACAACGAATTCTGATCACATTACTAGAGAGCATTATCCGGTTGGTCTTTGTGATCGAAATGAGTTTGTTCTCTGTGAGGAAGGAACTCACACTTTATACAATTTAGATGACTATCAGTCTTAGAAAGGGCTAAAGCCAGTGAGACGGTTTAACTAACTTGATGTACGTACAACTACGTGACCTAACACCCTGCATACTTGGCCAGAACCATGAAAAAAAGGGCGTAGAAAACGAAATAAAAGAACGTAATAAAATACAGTCGTAAGTCGAAGACAAAAATGACAGAAATAGAGAATAAAAGAGAACATAGAGGTGTAAAGAGAAAATGCGGATGTAAGTGTTCTCACGGCTGGATTGCTGGAGTTGAAAGGTTCATCTGTGTTACCACCTGGGTGTATTACACTGCGGAGAAGCATGCACGTTGCGGCCCAAGGTCCACTCGCCGACAGAGCCAACTTATTCATAAATCCTACATTCAGTCATTACACTTTCCACATCAGCACTTCATTACAGTCGCCACACATTAACATGGCATACGTCACACGTTTTAACGAGACGAAACTTTACTGCCTTTGCCTACGTCAGACTCGGGACAGTCATTCATGGCCGATGTGATAGAGCAATAAAGTGCGGCCGGAGCTAGACAGAAGGTCGGCAGGATACATACTGTAATCCCTACATCAGAGTCCGATTACATTAAACCCAGAGTGTACAAGGACGAACATGATGTCATTTCCTTAAAAACTATGTAACAGATGGAAAGGAGAAATCGCACAAGCGGATCCAGTCCCAACAGCCACCGCGAAACATGAAAATATGGAGAGATGGCCACATGAAGCATCGTCCCTCACCAAAAGCTGATGTTTGCTCACTTATTCAATAAATTACCCATGTTTATGGAATCCGAAGGTCCAATATAGTGTTCACGAAGTCCGCCACTGGCCCCTATCCTCAGTCAGATGAATCCAGTCCACATTCTTACATCCTATGTATTTAAACTCCATTTTAATATTGTCCGCCCACCTACGCCTCGGTCTTCGCTTCAGGTTTGCCACCAAACATCCTGAGTACACCCTCTCATCTCCGTCACGCGCGCAACATCCACCACACGTCTCGTCGCCCTCAATTTTAACCACCCCGGTAACACGCGGTGACGAGTACAAAATTACAGAACTCCTAATAATGCAATTTATTTCCAGCCTCCAGTCACTTCTTGTCTGTTAGGTTCAAACGGGCCCGTCAGTACCCTGTTGTAAAAGTCCCTAAAGTATTCATATTGTGGTGTTTGAGGTTTTGAAGCCGTAATCTCGACAGCAGACAGGAGTGGGCGGCGAGCTTGATGGCCCACTTGCTATACCCCCGGCGGAAGAAATCCCGGAATTTATTTGAGGCTAGCAGGGCCTCACAGCCGATCTGGACGCTTTAGAGAAGATGAAACTGTATTTCTCCTGCCAGGAATCGAACCCCAGATTCCTCGACAGCCTTCTCGTTACACTTGTCTGTTCGCCTCACAGCTAATTACTGCTTCTCGCTAATGGCTTCGGTCCTTAGCGTCAGCATGGTGTGCTGCGTCTTGGTGAGGAGCCAACACAGGACGGGGTGGAACTTGTTACGGCAAAGCAGGCGAAAGAATCGTCCTAGTTCCTTAAAACAGGCTCCTACTCTCCCTTTATCCACGGCACACTATCTATGTAAAGTGCCACTGTACCGTATATAAAACCGCACGAAGATAATTCTTTCATTCGTAGGGAGAGTACTAAGGACGCGAAAATTGCTGTTCTGAGCGACAAACTACGTTCGGCCAGCCTGAGAAATTTAGGGCAAAAAATAAAAAATATACAAACGAACAGAAGTTTACGTAACCGTCTAGCACGCGCACAAACTACAGTAGTAGGCCAGTAGTATCCAACCACATGCCCGCCGCTTTTGTATCATTTATAATGTCAGTGTTACTGAACAGCTAACAGGTGCCAATAACCAGTAATACCACTACACAATTCATGCACCCTTCACACACATGAATTTCCGATCATGTGAACCACTCCTGAAAAAAAAAAAGCATGTGAAAGTGATAGCTGACCTTCTCTGCCACCTTGATGGGCCTGCTACTAAACGTGACGCCCTTGCAGAAACTCTCTGCACGCCTGGCCACTGTCCCGTCCCGCGAGATGCGGATGTTGTCCCCGTGCACCTGGTGAAACAGGATTGGCGGCAGGTTGTTTGTGCCACCGCTGCCACCGGACCTCGGTGCTGAAACAATGAAACACAGCATCAGTCGTCTTCGTCCTCTTTCAATCACCTGCTCTGCATTTAACAGGATAAAGCTGGATGGTGTACTGTTCAAAATACAAGATAAGTGTCATTTTAATCCACAAAAGTGGCCTACATGGATGCACGCGATTTTCAGTGCACACGTGATCCTTTATTTGTTGGCATTCAGTGGAATAAATTTCGCTCGCAATGTTATGAAGGCGGCCCTCTATTTCCGGGGCTGAGAATAGGAACTGCTTTTTTAACGCTGATTCTGAAGAAAGTCGAAAACAAAGAGGCAAGCACATCAGCAGCACAGACTCATGTCTTTAAGACTAGCCTCAAAGTGTTCAGTACAACAGCGCTATTCTGAATTGCATTCCTTTACACCTAACTCTTCTACAAACATTCATACGTTACAAATCAACCGAACAATGTAAACACGTCCGTAAAATAATTTCCCCACTAATGTAAAACAGATATAGTAGTATGCGTTTCTCTTCTACTATTGGACTTCTTACAATTCTTTGTTCACTTAACACTTCGAAAAGCTTTTATTTTTATGCAAAGCGACACGTACAAGTCAACATACAAACATAATCATAATACATGCCCTCACATCTTCCTCCTTTCACCCCGCGCATTACAGAATTCCCATTGCATTATATCACAGGCGTCAACACGACGCACTCACATAAACTAAAGTTACAGTTTCCAACATACACAGAAGAAACATAAAATGTAAATCCACTACGGTTGGGCTTTTAGCTTTCTTGTTAGTGACAGGCTCGCGTAACAAACCAACGAAGGACGCATTAGGCTTTGGATACGCGTGCGGTTAGGCACTGGATTGGTGTATGTATGTATGTATGTACGTTGGCACCGCACGTTCAGTAAGCTTTCCATTAAATGTTTCGCGAATAGCAGAGCACGAATGAAGGTAGGTACTGTGTAAACACGTAAATGTACTGTGACTACATTAGCAAGGTCACGCATAAATATTGTTTCCGCTACACATGTAACACATTTGATTGGTGTCAGCGAACAGAGAACTGCAAACCCTCGCGACTGTGGTACATTATCTCCACATTTTACATTGAAATTGTGGATAACTTATTACCAATTTTGATGTTTGTTGGGCCGTACATCATTGTGATAACTGAAGAATAAAAACCAACTAGATGGCACCTATTATTTTATTGCACTTCTTATAGGCTCAACATGTTTCGGGTCCTACTATGCCCATCATCAGGAGCTCGCGACTATAATGTTGATTACCACATTGGTCGTTTCGTTCTCGGTTTGCTGTAGGTTGGAGGTTAGGTGCGGTTAGGCTGGAGTAGTGTCCGGGCTGCAATATATTATATTCACTCTGAAAGGTCATTATTTATAAAGTGCCCAATGACGAATAACCTACCTAATTTCCATAACGGGTTTATTTCCAAGAAGAGGAAACCAAGAACGTCTTAACCTTCAGAAAAAGAAATTATTTTTTAAAGTGGCAAGTCAGAACGCATATCATTCTGAAATAAAGGCGATATCCACAGTGTTTAGCACGAAGGAATAGGATAACAAGCACGGCAAACAATAACGAGAAGAAAAGTGAAAACTAAGGCGTACAGTAATAGGCAGGGTAATTACCGTCAATAACACAACAATGTATATCTAATTTTTGTTTTATTATAGAATGACAAAAAATACATGTTTCGGCCAACATGGCTATAAGCCATGTTTAACCCAAAATCCTCGATTATGAGATCTCAACATCGATGCACGGCTGCATACTTTACATAACACTCTTACAGCATACAAACCTTTCGGATGAAAAACCTGGTAATGGCCAATGTTGGCCGAAACATATAGTTTTTTTGTCATTCTCTAGTAAAACATCAATTAGATATACACTGTTGTGTTATTGCCGGTAATTACTCTACCTGTTAGTTACTACACACAACGGGGATGGCACAATTCAAAATTTAAGCGTACAGTACCTGTAAGGTTATGATCTGTAACGCGTATTTTTCAAGAAAAGGTAATGTCATAAAACTAAAAACAAAATTCATGTTGACGTCATTAGAATTATTACTCTCTGTTGAGTTACTCTCACTCAAACGACAAAGGTAAAAAATTATGCAGCATTTTATGCTACAGAATTACCTACACCACTTCATATAAAATCTTAGACACTGCGCTACAAGCCGGAAGCTCGCGAGTTGAATTCCCGATGGTGTCACTGGAATTCTTCATTGACGTAATCCTTCCGGCGGCACTATGCCCCTGGGGTCGACCTAGCTTCTCACAGATATGAGTACCAGGAATATTTCCTGGAAGGTGGGGGGATGGGGTAAAGATGGTCGGTGTGTAGACCTGACAACCTTACCATCTTCATGTGCCGACTGTCTAGAAATTCTGGGAGACTCAACGACCTGCAACCCTCAGGGCCTGTCCAGACCTGTACAGGAATTGCTGTATCTTTACTGCACATAAAATCAGCATGTTTCTGTTGCCTTCATGAGAAGTTCGCCTTCAAGAAATATGCATTTTTCTTACGAATTAAGCTCCGGCGCTCAAGTCACAGCGGTATAAGCCAAACAGACAGTACAGAGCAGAATAATCCAAGCAGTGCTTGCTAATGTTCAATTAGAAATTTTTTATCTTCCCAGGTATTGTCTGAAAACTTGGTACTAAAAATTAAAACAACTAAACTTCTAACAACTACTTTATATGGGTTCGAATCTGGTCTCTGCAATTTGGTATGTAACTCCCATCAACACAGCACTTTATTAATATTAATATTAACGCTTTTAACTTCGCACTTTACAATAAACAACATGTATTATACACCTTTTGGCGCCTAACAACGACTATAGTGGTCGTACCGCACCGCCAACCTCTAAATGTTGCATTTTATATATTTATTCAACAAATATATGTACTGAATATTTTAAACATGCTGTATACTCTCCGTTTTTTCCTCTTCAAAATGCAGTTTGTTTCATAATACTAACGGATTTGGTTCCTGTTTTATTCACATTTCATATACAGGGTGTGCTAAAATTTAAAAAAATAATTCCGGCGCCAAAAGGTTAAGTATGGACTGAGTTCTAAGTCCGGTTACATATAAGTTAAGCATGCAATTGTAATTTATTTTACGTAAACTTCCGCCTAAAGATGACCTAAATATGGGTCGAAACATGTCACCATTGCATTTATAAGAACTAACAGCAATGTTAATGGGGACCGCGGTAGCACAGTGGTTAAGGTGCTGCGCTACAAATCGCTGGTTCGATCCCAGCTGGTGTCAGTGGACTTTTCATTGACATAAAATCCTTCCGATCGCACTATGGCCCTGGGGTCGACTCAGCCTCTAACAGAAATGAGTACCGGGAGTATTCCCTGGGGGTAAAGGCGGCCGGTGCGTAAGGCTGATAACCTTACCACCATCCTGTGCCGTTGTCACGAAATCTGCGAACCTTAACGTCCTGGAACCCTCTGGGCCTGTCCAGGCCTGTAACGGGACTGCTTTGCTTTAACAGCAATGTTAATAAATAGTTCTACTAACGGGGAATTACACACCCATTTGTAGTACTATGAAACACAACGAGATGTCCAAGTTAAATTTTGGTCTTTCCAATTGAAATGATGTTGCACCATATCCACCGTGGCTGTCGAGAACATATCCTATGGGACTAACACAAGGCAAGTAATGATAAAATGAAGAAACTGCAGACGCTAAATGAGGATTTTCTTAATTTGTAGGCTCTTCACCACAGCAAATCAACATACAGACGGGGCAGGTAACACACGCAGGAGAATCTGACAAGTGATTACATAGATCTAGTCGAAATATCTAAAGCGAACGGAATTTAAGTTGACAGAAATGGAATATAATATTAAAATGTATCTTAAAAGAATAGGATTCTTTTAAATTCAACAGTACATGATGCAGTCCAGTGGCGAGCTCTTGTGAACACGGCATTGGAGCTTCGGTTCCATTAAAGTCTGGAAATTTATTGGCCAGGTGAGCAAATATTCGATTTGAAAAAGGATTACGCCATTCAGTTCGTTACATGATCAGTTCTAAGCTACATTCAATAAAATAGCACTTGACTGTTATATCGACAACAAACGAGCCAGTGCCAATGCCCCCCCAGGAATGGAATTTCCCCCTATGCCACAACCATCACTCATCAGCAACCAGTTCCCATGGCAACGCCTGCCATGTCTTTGGAGTCCAGTTGCCATGGCAATGCTACTGCCAACAAGCCTCCCCAGTACTGGCTACATGGAACTTCAGGCATGTTATGTGGGCAAAAGGATTCAATAATAGCCAATGGTCACAAAAGATACGTTAATGGGACCGCACCCTCAAACTAATGTAAACCCAAGCTAAAACAATGGTCTTTGGTTCAGGAACGGAATAGTTGAGGGGTAAGGGATGGACAGTCCACGTGTAGGCATGAGTGTCAGGTTATAAACACGAAGTCAGAAGAAGAAACTCGGCAACATTAAGCCTAACTGTCAAACTTGTAACTTTCAGTAACATTGATTTCGAAAACTGCTTGTCCTGGCACCTGAATTTCTACCTTTCCGTCTGATACATAATAATAATAAAGTAACGATTTAAGTACATAAAATTAGCCTTCAAATCACCAGCTGTTTTGTGTGGGAGTGACGAGCGGTCTGTGGCAGTAACGGAATAATGAATGAGGATGTGCGCGAAGACCGTTCTGAAGATAGGACACGGACCTAATACAACAGAAGAAACAAGAGGGCCTAGAGGGTTGCACAGCGTGAAGCTTCATTGTTTGCTCTTCTCACAGATAAATAGACCTATTCAGAGTTTCAATCTTCCAGGATGTTAGGCATTGTAGATTGGTAGTTAGTTACCGACGTTTCGGGACAACTTATCGGTACCATAAGAACTGCGCAGTTCTCATCTACTTCGCGGCGGAAGCCTGAAATCAAGCTATCGGCAGCATCTTGAAGGGCTTGATTTAACTATCTGTCTCCCCTTCATTTAAGTCTAGGAACTTCCGCTTGAGCACCTGTCTTGGCCATCTGTTACGTCAGCCTGTGTAAATGTTCGGACAGCATTAAGTGTATTGTCTCTGTATCCTAGAAACGAGTTTTCTAACTCCGTTTGTCCTGTTTATGTTTTCTTGAACTGTCTTCATACTTCGATACGCCATATTCGTTACATTTCGGTTATAAGAAACCAAGGTGTAAAAGTGTTGCGATTGCCAAACCGGACCAAACCGCCAGAGGTCTGCAGGTTCCGACCTAACCACACTCAGGTGGGAAGCTACCTACAGACTGACGCCGGACGCTTGTCCATGTTGAAAGCGATTCTGACATCAGTTGCAAGCAGCCAACAGCTGCCCTGGATGATGTGGGCTCTCAGTCATAATGCTTACTGCTGTACACCTTGATTGCCAGCAGCTTAGGACTTCAAAATGGATGTACTGGCGAAGCACAGCTAGTTGAGGTTTCAGTATGGTTCATATATGAACACATGGGTTGCGCAGACGAACGTTGAAATTTCGCACATTTCTATCACATTATTTGCTAATTTAGTTCGTTTGTGATTGTAATGTTCATTTATGTCCTAGAGAAATAAATGTCTTCACTTTATGCTTATTGGACCGTGAATCATCTTGATAGTTGAATAAAGAGAGACCAACTGATGTCACTTGCTTTATTATTTCATTATTTAATGCTAAACATGTTTCGGATGTTAATACATCCATCCTCAGGAGCTTGTGACTTATTTGCTGAGTTATTTCATGGGTTGTATTGCTTTGGTTCGATGTGTGTTGGTGTTACGTTGTGGTTTGGCTGTAGTGGTGTGGTATCCGTATGCAGGCTGAGGTACTAGTGCCTCAGCCTGCATACATGTTGAGCATTAAATAATGGAATAATAAAGTAAGTGACATCAAGTTGGTCTCTCTTTATTGAAATGTCTTCACTTCACTTCACTTCACTTCACTTCACTTCACTTCACTTCACCCATCTTCACCGCACTCTTATGGAGGAAACGGGCGCTAAGTGTGTACCGTGTTTTAACAAAGCTAACTACGAATAAAGAAATGCATTATTTTGCAAGTTTTTGGGCACTCGTAGCGGTGCAGTTGGGAGCTTCGTTCTTCTGAGATGTGGCGCCACATGTCAGAACAGTGAACACATCATGTATGACTTCGTTTGTATTTCCTTAAGCACACGTGACACCGAAAAATGTTTCAAATTTCCTTATGATACATTTATATGGATTTGTATGAATTTCCGAATGTATATTTATACGAAGACGAGGTGACAAGGGAGTGGAGAAAACTACATAATGAGGAGCTTAATGATCCGTAATCCTCACCCAATATTGTTCGGATGATAAAATCGAGAAGAATGAGATGGGTGGGGCGTGTAGCGCGTATGGGGGAGAGGAGAGGTGTATACAGGGTTTTGGTGGGGAAACCTTAACGAAAGAGACCACTTGGGAGACCCAGGCGTAGACGGGAAAACAATATTAAGATGGATCTTCAGGAAGTGGTATGTGGGGGTATGGACTGGATCGAGCTGGCTCAGGATAGGGACAGGTGGCGGGCACTTGTGCTTGCGGCAATGAACCATCGGGTTCCATAAAATGCGGGGAATTTCTTGACTAGCTGAAAACCTGTTAGCTTGTTAAGAAGGACTCTGCTCCATGGAGTAAGTAAGCAAGTAAGTACATTTATATGAAGAAAAGAACTTGTATTGTGAGCCTCTTGTCAGACGAGTGAGACAAACTACAACAGAACTTCGTGTAAAGTACACATCAGTCTACAACGAATCAAAATTAAATTCGCTCGAAAACGTCTGGTGTATATCTCCAGTAGAAAATACTAAGAGAACTCCATGGATAAGAGTTGCTTTTGAAAAGCCAACGAATGCTCACCGGAGCAAGACATTAAATCCTAACACTACCGTCAGACACAACTATATTTATCATAAAAGAATATCCTATTAATAAAAAGCTACATGTTTCGGCCCAAGAGGGTAACCATAAGGCTTGATCTAAAAATATAAAAGTAAAATTATAAACAAATTACACACTGCAAAGTGTCAGCCACCGGTAGCTACGCACCGTCAGACAGAATAATTCACTGCACCACTCCCCAGCACATTTCGTTAAGATTGATTGTAATTCTACACGCCAATCTAAGCCCAAGTCTTTAAAATAATCTCCTCCTTTCCACCCTTCTCCACAATAGAAACGTAACTGACTTTCGTTGGAGATGAAATACAGAGACATACTTAAAACACGATCGCATTTTGTACTTATCTTGTTGATCACGTACTTAATACTTCAGATCTCCACGGGACACGACAGCAGCTACCACTCGCAACCTATTTATGGCCCACGTGCATCGTAGTGGTGACAACAGTTTGTTGCTACTTGCAAGGAGCAGAGGCCGACCGGCGAACATCCGCCGGAAGTTACGCATAATACACGCGACCGAGCTCACACGTGCTAGCCCATCTGGCCCCGCAGCCATCTCTTAACGTAGAAGAGCATTTCGATAGCTCCTGTTTAGCTACGTTATTAATATCTTCACCGTTAGCCAAACGTCTATTCCAGTGCAGTAAGCATTTGCTAAATGCAGTCTTCGTCATTCTAGACAGGCGTACTTAGAGGCATTTGTGTTTGTCACAAACCTACTGTTGTCGCTGGGAGTACATCTAACAATCCACACGGACAGAGTCAAATTATTTTTCCCTTGTGTTTCCGTAATTATTCATAATAGCTAAAAACGTTTTAAATAAAAGCCATACAGTTGTACATAAGAAGGTTGCGGCTATAAAATATGACTTTTCAGATAGATATTTTAATTTGGTTCGATATAAGATAAAAAAAACACTGAGTCTCAGCAGTAAAATGTCATTTAATATTCGCCTTTTACTTCTTAGAAATCGCGTTCTTTAAGTGGTCTCCCAGGCATGGAATACATTCCCGTAATCGCGATCGGAAATTAACCGTAACTGCACAAATTCACAAACATTTCCCTCCGACGTTGCAGTACGTTAGTTGTAGCTGAGTTCCGAAAATCAGCACGTTAAGGGACAAAAGAGCAGGTCAGGGTCGAAATCAGAGCCAGTAAAAACGCCCGCGGCGAAGTTATGGTTAACTGCTGACCACAGATACAGGAATGCACTGTACGCCAGGTGGACAAATCAGAGTACGCAATTTTTTAAAAATAAAAAGCATACATTAAATGGGATTTTACTACTGACACTCCGTAATTTATTGCTTATATTCAACACAATTCACCAAAACAGCGACCCAAAAAATGCCACATTCTATTGTCGCATCGTGTATATGTTACAAACACCGTTCTGAAGGGCGAATGTTTAAAACAAATTCATATACGAAACGTACGGGTATCTTAAAATGCTATTCTGGGGGCTGGGATAAACCAAGATAATGCATATGACAACTTCCAAGCAGATACAGATGCTACTGAACACTGTGCACAGAAATGTATCGTTCATTTCTAACCGCATAAGTATTAGTGGAGTGTTTCCTGGGAGTAAAGGCGGCCGGTGCGTAAGGCTGACAACCTTACCACCATCCTGTGCCGTTGTCATGAAATCTGGTAACCTTAACTTCCTGGAACCCTCTGGGCCTGTCCAGGCCTGTAATGGGATTGCTTTACCTTTAACTCTTACTAGCCTTGTGAGACCCTGTAGAAAGCTTACACATTTGACGACACGACACGACACGATCCTACGTTCTATCCGGAACTTCAGCCACAATTTCTATTCGATCGGCTGACACCAATCGTATATATATATATATATATATATATATATATATATAATACATAAATACATAACGAAAAAACTATTTCGTGTCTCACACATCAGGTTTTAGGTTTTAGCAGTGCCGGTATCCACTTTTACATCACCACCGGTAAACAATCCGTACTTAACAAGTCAGACTATGTTCGCCTACCTTAGGGTCCGGGGCGTTCACCGTTCATAACAATTATGGAAAAAAAAATTGGTAAAAATAAAACGTGAATTTTGGTTTTAACGGCAGCTTTTGTTCAAAATTCTAGACCTGCCGAAAGTGTTGGGCGTCCCTTGGTCAAAGAAGATAATTTCACGCATGCGTTACGCAGTTCCCAACAGTGCTAGCTTATGACTCAAGGCACCAGAACTGCAAAAACAAAACACGACATTTTGCAGTTTCGATGATTCAGACAGCTTCACAAGCCTTGGTATCTTAGGGTTTAATTAATTTTTTACCTTGCAGGCAACTTACACGACTTGCGTGGTAGATGGGTTGCATACTCGTTAATCTGCAGGCAGAACAAATACGAAAGGAATCCCAGTACTGATTAGTGAACTTGTTACTTAATTGTCCTCAATTATGTGCAAAATAAATAACTCGTTAAGAATAAGAACAATATTTTTAACAAAATTTCGTCTTTGTGGTTCGTATTAGTTAGGCAACAAAATTAATATATGCAGTTTCGTAACTACGAAAGCGGTTTCCGAAAAATAAAAAAAATAGCACCGAATATGGCCTACACACAGGAGTCTAAATATGAACCGCTGGTGATAGTGCTAACTAATTCCAGCAGCAGTTAACGATTGGGTTAGCGAATTTTGCATCAATTAAAGATCCCATCAACATAAGAAAGAAAAAGTACGGATCTTTGAATTCTGGACCCTTCCAGATGGTCACGCCACTTCATCCACTCTGCGTTTCGTGAAACTAGTCTCAGTGACAGCCATATGTTACTTACGGGCATAAATGAATTTATAGCTGTACATTACACGCTTTATCTTAGGGAAAATAGTCGTTCAATATCGTAACAAAACGAAGCGTTGAAAAAGTCCGACAATATAACAGTGGGAGTAGGACCAGGGCTCTACTCTTAACCTCGACGCTAGATGGGGGTGAGTGGTCAAAGCCACGCTCCAGCCACTTTACCCCCATCTGCCCCCCCCCCCCCCCCCCCCCCACACCAACC
>Ga0123357_10000404_pt1:0-40000 | contig 41017 bp, 102 predicted proteins | sample TergutEmb28metaG_FD_89873 | JGI IMG/M metagenome (GOLD analysis project Ga0123357, IMG submission 89873) | Embiratermes neotenicus P4 segment gut microbial communities from Petit-Saut dam, French Guiana - Emb289 P4 | ecosystem: Host-associated > Arthropoda: Insects > Digestive system >...
CTGGCCATTATCTCCCAAACCGTTCAACTTTGGATATATGTGTTTTGGGGTTTTTCGGTATAGTTTAACATAAGGAACACCCTCCCGAAGTCTGGTCCGTTCCTCCTGTTACACCCTGTATAGAGCCTTGGGACTCAACAGCAGTTATTCGATCTCGGGTAAATTGAGGTTGACGGACGTTCGGTCGAGACCGATCCTGGAGAAATTGTCCACTATGGTCTGCATACAGAACTTCATCTCGCCCCTGACAGGTGATCGTAAAGTTTCGGGAGGTGAAGTTCTATCGTGGGGACGAGAGACGCAGGCAATACTAGTGGCGCTTGCCTCTCGCCGTCCAACACGAAGAACGCCCTATGATCTCTCTCCGGCTAGACATCGAGGCAGACGTACTTGGTACGAGGGAGGTTGAGAAAGTTGAGGTGGCGCAGTTGGACCCTCTCCGACGGACTCGACGGCGGACGTGGTGAAAGAGTTGGCTGCCCGTTGACTAGCCGATCGAGGCCTGGAATGTTGCCCAGCGTTGCTGAAATACGAGCTGCTTGACGTTCTTTCCAGCAGGCATCTCAGAGACTTGATTGCTATCTGGAGGACAAGACACAGACGCAGTTGAGAGCTCACTGCACTGAATTAACAGCAACATCCAAGTTCGAACTGTCTTGCGCCACCAGTTTTCCGCGCACCCACCAGTGTATGTCGATATTTAAGTAAGTTTCGAAGTCGCCCTAAGTGGCGTATGCGACGTCATAATGATTCAATAGGCCATGGGTTTATGGTGCGTGATGCGCTATCAGACTAACAAGTTTTGCACGGACCTCTTCATGGATGTCGAACTCATTTCTTCGTAGAGCCGATTGAGGACCGCTAGAAGAACGTGCCTCCTTTTATAGGCCCTACTTTTAACGTCTTCTTCTTCTGTGCCCCCACCGCCTTCGCTTTCGTCGCCTTCTTCTTCGCTTTCTTCGAGGTAGAAAGCGTAGGCGAAATATTCTCCCGCTTTCGTTTACGTCCCCTCCCCTCGAGCCTGGAGACTAGTCCCGGCGCCGACTCGGTCAGGCAAATAGCCTATCCCCGATATCCTTCACTTTCGTGTCGGTTTGCTTGGTAACAATGTCCGCGAGGATCTGAATCCCCCTATTTTGTGTTTCGCGGTCTACGGCCAGCGTGTTGCGTATGGAGAGAGGCTTCACTGCGCGAAATTATCAGGCGAGAACGCTGCCTATGCCACGTCCCAGCAGCACGTAAGGACAGCTCACTTACACTTGATCCGCACTGCCGCAACCTCCCTGGCTTGTTTAGCAATCAACGAGAGAGAGAATATCCTTCTGCGATTAAGCGATACGCTGGCCCCGATTTCATACATGAAATCGCCGACGACGAAAATGAAGGATCGCAACAAGCGGTTTCAGAATGACCGTAAATGGACCGCGGTCACCCAGTTTTGTCAGCGCGTCTATCGCGATCGACTGACAGTCGGTCTTTTCAACCAGTAGGTAGTACACGTTGTAGGACACACGATGGTCCTTGGGAAACGTAGACGATGCGTAGACAGCGCCTAAACATGTCTCCCACCAATTGCGGTCCAATCAGGTCCCAGTACAAAAATATGGGATGTAGTTCCGTCCCTGATGCCGGGCTCGTATAAAGAAACTCGAACAAGCCGACTTCCCAAGCGTCGGTTGCGAGATCGACATGTTTGACCAGTCGGATCTTGAAATCCGAGACGGTATTGTCGGGATACACGCCACGGGAGCGTCGTTCATAAGAGTGACATAGAAGCACCATCGCCTCAGTCTCTTGAATTTGGACATACTGATCCAGCTGTCGAAAACGGGACCTATCATCTCCCCTGAATGGTTGTTCGCGAATGCCGCGTCTGATGCGTGCGTCCAGTATTTTATCTATCCGATAACCGGTCCTCCATGTTCTATTCACTGGCATCAGTTCCTCAGCGTAATAATGCCCGACAATTGACTCGCCTCTCAAGTACTCCAGCTTGTACATTGGCCGAGGAGTTTGTGTAAGACTTTCGAGATCCTTAATACGTCTAAAGTCCAATTCTTCTTCAACCACTTACCTAATTTCCTCTTCTCTTTGATGATCCACACCGTCTGCCCTACACTTTAGACGGGGCCTTTGCCCTCTTCAGTCTCGCGTGCCGATTCCTCGTCCACTCCCATATTCGCAACACGTCCTTGTTTACCTACAGCGAAGGGGGAACCCCGTGCTCGAATGCACCGCGCCGTTGTACCCGGAGACGAATCTGTATAACGCGTCAACTTAGCGGTCCATATCCTACACAGCTTCAATTATGGTCTGTATGGGTGTAAAAGGAAGGGTACATTACTTGAAAAAATTATAAATTCTTGGGTTATCTCTTCTTCTATTCAAGGGATATTCATAAAACACCATATTTAACACTTGCTCCGTGGCCTAAAAAGCTTGACAGGTGCTTCGCTATGTGGTAAATAAGGAACAATTCACTTGAGGAACTTAGTGCCTTGTAGTCTGTAACTATTCGTCCTGACAAACGTGTTTCATGAAATTCCGAAGCAGGAAGAGCAGCAGCAGAATTAGAAACAGCAATAAGAGCAGCAACAGGGTCACAAGGATTGGCAGCAGATGATGGATCAGTCGAAATATTTGAAGCTGAAGTTTGAGGAATAGAAGCAGCAGCAACACAAGTAGTAGGGACAGAAGATGCAGGAGCAACATACACCAATTAACAACAAAGCCACCACCAAAAAAACACCAAAAACAACACCAAAAACAATAACACCGCCACCAAAAAACAACACCACCAACAATAACAACACCACCATCAACAACACCAACACCACAACTACCACCACCGAAACCACCAACAACCAAAACCAAAAACACAAACAACACCAGCACCAACAAAAACACCACGTACACAACTACCACCACAAACACCAACAACAACAGCACCACAACAACCATCAACAACACCACGAACACCACCATCAACAAAACCAACACCAAACACACCACCACCACAAACACCACAGTAAAAACAAACATAATAACCATCAACACTAACACCGCCAACAACACCACAACCAACACCAACACCACCACCACCACAAACACCACCAACATCACAACAAACACCACCACCAACAACAGAACAAACAACATCACCAATAACACCACCACCAAAACCACACAAAACAACAACTACGAACACCACCTCCAAAAACACCGCCAACAACACCACCACCACCACCAACAACAAAACCACCATCACCACCACCACCAACAACACCACTACCAACTTCACTACCATCACCACCATCATAAACAGCTCCACTACTAACACCACCAAAACTACCGACACCAAAATCATCACCATCATCACCAAAACCAGCAAAAATAACAACACCAAAACAAACATCAATTTCATCACCACCACCAATACCACTACCACCATTACCACTACCACCTACACCACCACCACCACCACCACCACCACCAACGCAACCACAACCACTACCAACACAACCACTACCAACACAACCACTATCAAAATAGCAAGCAACAAAACCAATATCTTCAACACCACAACCAATAAAAAACAACACCATCATCACAACAAACACAACCACAACCACCACAATCACCACCAACACCATCTCCAACAACAACAAAATCACCACAAACACAACCATCATCACCACCACCAATAAAAATAACAAACACTGCCACCACCAACACCAAAACACCACCACCACCAACAGAAAGACCAGGAGTACCACAACCACCAAAACAAACACCACCACCACCACCACCACCAATAACACCACCACCAACAACAATACCGCAAAACCAAAACCATCACGACCACCACTACCTCCAACACAACAGCCACGAACAACACCAACAATACCACCACCAGCACCACCACCAACAACATCACTAATATCACCAACAAACAAAACCACCTCCAACACCACTACCACTAACAACACAACCAAAACCACCACCACCAACACCAGCAAGATCACCACCAACACAACCACAATCACCAAAACCACTACCAACACCACCACTAACAACACAACACCACCAACACCAAAATAGACACAACCAAGAAAATCACTAACAACAACACTAACAACACTAACAACACCACAACCACCAACAACACTACCACCACCACCACCACCACCACAAACAAAACCACCACCAACAACAAAACCCCCACCACCACCAAAACAACAACACCAACACCACAATTTAACCACAAATATTACCACCAAAATAACCACCACAAACGCCAAAACTAACACCACCAGTACCACCACCAACATCACTAACATCACCACTACTAACACCAACACCACCACCAACACCACGACTACAAACACTGCGACAAACAACACCAAAACCAACAACACGAAAACCACCATCAACGACACCAACAACAACACAACCACCACTCACAACAAAATCACCAACAACACCAACACCAATAACACAAACACCAACAAAAACAAAAACACCACCGCACCATCACCACTAACAAAAATACCACCACCACCACCACAACTACCAACACAATTATCATAACCACCACCACCAATACCACCAAAATCACCAACATTACCACAAACACCATTAACATCAAGACGAACACCAACACTAGCACCACAACCCCCTCAACTAATACCACAAATACAACAAACAAAACACCACCAATACCACCAACAACACCACCACCAAAACTACCACCAATAACACCACCAGCAAAAACTTCAAAATTACCAACACCACCACAACAATCACCAACAGGAAAAGCGCCACCACCAACACCAATTTCACCATTACCACCACCACTTCCACCATCAATACCACCACCACCACCAACACCACCATCAACAAAATAACACCAAAACCAACATCACAACAACGAACACCAACACCAACAATATCTTCAACAACACAACAACCTCTACCACCAACAACAACACAACCAAATCCACTATCAACACCAACACCACCACCGTACCACCATTACCACCAACAACAAAATCATCAATATCAACACCAACAAAACCACCAACATCAAAAACAAACCCGCCGACACTAACACTAAAACCATTACCACCCCTACCAACACCAACAGTACCACCACCACACACACCACAATCACAACTACGAACACGAACAACACCACCTCTATCACCACCAACACCACCACCACTAACATCACCACCAACATAAACAAAACAACAATACAAGAAAAATAAACCACTAAAGCAACCAACATCTACAACACCACTACCAACACCATCAAAACCACCAAAACCACTACCGACACCCCAACAACAACATCACTCCTAATATCACACCAACCAATATAGTCACCAAAAACAACAACACTACCAAAACCACCACAACCAACACCAACGCCATTACAACCACCAACAACAAAAACACATTCACCACCACCAACACCACCGCCAACACCACTAACTCCAACCCCACAAACAACACCACCATCACCAACACAAACACCAACACCAATACCAAAAACACCACCATCAAATCCACCACAAACAAAACTAACAATATCATCACCACCAACACCAACACCAACACCATCACCATCACCATCACTACCACCACCACCACCACTACCACCACCACCACCACTACCACCACCACCACCACCACCACGACCAACAACAACAACAACACTAAAACAACCGCCACCACAAAGGAGCACCACAACCACTACCAAAATCTACACCACGACCAATAACACCACCATCACCAACACAACCACCATAAAAACACCATCAATACCAACACCACCACCAACACCACGACAACCACCATCATACCTACCACCACCACAACTAACACCAAAACCAACACCACCAATATCACAACCATCAACAACTACACAACCACCAACACCAATACCACCATCAACAACCACAATAAATCAAAAAACACAACGTCCAAAATCACCACCACCAACACCACCACCACCACCACCACCACCACTAACAACGCCACCACTAACACCAAAACCACCATAACCAATATCACCACAACTATTTCTAACAGCACCACCACTAACAACATCAACATCAACACCACCACCAACAACAATGTCGTCACCACCACCAATATCTCTAACTCCACCACCACCAACAACACCGCCATCAACAGAACCATCATCAATACCACCATCACCAATACCACTACAAACAACCCCAACACTACCACCAGGGCCACTACTACCAACAACAACACAACCTCCACCAACACAAACATCAGCACTAACAAAAACCCACTAAAACCACCATTTCCAACACCACAATCAATAAAACAACCAGCATGACCACCATAAACACCACCATCACCAACACTACCAAAGCTATCACAATCCACACCACCAACACTACTACAATCACCAACACAACCAATACCAACATCAACAACACCAACAAAAACAACAACACGAACACATCCACTACCACAATCATCACCACAATCATCAACACAACCACTATCACCAGCACCACGACTAAAGCCAACACCAAAACCACCACTATTGCCAACACCAACAACATCACCACTAACACCACAACCGCCACCAACACACACACCACCATCACAACCCTCACCAACAACAACAAAATAACAAACACAACCACCATTACTAAAAACACCACTAAAAGCAACAGCACTAACACTAACACGACCAACACCACCAGCATTACCCCCACCAGAAAAAACACCACAACCAACTCTACCAAAACCAAAACATCACCACCACTACCACCGCCAACATCACCAAAATTACTACCAAAACCACGAAAAAACACCACAAACAACACGACCACCAACACGATAAGCAACACCACCAAAACAAACACCAACACCACCACGAACAACACCACCACGAACAACACCACCATCACCAAGATCACCATAAAAATACCACCACCATAAACACAATCAACACACCCACCACCAATACCACCACCAACAACAACAACTACAACACCACCAGGACCATCACTACCAACACTAAAACCACCACCACCAACAACACCGACACCACCATCACCAAAACCATCTTCATCATCAACAACACCAACATCACCACCAAATCTACCATCAACAAAACAAACAACAACAAAACACCACCACCACAACAACCACCAAAACCACAACCACCAAAACCAACACCACTAGCACAACCACCACCACCACATTCACTACCACCGCCAACACCATCAAAACCACAAAAACAAAACCAACAATAACACCAAAAACCCCACACACTACAACACCACCACCACAACAAAAACACCACCACCAAAAACACAAACTTCACAACCACCATCACCACTACAGACACCAACACCAACAACATCAACACAACCAACATAACCAACACCACCGACACAAAAAACCAACACCAAACACTAGCAAACAACACAACCAACAACACAACCTCTACAATCATTACCACCTCCATCACCATCACCAACACCAAACTCTCAAAAACCAACACCATCAATAAAACCACTAACACAAACAAAATCACCACAACAATTAACACCAAAAATACCACCACCAACACCAACAACATTACCACCAAAACCACTAACACACTTACCAACACTACCAACAAAACCACCAACACCAACACCATTAACAACACAAACATTACCACCATCACCAATACCACCACCACGAACACCATCACCAACAACTCCAAAACCATTTCCACCATCACGACTAACATCACCACCACCATGAAAAACACCACCAAGACCACCATTAAATTTACCACCATCACCAACACCAACACCACCACCATCACCACAACCAACACCAACATTAACACCACCAACACCAACAACACCCCTTCCACCTCCAACCCCATTACCACCATCACCAACACCAAAAACATCACTAGAAACCACCACATAAAACAACATTAATATCATCCCCACAATTACCACCACCATCACCACCACCACAACCATTACCGCCACCATTAACACCACCACCAACACCAACACCATCACCAACAACACATACACCATCACCAAAACACAAAAAACAATACCACCACCAACATCACGAACAATATCCCAACGGCCACCACCAACACTACCACCACCACCACCACCGACAACCACACCCCTACCACCACCACCACAACTAACACCACCATAAAAACCACATACCCAACACAAAAAACCACCAACACCACAAACACCACCACCACCACCAACACCAACACCACAAACACCACCACCAACACCAACACCACCACCAACACCACCAACACCACCACCAAAACCACCACCAACACCACCACCAACACCACCACCAACACCACCAATAGTAACACCACCAACACCACAAACGCCACAACCACCACAACCAACTCCACCACAAAAACCAACACCAGCAACAACAATACTACCACCAACAACACAACCAATATTAACACCACAAACAACAACAACAACACAATCACCACCACGACCACTACTACATCAATCACAATCACCACCACCACCACTACCATAACAACCACCACGACTACCACAAACACCACCACCAAAACCAGTACCAACACCACCACCACAATCAACATCACGAGAAACACCAAAACAAACAACACCACCAAAACTAATAACACAACCACCAACAACACAAACTCCACCACCACCACAAACACCATCAATACCTCCCTCACCACCACAACTAACAACACAACTAATAATACCAACATCACCAACACCAACAACATGAGCATCAACACCACCCCAACAACAACAACAACACAAATAACAACACTACCACCATCACCAACACCCATAACAACACCAAAAACATCAACACAAGAACCATCAATAAAAACACCACCAACACTTACATCACAATTACCATCACCACGACCATCAACGCCACCAACACCTCCACCACTCCCTCCAAAAACACCACCACCAACAAAATCACCAACACCACTAACTCCACCGTCACCAACACCACCATCACTATCATCACCACCACAACCAGCACCTCCACCTCCAACACCACCACCTCCAACACCACCAAAATTATCAACATCAACACCAACATCACCACTAAAATCACCACTACCAACAAAAAAACCACCACAACTACCACAACCACCATCATTCCCACAAAAACTACAAGCACCACTACAATTACCGCTACCACCACCACCACCACCACCACCATCACCACCACTACCTCAAACAATAACACCATCACCAAAACCACCACAACCAACACCAACACAATAACTACCACCATAATCACCACCAACACCAAAAACAATAACAACTCCGTGACCAATATCACAACCATCACAACCACCACCACCACCACCACCAAACCCGAAACCACCGACTCCAACACCACCACCAAAAAAACCACCACAACTAAAAAACCACCAACAAAACCAACACCAACAACACCACCAACATCAACAAAAACATTACCACCACCAACACAAAAATCACCACTAAAACCACCACCATTACCACCAAAAATACCACCACCTCCACTACCAACACAAATAACACCACCTCCACCACCAACACCACCACAATAACCACCAGCAAATACATTGCCACCAAAACCACAAACATCAACACTACCATCACCAACACCAATAAGACCATCACCACAACACCAACACCACCATCAACAACACTACCAACACCAACAACACAACTACCATCATCACCATCATCAACATAAACAATACTACAAACAACAAAATTAACTCCTACACCAAAATCAATACCACCAACACCAACACCAACACCAAAACATCAAAACAACCACCAACACCATCAACACCACAACCTCAACCACCACCAACTACAACTCCAACGACACCACCAAAAAATCATCATTACCAACTACAACACCAAAACCAACACTAACACCACCACCACCAGCACCACAACTACCAACAAAGCAACAACTATTAGCACCAACACCAACAACACTACTACAACCAACCCCAACACCAACACCACCAACACCACCACCACCACCATAAACACAACAAAAACTAAAACAAACACCAACACAACCAAACCAAACAACACCAACACCAACAACAACAACAACAAAACAACGTCGGAATCAAAACTACCAGCACCAACACCATCATTAACACAAACACAACCACCAACACCAACAACATAACAACCAAATCCACCTCCACTACCACCAACACCAACCCAACCGCCGACAACACTACCACCACCAAAATAGGCACCACCACAAACAACACAAATATCAGTACCAGCACCATCAACACCACCACCACAATTACTACCACTAAAAGCACCACCACAAAAACACCACCAACAATACCACCACTAACAACACCACCACCACCCTCACAAGTAACTCATCACCACCAACAACAACACAACTACTAGGACCATCAACAACACAACTACCGAAACCACCAACAAAACCAGCAAGAACATCACCAACAACACCAACAATGAAACCACGATCGCCAACATTACCACCACCATCACAACCACAGCCAACATCAACACCATCATCACCACCACCATTATTATTACTACCACAATCATCAGCACAATCAACACCACAAACAACAACATCGCTACAACCATCATCAACGTCAAAACAACCAACACGTCCAACACCAACACCACCACCACCACCAACACCATCAACACCACCATTAACAAAACAATCATCACCATCACAAATATCACCAACACCACCACCACCACTACGACCAACAACAAAACACCACCACAAACTCCACCTCTACCACTATTACCACAATCAACACCACGAACACTGCCTCCACCACCACCACCACCACCAACACTACCATCGTAACCAACAATAACGCCCCTACAAACACCCCAATAACACATCCACCACCAAAAACAAAACAACCACCACCAACACGAACACAATCACCACCAAAACCACTACAACCACCACTACCAACAACACAACAGCCACCAAAACCAAAACAACCACCACCAAAACCGCAACCACTACCACCACCAACACCATCACAAACACTAACACCACCACCACCAATACCGCCACCATCACCACCAACAACAACGTAACTACTAACACCACCACCACCGCCATCAACGCCGCCAACACCAACACCACCATCACCACGACACCACCAAAACCAACACCACCACCAACAAACCCGCCATTACAACCGTCACTATTACCACCACAAACAACACCAACACCAACATCGACATCAGCACCATCTGCACCACCACCAACATTACCACAACCAACACCACCACTAACACCACCACCATTACTACCAACAACAAAACCACTACCACCACCAACACCAAAAACAACACCACCACCACTACCAAAACCAACTACAACACTAACAAAATTAACACCACCACCTCCATTACCACCGCCACCATCAGAAACACCACGACCACCACCAACATGACCACCACCACCAAACCCAACATTCCCACCACCACTATTACCAACACCACCACCAACAACACCACCACCACCACCAACATGACCACCACCACCAAACCCAACATTCCCACAACCACTATTACCAACACCACTACCAACAACACCACCACCACCTCCAACACCACCACCATCTCCACCAACACCAGCACCATCACCACCCCCACCAACAACACAACCACCAACAACAGCACCACAACCACCATAGACACAAACGCGAAAACCACCAACATTATCACCACCAAAACAACAACCACTACCAACACGACCAAAAATAAAAACAAAAAAATTAAAGCACCAAAAAAGTCAATACCACCACCGCCACCACCAACAACAACACCACTAACACCACTACCAACACAGCAACCACCAAATTCAACATTAACACCACCACATCACAACGTACAAAAATATAACCACCTCTATTTCCAACAAAAATACAATACCACAATTACCACCTCCACAAACAACAACTACACAATTACCACCAAAAACATCACCGCCAAGACCACCACCTTAAACACCACCTCCAACACCATCACCACCATCACCATCATTAAAACCACCATCATCAAAATCAAAATCACCAATAATAAAAACATCACCAACACCACCATCACCACAACCAACACCACCACTACCACCAACATAAACAGCAACATGACCTCCACAAACAACACCACCACCAAAAAAATCACCAAAACAACCAACAAAATATTCACCACAAACCATAATTTCCCCACCACCAACATCACCGCCAACACCACCATGAACACCACCACCACCACCACCACCATAAACACAACCACCACCACCATCACTATAAAAGCCACCACCAACTAACACCACCACCACAAACACCACCAACACCATCACAAACAACACGAACACCACCACCACCACCACCACCAACAATAACAAATCCAACATCACCAACAACAAAACCACCAACAACATTACCAAAACCACCACCACCAAAACCACATAAACCACAACAAAAACCACTATCACTACTAATACCAACATCAACACCACCAACACCAACAACAACAACACCAAAACCACGAACACTAAGACAACAACAAGAACCCAATCAACACTAACAAACCCACCCTCAAAAACACCAAAAACAACACCACCACCGGCAAACGATTTCCATCAATACCACCATCACCAACACTAGCACCACCAAAACACCAACATTACCACCAGCGCCGCCACCACCAAAACCACCACCAACAACTACACCAACACCACCTCAAGCACCAACATAAACCACACCACCAACACTAAAATCAAAACCACAATCTTCACCACCACCAAAAACACCACCACAAACACCACCACCACAATCTCCTTGAAAATCAGTACGACCACTAAAATTACTAGCACAATCAACACCACCACGAACAACACCAACACCAACATCACCAACACGACCAACACCAAAACTAACACCATCAATACCAACACAAAAAACATCCCCACAATAACTACTAACACCATCACGAATACCGCCAACACCACCACCAACAACACTACCACTAACACAATCACGACTACCACCAAAACCACCACCAAAACCACAACCAACAACACTACAATCAAAACAACCTCTACCATCACCAACACCACCACCACCACAAAAACACCAACACCAAAACCACAACTACAAACACCAACAAAACAACCACCACAACCAACACCACCAACACAACACCAACACCAAGAACAACACCACCATTACCGCAACTACCACCACTACCACCACCAACACTACTTAAACCAATTCCAAAACCACCACCACCACCACAACAACCACCAATATCACCGGCACCAACATCACCAACATCACCAACAAAACCACTAACACTAACACTAATATCACCACCTTAACCAAGTATACCACAAACCTAAACCACCACTAACATTACCAACACCACCACCAAAATCACGAAATTCATTACCACCACCAACATCATCACCACAAACACTACTACCACCACCACGAATACCTCCAACACTAAATTCACCAACACCACCACAACTGAACCCATCACAACTACCAACACCAACATCACAACTTACAACATCACCTCCAACCCCACCACGACCAACAACACAAAATGTAAAACCAACACTAACACCACCAAAGCGAACAGTACCAACAACACCATTACCACCAAAATTACCACCACCACCACAAATAACACCACAACCACTACTATCACCATCACCACTATCACCAACACCACGAACGAAATCATCAACACCATCACCACCACCACTACAACAATTACCACCACCACCACTACCACTACAACAACCAACACCACCATTATCACAAACAACACCAACAAAACCAGTACCAACATCACCACCACAACCAACATCACGAAAAAACAACCAAAATAACACCACCAACACCAACACCGACACCACCACCAACAGCACCTCAACCACAACCACCACCAACTCAACAACCACTATCACCTCCCTTACCACCAGGAACACCACCTCCATCACCACAACCAATAACACCACTATTACTACCAACATCACCACCACTAAAAACATCAACACCAACACCACCAATAACAACAACACCAACAACACAAATAACAACACTACCACAAACACCGCCAACATCAATAACATCACAACTATCAACACAAGAATCAACAATACCACCACCATCACATTTATTGCCATCACCATCACCACTACCAGCAAAGCCACCAACACTTCCAACATTCCCTCCACCAACACAACCACCTACAACACCAACTTTACCATCACCAACACCAACACCATCACTACCATCACCACCACCAACAACACCAACACCACCAACACCACCACCATTATCACAATCAAAACCAGCACCACCACTAAAATCAACACTACCAACAACAAAACCACCACAACTAATATAACCACAATTAGTCCAACAAACACTACAAGCAAAACCACGACTACCGCCACAACCACAAACACCATCACCACTACAATCACAACCACCAACAACACAACAACCACCGGCATTATCTGCACCAACATCAACACCATTACCAACAACTTCACCACCACTAGCACTACCATCATCACCACCACCACCACTACCACCAAAACCACCAACACCACCACCAACAACACCGAAACCACCATCACCATCACCACCACCAAAACCAACACAACTAACACAACCAGGAACAAAACCAACACCACCAACACCACCAAATTCAAAAACAACAATACCAACACAAACACAAAAAGCACCACTACCACCATCAACATTAACACCAACAATACCACCATCACTCCAAAACATACACCACCACCACCAACATTAGCACCCGCACCAACAACACCATCAAAACCACCACAATCAACACTCCCATCACCAACAAAAACAAGATCGCCACGACACAACAACAACACCACCATCAACAAAATCACCACCACCAACACTAACACCACTACCATCAACACCGTCATCACCACAATCATTACTACAACCACCAAAATTACCTCCTACAACAACATCACCACCTGCACCACCAAGACAAACACCAAAATCATCACAACAAACACCAGCACTAACACAACCACCACAAACACCGCTACCAGCAACACAACCTCCAAAATCATTACCAAAAACAAAACCACCACTATTACCCACAACACCACCAAATTTAACACTACCACCACCACCAACAACACCACCACTACCAACAACACAACCAACACTAACACCATCAACCCCAACATCACCACCCCAACATCACCACGACCAACACTAACACCACCACCATAAACACAACAAAACTAACACAAACACCAACACAACAAACACAACCAAAAATACCACCAACAAAAAAACACCACCAAAAAACAACACCAACACCACCAGTACTACTAACAACACCACCAACACTACCACCACCAACACCAAAAACAAGACCACCACCACCAACACCACCACCAACACTAACAAAACTACAACCACCACTACTACCCTCACCATTACCACTGCCACCACAACCAACACCACCACCACAAACAACACGACCACCTCCAACAAACCCATCATTACCACCACCACATTTACTAAAATTACCACCAACACCATCCACCACCACCAACACCACCCCATCTCCATCAACAACACCACCACAGTCTACACCACCATCACCACTACTACCATTATCACCAAAACCACCACCAACACCAACACGATCACCACCACCAAAACCACAATCACCGCCCTAAAAAACAACACAAACACCAACAACTACAACACCACAAACACCACCCCATCAACACCAGCAACAGCACTAACAACACAACCACCACCAAAATCATCATTATCACCACAACACCACCAACAACAAAACCACCACCACCAAACCCAACAAAAAACACCACCACAATTACCACCACCACAAATAAAAACACCATTAACACCACCAACATCATCGCCAAATCCACCACCTCCAACACCACCTGCAACACCATCACCACTAAAACCACCACCACAAAAACTACCACCTTCATAATTAAAACCACCTATACTAAAAACATCACCACCACCACCACCAAAACCAACAAAAAACACCATCACAATTACCACCATCACAAACAACAACACCATTACCACCACCATCACCGCCAAATTCACCACCTCCAACACACCTGCAACAACATCATCACTAAAACCACCACAACAAAACCACCACCTTCTTAATCAAAACCACCTATACTAAAAACATCACCACCACCACCATCAGCACCACCACCACCACCACCACAAACACTACCATCAACACAAATAACAAGACCACCACCAACAACACCACCACCATAAAATTCACCACCATAACCACCAAAATCTACACTAGAACCAATACAATCACCACCATAAACACCAACATGAACACCTCCACCACCTCCACAAACACAACTACCACCACCATCACTACCCCAACCACCACCAACTATCACCACCACAACCACTATCACCGTCACCAACAACACGACCACCAACACTTACCAACAAAAATTAAAAATCCACCGCCACTAAAACACAAAAACACCAAAGAATATTACAAATACCAACACTACCAAAACCTCAAAACCACCACCATCACCACCAACACCACTACTAACTCCATCAACACCACCACCACCGCCACCACCACCAACACCACCACCACCACCAACAACAACAACAACAATAATACCAAAACCACCACCACTAAGATCAACAACATCAACACAGCAACTAACACTAATGCCACCACCATCAAAAACACAGAAAACAAAACCAACACCATCAACAACACTACCATCAATACCAACATCACCAACACTAGCACCACAACAACACCAACAGTACCACCAGCGCCACCACCACCAAAACCACCACCAACAACTCCACCAACACCACCACCGTAAACACCAACAAGAACTACACCAACAACACCAACATCAAAATCACAATAACCACCAACACCAACATCACCCCATAAAAATCCTCCAATAACACCACAACCAATATCAACTTCAAACTAGCACGACAACAAAAATAACCAGCACCAAAAACACCACCACCAACAACACCAAAACCACCATCACCAACACCACCAACTCCAAATCCACCACCAATACCAACACAACAATCATCCCCACAACTATTAGCACCACCAAGAATACCGCCAAAAGCACCACCACCAACACAACTAACACAATCACGACTACCACCACAACCACCACCATCACGAACACCAACACCACAAACAGAACCACCACCACCACAACCACCAACACCACTATCACCACCAACACCACCAAAAACACCAACACCACAACCACCACCACTACAAACCCCACAAACACCACTAACACCACCATCAACACCACAGCCACAAACACTATCAACATCAACAATTACACCTTCAAAATCAACACCACCACCAACTAAATCACCACAACTAACACAACGACCAACACAACCAACACCACCAACACCAACACTAACAACAAGAACAACAACACCACCATTATCACAACAACAACCACTACAACCAACAACACTACCACCACCAATACTACCACCACCACCACCAAAACTACCACCAGATCAACAACACCACCAAAGCCACTACTACCAACAATATTATCCCCAAATCAACCTAGACCACCACCACCTACACCACCACCACCATCACCGACACCAAAACCACCAGCACCACTAACATCATCACCATCATCACCACAAATACTACCACCACGACGATTACCTCCAACAACAACTTCACCAACACCACCAAAACCGAAATCATCACCACTACCAAATCAACACCACAATATACAACACCAACTCCAACCCCACCTCGACCAACAACACAACCTCTAACACCAACAATAACGCTAACAAAACCAAAAGTACCACCAACAACACCACAACCATTACCACCACCACCACCACAACTAGCACTACCACCACCACTACCACCATCACCACCATCACCAACACCACCACGACAAACAACAAAAACAACACAACCAAAATCACAACTAATAAAACCACAAACACAATCAACAACACCACCACCAACAATATAACCACCACCAGTACAAACACTAACACAACCAACACTACCACCTCTACAAACGCAACAACCAACACCAACACCAACTCCACCACCACCAACACCATAAACACCAACACTACATCCACTACAACCAACACCAACACCACCAACACAATCAACACCAACAACAACACAATCACAAACAAAACCACCATCACCAAAAATTACCACAAAAACTATCACAACCAACACTAACACCTAAAAACCACCACCATTACCACCACCAGCAACAACACCACTACCAACCCTACCATAACCAAAACCTCCATTAACAACACCAACAAAAATACCACCATCAGCACCAAAAACAACACCACCACCACCAACACGACCACCAACACCACCAAAACCAAAACCAACACCAACACTAAAACCGAAACCACCACCATCACCACCACCAAAATTAACAAAACCATCACCACGATCACCATTACAAATACCAACTCCAACAGCAAAATCAACAAACCCACCACCACCACCACCACCACCAACAACAACACCACCACCAACATCAACACCAAAATCAGCACCAACACTACCAACATCAAAACCACCACCACGAACAACACTGACGCCACCACCACCAAAATCATCATCATCACCACCAACAACACAAAAAATACCATGAACATCACAAACAGCAACAAAACACCACAACCACAACCATCACCAAAACCACGAATACCAAAACTACCACCACTACCACAACCACCACCACCACAGCTAACAACACCATCACAACCAAAATCACAAACAATAACACCAAAAACACCACCCAATAAAACATCACCACCACCAGCACCAAGAACAACAACACCACCACCAACAACACCACCACCACAAATACCATCAACACTACAACCACAACCACCAGCAAAACCAAGATCTTCACAAACAACATAATCACCACCAACACCACAAACACGACCACCAAAAATAGCGATTACCAACACTAACACCAATTCTACCACCATATCAGCACCACAACCAACACTACCAACACCTAAACCTCACAACAACCATCATTAAAACCACCAACACCACCAAAACCACCACCACCTTTAAAACAAAAATTACAACCACCAACATCAACACAATCACCATCAACACCAACATTAAGAACACCATTTCCACCAGCACCAACACCAACACCAACATAAAAAACCAAAACCACCACCAACACCAACCCCAATATTACCACTATCACCAACGCCACCACTACCACCAACACAAAAAACATTTCCACCACCACCACCTACTCCACCTCCCCTATGACCAACACCACCACAACCACCATCAAAATTAAAAACACCAACAACTCCAACACCTCCATCAATAACGTCAACACAACATACAAAACCACCATTACCACCACCACCTCCAACACCAACATAACCACCACCATCACCACCTCTACCACCCCCATTACCATCATCACCACCACCAACAAAACCAAAACAACCACCACCAACAATATCACCATCGTCTCCACCAACACCACCAACACCAAAAACACCACCACCAACTCCACCATCAACACCACCACAATTACCACCACCACCACAATCACCACAAACACAACCAACAACAACAACAACACCAACAACAATACCACCACCAATATTAACATCATCAACTACGACAACACCAACACTACCACCACCACTAACAAACACACCCCTACCACCAACACCAAAACCACCACCAACACCACCACAATAAACAACACCCCCACAAAAACACCAAAACCACCACTAACACCACGACAATTACAACCAACAATACCACAAACAACACCACCACCAACGCCACAACCACTACTACGAACACTAAAATTACCACCAACAATAAAACAAACCCCACCACAGCAACACCACTATTACCACCACCAACACTATCACTACCACCACCAACAACATCAAAAACAACACGACCACCATTACCACCACCACTACTACCAAAACTATCATCACCACCACCACCTCCACCACAAACATCACAAACAAAGCCAGTACCAACTACACCACAATAACCAAAACATCACGAAAAACACAACCAACAACACCACCAACACCAACATTAAAAACACCACCAAAACAACCTCCAACACCACCACGTCCACCACCACCATGACCTTCATCACCACCACCAACAGCACCTCCAACACCACAAGCAACAACACCACTAATACTACCAACATCACCTACAATAACAACAAACACACCAACACAAATAACAACATTACCACCATCACCAACAACACCAAAATCAAGACCACCACAATCAAACTAAAAACCATCTATACCAAAACCACCAACACTTTCACAACAAACACCACAATTACCAACAACGCCACCAAATCCGCCACCACTCCCTCCACGAACACCACAAACAAAACATCCATCAACACCACAAAATCCACCATAAACAACACCACCACTATCACTACCATGAACACCAAATCCACCACCACCAACACCACCACCATTATCACCATCAACACCAGCATCAACAATAAAATTACCACAACCAACAACAAAACCACCACAACAATCATAACAACCATCAATCCCAAAAAACACAAGTACCACCACGACACCGCCACCACCATCACAGTCACCAAAACCATCACCACCACCACCAAAACCACCACCAACAACACAACAACCACCAGCGTTATCAACACCAAAAACGACACCACTAACGAAACCAACACCAACACCAAAAATACCAACATCATCACCACCACTAGCACCACCATCACCACCACCACTACAACCAACACCACCACTACCAACATCGAAAGAACCAACACCATCACAACCAAAATTGTAAACACCACAAAAAATACCACCACCAACAAAACCAACAGATCCACCAACAACAACAATACCACCACCAAGGAAACGACCACCACTAACACAGTCAACATTACCACCAACATTACCAAAACCACTTCCAATATCAACAACAACACCACCAAAACCACCATTAACACCAGAACCAACAACACCAAAATAAACCACCAATATCAACACTACCATCAAAACCACCAAGACCACCACTAGCAACATTACCACCAGCAACTCCAACATAACCACCACCAACAACAAAAGAACTAATATCATTATCAACATCACCACAACCAATTCAACAAGCACCAAAACTACCTCCTACACGGTCACGAACACCACCACCACCAACACCAAATCTATCACAAAAACCACCACCACTACTAAAACCACCACCACAAATAACAAAATACAAAACCAACACCACCAACAATAACACCTCCAACAACACCACAAACAAAACCATCACTAATAACACCAACGCCACCAAAATCAACAGTAACACCACCACCAACACCACCACCACTACCACCAGTACCACCAAATACACCACAACCAACAAGAAAAAATCCAATAAAAAACACACGAACCAACACAACCAGCAACACAACCAACACCACCAACACCACCATCAACAACAAAACCACCACACGAACAAACACTACCACCACCAACACCACCAACAACATAAACACCACCTCCTAAACCGACAACATAACAACCAAACCGCCTCCACTAACACCAACACCACCACCACCACCACTAACAACACCAAAACAACACCAACACAAACACCAACACCATCACTAAAAACAATATCAACACCAACACTACCACCAACACCAAAACAGTAACACCAACAACAAAACTAATATCACCAACAAAACCACCATCATTTCCACCAACAACACCATCACCAACAGCATCAACACCAACACCATCACCACGAACACCACCACCATCACCACCCCGAATATCAACACCACAACCACAACCACAACTAACAACACCACCACCGCCACCAAAACCACTACTACGAACACCAAAAGAACACAACCACCAACAGCACCAGCAACACCACCAACGCCACCACCAGGAACACCACCAATAAATCCACCACCACCACCACTACCACCATCTACAACACCATCACCACCACCATTAGCACTAACACCAAAACCAACTCCTTCAAAACCACAACCACAAACACCACCAAACCCATTATCACCACCACCAAAACCACCAATTCCAACACAAAAATCACCACCAACACCACCAAAACCACAATTAACAAACCCATCACCATCATCACCAACACCACAACACCACCAGCACCACTACCACCAACACCACTACCAACAACAACATAATACCACCACCAACTCCACCATTACCACTCAAACCACAACAAACACAACCACCACTACCTCCAACACCAACACCGCTATCATCGCCACCAACACTAACACCACTACCGCCAACCCCACCAACAATACCCCCACAGAGACAACACCACCACCAACAACAAGACCACCACTACCACCACCAACACTATAAACACCACTACCACCAACACCACAACCACCAAAACCAACAAAGCCACCAAAAAAACCACAACAACCACCACCAATACCACCACCAACACTAATACTACCACCACAATTACCACCACTGTCACCACCAACACCACCACCAACACCGCCACCTCCACCACCACCATCAACACCACCACCACCACCACAAACACTACCACCATTACCACCACCACCACTAATACCACCAACCACAGCTCTACCACCACCACCACCGCCGCCATCACCAACAACAACAACAACACCACCACTACCACCACTACCAGAAAAATCACCACCACCACCAACATTACCCTCGCCACCATCACAAAACCACCACCACCAACACCACCACCACCAAACCCACCATTACCACCACCACCATTACAACAACCACCACCAACAGCACCACCATCACCACCTCCATTATCACCACCACCACCAACACCACCACCAACATCACAACCACCAAACCACCATCAAAACTCGCACCAACAACACTACCAACACCTACAAAAACACCACAATCACCACCACCACCAAGGCGAAAACCAGCACCTCTACCATCATCAAAACCACCAACACTACCAACACTACGACAAAAACAAAATAAATTAATCCACCACAAAAATTACTACAACCACTACCACCACCACCACCCTCATCAACACCACCAAGACCACTACCAACAAAACTACCAACAAAATCAACATTAACACCACCACAGTACCACCACTAACAATAAAACCACCACTACCAAAACCAACAAAAAAACTACCACAATTACAACAACCTAAAACAACAACAACACCATTACCACAATCAACATCACCGCCAACACCACCACTTCCAACACCACATCCAACACCATCACCACCAACACCACCAAACCTAAAATCACAACCTTCATAAGCAAAATCTCCAATAATAAAAATATCAAAACCATCACCATCACTAACACCAAAACCAAAACTACCACCAAAACAAACAACAAGACCACCATAACCAACACCACCACCACCAAAAATCACCACCACAATCACCAAAATGCACACAACAACCAATACCACCACCACCATCACCACAACAAACACCACCATGAACACAACCACCACCACAATCACAACCACCACCATCACTACCACAACCACCAACACTAACACCACCACCACCACCACCACCACCACCACCAACATCACCATCACCAACAACAAGAACACCAACAACACCACCATAAATAACAAATCCACCTACACCAACACCAAAAACAGCCGCCAAGATTACAAACACCGCCACCAACAAAACCACAAAATCAACCACCATCACTACTAATACCAACATCAACACCAACAACAACAACAATAACCTCAAAATAACCACCACTAAGATCAACAACAAGCCAACTAACACTACAAACACCACCATTAAAAACACCAAAACAACACCATCAACACCAACACCACAACCACCACCGACACCACTTCCAACAACACCACAACCACCAAAACCATCACCTCCTTCACCAACACCAACACCACCTCCACAACCACAACCAACAACAACACTAATATTACCAACTTCATCATCACCACCAACAACAAAACAACACCGACAGCAACAACACAATCAACACAAATAAAAACACTAACACCAACACAACCAACAACATTAACAACACCACCACCATCATCACAAGCAACATCAATACCACCACCATCACTTCCACCACCAATACCACCACCACTACCATCAATGCCAACAAATCCACCCCCACTCCCTCCAACACCACCAAAAGAACCACCACAACCACCAACAAGACCAAGACCAATACCTCCACCACGACCAGCACTATCACCTCAACCAACACCAACATTACCACCACCAACAACAACAACACGACCCTACCACCATCACCACCACCAATACGAGTTCCACCACCAAGACCCCGACCACCACCAACACCACAACCTACACCACTAACACCACTAACATTACCACCAACTCTACCATAATAACACCAACACCACCAACACCAACACCACCATCAAAATCCCCACCACCACCAACGCCCCAACTAATAACACCAACACCACAACCACGAACGCAACCAACACTATCACCATCAAAACCAGCACCACCACTATTTTCACCACTATCAACAAGAAAACCACCACAACTACAATAATGACCATCATTCCCACTAACACTAAAAGAACAACCACGATTACCACCAACACCACCACCACCACCACCACCAAATCCATCACCACTACAACAATAGCAACCACCAACAAAACAATAAAACTACATTATCACCACCAAAACAAACACCACAACTACAAACAACACCACCACCACTAACACCAATATCACCATCACCACAACCACCAACACCACCACCACCATAACCGATATCATCAACACCAATATCACCACAAATAAAACCAACAAAACTAACACAACCACCACCTAAACAAACAAAAACCAACACCAAGATAAACAAGGAATTTACCACCACCAAAACAACATCCACCACTACCAACACCAACATTACCTCCAACAATACCACCACAACTCCCCTCACAACAACACCAACAACACCATCACCACCACCATTAATACCAGCACCAACAACACAAACAAACCACCTACGTTACCACTAAGAACAACACCACCAACAAGACCACCACCACCAACACCACGAAATCCAACACCATCAACAACACCAAGAAATCCAACACCACTACCATCATCACCATCATCACCACTACCATTATTACAACCAACAAAACTCCTACAACAAAATCACCACCACCAAAAACAACACCAAAAAAGTTACAACAAACACAACCACCAGCACCACCACCACCACCATCACTAACACCAACTCCAACATTCCTACCACGACCAAAACCACCACTAAAACAAAAATTACAAAATTCAAAAATACCACCATCATCACTACCGCCACCACCATTACCACAACCACCACCCCAACACCACCACCAGCAACAACAACACCACCCCCATAAACACAACAAAACTAACACAATCACCAACACAAACAACACCAACAACACCACCACCACCACCAAAAACAACACCACCACCACCAACCCCAACAAAATAACAACCAAAACCAACTTCACTGTCAACACCATTACCACCACCAACACCACCACTAACACCACCACCATTCCTGCTAATTCCACCAACACCACCAATACCAACACAAATAACACTACCATAACAAACATCAACAGCAACACCACTACCACCAATACCACCATCACCAAAACACCACCACCAACACAACCACCACCAACAACACAACCACCTACAACTATACCGCCACCGCAATCAACTCCACCACCAAAAACATCTCAACCACCTCTAACAATACTACTACGAACACCAACAACACCACCACCGACACAACCACCAGAAAACCCACCAACACCGCCACCAACAACACCACCACAAAAACAACCACCAATAACGCCAACACCACCACTAACATCAACACCACCATCAGTACAACGACATTTACCACTACAACCACAACTAGCACCATCATCACCACGCAAACCAACAACTCCACCAATATCGTCAACAATACCACAATCGCCATTTCCAAAACCAACACCACCACCAACACCAACATTACAAAAATCATCACCACCAACAACAACACCAACACCAATACCACCACTACCCCTAACAACACCACCAGCAACAAATAAACAAGACCACCAACTCCACCGCTACTACTAACACCAACATAAACACCATCAACACTACCACCTCCAACACCACCACTAACATCGACACCACCAATAACACCACCATCACCAAATCAACCAAAACCACCACCACCACCATCAACACCACCACCAACACCACCACCACCAACAAGAACACCACTAAAACCAACACCACTATTACCACCACTACTACCACCACCATCACCACATCCAAAACAACCACCACCAAAAGCACAACCACCACCATCACCAACTCCACCACTAACACTAACAACACCACCACCATTACCACCACTACCAACAACACCACTACCACTACCAACATCAACACCACCACCAACAAAACCACCATGAAAACCACCACCACCAAAACCATCGTTACCGCCACCACCAACACAACCACCACAAACAAAACCACCACCAACGAACCCACCATTACAACCGCCAACATTACCACCACCACCACCAACACCACCACCATCAACACAAACATCTCCACCACCACCATTACCACCACCAACACCACCACCACTACTACTATCAACACCACGACCTCTACAACAATCACCACCACCATCACCAACAACAACAAAACCAACACCATTACAAACAGCCTCCAACAGCACCACCACCACCACATAAACCACCACTATATCCATTAACACCACCATCAACAACAACTTCATTAGTACCACCACCATTACCATCACCACGAATACGAACACAACCACCACGAAAACCAACACCACCACCAACACTACCACCACCACCAACAATAACACGTCCCTACCACCATCACCACCAACTACACCACCATCAACAACACCCCAACCACCACCAGCACCACCAAAAACACCAGCACCTACACCACTAACACAACTACCTTCACCACCACCACCACCACCAATAACAACATCAACACCAACACCAACACCATCACCACCAACACCATCACCACCAACACCACCACCACAATGCCCACCACCACCACAAACACCACCACAATTATCACCATCAACACCAACACCACCAATACTTTCACCAATATCAACAACAAAAGAACCGCAAATACCATAAAGACCATCATTCCCATAAACACTACAAGCACCACCACGACTGCCGCCACCACCACCACCACCACCAATATCATCACCACTACCACCAACACCACCACCAACAACACAATAAGCAACCCCATTATCACCACCAACACCAACACCAACACCACTACCGATACCAACACATATACCACCACTACCAACAACAACGCCACCACCGCCCCACCGTCACCACCACCACTAACACCAACACCACAACCACCATCACCGATACCTTCAACACAAACATAACCACCACAAAACCACCAAAATTAACACACTAAACACCAAAATCAAAACCACCAACACGACGAACAACATCAATACCACCACGAACACAACCACCACTGCCACCAACAACATTAACACCAACACTACCACCACAATCTCCACTACCGACAACACCACCACCACCACCACCAACACCATTACCACCAGCCCCAAAAATTCAAAAAAACACCAACATCAACACTACCATCACCACGACCAACAAGACCACCACCACCAACACAATGACCACCGTCACCAACACCAACACCACTACCATTATCACCATCATCAAAATAACCACTATTACAACAACCAAAACTACCTTCTACACCAAAATCACTACCACAACCATCAACAACACCAACACCAAACCCATCACAACCACCACCACCACCAACAACACCACCACAACAATCACCACCAAACACAACTCCAACACCCACACCACGACCAAAATCAACAATAACACAATCATCATCACCACCACCACCAAAAACAACAATACCAGCACATCCAACACCACCACCATTAACACCACCACGACCATAACGACCCGAACACCACCAACACCAACACCAACATCACCCCCATAAACACCACAAAACTAAGAAAATCTCCAACACAACAAACAACTAAACCACCAAATACAACACAATACCACCACCACCAGAACAAAACTATCACTTCCAACACCAGCACCAACACAAAATCACCACCAACACCAACAACATTACAAACAAAACCAATTACAATACAACCAACAGTACCAAAACCATTACTACCACCACCAAAAACACCACCACAAACACCACCACAATCATTACCAACATTATCAACACCTCAACCACCAACACCAACAACACTACTAACGCCAACACCAACAACAACAACGTTAACACCACCACAAAAACACCATTACCAAAACCACCACCACCAACACCAAAACCACCTACAACTCCACCAACACCCCGCCAAAACCACTATCACCACCAACACCAACAACACTACCAAGACCAACAACGACACAACCAACACCAACTCCAGCAAAACAACCACCACCACCACAAAAACACCACCAATAAAACCACCACCACCACCATTACCACCAACACCACCACCAAAATCAACATCACCATTAGCAAAACGAATTTTATCACTACCACCACAACCAGCACAATCAACCCCACAACCTCCAACACCACCACCACCACTATCAACAACACAACCAACACTTCCAACACCAAAACCACCACCAACACCATCATTAACAAAACCATCACCACCATCAACAACACCACCACCACTAACACCATTAACACTAACACCAACACCAACAACAACAAAATAACACCACCACCTCCAACAATACCATTACCAACACCACCAAATCCACCAACACTAATACCACTAGCACCAACATCACAACCGCCACCACCACTAACACCATCACCACCAACACACAAAAATCACCACCATGAAAACAACACCACCACCACCACCAACATGACCACCTCCAACACGACCAACACCACTACAACCACCACTACCACTACCATCAACACCACACCACCACAACCAACAAAACCACTACCAAAACCACATCCATCACCAAAAACAACACCAACACTAAAATTAACGCAACCACCACTATTACCACAACCACCACAACCAACACCACCACCACTATCAAAACCACCACCACCAACACCACCATCATAAACATCACCATCTACACCACCACCACCACCACCACTAACACCACCACCACTACCTCCACAACCACCACCAGCAACGCCACTACATCCACCACCACCCCGAACCCAACATTACAACCGCCAACATTACCACCACCAACACCAACAACACCAACACCAGCACAAACATCTCCATCACCACCACCATTACCTCCACCCCAACCACGCACACCACCAACAATACTATCACCACCACCAACAACAACAAAAACACCACCACCACCACCATCACAACCGCAACTACCACAACCACCACCACCACCACGATTTACACCACAATCAATGCCAACAACACCACCAAAATCTCCACGACTAAACTCATAATTACCACCACCGCCATTACCACGACCACCATCAACAACAGCAACAACACCACCTCCACCACCAACAACAACGCCAATATTTCTGTAATCACCACCAAAATCACCACCACCTCCAATAATATCACCACAACGGCCAGCACCATCAACTCCACCAATACCAACACTACCACCAACACCAACAACAACAACACGACCATACCACCATCACCACAACCACCACCAACATCACAACCACCAATACAACCACCTAAAACACTAACAAAACTACCATCACCACCACCACTACCACCATCAACAACAACACCATCACCACCAACACCACCACCACAATCCCCACCCACACCACTACCACCACTAACACCACCACCATTACCACCATCAACAACAGCACCAATAATATTTTCACCACTACCAATAACAAAACCACCACAATTTTCATTACGACCATCATTCCTACAAACACTACAAGCCCACAACTGCTACCGCCACCACCACCACCACCACCACCACCACCATCACCACCACCAAGGGTATCACCATTACCACCACTACCACCACCAACACAAAAACCAACCTCATTATCACCACCAACACCAACAACAATACTAAAACCAACACAAAAAACACCACTACCTACACCACCATCACCACTAGCACCAACATCACCACTATCACTACCACCAACACCACAACCACCAACACCGAGACCATCAACACCAACACCACCACTATCCAAACCACCGAAACTAGCACAAACACCACCAAATCCAACTCCATTAACACCACCAACAACAACAATACCACATCGAACAGAACAACCACCTGTACAACCACCTATATTACAACCAAAAATATCACCACAACTCCACTAATAACAATACGAACATCACCACAACGACCAACATTAAAACCAGCACCAACAACACCAATAAAACTACCACCATCAACCCTACCATCATCAAAACCAACAAGACTACCATCATCAACACCACGACCACAATCACTAACACCACAACCACCAACACCAACACCTATAACATCATCACCATCATCACCAAAACTAATAAAACAAACCAAACTATCTCCTACACCAAAATCACCACCACCACCACCACCACAAACACAAAAACCATCACAACAATCACCACCACCTCCAAAACCACCACCACAACCATCACCACCACCAACACCAACACCAAATGCCCCACCACGACAAAAAGCACCACAACAACCGGCACGAAAATCAACACTAACACCACCACCAACACCACCACCACTAAAACCACGACCCGAACTCCACTACCACCAACACAAACACCACCCACATAAACACCAAAAACTAACACCGTTAACAACACAACCACCACCAACAACACCACCATCAACAACAACAACACTACCAACAAAACAAATACTTCCACCACCAACACCACCACCACCACCAACACAAACACCACGACCAACACCAACAACATAACAACCAAAGCCACCTCCATTACCACCAACACCAATGCCACCACCATTACCACCACCAACACCACCACAAACATCACCAACATCACAACCAACACCATCGTCACCACCAACAAAAACACCATCAACACTACCACCACCGACACCAACAACAAAATCACCACCACCACCATTAACAACAACACCAAAACACCAAAACCAACACCAACACCAAAACTACTTTCACATCCAACAACACCTCCACCAACACCATCACCACTAACACCACCACCACCATCATTAACACAACTACTACGACCATCAAAATCAACACCACCTACACGACCACTAACAACACCACCATCACCAATACCAACAACAAAACCTCTCAAACCACCTACACCACCAGCCCTACCGCCAACACAACCACCTAATTCAACTCCACCATCAGCAAAACGAACTTTACCAAAATCACCACAACCAGCAACATCAACACCACAACCACCAACACCAATACCACTATCATCAAACCCACCACAACCATCGCTTCCGTCACCAACACCATAGATATTAACATCACTAACACTAACAACTCCACCAACAACAAAATAACACCACCATCTACACCACTAACACTACCACAATACCAAAACCACCACAACTACCACCGCCACCACAATTAACACCACCGCCACCAACCCCACCAAAACCACCACCATCATCACCACCACAATCAACACGACCAACACCAACACCAACACCACCAACACCAATTACACAAACATCACAAACACGTCCACAACTTACACAACCACCACCACCACCACCACCACCACCACCACCTATAACACCACCAATAACACCACTAACACTACCACCACCACCATTACCACCACCACCAACACCACCACCACCACCAGCATCAAAACCACCACCACCATCACCACCATCACCATTACCCCCACCACCATCACCAACACCACCAACACCAACACCATCACCACCACCACAACACCATCACCACCGAACCCAACATTATACCCACCACCATTACCAACACTACAAGCACCAACACCACCACCAACATCAGCACTAACATCTCCACCACCACCACCATTACCACCACCATAACACCACCACCAACAAAACCATCACCACTACTACCAACATAACCACCACTTTCACCAACACCACCGTCAACAACAACAACACCACCACCACCACCTCCACCCCCACCACTACCACAACTACCACCAACACCACCACAACCACCATTACAACCACCAAGACCAACAACACCACCAAACCCACAATTACCACCACCGGCACTACAACCACCTCCATCAACAAAAACAACACCAACACCACCACCGACAACAACAACAATACCACCATCACCATCACCACCAACACTACCACAACTACCACCGCTACTACCAACACAACCAATACCAACAACACAACAACCAAATTCATTATCACCACCAACACCAAAATCACCGCTACCAAAAACACCACCAACAATAGCGCCAAATTCACCACCACCACTACCATCAACACAACCACCACCAACACAGAGATCATCAACACCAACACCACCACCACAGAAACAACAAAACTATTACAACTACCACCAAAACAGACACAAACCAACACCAAAAACATCACCACCAACACAACAAACACAACTACTAACACCAACATTACCACCAAAAATACCACCACCACCTCCACTAACAAAAACACCAACACCAGCACCACCATTAACACCAGCACCAAAAACAACACTACCAACACCAACACCAACAAGACCACCAACACCAACACCACGACCACATTCACCAATCCACCAACACCAACACCTCTATCATCATCACCATCATCACCACAACCATTATTACAACCACCAAAACTATCTCTTACACCATCACTAATACAACCAACAAAAACACCAAAAACATCAGAAAAATCACCAACACCACCACCACCACAACCACCAACACAAACTCCAAAACCACCACCACCACAAAAATCACCACTACAACAAATACCACCACCACCAACACCACCAACAGTACCACCACTACCCCCAACACCTCCACCTCCACCATCAACACCAACACCACCCCCATAAACACTACAAAATCTAACACAATCACCAACGCAACCAACACCAACACCACCATCAACAACATCACCACTAACAGAACATAAATTTCCAACAACAACACTACCACCAACACAAACACAACCACTATCTTCAACACTATAACAAACGAAACCAGTTCCACTAACACCACCATTACCACCAACAACAAAAACACCACAAAAAACACCAACATCACTACCAACACCATCAACACAATCACTACAAACAACACAAACAATTCCACCACCATCAACACCAACTACACCAACACAATTACCACCACCTCCACCAAAATCAACAACACCGCCACCAACAAAACCAACATTAACACAACCGGCACCACCAAAACCACTACTACGACCACCAACAATGCCACCAGCAACACCACCACTAGTAAAACCACTAACATCGCCAGCAACAACCACAATTATAAAATCACCACCACCAGCACTACCGCCAACACCACCACAAACATCAACACCACCATCAGCACTACGACCTTTATCACTAAAAACACAATCACCACCATCATCATCACAACCACCAACACCTCCGCCACTATCATCAACACCATCACAACCAACATTTCCAACAACACCACCACCAACACTAATATTACTAAAACCATCACCATCAACACTAACACCACCACCAATACCACGACTTCTACTAACATTACCACCAACAACAACAAAACACCACCACCTCCACCAATACCACTACCACCACTACCACCACCACAAACACCATAAAAACTACCACTTCCAACAACACCACTACCACCAAAACCACCAAGAACACCACCACCAACACTCCCACCAAAACCACCACCACCATCAACACCACCACCACCACCACCAACACGACCACCAATACCACCACCACCATTACCACCACCACTACCAACATCACCACCACCACCACAACCAACACAACCACAACCAATACCACAAACACCACAACCAACAAATTCACCACTAACTCTAACACCACCACCACCACCACCATTACCAACACCACCACCAAGACCACCACCACTAACAACACCAGCACAACCACCACTACAAATACCAAAACCACCACAAGAAACACCACCACCAACAACACCATCATTACCACCACAACCAACACCACCACCAAAACCAACACCACCACCACTACCGAACCGACCATTACCACCGCCACAATTACCACTCACACCAACACGAACACCACCACCATCAACATCAGCACCAACAAATCCACTACCACCATTATCACCATCAATAAATCCAACAAAACCACCATCACTATTACCGTCACCACAAACACATTCACCACCACCACCAACAACAACAACACCACCAACAACACCACCACCACCATTAACACCACCGCCACCAACACTAACACTACCAACAACACCACGATCACCAAACTCACAATTAACACCACCGCCATTACCAACACCACCACCAACAAAAACACCATCCCCACCACCACCAAAACCACCACCATCTCCACCAACACCACCACAGGCAACACCAAAATTACCAGCACCACCATTACCAACACCACCACCAAAAAACCCATTGCTACCACCAACACTACGACCACCAAGACCAGCAAAATTAACTCCACCACCAACAACACGACCCTACCACTAACAGAACCACCTACACCACCACCACCAACAGCCCGACCACCACCAACACCACTAACACCACTACCATCACCACCACAACTACCACCACCGACACCAACACAACCACCACCACCACCACCACCACCTCCAACACCAACACTACTAACATAAACACCAACACTAACACCACCAACACCACCACAATTATCACCACCAACACCAGCAACACCACCACTTTACCACTATCAACAACACAACCACCACATCTACCATAACGACCACAATTCACCACAAACACTACAACCACCACCACGATTACCTACACCACTACCACCACCATCAACACCATCACCACTACCACCAAAACCACCACTAACAACAAAACAAGCAACCCATTATCACCTCCAACACCACTACCGAAACCAACAAATAAAACACCACTCTCAACATCACCACCACCACCATTAACAACACCGCCACCAACACCAACACCACCAACACCACGACCAAATAACTCACAATTAACACCACCGCCATTACCACCACCACCAACAACAAAACACCACCCCCACCACCACCAACACCACCTCCATCTCCACCAACACCACCACCATCATCACCAACATTACCACCACCACCATTAACAACACCATCACCACCAAACCCAACACCACCACCAACACTACAATCAACACGTCCAGCAACATTAACTCCACCACCAACACGACCCTACCACTAACACCACCACATACACCACCCCCACCAACAGTCCCACCTCCACCGAAACCACCACCTACACCACTAACACCACAACCATCACAACAACAACTACCACCACCGACACCAACACCACCACCACCACCAACACCGCCACTACTAACACCAACACCAACACCACCACCACCACCAACACCACCACAATTATCACCATCAACACCAGCACCACCACTAATTTCACCACTATCAACAACACAACCACCTCAACTACCATAACGACCATCATTCCCACAAACACTACAAGCACCACCACGATTACCGACACCACTACCACCACCACCAACACCATCACCACTACCACCAAAACCACCACAAACAACAAAACAAGCAACCCATTATCACCACCAACACCACTACCGAAACCAACAAATAAACCAACACTCTCAACAACACCACTACCATTAGCACCATCATTATCACCACCACTACCACCAACACCACCACCATCCACACCGAAACCACCGACACAAACAACCCCACCAAAAAACACCAAATTTAACACAGCCAACACCTAAAACAACACCACCAACACCACGAACAAAAACAATACAACCACCAAAATAACAACCACCAATACAACCACCAACATTACCACCAACAATAACACCACCACCTTCAATACCGACAACTCCACCACCACCACCACCACCACCACAACCATTAACATCAGCAACAACAATTTCAACAAACCCAACACCATCAACACTACCATCACCAACAAGACCACCACCACCAACACAACGACCATCACCAACAAATTAACCACTACCATCATCAACATCATCACCACAACCACTATTACAACCACCAAATCTAACTCCTACACCAACATCACCACCACCAATATCACCACCATCAACACCAAAACCATCACAAGAACCACCACCACCAACACCACCACCACAACCACTCCACCAACAACACCAACTCCAAAACGCCCACCACGACCAAAATCAGGACTAACAATACCGCAACCAAAATCAACAATACCAGCACCACCAACACCACTACCACTACCACTACCATCACCACCACCACCCCAACTCCACCACCATCAACACAAACTCCAGCCCCATAAAAACCACAAAATTAACACAAACGCCAACACAACCAACAAAATCAAACCACGAAAAACAACACCACCACCACCTATAGAACAAAATTTCCACCACCAGCACCACCACCAACAAAATCACCAACAACAAAATCAACACCATAACAACCAAAACCAATTCCACTACCACCAACACCAACACCACCGCCACCAACACCACCACCCCAACAACACCAACACCATCACTACAAACAGCAACAAGACCACCACTAACAACACCACCAACAATACCACCACCAACACCTACAAAACCAACACCACCATTAACACCACCACCAAAAACACCACCACCAAAACCACTACCACCAACAACACAACCAACTACATCTTCTCCCCCAACACCACCATCACTAACACCACCACCACCATCACCACCAACACCAACACCACTAATACGACCACCAACAACACTACCACCACCAACAACAACACCAGCATAACCACCAACACCACCACCAACAACACCAATACTAAAAATACCACCACTACCGCCAACACGTCCACCAACATCAACACCACCATCTGCACCAACATCTTTTCCAATACCACCACAACCAACGCCATCAACACCACTAATTCCAACAGCACCACCAACATCATCAACACCACCACAACCACCACTTCCAACTCCAACACCACCACAAACACCACAATTACAATTATCCATCACAACAATCACCAACAACACCACCACTACCACCACTAACATTAACAATGCCACCAACAACAAAATAACACCACCAGCTTCACCAAAGCATTTACAACAACCACCAACACCACCATCACTATCACCACCGACAAAACCACTACAACCAACACCACCACTAACACCAACACCACAAACCCACCAAAACCACCACCACCAAAACAACACCACCACCACCACCACCAACAACAACACGACAACCACCACCACCACAACCACCACTACTACCACCACTACCACCAACACCACCACCAACATAAGCAAAAAACCAAAACCAAAACCACATCCACCACCACCATCAACACTAACAATAACAACACCACCACCATTAACAAAAAAACCACAAAAAACACCACTACCACTACCAACACCTTCACCAACACCACCATCAAAAGCACCACCAACAACACCACCACCAACATTACCACCACAACAACCACGAACAACACCACCACCAACACCATAACACCATAACACATGATTACCACCGCCACCATTTCCACCACCAACACCAACACCAACACGACCATCAGCACCTACATCTCCAACACCACCACCATTACCACCACCACCACCAACACCAGCACCATTACTACCACCACAACTACCAGTTTAAAAACCATCATCAACAACAAACACCACCACCGCCACCACCAATACCACCACCATTACCACCAAAACCAACACCACCACGACTAAAACCATAATTACCACCACCGCCATTACCACAACCACCACCAACACCAAAAACAACGCCACCACCAACACCAACACCATCATCACCAACACCACCACTATTTCTAACAACACCACCACCATCACCATCACCACCATCACCACCACCACCATCACCACCACCACCATTACCACCATCACAACCACCTAAACCAAGACCACCACCACCACCGAAAATACCACCACCACAAATACCACCACCACGACCAGCAACATCAACTCCACCACCACTAACACTACCACCAACACCAACACCAACAACAACACGACCCTACCACCATTACAACCATCATCAACACCACCACCACCACCAACGCCCTACCACCTCCTAAACCACCACCTACACCACTAACACTACTAACATCACCACCACTACTACCAACACCAACACCAACACAAACACCAAAACCATCACCACCAAAACCACCACCACAAACCCCACCACCACAAACACCACCGTCACCAACACCACCAACATTATGACCATCAACACCAGCACCACCACTAATTTCACCACTACCAGCAACAAAACCACCACAACTAACATAACGACCTTATTCCCATAAACACTACAAGCACCACCACGACTACCGCCGCCACCACCACCACAACCAACAACATCACCACTACCACCACAAACATCACCAACAACTCAACAAACCCCATTATCACCACCAACACCAACACCACTACCGAAACCAACACCAACACCACCACTAGCAAAACCACCACCACCACTCGCACCACCATCACCACCACCAACGCCACCAACACCACCAACATCGAGACCATCAACACCATAACTTCACCACAAAACCACCAAACTAACACCCACCACCCAAACCAACACCACTAACACCACCAACAAAAAACATTACCACCAAAAACACAACAATCACCTATACAACCACCATTATTACAAACAAAAATACTACCACCACATCCACTACCAACAACACCAACACCACCACCACCACCACCACCACCAATATTAACAGCAGCACCAACAACACCAATAAACCACCAACATCAACACTACCATCACAACCACCAACAAGATCACCAACACCATCACCACGAACACAATCACCACATCACAACCATCAACACCAACACCACTAACATCATCACTATCATCACAACAACTATTACAACCACCAAAACTACCTCCTACACCAACAACACCACCACCACCACCAACTCCAAAACCATCAAAACAACCATCACCACCACCACCAAAATACCACCACAACCATCACCACCAACAACACCAATTCCAACTACCCACCACGACTAAAACCACCACCACCACCACCACCACTAAAATCAATCCTACCACCACCAACACCATCACCACTACAACCACCACCCCAACACCACTACCACCAACACCAACACCACCCCCATAAATACGACACAAACGAACACAATCAACAACACAACCAACAACAACAAGATCACCAACAACACCACCACCAGAACAAAAAATTTCCACCACCAACACCACCACCAAAAAAACAGCACCACCAACACCAACACCTTAACAACCAAAGCAAACTCCACTACCACCAACACCACCGTCATCACCACT